>HLSNC_1000048_pt1 | contig 187225 bp, 179 predicted proteins | sample HotLakmetagenome_2_FD_14041 | JGI IMG/M metagenome (IMG submission 14041)
CGCAGCACCTTCTGATAGTCGTGTGAACAGTATTGGCTGCCGCGATCGCTGTGGAAGATGCAGCCCCTGGGCGGCGACCGCAGCGCGATGGCCATCTTCCAGCATCCCGATGCACGTCGCATCGGCATACGTCTTGCTGCCGCAGCAGGCCCGTGCTCGAGAATGCCGGATGCCCAGGTGAATGACCTGTTGAATGACCTGTTGCATGACCGACAAGACGTCGAAGTTCTGACCGCGCACCGCCGGCATCAACATGCCGATGTCGGCCTGCTTCCCCCCCCAAATGTCGCAAATCTCTCCAAATTGGTGAAACTTTTTCGGTTGAAAAGAATGGCGGGAAAACCGTCATTGCTGTCTGACCCCTGTGCGGGGCGCATCGAAAGACCGCTCGAGCGCTTTGCACAGATGTCTGGCGCACAACACCAAACCGTGCTTGAACGTCGGGTATCTTGCGTGTGGTGCCTGCCTGCTGCAATTGCAACGAAAGCCCGCTTTCCGCCCACCTGCGCCGCCAACGGCACCTGTCGTCTGCCGGGCGCCAAGGTTTGGACCGCCACTGAACACCGCACGACAATTCTCGGCCCGCTGGACATCCGCGATGCAGGCGTGGCGCCGGATCCTGAGCCGCACCCCGGCGCCCTGCGGCCGGTGCAGGAGACCGAGAGCACCCTCCACAGCGACCAGCCCGGCGCGCTCGCCCCGATCACCGGCAGGCCCGGGACCCGGCGCGGCGCGCCCCTAATCGGCGATGTCGGTGAACAGGTTGTCGGTTTCCAGGAAATCGAACTTCGTCTCTTCGACCGCGCCCTGGTTGATGTCGCGCAGCTCGACCCTTCCGTCGCCATGGCCGATCACCACCACGTCGCAGATGTCGATGAACAGCCCGTTCTCGACCACCCCGGGGATCTGGTTCAGCACCAGCGACAATTGCCGCGCATTGCCGATCCGGTGCAGGTGCAGGTCGAGGATGTGGTTGCCCTCGTCGGTCACGAAAGGCGCCTCGCCGTTCATCCGCAGCGTGGTCGAGCGGCCCATGACATCAAGCCCGACCAGGGTTTCCTCGACCAGGGTCTTGGTGGTCTGCCAGCCGAAGGGGATGACCTCGAGCGGCAGGGGAAAGGCGCCCAGGGTTTCGACCTGCTTGGAGGCATCGGCGATCACGATCATCTGGTCGCTGGCGGTGGCGACGATCTTTTCCTGCAGATGCGCGCCGCCGCCGCCCTTGATCAGGTTCAGGTTGCCGTCGAATTCGTCGGCCCCGTCGATGGTCAGATCCAGCCATTTCGCCTCGTCCAGGCTGACCACGTCGATGCCCACCTCGCGGGCCAGCTGGGCGGTGCGGGTCGAGGTCGGCACGCCGGTGATCCGCAGCCCCTCGTCGCGGACCTTTTCGCCCAGGCAGCGCACCAGCCAGGCGGCGGTGGAGCCGGTGCCGAGCCCGACGCGCATGCCGCTTTCGACATATTGGGCGGCGCGTTTGGCGGCGGCGAACTTGGCCTTGTCGATGGGGGACAGCTCGGGCATGGGGCGGCTCCTTTCAAGATCGGGGCCCTTATAGGCGCAACGGCCGCGCCATGCGAGGGGCCAATCGCCCCGCATTGTCCGCAAGCGGTGCCGGCCGGGCGGCCGGGGCGTGGCGCGATGGAGGACCCAAAGGCGCCCTTTGCGGATTCCGCCCAAGGGACATAATGATGTTGCCGGTTCGGACCGGAGCAACCGCAATGACAGCAGATCCCGACGAGATTCCTGTCGACGACGCCCTTGTCGCGCGCCTGATCAGGGCGCAGGCGCCGCAATGGGCAGAGTTTCGGCTACGGCGCTTCGCGTCCTCGGGGACAGACAACGCGATCTTCCGGCTGGGTGACCGATTGTCGGTCAGGGTGCCCCGACGCCGGTCCGCGATCGCTTTGCTGTCGAAGGAGCTTGACTGGCTTGCGCATCTTCAGGGCTTGCCGCTGCAGGTGCCGGTGCCCAGGTTCCGGGGACGCGCCGCGCTTGATCCGGGCTTCGACTTCGGCGTCTTCGACTGGATGGAAGGCCGGACCGCCAGTCCCGAACATGTGGCCGATTGGAAGGATGCCGCCCGTGCCCTCGCTGATTTCCTGAAAGAACTGCACCGGAAGAATACCGACGGCGCGCCGCTTGCAGGGGCGATCAACAGCCGGCGGGGCGTCGCGCTGAACGCCCTGACAGAGGTGACGCTGCCCGCCATCGACATCCTTGCCGATGAGGTGGATGTGCAACGCGCCCGTGCCCTTTGGGACAAGGCCTGCGCTGCCGGGTCTTCTCGGCCGCCCGTGTGGCTGCACGGCGATCTCAAGGCGGACAATCTGATTGTCCGGGATGGCGTCCTGCGGGGAATCATAGACTGGGGATTGTCCGCGGTGGGCGATCCTGCAGCCGATCATGCGACCGCCTGGGTCTGGATTGATCCGTCCGCGCGCGGGGCGTTCCGCGACCGCCTCGGTCTGGGGGATTGCGACTGGCTCAGGGCGAAGGGTTGGGCTCTCTATGGCGCGGTCATCGCGCTGAGCCATTACAGAGGCGGCCGGAACGAAGCGCTGTGCCAGCAATCGCGACAGACCCTGTCTCGACTCGGATTGCTGCTGTAGCGCGCATGGTCGAGAGGCCGCGGGCGGCAGAAAACACCGCGCCGCGGGCAACCGGGATCGTGCCGGCATGGCCCATCGACCGACCGCGCCCGCAGCGTCGCGCCCCGGCGGCCTGCCGCGCCGGACCCGATCCGCCCAAAACGGTCGTTTTTGAACGGTGCCGTCGGTGGCGCGGCCCTAGAGTCGCACCATGACCGCGCCCTATCGCCTGCATTACGCCCCCGACAACGCCTCGCTTTGTGTGCGGCTGGCGCTGGAGGAGCTGGGCGTGGCCTATCACACGGCGCTGGTCGACCGGGCCGCGCGCGGGCAGCGGGCGCCGGCCTATCTGGCGCTGAACCCCAACGGGTTGATCCCGGTGCTGGAAACGCCGGACGGCGCGGTGTTCGAGACCGGGGCGATCCTGCTGTGGCTGGCGGACCGGCATGGCGGGCTGGCCCCGGCCCCCGACCATGCGGACCGGGGCGCGGTGCTGAGCTGGACCCTCTGGCTGTCCGACACGCTGCACCCGGCGCTGCGGATGCTGTTCCATGCCGGCGATTACGGCCCCGAAGCGGCTGTGCGCGCCCGGACGATCGAGCGTCTTCCCGGGCTCCTGGCGATCCTGGCCGGGGCGCGGACCGACTGGCTGGACCGGCCGTCGATCCTGTCCTGCCATGCCGCGCCGATGCTGCGCTGGATGGCGCTCTATCCGGCCGGGCAGTCGGGCTGGTTCCGGCTGTCCGACACCCCGCGCCTGGAACGGCTGGCGCGCATGATGGAAGATCGCCCCTCGGCCCGGGCCGCGCAGGCCGCCGAGGGGCTGGGCCCGACCCCGTTCACCGCCCCGAGCCTGCCCGACCCGCCCGAAGGGAGCGCGACCTGAAATGTTCCTGTCCGTCTTCGACATGTTCAAGGTCGGGATCGGCCCGTCTTCGTCCCATACGATGGGGCCGATGGTGGCGGCGGCGCGGTTCCTCGACCATTTGCGCGCCCAGCCCTTTGCCGTGGCCGGGCTGCGGGCGTCGCTGCATGGTTCGCTCGCCTTTACCGGGGTCGGACATGCCACCGACCGGGCGGTGATCCTCGGCCTCGCGGGGTTCACCCCCGAGGCCTATGACGCGGAAAACGCCGAGGCCGCGCTGGCGCGGATCAGGGCCGAGGGCGACGTGACGCCCGAGGGGCTGGGGCGGCTGGTCTTCGATCCGGCGCAGCACCTGGAGTTCGACTATGGCCCCGCCCTGCCCGGCCATGCCAACGGGATGATCCTGCACGGCACCGATGCGCAGGGCGATACCGTCGTGTCGGTGACCTATTATTCGATCGGCGGCGGCTTCGTGCTGACCGAGGCGGAGCTGGCCGAGGGGCGCGATTCCGATGACGGCCCGCCGGTGCCGTTCCCGTTCAGGAGCGCGGCCGAGATGCTCGACATGGCCGCCGAAACCGGGCTGAGCATCGCCGAGATGAAGCGCCGCAACGAGCTGAGCCGGCGGCCCCGGGCCGATCTGGACCGCGGCATCGCCCGCATCTGGGAGGTCATGAATGATTGTATTTCCAGGGGCTTGGACGTGGACGGCGAATTGCCGGGGGGGTTGCGGGTGCGGCGGCGGGCGAAGGCCATTCACGCGGCGCTGCAGGCCGAGCGGGGGCTGAACCTGAGCGCGCCGCATGTGGTCAATGACTGGATCAGCACCTATGCGATGGCGGTGAACGAGGAAAACGCCGCCGGCGGCCAGGTGGTCACCGCGCCGACCAATGGCGCGGCGGGCGTGGTCCCGGCGGTGATCCGCTACTGGCTGGATCATTGCCCCGGCGCGGCGCCGTCGAAAGTGGCGGATTTCCTGCTGACGGCGGCGGCGATCGGCGGGCTGGTCAAGTTCAACGCCTCGATCAGCGGCGCCGAGGCGGGCTGCCAGGCCGAGGTCGGAAGCGCCAGCGCCATGGCCGCGGCGGGGCTCTGCGCGGTTCTGGGCGGCACGCCGGAACAGATTGAAAACGCGGCAGAAATCGCGCTGGAGCATCACCTGGGCATGACCTGCGACCCGGTGCGCGGGCTGGTCCAGGTGCCCTGTATCGAACGCAACGGGCTGGGCGCGATCAAGGCGGTCTCGGCGGCGTCCCTGGCGCTGCGCGGCGACGGTCGGCATTTCGTGCCGCTGGATGCGGCGATCGAGACGATGCGCCAGACCGGCGCCGACATGAGCGAGAAATACAAGGAAACCGCCCTGGGCGGGCTCGCCGTCAACGTGCCGAATTGTTGACCCGGCGGCGCGCGGCGGCGATGGCGCGGCCCGGCCCTATTCCATGTGGAATTGCCGCGGCAGCAGGTAGGGGAAACGGGTCGCCGGGTCGACCTCGACCTTCATGATCGGCCCCATCCATTCGCCCCAGCGCGCATTGACCGGACACTCGGCCAGATGCGCCTGGGCCGCGGGCAGGTCGTCGCATTCGAAATAGCCGAACAGCGTCAGCCCGTGACGGAAGATGTTGTAGTTGCGGATGCCGGCCTTGCGCAGGGTCTCCAGCATCTCGGGCCAGATCTGGTCATGGCGCGTCTTGTAGTCGTCCTCGTATCCGGGGCGGACCTCGAGAACCCAGGCATAGGATGTCATGACATGCCCTCCTTCCAGGTGACAAAGCAGTCGCGCAGGGCGACGATTTCGGTCAGGACGTCCTCGAACAGGGTGTTCATGTAGTCCTGGTGCACGGGTTCGATCGCCAGCGCGCCGTCATAGCCGGCATCGCGCAGGGTGCCGAACATGGCCGGGAAATTCAGCGTGCCATGGGCGAACCTGGTCTGCAGCGCGCCCATCCTGGCCTGGCGCAGATGGACATGGGCCGCATGGGGGGCAAGCGGGTCGATCTCCTCCTGCCGGTAGCCGAGACAGGCGAAGTGGGAATAGTCGAGCGCCAGTTTCACCCCCGTCGCCTCGACCAGCCGCTGCGCGATGGCGGGGCTTTCGGCGAAGGAATGGACATGCGGTTCGATGCACAGCGTCGTGGCGTGATCGGCGGCCAGGGCGACCATGTCGCGCAGGGCGGCGGTGGCGGCGGCTTCGGCCTGCGCCCGCGACTGGCCGGGATTGACCACGCCGGGCAGGATGAAGACCGTGCCGATCCCGGCGGCATCGGCAAAGCGCAGGACCTGGGCCAGGTCGGCCAGGTTGTCGTCATGCGCATCGGGGCGGGCGAGGTTGCGCCCCTCCAGCCCGTCGCCGAAGAGGTGGTAGTAATTGGGCAGTTTCACGCCCAGCGCGGCGAGTTCCTGCGCCGCGCCTTCGGGGTCGGACAGGATCCGGGCCTTGTCCAGCGCCGAGCGGTAGAACAGCCCCAGATCCAGCGCACCGATGCCGAGCGCCCTTGAGATATCGGCGGCCTCGGCCAGGGTGCAGGCGGGCAACGACCAGGCGGTGAGCGAGAGATACATCGGCTATCCTCCGACCTTGGCAAGCCGGCCGGTGGCGGCCGAGCGATACATGGCATCGAGCGCCTCGGTCACCCGGGCGCCGCATTCACCGTCCGAGGCATTGACCACGTCGTGCCCCGCGCAGAGCCGGGCAAAGACGCGGACCGGCAGGGTGCCGTCATATTCGGCCTCTTGCGGAGAGATCGCGAAATCCTCGTCGGTGCCGTCAAGCCGGCTCAGCAGCAGCCGGGCGCGTTCGTTGTCGAACAGGATCATGCCCTCGGTGCCGTAGATGCGGATATCCATGTGCATGCCGCGATGCTTGGGGGTGGTCGAGGACCCCGACAGCGCGATGGTGGCGCCGTTGGTGGCGCGGGCGCAGGCGGCGTCGTAGTAGTCGACACCGGATTTCGACTTGCCGTCCAGGCAATAGACGCTGTCGAAACGCAGATCGGCGACATGGATCAGCCAGGCCAGCGAATGGGACATCTGGCCCCAGCCATAGCCGCCGGCCCGTGCCGGGTCGGCCCAGGTCGAGGCCGGCGGCCGGAACATGTGATCGGCGGTTTCCAGCATCGGCTCGCCGGCGAACAGGTCCTCGAGCGCCGATCCCATCTGGCAGATGGCATGGCGGACCTGCCCGATCCGGCCGGCCCGGACCCACTCGGCGGCCCGGGCGGTATAGGCGGTGAAATTGGCCCCCGTGGGCACCAGCACCTCGCGCCCCGCCTTCGTTGCGGCCCGGGCGATGGCGCGGCCATCGGCGGCGCTGGTGGCCATGGGTTTTTCCACCAGCACGTGGCAGCCGGCCTGCAGCGCGGCCACGGCGGGTGCGGTATGGGCGGTATGCGGGGTCGAGACCATGACGCCGTCAAGCCGTTCGTTGGCCAGCATCGCGCCCAGGTCGGTATGGCGCGCGGCGATGCCGAACCGGTCGCCCGCCGCGTCGAGGCGGGCCTTGTCCAGATCGCAGATCGCCACGACCTGCGCCTCGGGGCAGTCCTCGATGGTCGGGATATGGTTGAAGGTGGCCCACCAGCCGATGCCGACGACGCCGATCCGTGCGGTCATGTCCTGTCCTCCTGTTGCTGTTGCGCGATGTCCTGGGCGACGGTGGAGCGATAGACGTTCTGCATGTGCTCTTCGGCCGCCTTGGCCGCCGCGGCTGGGTCGCCGGCGCGCAGGGCCTCGTAGAGGGCGCGGTGGTCCTTGAGGCTCTGGTCCAGCACCCGGGGATTTTCCGAGGCGCGGCGGCGGAATTCGAGGCCCAGGGAATTCAGGCTTTCGCCGATCCGCTTGAGAAAGGCATTGCCGCAGCCGATCCAGATCGCCTCGTGGAATTCCAGGTCGGCCATGCGGAAGGCCTTGGGATCGGACAGGGTGCCCTTCTGGGCGTCGAGCAGCGCCCCCAGCGCGTCAAGCTGGGCGTCGGTCATGTTGCGCGCGGCGCGGCGCGCGACATCGCCCTCGATCAGCGCGCGGGCGTCGTACAGTTCGCGGATGTTCATGTCCTCGAGCGACAGGAAGAACCGGATCGGGCCCAGCAGGGCGTCGCCGTCGAGCTGGCTGATGAAGGCGCCGCCGCCCTGGCGGCTGGTGACCACGCCAAGGATCGACAGGCCGCGGATCGCTTCGCGGACCGAGGGGCGCGAGACGTTCAGCAATTCGGCCAGTTCGCGTTCGGGGGGCAGCTGGTCGCCGGGCTTGAGCGCCCGCGAGGTGACCATTTCGAGGATCCGCTTGGCGACCATTTCCGACAGCGATTGCCGGGCGATCGGGGCCTCGTTGAGAAAGGCAGAGGGTTTCGGGCTCATCCGGTCGGTCCTTCTTCGGCGCGCCCCGCGCGGCGGCGCAGCAGCGCGCCGGGATCGATCCGGGGGGCGATGACGGAGGCGATCAGCAGGATGCCGATCACGCCGGTCTGGATATGCCCGGTGATGTTCAAAAGCGCCATGCCGTTGCGCAGGTTCAGCACGATCAGCACCGCCAGCAGCGTGCCGACCAGGCTGCCGCGGCCGCCGAAGATGCTGACCCCGCCCAGCAGGACCATGGTGATGATGTCCAGTTCGAACCCGTTGGCCACGTCGCCGCGCACCGCGCCGACCCGGGCGGCGAACAGCAGCCCGGCCAGGGCCGCGACCAGCCCCGACAGGGTGAACAGGATCAGCTTGTGGCGCGCGGTGTCGATGCCGGCAAAGGCCGCGACCTCGCGGTTGTTGCCGATCAGGTAGGTCTTGCGGCCGAAGCCACTGTGCGCCAGCACGATGTGGAACAGCACGAAAAGCCCCGCGAACAGGATCAGCGCCAGCGGGATGTCGCCCACCAGCCCCCGCTGGCCCAGCGCGTCGAACCAGTCGGGAAACCCGGTGATGCCGCGATCCTCGACCAGCACGCGGGCCAGGCCGCGAAAGCCGATCAGCGTGGCCAGGGTGACCACCAGCGACGGCAGCCCGACCCAGGCGATGAACAGCCCGTTGAGCGCCCCGCCCAGCGCGCCGATCAGCAGCACCAGCAGGCAGGCCAGCCCCGCCGGCACGCCGCTGGCGAACAGAAAGCCGAAGGCGCAGGCCGCCAGCCCCATCATCGAGCCGACCGAAAGGTCGATTTCGGCATTGATGATGATGAAGGTCATGATCAGCGCGACGATGATCTTTTCGATCGACAGCTGGAACAGGTTGATCTGGTTCGACAGGGTCAGGAATTGCGGCGACAGGGTCGCATTGGCGATGATGATCGCCACCAGCGCGGCCAGCAGGAAACCTTCCCAGCTTTTGAGGCGGGCCAGCAGGGTCATGGGGCGGGTCCTTGCGCTTGGGCGGCCAGTTCGCGGGCGATCCGTTCTTCGGCCTTGCGGTGTTCACGGGCGGCGCGGGCGGCGACCAGGCGGCGCATCAGCAGCGCGTCGGCGGCGACCGACAGCAGGATCAGGATGCCCAGCACCGCCTCGCGCCAGAATTCGCTGACCATCTGCCAGCGCACCAGCGAGGTGTCGATCAGGTCGACCAGGATCGCGCCGATCAGCGCGCCGATCACGGTGCCGGAACCGCCGAAGATATTGACCCCGCCGACCACGGCGGCGGCGACGGATTTCAGCTCGAACCCCAGCCCCGCGACCACGGTGATGGTGCCGAACCGGGCCAGGAACATGAACCCGCCCAGACCCGCCAGCGCGCCGGCCAGCACGAAGGCCACGAAGACGGTCTTGCGGGTGTCGATGCCCGCCATCTCGGCCGCTTCGGGGTTCGAACCGATGGCATAAAGCCTGCGCGCCGCGCGCAGCCGCGACAGGGCGACATGGACGATCAGGACCACCACCACGGCGGCGACGAAGGCGGCGCGGAACTGCATCTGGCCCCATTGCCACAGCACCGTGTTGGGAAACGAGACCAGCCATTCCGGCAGGTTGGCGGTCGAGATCGACTTGCTGTCGGAATATTCCACCAGTGCCGAACGGAACAGCGCCATGGTGCCCAGCGTCACGATGATCGAGGGCACCCGGGCAAAGGCCACCAGCAGGCCGTTGATCGCGCCGAAGACGGCGCCGAGGGCCATGGCATAGAGCACCAGAACCACGGGGCCGAGATCGGGGTTGTTGGTGATCAGGCTGCCGGTGGCGAAGGCCACGAAGCCGACGGTGGAGCCGATCGACAGGTCGATGTTGCGGGTGATGATGACCAGGGTCTGGGCGGTGGCGATCAGCGCCATGATCGCGACCGAGGAGGACACCCGGTTGAACAGCCGCCCGTTGAGGTAATTGGGCACCACCGCGGCAAAGAACAGGATCACCGCGACCAGCACCGCCAGCAGCGCGAGAATGCGCAGCACCTGCGGGTTCAGGCGGTCCATCAGGCGCAGCATCACGAGGCCTCCTGCAGCGTGGCCTGGCCGGTGGCCAGTTGCATGACCCGTTCCTGGCTGGCCCCGGCGGCGTCGAGAACACCCATCTGCTGGCCTTCGCGCATCACCAGGATGCGGTCGCCCAGGGCCAGGACCTCGGGCAGGTCCGAGGATATCACCAGCGCGGCGCCGCCGGCGGCGGCGAAGGCGCGGATCAGGTCATGGACCTCGGCCTTGGCGCCCACGTCGATGCCGCGGGTCGGTTCGTCGAAGATCAGGATCGCGGGCTCCATGTTCAGCCATTTGGCCAGCATCACCTTCTGCTGGTTGCCGCCCGACAGCGTGCCGACGGGGACCTCCACATCCGGGGTGCGGATGTTGAGCCGCTTGCGAAAGGCCTCGGCGGTGGCCCGTTCGCGATCCCGGTTCAGCAGGCCCCAGCGGCCCAGGAACTTGCCCAGCGTGGCGACGCTGATATTGGCGCGGATCGGCATCGGCATGGCCAGGCCCAGCTTGCGCCGGTCCTCGGACACATAGGCGATGCCGGCGGCCATGGCGGCGGCGGGATCGGGGATGCGCATCGGTCGGCCGGCCACGCGGATCGTGCCGCCGGTGGCCGGGCTGACGCCGAACAGCGCCAGCGCCACATCGGTGCGGCGGGCGCCGACAAGGCCGGCCATGCACAGGACCTCGCCGCGATGCAGGGTGAACGAGATATCCTCGAACACGCCGTCGCGGGTCAGCCGCTCGGCCTGCAGCGCGATGTCGGCGGTGGCGGTGCTGGCCGCCTTGTCGAGGTAATTGCCGACGGCGCGGCCGACCATTTCGGCGATCATGCCCTCCGAGGTGACCTCGGCCACGGGGCGGGTCGAGATATGGCTGCCGTCGCGGATCACGGTGACGCGGTCGGCGATCTCGAAGATCTCTTCCAGCCGGTGCGAGATATAGACCACGGCGACGCCGCTTTCGGCCAGGGTCCGGGCAATGCGGCGCAGTTGCGCGGCCTCGTGGGCGGACAGCGAGGCGGTGGGTTCGTCCATGATCAGCACCCGCACGTCCTGGGACAGGGCGCGGGCGATCTCGACCGCCTGCTGTTCGGCAAGCGTCAGGCCGCTGGCGACCTGGTCGACGTCAAAGGCCATGCCGATCCGGGCGATCAGGTCGCGCGCGCGGCGGCGCTGATGGGCCGGGCGCAGGATGAGGCCTTCGTCGGCGGCGCTGATGAAGATGTTTTCGGCCACGTCGAGATCGGGAAACACCATCGGTTCCTGATAGATCGCGGCGATGCCCAGCGCGCGGGCGGCCTGGGGGCCGGAAATGACGCGCGGCTGGCCGTCGACCCGGATGCGCCCGCTGCCGGGCTGGTAAAGGCCGGTCAGGGTCTTGATCAGCGTCGATTTGCCGGCGCCGTTTTCGCCCACCAGCGCGTGCACCTCGCCCGGGAAAAGGTCGAGCGACATGTCGCTGAGCGCATGGGTCATGCCGAAGGATTTCGACACCGCCTCCAGTTGCACGATCGGCTGGGCCATGGGGTTGCCTTCCTCAAACGGGCCGCGGCGGGCGGGAGTCCCCGCCGCAGCCCCACCGGGACGGGCGCGTCACTGCGCCGCGGCCTCGACGTTTTCGGCGGTATAGACGGTGAACGGCCCCATCAGGATGCGCTTGGCGCCGGGGCGGCCCGGATCCTCCTCGATGGTGTAATCGCCCATCCGCCCGGCGGTGAAGCTTTCGCCGATCTCGCCGACAAGCTGGCCGGTGGCCAGGCCATAGGCGGTGTAATAGGTCAGGTAGCCCAGGTCGCGGAAATCCCACAGGGCGAATTCCGGCGCGCAGCCGTTCATCGTGTAGGACACCATTTCCGAGGGCAGGCCCAGGCCCGAGACCTTGACCTGGTCGCACAGGCCCTCGTCCTGCATCGCCTTCGAGGCCGCCTGGATGCCGACGGTGGTGGGCGACATGATGACGCCCAGATCGGGATATTGATCGACCAGCGACAGCGCGCGGTTGTAGCTGACCTCGGCCTGGTCGTCGCCATAGACGATGTCGACCAGTTCGATGCCGGCATATTTTTCGTCCGCGGCCAGCACCTCCTGCATCGAGGCGATCCAGGCGTTCTGGTTGGCGGCGTCCGGCGTGGCCGACAGCACCGCCATCTGGCCTTCGCCGCCAAGGATCGAATGGGCCATGTCGGCCATCACCACGCCGATGGAGCCGAAATCGACCTGGGCGACAAAGACGTCCTCGCCTTCGCCGCCGGGGATCGGGCTGTCCCAGGTGACGACCCGGGTGCCGGCCTCTTGCGCCGCCTGGGCCGCCGGAGCGATCTGGTCGCCGGCATTGTTGGACAGCATGACGGCGCCCTGGCCTTGGGTGGCCGAGGTGGTCATGATCTCGATCTGGCCGGCGACCGAGTTTTCGGGCGTCGGGCCGACGAACAGCAGGTCGCCGGGGTTTTCCAGTTCGGCATGGGCTTCCTGGGCGCCTTCATTGGCCTGGTCGAAGACCAGGATGCCGAGGAATTTGGGCAGCAGCACCATGTCCACCTCCTGGCCGCCCTCGAGGGCGGTCTGGGCGGTGGCAAGGCTGGCGCCGCTGATCATCAATGCGGCCGCAAGGCCGAGGGTCTTGAACGATTTCATGGGGTCCTCCTCCGTTGAAATCTGGTTGCGGCGATCGCTCGCCTTCTGCCCGCCTCCTCCCACTGGCGGCGGGGTCATAGGGTCACCGCCCCGGTCGCGATCCGGCCTGTGCGGGGATGGTCCCGGGGGGCGGTCATGGGCCTATCCTTTCGGCATCGGGACGGGTTTGCGGGGCCCTTCGCCGCGCAGGGCGCGGGCGATATCCTGCGCGACAAGACCCTGCAGGCGGCCGATCGCGGCCTCGGAATACCAGGCGGCATGGGGGCTGAGCAGGCAATTGGGCGCGCCGCGCAGGGGCGAGTCCGCGGGCAGCGGTTCGGAGCCGAAGACATCGAGCGCGGCGCCGCCGATGGTGCCATCGGACAGGGCGCGGGCCAGGTCGGCCTCGTCGATCAACTGGCCACGGGCGGTGTTGACCAGCATCGCATGGGGCTGCATCCGGGCGAGCCGTTCGGCGTTGAAGAAGCCGGTGGTCTGCGCGGTCGAGGGCGCATGCAGCGAGATGATGTCGGACCGGGCCAGCAGGGCGTCGGCGCTGACCAGGGTCACGCCCGTTTCGGTGGTCTGCGCCTCGGTCAGGCCGGGATCGGCGGCCAGGAAGTCAAAGCCGAAGCCCGCCAGCCGCGCCCGGACCGCGCGCCCGATCTGGCCAAGGCCGAAGAAGCCGACGATCGTGTCGGAAAACGGCTTCATCGGCTTGGCGACCTTGACCGCGGCCCAGTCCCCGGCCCGGACCGAGGCATCCAGCGGCACCAGCTTGCGCAGCAGCGCCAGGATCGCCGCGGCGGTGTGGTCGGCGACCTCGTCGGCGCAGTAATCGGGCACATAGCCCACGCGCAGCCCGGCCGCGGCGGCCGCGGCCAGGTCGATATTGTCATAGCCCACGCCGTAGCGGATCACCGTCGCGCCGGGCTTCACGGCCTGCGCCGAAAGCGCGCCGAAGGCGGCGAATTGCACCACGGCGACATCGGCCCCGGCGACGGCCCCGGCGACCTCGGCATCGGTCTTGCAGTGATGGGCGTCGAAATCGGCCCCCCCGTCGCGCGCAGCGGCCTGTTCGGCCTCCAGCGCGGGAAAGGTGTAATCGGTGACGACGACGCGGCGGCTCATCCCGTGCCCTCCAGGTAATCGTGGATGATCTCGCCCGGCACGAGGGTGAAGTCGGCGCGCCAGTGGATGCCCTGCAGCGGTTCCAGCACCGGCAGGCGGAAGACCGGCAATTGGGCATTGGCGCGCAGTTCGACCGTGGCGGGGCCGGTCCAGGCCTCGTGCAGGCGGAGCTGCGCCAGCTTGCGGCTGGTCAGTTGGCGGATCGCGGGGCGGCCGTCGACATGATCCACCGCCTTGAGGTTGAGGTTGGTGGCGAAGTCGAAATGCGGCGCCAGGTCCGCGGCGTCGATCCGGGCCTGCTTGTAGGGCATGGTGGCGGTGATCACGTCGATGCCGTTGCGCGCCACCTGCCCCACCAGCAGGTCACCGCGCGGCTCCAGGCTGGGCTGGCCCAGTTTCTTGGGCTGGCCGTGCACTTCGCGCCCATGGGCGACACCGATATCCGAGGACAGGACCAGATAGGGCGAATAGGCCCCGTCCCGATCGCCCAGCCGGGCGGCGATCATCACGTTGGCCTCGGCATAGGGGCCAAGCCAGTCGGTGTCGGTCATCCTGTAGATATGGACGCAGACCACGTCGCCCACCGGTTCCAGCGGCGGCGGCAGAAGGAAGGCCATCGCCTCGGGATCGGTGCGCCAATAGACGGTCAGAACCTCGGCATTGCGGAATTCGAACGGGAACGGCGGCACCATCGGCGCATCCCAGGGGGTCGAGAAACCGCCCCTGCGGATGTCCTCTTCGGTCGGCCTGGTCACGCCGTAGCGGGTGCGGGCCATGACGTTCCCCCTTGCTGGTCGCGTGTGTCCCTTGCGGGTCCGCGATCCGTCCTCCCTGGTGCCTCGGCGATTGGTTTTGACAGGGCGCCGAAGTCGCTTTACCAATTAATTGGTCAGACCAATCTTGGCCGGACTTGGGAGGAAATCAAGCAAAATGTTCGACCTGTCCCCGATCGCGGTGCCGGACCTGTCCGGCCGGACCATCCTTGTCACCGGCGCCGGGCGCGGTATCGGGGCGGTGCTTGCCCGGATGCTGTGCGACCATGGCGCGCGCGTCTATGCGGGGCTTTACGGCCCCGCCGACCCGGCCGCCGCCAACCTTCTGGCGCCCTGCACCAGGGTGGCGCTGGACGTGACCGATGCGGGGTCCGTCGCGTCGGTCCTGACCCGGATCCGGTCCGAGGCCGGGGGGCTGGACGCGCTGGTCAACAACGCCGGCTCGATCACCCCGATCGGGCATATCGACAGCCTCGCCACCGAATCGCTGCGTTCCGCCTACGAGGTCAATGCCCTGGGCCTGCACCGGATGACCTGCGCCGCCCTGCCCCTGCTGCGCGCCAGCGGCGGCGTGGTGGTCAATGCCGGCACCGGCGCCGCGACCACACCGATGGAGGGCTGGGCCGCCTATTGCAATTCCAAGGCCGCCGCGCGGATGATGACGATGATGTTCGCCAAGGACCTGGAGGGGGGGCCGGTGCAGTTCTTTTTCATCGGCATCCCGCCCACCGATACCGAGATGCAGGCCGAAATCCGCACCGCCGGGCTGAACCCGATCAGCAGGATCGCCCAGGCCGACCTGGTGCGCCCCGAGGTGCCGGCCAGCGTCATGGCCTGGCTCTGCGGGCCGCAGGCGCGCGGGCTGGAGGACGTGGTGCTGGACGTGCGCGACGACTTTTTCAAGGCGATGATGGGCTGAGGGATCAGGATGGTGACAGTCGAACGCGTCGAGGCGATCCCGGTTTCCTACCGCGAGCCCACCGATCACAACCGGTTCCGGTCGGTCTGCCTGGTGAAGATCACCGATACCGACGGCCGGACCGGCTGGGGCGAAGGCTGCGCCTATTTCCCCGAGGCGACGCTGGCCACCGCCCGCATCGTCGAGGGGATGGCCCCGCTGGTGGTGGGGCAGAACCCGCTGCAGACCGAGGCGATCTGGCACCGGCTGAAGGACCATTCCTGGTGGTATGGCACCGGGGCGGGCATCGCCTCGATCGCCATTTCGGGGATCGACATCGCGCTGTGGGACCTCAAGGGCAAGCAGCTGGGCGCCAGCGTGCTGGACCTGCTGGGCGGGCCGGTGCGGGATGCGCTGCCGGCGATCGCCAGCCTGCACGGCACGCACGAAAGCATCGACGCCATGGCCGAAGAGATCGCCGCCCATACCGCCACCGGGCTGCAGGGCGCCAAGGTGGGATTCGGCAAGGCCGGCAATGCGCATCTGGGCTTCGACGAGGCGCGCGACCTGGCCTTCGTCGAGGCGGTGCAGGCGGCGATGGGGCCGGGCAAGGACCTGATGATCGACCTCGGGGTCAGGAATTTCTGGGACGTTCCCACCGCGATCCGCCGCGCCCGCGCCTTCGAGGAGCGCGGCGTCGCCTGGCTGGAGGAACCGCTGGGCCATGACGACCCGGCGGGTTACGCCGCCCTGCGCGCCGCCACCGGCATCCGCATCGCCTATGGCGAACGCGAATGGAACGCGCGCGGCGTGCAGCGGATCGTCGAGACCGGGACGGTCGATGTGGTGGGCCTCGATCCCGGGCGGGTCGAGGGGATCACCGGCTTTCGCAAGGCGGCCGAGATCTGCGCCCTGAACCGGCGCCAGGCCAATGCGCATAATTTCTCGACCGCCATTGTCGGGGCCGCCAGCCAGGCGCTGAGCTTTGCCTGCCCGGCGTGCCATGTCCTGGAATTGCAGCCGGTCTATGGCCCGGCGCAAAAGGACCTGGTGGATCGCCCGGTCTGGCACACCAAGGGCTATGTGAACCGGCCCGACGGCCCCGGCCTGGGGATCGAGATCGACGAGGATCTGGTGGCCTCGGCCCGGCTCGACCGCTAGGGCGTGTCGCGTTCGACCGGAACCGGAAGAACGCGGCCTCTCCCGTCGGTCGACCGCGTTCTTGTATCCTGGCGGATCCAATGCAACGCGACACGCAATCGGGGCGGCGCACCGATTGGCGATTGCCCGTGACGCTGACGATGCTAACATGCTAGTATGGTCAAGCCGGCGCGGCCGGATGTCGTCACAGCAGGAGAACCGCCATGGCCGCCCGTATCACGCATGTCTCCACCCATGATGTCCGGTTCCCGACCAGCCGGATGCTGGACGGGTCCGACGCGATGAACCCGGCGCCGGATTATTCGGCCGCCTATTGCGTGCTGCATGTCGAGGGCGGGCCGGACGGGCACGGCATGACCTTCACCATCGGCCGCGGCAACGAGATCTGCTGCGCCGCGATCGAGGCGGTCGGCGCGCTGCTGGTCGGCCGCGAGGTCGAGGGGCTGTTCGCCGATATGGGCGCGACCTGGAAACGGGTCACCGGAGACAGCCAGCTGCGCTGGACCGGGCCGGAAAAGGGCGTGATCCACCTGGCCGCCGCGGCGGTGATGAACGCGGTCTGGGACATGTTCGGCAAACATGCGGGCCAGCCGGTCTGGCGCCTGATCGCCCAGATGTCGCCGGCCGAGCAGGTGGCCCTGGTCGACTGGCGCTACCTGGCCGATGCCCTGCCCCCCGAAGAGGCCCGCGAGCGGCTCGAGGACAAGGCCGCCGGCAAGGCCGCGCGGATCGCCGAGATGGAGGCCGAGGGCTATCCGGCCTATACCACTTCGGCCGGCTGGCTGGGCTATTCGGACGACAAGATCCGCAGCCTGATGCGCGCGGCGATCGCCGAGGGCTGGACCCATTTCAAGATGAAGGTCGGCGCCGATATCGAGGACGACATCCGCCGCGCCCGCCTGATCCGCGAGGAAATCGGCCCCGACCGGTTCCTGATGATGGATGCCAACCAGGTCTGGGGCGTCGAACAGGCGGTCGCCAACATGGCCAGGCTGGCGGAATTCGCGCCCTGGTGGATCGAGGAACCGACCAGCCCCGACGATATCCTGGGCCATGCCCGCATCGCCCGCGAGATCGCCCCGATCCGCGTCGCCACCGGAGAGCATTGCCAGAACGCGGTGATGTTCAAGCAGCTGATGCAGGCCGACGCGATCCATGTGGTCCAGGTCGACAGCTGCCGCCTGGCCGGCCCGAACGAGATCCTGGGCGTGATGCTTCTGGCCGACAAGTTCGGCCTGCCGGTCTGCCCCCATGCCGGCGGGGTGGGCCTGTGCGAGCTGATCCAGCACATGAGCCTGGTCGATTACATCGCCGTCTCGGCCAGCCTCGACAATCGCGTCCTGGAATTCGTCGACCACCTGCACGCGCATTTCGTCGATCCGGTCCGCACCAGGGCCGGCCGCTACCTGGCGCCCGAACGGCCCGGCTTTTCGGTCGAGATGAAGCCCGACAGCATCGCCCGCCACAGCTGGCCGGACGGCGCGGAGTGGCGGGCGTAAGGGGGGCAGTGCCCCCCGTTGCGGTATCAGGCGGCCGGGATGCCGGGGTCAGGCGTTCCAGGCGATGGCGGTCTGGCTCTGTTCGCCCAGGCCCTGGATCCCCAGCCGGACAATCTGGCCCTCGCGCAGGAAGACCTGGGGTTTCTGGCCCATGCCGACCCCGGGGGGCGTGCCGGTCGAGATCACGTCGCCGGGCTGCAGGCTCATGAACTGGCTGATGTAATGGACCAGATGGGCGACGCCGTAGACCATGGTCCGGGTGGAGCCGTCCTGGTAGCGGTGGCCGTCCACCTCGAGCCACATGGCCAGGTCCTGGGGGTCGGGCACCTCGTCGGCGGTCACCAGCCAGGGGCCGATCGGGCCGAAGGTGTCGGCGCTTTTGCCCTTGGTCCATTGCCCGGCGCGTTCGTTCTGGAAGGCGCGTTCGGAATAATCGTTGATCACGCAATAGCCGGCGACATGGGACAGGGCGTCGGCCTCGTCGACATAGCGCGCCTCGCGGCCGATGACGACGCCCAGCTCGGCCTCCCAATCGGTCTTTTCGGAGCCGCGCGGGATGCGGACCGGGTCGTTGGGGCCGCAGATCGCGCTGGTCGCCTTGGCGAAAAGCACCGGTTCCGGCGGCACCGCGTTGCCGGATTCGGCGGCGTGGTCGGCATAGTTCAGCCCGACGCAGATCATCTTGCCCACCGCGCCGACACAAGCGCCCAGGCGCGGGTCGCCGTCGACCGCCGGAAGGCTGGCCGGATCGAGCGCGGCGAGGCGCGCCAGCCCCTCGGGTTCGAGCACGGCGCCGGCGATATCCGCCACCTCGCCGGACAGGTCGCGGATCGTGCCGGCATCGTCCAGCAGGCCGGGCTTTTCGGCCCCCGGCGGCCCGTAACGCAGAAGTTTCAACTTTCCCTCCTCAGGTATTGCTCCAGCCGCCATCGATGGCGATGGCCTGGCCGGTCATGAAGGCACTTTCGTCGCTGGCAAGATAGACCGCAAGGGCCGCGATTTCGTCTGCGGTGGCGATGCGGCCCATGGGCTGGCGGGCGATGAAATCGGCCCGGGCCTTGTCCACATCGCCGATGGCGCGGCCCTGGGCCTCGACCCTGGCATGCCAGGACGGGCTTTCGACCGTGCCGGGGCAGATCGCATTGGCGCGCACGCCCCGGGTGACGAAATCGGCGGCGACGGATTTGGTCAGGCCGATCACCCCGGCCTTGGTCACGCCGTAGACGAAGCGGTTCGGCGCGGCGATGATCGAGGACACCGCCGAAGCCATGTTGACGAAGGCGCCGCCACCGCCCGCGATCATCGCCGGCAGGAAGGCGCGGGTCATCCGGTACATGCCGCGCAGGTTCAGATCGACGCTGAAATCGAAGGCATCCGGATCGCACTCGAGGATCGTGCCGTGATGGACGAAGCCCGCGCAGTTGAAGACGATGTCGACGGCGCCGGTTTCGGCGGCGAAGGCGCTGACCGCCGCCGCATCGGTCACGTCCAGCCGGGCGGTGGAACAGCCGGCCTCGGCGCAAGGGGCCAGGGCGTCGGCGTCGATATCGGTGGCGATCACCTGCGCCCCTTCGCGCAAAAAGGCCAGGGCCGTCGCCTGACCGATCCCGGCGCCGGCCGCCGTGACGACCGCACGTTTTCCTGTCAATCTCATGTCGTTCCTCCGGGGAATGTGCGGGGCATTGCCGCGCTGCCCCGCCTTCGCTAACATACTAGCATGTTATTGAACACATCCACCGGGGTTCAAGGCGAAAACGACGGGTTGGCGCGCCTGCAGCCCCTCGACGCCCATGAAGGATCGCTGTCGAACAAGGTCTATCACAGCCTCAAGCAGGCGATCCTGTCGCTTGCCCTGCGCCCCGGGGAAATCCTGCGCAAGGGCGCGATCTGCAGCCGGTTCGGAATATCCCGCAGCCCGGTGTCGGAGGCCGTCACCCGGCTGGCCGCCGAGGGGCTGGTCGACGTGGTGCCCCAAGCCGGCACCTTCGTGTCGCGGTTTTCGATGGAGGAGATCCGCGAAGGCGCCTTCCTGCGCGAGGCGCTGGAACTTGCGGCGGTGGACCAGGTCGCGCGCGCGATCACCGAAGAACAACTGGTCGCCCTGCGCCGCAACCTGCGCATCCAGGAGGCGCTGGTCGCCGATGGCGATTTCGCGGGTTTCTATGAGCAGGATGCCGAGATGCACGAGATGATCCTGTCCTTCACCGGCTTCAAGCGGCTGGCACAGCTGGCCGAGACCAGCTGGCTGCAGGTCAACCGGGCGCGGCAGCTGGTGCTGCCCAATCCCGGCCGGGTGGCCGAAACCCTGGAGGAACACCGCCAGATCGTCGCCGCGATCGCGGCGCACGACCCCAAGGCCGCCCGCGCCGCCACCCGGGCCCATCTGGCCCAGCTGATCCGCTATCTCGGCCCGCTGGAACGCGACCACCCCGAATTCTTCGAGGCCTCATGACCCATCCCAACCGCCCACGTTATGCCGCCCGGCTGAACGCCTTCAAGGCCCTGGTGCCGGGCCGCGCGACGATCTTCGACATGATCGACGGGGCCGCGCGGGTCGGCGGGCTGGATGCGGCCGATCTGAACTATCCCGACCATTTCGAGGGCACCGATCCCGCCACCCTGTCGGACCGGCTGGGCGCGGCGGGGCTGGCGCTGAACGGTCTGGCGATGCGCTATTACACCGATCCGGGCTACAAGATCGGGGCTTTCACCAACCCCGACCCGGCGGTGCGGCGCCGGGCCATCGACGAAACCAGGGCCGGGATCGATGCCGGGCGGGCCATGGGCGGGCGGCTGATGACGCTGTGGATGGGCCAGGACGGGTTCGATTATGCCTTCCAGCTGGATTACGCCCGCGCCTGGGACGACACGGTCAGCGCCATCGCCGAGATCTGCGACCATGATCCCGGGGTCGATATCGCCATCGAATACAAGCCGAACGAGCCGCGCGCCCATGCGCTGATGCCCGATATCGGCCAGACCCTGCTGGGGGTGAAAGAGGTGAACCGGCCCAACCTGGGCGTCACGCTGGATTTCGCCCATGTGCTTTATGCCGACGAGATGCCGGCCCATTCCGCGGCGCTGATCGCGCGCCATTCGCGGCTGATGGGGCTGCATCTGAACGACGGCTACGGCAAGCGCGACGACGGGCTGATGGTGGGCACGGTGCATCCGGTCCAGACGGTGGAGTTGCTGGTCGAGATGCGCCGCCAGGGCTATGACGGCGTGATCTATTTCGACACCTTCCCCGATATGGGCGGGCTGGACCCGGTGGCCGAGGCGCGGACCAATGTCGCGCTGGTCGACCGGTTGCGGCAGGTGGCCGACACGCTGGTCGATGACGCGGCCCTGGCGCAGGCGATCGCGCGGCAGGATGCGGCGGCGTCATCCCGGATCGTCGCCGCCGCGCTGTTTGGCGCCGCATGAGCCTGCTGGTCGTCGGTGCCCTGCATTGGGACGTGGTGGTCACGGCCGACCGCCTGCCCCGGATCGACGAAACGCTGCGCGGCGATGCGGTCGATTACCGCTTCGGCGGCAAGGGCGGCAATCAGGCCGTGGCGGCGGCCCGGGCCGGGGCGCGGGTCGGCTTTGCCGGGCGGATCGGGCGCGACGATGCGGGCAGGGCGATGCGCGCGGTGCTGGAGGGCGCGGGCGTGAACGTGACCGGGCTGGTGCGGGGCGGTGGCGCCTCGGGCATGTCGGTGGCGATCACGGTGGCCGATGGCGGCTACGGCGCGGTGATCGTGTCCGGCGAGAACCTGAAGATCGACGCCAAGGCTGTTGATATTCCTGAAGATTGCCGGATCGTCCTGCTGCAGAACGAAAGCGCGCCGGGGCTGCTTTCCGCGATGGCGCCACGGGTCCGGGACGCGGGGGCCGCGCTGTGGCTGAACGCCGCGCCGGCGACCGGGATCGGGCCCGAGGCGCTGGCCCTTGTCGATACGCTGATCGTCAACCGCATCGAGGGCGCGGACCTGCTGGGCGCCGATCCGGGCACGCTGAGCGGGGCCGAGATGGTCGAAGGGCTGATGGACCTTGCCCCCCGGGCGCGGATCGTTCTGACCCTGGGCGGCGATGGCGTGGCCTTTGCCGAAGCGGGGGGCAAGGTGCGGTTGGCCCCGGCGCGCAAGGTCGACGTGGTGTCGACCCATGGCGCGGGCGATACCTTTGTCGGCACGCTGGCCGCCGCCGAACTGGCCGGGGCAAGCCTGGGCCAGGCGATCGAGGCCGCGCAGGGCGCCGCGGCCCTGCTGATCTCTCAGACCCGGTAGAACCGCGCGGCGGTGCCGCCGAAGATCGCGTCGCGCTCGGCCGCGGTCAGATGCGCGGTCAGCGCCTGCGCCGCGCCGTGCCAGTCGTCATAGCTGGCCTCGAGCCGGCAGACCGGCCAGTCCGACCCCCACATGAGCCGGTCGGGGCCGAACACCTCCAGCACGTGATCCACATAGGGTTTCATTTTTTCAACCGACCAGCCACCGGATTCGGTCACGATGCCGGAAAACTTGCACATAGCCGATGTATCCCGGGCAATGGCCGCCATGCCCGTCGCCCAGTGGTCGAAGGCGTCGGGGTCGCGGATCTGCGGCTTCATGCAATGATCGACCACCACGCGCAGCTGCGGATAGCGGGTCAGGATCCTGTGGAAATTCTCCAGGTGGCGGGGAAAACCGAGCGCGTCGAAGCTCAGATCGAGGTCGATCAGCGCCTGGTAGGCCCATTGCACATCGTCGCGCAGCATCCAGCCATCGTCGGGGATGTCCTGGATCATCGGCCGCACGCCGCGGAACTTCGGATGGCCGGCCAGGTTGCGCAGGTGGCGCAGCTGGGCGGGATCCTCGAAATCGATCCAGCCCACGACCCCGGCGACCGAGGGCGTCGCATCGGCCAGGCCCAGCATGTAATGGGTTTCCTCGATCGTGGCCGCGGCCTGGACCAGGATGGTGCGGGCGATGCCATGCCGGCCCAGCGCCGGGGCCAGGTCGTCGGGCCCATAGGGCCGGGCGAGGATGGCGTTGTCCATCGGCATCCAGTCGTAATCGCCGCGGCCCGGGTGCCAGTAATGCTGGTGGGCGTCGATCCGGTCGGTCATGGCGTCTCTCCTGTCGGGGCGTCCTCGCGCATCAGCCCTTCGGCCTTGAGATCGGCCCAGAGGGCGGGGGGGATCGTGGCCTGCGCGGCGGCGATATTGCTGTCCATCTCGGCCACGCCCTGCCCGCCGGGGATCACCGACAGGACCGCCGGATGGCCCAGCGGGAACCGGAAGGCGGCATCGACCATCCGCATGCCATGGGCGGCACAGACGGTTTCGATCCGGGCGACACGGTCCAGCACGTCCTGCGGGGCGGGGTCGTAATTGTAGAAGGCGCCGGGTTTCGGCCCGGTGGCGAGGATGCCGGAATTGTAGGGCCCGCCGATCACGATGCCGATGCCGCGCCGATGCGCCAGCGGCAGAAAGCTGTCGAGCGCCTCCTGTTCCAGAAGCGTATAGCGCCCGGCCAGCAGGAAAAGGTCGAAATCGCCCCGTTCGGCCAGCCATTGGCAGGGCTGCCATTCGTTCAGACCGGCGCCGAAAGCCGCGATCACGCCTTCGTCGCGCAGCCGCAGCAGGGCCTTGTAGCCGCCCCCCATCAGCTCGGCCAGCCGCGCATCCAGCGCCGCCTGGCTGCCGTGGTTGAACACGTCGAGGTCGTGGGCATAAAGGATGTCGATCCGGTCCAGCCCCAGCCGTTCGAGGCTGAACTCGACCGAGCGCATCACCCCGTCATGGCTGTAATCATACACCTCGGTGCGGCTGGGCACGTCGAACCATTTGCCATGGCCATCGCGGGTTTCGGGCGTGGCGATGCGGAACAGCCGGCCGATCTTGGTCGACAGCACGTATTCGTCGCGCGGCTTGTCGCGCAGGAAGGTGTTCAGCCGGGTTTCGGACAGGCCAAGCCCATAGAGCGGCGCGGTGTCGAAATAGCGGATACCGGCCTGCCAGGCGCGGGTCAGGATCGCCTGGGCGTCGTCCTCGGAAATCGCGCGATAGAGATTGCCCAGCGGCGCGGCGCCGAAGCCGAGCTCGGTCAAGGTCAACCCGCCGGTGCCGTGGCGATCCCAGTGGCGTGTTTTCAGGGTCATGCGCCGTCCTTTCGTCACTGGCATGCTAGTATGTTTTGCGGTGGACTGCACCCCCGGAATGCGAAAAGGTGGGGCCGAGGGAGGATCGCCATGAGCCGTTTTCACGACCTGTTCGCAACACCCAAACCGGTGATCGCCATGGTCCATCTGGGCGCCCTGCCCGGCGCGCCGCTGCACGATGCCAAGGCCGGGCTGGAGGGGCTGGTGCGCGGCGCCGCGGCCGATCTGGCGGCGCTGCAGGCCGCCGGGGTCGATGCGGTGATGTTCGGCAACGAAAACGACCGGCCCTATGAATTGAAGGTCGATACCGCCTCGACCGCCACGATGGCCTATGTGATCGGCCGGCTGCGCGACAGGATCACGGTGCCCTTCGGGGTCAACGTGCTGTGGGATCCGGACGCGACCATGGCGCTGGCCGCGGCGACCGGGGCCAGCTTCGCGCGCGAGATCTTCACCGGGCTTTATGCCAGCGACATGGGGCTTTGGGCGCCCGATGCGGGCCGGGCGATGCGCTACCGCGACCGGCTGGGCCGGTCTGACCTGGTGACGCTGTATAACGTTTCCGCGGAATTCGCGGGGTCCCTGGACCCGCGGCCGCTGGCGGAGCGGGCGCGGTCGGCGGTGTTCTCGTCGGTGCCCGACGCGGTGCTGGTGTCGGGCCAGATCACCGGCGAGGCCGCCAGGATGGAGGACCTGGAGGCGGTCAAGGCGGTGCTGCCGGGCACGCCGGTCCTGGCCAATACCGGGGTCAAGCATGATACGGTCGCCGATGTCTTTGCCATTGCCGATGGCTGCATCGTCGGCTCGGCGCTCAAGGTCGGGGGCGATACCTGGGCGGCGGTGGATGCCGACCGGGCGCGCGAGTTCATGGAACGTGCGAGGGCCGCGCGATGATCGCAGCCGACCTCAAGGCGTTGATGGCGATCCCCGGTCTGGCGGGGCACGAAGGCCGCGTCGCCCGCGCCATTGCCGAACGGATGCCGATCCCCGTCACCGGCGACCGGATGGGCAATCTGGTGGCGACGATCCCGGGCGACGGGCCATCGGTGATGGTGTTCACCCATATGGACCAGCTGGGGTTCGTGGTGCGCAAGATCGACGACACCGGCCTGATCCGCGTGCATCGGCTGGGCGGGGTGCCGGACCGCGCCCTGCCCTCTCAGGCCGTGGTGCTGGCGACCAAGGCGGGCGATCTGCCCGGCGTGCTGGCCAACAAGAGCCACCATGCCACCGCCCCGGACGAAAAGTTCCGCGTGGTGCCGACGCCGGATCTGTATATCGACGCCGGGTTCGCCAGCCGGGCCGAGGCCGAGGCGGCGGGGGTGCAGATCGGCACGCCGGTGACCTATGCGCCCAACGTCATCGCGCTGGCCGGGGGCCGGATCGCCGGCACGGCGGTGGATGACCGGGCGGGTTGCGCCGTGTTGCTGGATGTCGCGCGGCGGCTGGCCGCCGCACCGCCGGGGCCGACTGTGCATATCGTCTTCACCACGCAGGAGGAATTCAACCTGCGCGGCGCCCAGGTGGCCGCACAGGCGCTGCGCCCCGATATCGCGTTGCAGATCGACCTGATGCTGGCCACGGATACCCCCGACATGGCCGATCTGGGCGACATGCGGCTGGGCGGCGGGCCGGGGATCAGCCTGATGAGCTTTCACGGCCGCGGCACGTTGAACGGGGTGCTGCCGCATCCCGGGCTTGTCGCCCTGGCCGAAGACGCGGCGGCCGGGCTGGGCCTGCCGCTGCAACGCTCGGCCCAGATCGGGGTGCTGACGGACCTGTCCTATGTGCAGCTGGTCGGCGACGGGGTGGCGGCGCTCGATCTGGGCTTTCCGATGCGCTATTCGCATTCCAGCCTCGAGGTCTGCGACCCGGCCGATCTGGCCGCCCTGTCGGACCTGATCTGCGAGATGCTGAGCCGGATCGGTCCGGATTTCGTGCTGGAGCGGTTCGGATGACCTATACGCTTGGCGTCGATATCGGCACCTACGAAACCAAGGGCGTGCTGGTCGATGCAGGCGGCGCGATCCTGGCCGAGGCGCGCACCCCGCATGACATGATCGTCCCCCGCCCCGGCTGGGCCGAACACCGGGCGCAGCAGGATTGGTGGGGCGATTTCGTCACCGTCACCCGGGCGCTGCTGGCCGACAGCGGGATCGACCCGGCGGCGGTGGCGGCGGTGGCCTGTTCGGCGATCGGGCCCTGCATGCTGCCGGTGGATGCGAAGGGCGCGCCGCTGATGAACGGCGTGCTTTACGGCGTCGACACCCGCGCGATGGACGAGGTCGCCGAACTGACCGAGAGGATCGGCGAAGACGTGATCCTGGACCGCTGCGGCAATGCGCTGACGTCGCAATCCGTGGGACCGAAGATCCTGTGGCTGAAACGGCACCGCCCCGAGATCTACGCCCGGACCGCCCGGGTGCTGAGTTCGACCAGCTACCTGGTGCAGAAGCTGACCGGCGCCCAGGTGATCGACCATTACACGGCGGCGAATTTCTCGCCGCTTTACGACGTCGCGACGCGGGATTGGTGTTTCGACCTGGCCGAGGATATCGCCGCGCCCGAGATGCTGCCGCGGCTGCTGTGGTCGTCGGAGATCGCCGGGCATGTGACGCCCGAGGCGGCGGCCGAAACCGGGCTGGCGCCGGGCACGCCGGTCACCGCCGGCACGATCGACGCGGCGGCCGAAGCGCTGAGCGTGGGCGTGACCGCACCGGGCGACATGATGATGATGTATGGCTCGACCATCTTCATCATCGCGCTGACGCCGGACAGGGTGCGCGACGCGCGGCTGTGGTATGCGCCCTGGCTGTTTCCGGGCCAGCATGCCTCGATGGCCGGCCTGGCGACCAGCGGCACGCTGACCCATTGGTTCCGCGACCATTTCGCCCGGGACCTGGACCGCGACACCGCCTTTGCGACCCTGGCCGCCGAGGCCGGGGCGGCGCCCCCCGGCGCCGGCGGGCTGGTGTTCCTGCCCTATTTCTCGGGCGAGCGGACGCCGATCCACGACCCCCATGCCAGGGGCGCCTTTTTCGGACTGAACCTGACCCATACGCGCGGCCACCTGTTCCGCGCGGTGCTGGAGGGGATCGCCCTGGGCACTGCCCATGTCACCGAAACCTATGCCGAAGCGGGCGCGCCGCCCGCGCGGGTTCTGGCCGTGGGCGGCGGGGTGAAGAACGCGATCTGGCTGCAGGCCACATCCGATGCCTGCGCGCTGCCGCAAGAGGTCTGCGCCCGCACGGTCGGCGCCAGCTACGGCGATGCCTTCCTGGCGCGGGTCGCCTTGGGTCAGGCGGAGCCCGGCGATATCGCCCGCTGGAACCCGGTGGAGCGGCGGGTGGAACCGGCCGACAACCCCGCCCTGACCCGCGCCTATCCGCTGTTCCGAAGTCTCTATGAGCAGACCAAGGACATCATGCGCGCGCTGTCGCAATGACCCCCGGTGCCGCGACCCGCGTGCTGGAGGCGATCGGCGCGGTGATGACCCGGATCGACCCGGCGCAGGTCGCGGCCGCCTGCGCCACGATCGCCGGGGCCGGCCGGATCATGGCCCATGGCTGCGGCCGCGAGGGGCTGATGATGCAGGGCTTTGCCATGCGGCTGCATCACCTGGGGCTGGAGGCCTGCATGCAGGGCGACATGGCCGCGCCGCCGCTGGGGCCGGGCGATCTGTTCATCGCCAGCGCCGGCCCGGGCGAATTGTCGAGCGTCTCTGCCCTGATGCGCACCGCGCGGGACGCCGGGGCCGAGGTGCTGCTGCTGACCGCCCTGCCCGACACGCCCAGCGCCGCCCATGCAAACCAGGTGCTGGCCCTTCCGGCGCAGACCATGGCCAGCGATGCCGGGGCGGAGACCGCCATGCCGATGGGATCGGCCTATGAGGGCGCGCTCTTCGTGCTGTTCGAGGTGATGGTCGCCGACCTTGCGAGGCGGCTGGGCCAAAGCGCGGACGACATGCGGGCGCGGCACACCAACATGGAATAGGCGGCGACGCCGGAACATTGCCCCGTGCCGGGCGCGGACCACAGGCGCGCATCGCCGGGCCGCCCGTCCCGCTACTTCACCGCGCCGGCGGCCATGCCCTTGATGATGTAGCGTTCCAGCACGATGCCGATCACGATCAGCGGCAGGATCGCCGCCGTCGACAGCGCCGCCATCGACCACCAGTTGATGCCCTGCGATCCGGTCTGCGAGGCCACCATCACCGGCAATGTCACCGCGTCGGTCGAGGTCAGGAGTGCTGCGAAGAAATATTCGTTCCAGGTCAGCACCAGGCACAGGATGAAGGCCGCGACCATGCCCGGCAGGGCGATCGGCAGGATGATCGTCAGGAAGGCGCCCCAGATCGACAAGCCGTCCACCAGCGCGGCCTCTTCCAGTTCCGTCGGGATGGAGCCGAACTGGTCGCGCATGATCCAGATCACGATGGGCATCACGGTCAGCGCATAGAGCAGGATCAGGCCGATCCGGCTGTCCAGCAGATCGACCTCCCGGTACAGGACCAGGAATGGCAGGGCCAGAACCACCGGCGGCAGGATCAGCTGCGACAGGAAAAAGAACGAGATGTCGTCGTTCTTCATGAAGCCGAAGCGATATTCGAAGCGCGACAGCCCATAGGCCGCAAGGCTGCCCAGCGCCAGCGCCAGCGCCGAGGCCGACAGCGCCACCACGGCGGAATTCGTGAACCGCAACAGGAATTGTTCACGCACGGTGGAGTCCGCACCGATCGTGTCGGGGCTGAGGCCCAGCGACCGCCAGCCCAGCCATTGCGGGGTATAGTCGACGAAGGGCACCAGGTTGCCCTGCATCACGTCCGGCGCCATCTTGAACGAGGTGGTGATGGTCCAGTAGATCGGAAACAGGCAGACCAGGGTCCAGGCCAGCAGCGCGCCGTAGACCGCGACCCGGCCCAGATACCAGCGCGGGCGGTGGCGGCGGTCGGCCTCGCTGTCGTGAAAGATCTGCCTGGTATCGGTCATCGCGGCCTTCCGGTCAGTATTGCGGCCGCATCCAGCGGGACACGAGCTTGATGAACAGGGTGAAGCCGATCACGATCAGCACCAGATAGACGAATGCCAGCATGGTGCCGTAGCCCACGTTGGACCGGTCGCGATATTCGCGGAAGATGAAGCTGGTCACGCTGTCGGTGGCGCCGCCCGGCCCGCCCGAGGTCACGTTGATGATGATGTCGGCGATCTTGAGCTTGAAGATGATGCGGATCATGATCGCGGTCAGCGACACCGGCAGCATCAGCGGAAAGGTCACGCCCCAGAAATTCTGCCAGGGATTGGCGCCGTCGACGCGGGCGGCCTCCTGGATGTCCCTGGGGATCGCCTGCAGCCCGGCCAGCAGCATGATCATCATGAAGGGGATGAAGGTCCAGGCGTCCATGATCATGATCACCGCCTTGGCCAGCCATGGGTCGCCGAAGAACGACGGGTTGTCCCAGCCCAGCCAGCGCGCCACCCGGGAGATCGGGCCGAATCGCGCCTCCATCATGGATTTGCCGATCATCCAGGACACCGCCACCGGCGACAGCATCAGCGGCAGCAGGAAGGCCACGCGAAAGAACTTGCGCGCCCGGATCTGGCTGTTGAGCAGCAGGGCGAGGCCAAGCGCGATGGCATATTCCACCACGATGGCCAGCACATACCAGACCATGTTTCCCAGCGCGTTCCAGTAGAACGGGTCGGACCACATCCTGACGACATTGCCGAACCCGTTGAACCGGCGCCCGTCGGGCGAGGCGAGGTTCCAGTCGGAAAAGGCGATGCCAAGGCCGAAGACCAGCGGAAAGAACACCATCGAGCCGACGAACAGCGCCGCCGGCATCACGAACAGCCGGCGCTTGCCCTGTTCGCCGTGGCGCACCACCTCGGCCGCGCACAGGCAGGTCGCCCAAAGGCAATAGGCATAGAGCGTCGGCCGCCAGTTGCCCCAATCCGCCACCCGGCCGGTCTGGCCCAGGATCTGCCAGGCCGCGACACCCACCAACAGCGCGAAGGATCCCCAGATCAGGCCGCCGCCAAGACGGGCCCGCCCCGGCGAGACGCGGTCATTGGTGACGATGAAAAGGCGGTCCTGTCCAGACATGCTAGCATGTTAGTGGGGCGCAGGGCCCGAGGGAAGCGGGATTTCCGGCCCAAGCGGTCCGGAGCAAAAAAAATCTTTCCTGCACGCGAGGTTCACCGGGCAGGACACGGCGGGAAGGACACGGCGGTCAAGCGAAGCGGGCGGCGGGTCTGTCCGCCGCCCGCCCTGGTTGCGCAGCGCGCCGGGTCACATGCCCAGCGACGCCTTGTACAGCGCGATCTGGCTTTCACGGCCGATCTGGTCGGTGATCTCCTCCCAGGCGGCGGCGATGGCATCGGCGGTTTCCTGGGCCGATCCGTATTGCCCGGCAAAGCCCTTGGCCAGTTCGTCCTCGGCGACCGAGTAATACTGGAAGATGCCCGGAATCCGCGGTTCGATCGCGGCGTTGGGGTGGTTGTAGCTGTCGAGGTTCGAGCCCAGGTAATCCTCGATATAGTCGCGGTCGTAACCGGCCGCTTCCCATTCCTCGTACTGGAACTGGGAATTGCGATAGGGCTGGAAGCCGGACGGATAGGCCGACATCCACAGGGCGATGTCCTTGCCCCCCAGATGCGCCGCGGCGGACCAGGCCGCCTTGCGCTTTTTCTCGTCGCCCTGGACCCGCGCGGTCACGTAGATGCCCCAGCCGATATAGGCCATCTGCGGGGCTTCGTTGCGCTCTTGCTCCCATTCGCCGGTCATCGCATTGTAGCGCCGCTCCGAGGCCGGGTTGATGCCGAAGCCGACGACATCGCCCACCACCGAAGTGTCCGAGGTGCGCGCCGAAGAGCCGACATCGCCCCACCACATCAGCATCGAGCCGGTGCCGGCCAGGAATTGCTGGAAGGCGGTGGTGCCGGGGTCGGCGTTGATCTGGTCGGACGGATAGGCGCCGGTCGTGTCGACCAGATCCATCACGTCCTGGATCGCCTGCACCCAGCCGGGATTGTTGACCATCGGCTTCATCGTATCGGGTTCGAACAGCCAGGCCGGGCTGTCGGGATGCTTGACATAGGCGGTCGCGCGGTTGGCGATGAAGTAGAAGCCGAAGCCGCCCCATCCCTTGAGCGGGTCGAGATAGCCATGCGCCGCAAGCCCGGTCAGCGGGTCGGTCTGCCCGACAAGCGCCTTGGACGCGGCGTTGATCTCTTGCCAGGTGGACGGCACGGTTTCACCGCCGATGCCGCCGGGGCCGAAGTAATCCTTGCGATAGGCGAAGGTATGGCAGTCGCCGTCGATGTTGACGCGATAGGTCTTGCCGTCCCAGGTGCCGACGGGGGGTTGCAGATACCCCACGAGGTCGTCCGAATCGATCTGGTCGGCGACCCAGTCGGGCATCTCGTCCAGCAGGCCGCGCCCGGCGGTGTCGCCCTCGAACGGCGCGCCCATCTCCAGAATGTCGAAATCCACCGTGCCGGTGGCGATCGACTGCTGCAGGCGGGCGTTGTAATCGGCCTGGGCAAGGTCGATCCAGTTGATTTTCGCGCCGGTATAGGCCTCCCACGGCTTGAGGAAGCCGCGGAACAGGAAATTGTGCAGGTTCTGGTTGTTGAGCCCCATGAAGGTCAGCTCGACGCCCGCGAATTCCCCTTCCGCGACGTTTTCGCGGGTCGCGCCCAGGCACAATTCGCCGACGCGCTGCCAATCGGCATCGGTCGGGCTGCCCATGCCGACACCGGGGATCTTGAGGATCTCGGCGCGGACATCGCCATGGGCCTCGGCCGAGGCCGGACCGGCGCCAAGGCCGCCCCCGGCCGCGGCCAGCGCGCCCAGGCTGGCGGCGCCCTGCATCATGCGGCGGCGGCTCATCTGCATCGCCATGAGGCGCCGGTAATGGTCTACCTTCATCGTGAATTCCTCCCTTGATCGGCCGGTTCGGCGCCCGACGCACATCGCCGGACCCGTCCGGCCCCCTGTTGGTTCGCGTGCTGCGGTCCGGGCCCGCGAAGGCCCCCGGAACGGCAGTCTCCCACCCGGTGACTGTCTCAATGGTCCGGGCGCCTGTCAAGCATCTAACATGCTAGTCATGTCAGATATGGACAGCCCCCGGCCCTTGCTCTACCCATTGGGAAAACCACGCAGGGAAGGGTCATGGCCGAGGTAACCGTCAGGAACGTGCGCAAGTCCTATGGCGCGGTCGACGTGATCCACGGGATCGACATCGACACGGCGGACGGCGAATTCGTCGTGCTGGTCGGCCCGTCGGGCTGCGGCAAGTCCACGCTGCTGCGGATGATCGCGGGGCTGGAAGAGGTCACATCCGGCGACATCCTGATCGGTCCGCGGCGGGTCAATCACCTGTCGCCGAACGAACGCGACATCGCCATGGTGTTCCAGTCCTACGCGCTTTATCCGCACAAGACGGTCGAGGCGAACATGGGCTTTTCGCTGAAGCTGAAAAAGATGGACCGGGCCGAGATCAAGCGCCGGGTCCATGACGCGGCCGGGATCCTGGGCCTGACGCCCTATCTGGACCGCTATCCGCGCGCCCTGTCCGGCGGCCAGCGGCAGCGCGTGGCGATGGGCCGCGCCATCGTGCGCGATCCGCAGGTGTTTCTGTTCGACGAACCGCTGTCCAACCTCGATGCCAAGCTGCGCGTGCAGATGCGCACCGAGATCCGCGAATTGCACCAGCGGCTGCAGACCACCACGATCTACGTCACCCATGACCAGATCGAGGCGATGACCATGGCCGACAAGATCGTGGTGATGAACGGCGGCCATGTGGAACAGATCGGCAGCCCGCTGGAGCTGTATGACCGGCCGCGCAACCTGTTCGTGGCCGGGTTCATCGGGTCGCCCTCGATGAACCTGCTGGAAGGGCGCGTCACCGCGATCGACGGCGCCAGCGCGACGCTGACACTGGCCGATACCACCCTGTCGGTGCCCGCCGCCGGGCTGCGCGACGGCCAGGCCGTGACCCTGGGCGTGCGGCCCGAACACATGGGCCTGGCCGAGACCGGTCTGCCGGCGGTGATCCGCGTGGTCGAACCGACGGGGCCGGAACTGCATGTCGTCCTGGCCACCGGCGGGCAGGAAATCACCGCGGTGTTCCGCGAACGGCACAGCTTCGGCCCGGGCGACAATGTGCATCTGGCTCTGGACAGCGACCAGTTGCACCTGTTCGATACGGCCAGCGGCAACCGGATCGGCTGACCGCGCGACAAGGGAGGACCGCATGCTCAAGGGTATCGATTCCAGATTGAACGCAGAGGTGCTGCAGGTGCTGCGCGCCATGGGCCATGGCGACGTGCTGGTCGTGGCCGACACCAATTTCCCCTCGGACAGCGTCGCCCGGCATACGGTCACGGGCGAGTTGTTGCGGATGGACAACCTGACCTGCGCCGAGGCGATGAACGCGATCCTGTCGGTGCTGCCGCTGGACAGTTTCGTCGAGGATTTCGCCGCCCGGATGGAGGTCGTGGGCGCGCCGGACGACATCCCCGAGGTCCAGGCCGAGGTCCAGGCCGAGATCGACGCCGCCGAGGGCGCACCGCGTCCGATGGTCAGCGTCGAACGTTTCGACTTCTACGACCGCGCCCGAGAGGCCTATGCGGTGATCCAGACCGGCGAACGGCGGTTCTACGGCTGTTTCCTGCTGCGCAAGGGCGTGATCGGGCCCGAGGAGTGACCGGATGGCCCATGACATCGTGATCCTGGGCGTTTTCGTCGCCGACACCGCCTATCGCGCCGCGCGCCAGCCCAGGATGGGCGAAACCATCCTGGGCGAAAGCTTTGCCCTGGGCCCCGGCGGCAAGGGGTCGAACCAGTCGGTCGCCGCGGCCATGTCGGGCGGCGATGTCGGGTTCATCACGAAACTGGGCAAGGATACCTTCGCCGAGATGGCGCTGGCGACCTGGGCCCGAGCCGGGGTGCATCCGCTGATCACTCAGGACGCCTCCAGCTATACCGGCGCGGCCTATATCTTTGTCGAGGCGGCGACCGGCAACAACGCGATCATCGTCAGCCCGGGTGTGGCGGCGACCATTTCCGCCGCCGATATCGAGGCGCGGGCGGCGGACATCGGCGCCGCCAAGGTCTTCGTCACCCAGTTGGAACAGCCGATCGAGGCCGCCCACCGCGCGCTGGACCTGGCCCGCGCCGGCGGCGCGATCACCATCCTGAACCCTGCCCCCGCGGCCGAGCTGTCGGACGAGATGCTGGCCCTGTGCGACTACATCACCCCCAACGAATCCGAGGCCGAGGCGCTGACCGGTCTGCCGGTGCGCACCGAGGCCGACGCCGCGGCCGCGGCGCTGGCCCTGATCGGCCGCGGCGCGGGCCGGGCGATCATCACCCTGGGCGAAAACGGCGCGCTCTATCATGACGGGCAGACGGCGGTGCATGTGCCCGCGCTTCATGCCGGGCCGGTGGCCGAAACCACCGGTGCGGGCGACGCCTTCAACGGCGCCTTCGCCACCGCGCTGGCCGAGGGGCAATCGCCGGAACAGGCGGTGCGCTTCGCCAATGCGACGGCGGCGATTTCCGTCACCCGGCCCGGCACCGCGCCGTCGATGCCGGGCCGGGCCGAGGTCGACGCCCTGCTGGCCGGCTGACCCCCTATTCGGCGGCGTCCTGCCAGGCCTCCAGCGGCGGGCAGGTGCAGACCAGGTGCCGGTCGCCCCAGGCATTGTCGATCCGGCCCACCGGCGCCCAGTATTTGTCGACCCGGAACGACCCGGCCGGGAAACAGGCGACTTCGCGGCTATAGGGCCGGTCCCAGCTATCTGACACCAGGTCCATGGTCGTGTGCGGCGCGTGTTTCAGCGGGTTGTTGTCCGCCGGCCAATCGCCGGATTGCACTTTTGCGATCTCGGCCCGGATGCCCAGCATGGCGTCGCAGAACCGGTCCAGTTCGGCCTTGGTTTCGCTTTCGGTCGGTTCCACCATCAACGTCCCGGCCACCGGCCAGGACATGGTGGGCGCGTGAAAACCGCAATCGATCAGGCGCTTGGCAATGTCATCGACGGAGATCCCGGCCTCGGCGAAGGGCCGTGTATCAAGGATGCATTCATGGGCGACAAAGCCGTGCGTGCCCTTGTAAAGCACGTCATAGGCCCCCTCCAGCCGCTTGGCGATATAATTGGCGTTCAGAATTGCGACCTTGGTCGCCTGGGTCAGCCCGGCCCCGCCCATCATCAGGATATAGGCCCAGGAGATCGGCAGGATCGAGGGCGAGCCATAGCGCGCGGCCGACACCGCGCCTTCGTCGCCGCTGGCCGGGTCGGTCGGCAGATAGGGCGCCAGATGCGCCTTGACCCCGATCGGCCCCATGCCCGGGCCGCCACCGCCATGGGGAATGCAGAAGGTCTTGTGCAGGTTCAGGTGGCTGACATCGCTGCCGATCTCGCCCGGTTTGGCGAGGCCCACCATGGCGTTGAGGTTGGCGCCGTCCAGATAGACCTGGCCGCCGAAGTCGTGGGTGATCTCGCAGACCTCGCGCAGGGTTTGCTCGAAGACGCCATGGGTGCTGGGATAGGTGATCATGCAGGCGGCCAGCCTGTCGCCTGCCGCCCGGGCCTTGGCGCGGAAATCCTCCACGTCGATATCGCCGCGGTCGGTGCATCTGACCACCACGACCTCCATCCCGCACATGCTGGCCGAAGCGGGGTTGGTGCCATGGGCATTGACCGGGATCAGGCAGACCTTGCGGTCATGATCGCCGTTCGCCGCGTGATAGCCCATGATCGTGAGCAGCCCGGCATATTCGCCCTGGGCGCCGGAATTGGGCTGCATCGACATCGCGTCATAGCCGGTGATCTCGCACAGTTTGGCGCTGAGGTCCGCGATCAGTTCGGCATAGCCCTGCCATTGATCCGCGGGGGCCAGCGGATGGATCAGGCTGAATTCGCGCCAGCTGACCGGCATCATCTCGGCCGCCGCGTTCAGCTTCATCGTGCAGGAGCCGAGCGGGATCATCGCCCGGTCCAGCGCCAGGTCGCGGTCGGACAGGCGGCGCATGTAGCGCATCATCTCGGTCTCGGCCCGGTTCATGTGAAACACCGGATGGGTCATGAAATCGGTCTGCCGATGCAGCGCCTCGGGCACCCGGTAGACCGGGGTCAGGTCGTCATCGGCGCGGTCGATGCCGAAGGCGCGCCAGACCTTTTCGATGATCGGCCGGCGCGTCGCCTCGTCGACAGAGATGCCGATCCGGGTGGCGCCGACCTTGCGCAGGTTCACCCCCTCTTCCACCGCCGCGTCCATGATCGCCCGTTGCCGGTCGCCGACCTCGACCGTGATCGTGTCGAAGAAGTCGCGGGGCTGCACGTCGAACCCGGCCTCCTCCAGCCCCGTGGCCAGCCGCACCGCCTTGCGATGGATGCGCTGGGCGATCGCCTTGAGCCCTTCGGGGCCGTGAAACACGCCATAGAACGACGCCATCACCGCCAGCAGCGCCTGGGCGGTGCAGACATTCGACGTGGCCTTTTCGCGGCGGATATGCTGTTCGCGGGTCTGCAGAGACAACCGGTAGGCCTTGGTGCCGTGGCTGTCGACACTGACCCCGACCAGCCGGCCCGGCATGTTGCGCTTCATCGCGTCGCGACAGGCGAAAAAGGCGGCATGCGGGCCGCCGAAGCCCACCGGCACGCCGAAGCGCTGGGTGCTGCCCACGGCGATATCGGCGCCCATCGCGCCGGGCTCCCTGAGCAGCGTCAGCGCCAGCAGATCGGCGGCGATGATGCCCAGCGCCTTTGCCTCGTGCAGCGCGGCGATCTGGTCGGTGAAATCCCGCAGACCGCCATGGGTGCCCGGATATTGAAAGATCGCGCCGAAGACCGCATCCGGCTCCAGCGCATCGGGCGCACCGACGATTACCTCGATCCCCAGCGGCGCGGCGCGCGTCCTGATCACCGCGATGTTCTGCGGGTGGCAATTCTCGTCCACGAAGAAACCGCGCGCCTTCGATTTCGCCACCCGCTCGGCCATCACCATGGCTTCGGCGCAGGCGGTGGATTCGTCCAGCAGCGAGGCATTGGCGACCTCGAGCCCGGTCAGGTCGCTGACCATGGTCTGGAAATTCAGCAGCGCCTCCAGCCGGCCCTGGCTGATTTCCGGCTGATAGGGCGTATAGGCGGTGTACCAGGCCGGGTTTTCCAGCACGTTGCGCTGGATCACCGGCGGCGTCACCGTGCCGTAATAGCCCTGCCCGATCAGAGAAAACAGCACCTTGTTCTTCGCCGCCACGCCGCGCATGTGGTGCAGCAGGTGGCGCTCGGACATCGGTTTGCCGAAATCCAGCGGCGCGGCCTGGCGGATGTCCTCGGGCACCGTCCGGTCGATCAGCCTGTCCAGGTCGGGCACGCCGATCACCTTCAGCATCTCGTCCATCTCGGCCGGGCTGGGGCCGATATGGCGGCGGTTGGCGAAGTCGTAAGGCAGGTAGTCGGTCAGGGTGAAGGGCATCGACGCCTCGCTTCTTTGGGTCAGAAATATCCCGGGGGAGTCGCCCGCAGGGCGACGGGGGCCGCGCCCGCGCTATCCGATGAATTCCCTGTAGGCGGCCTCGTCCATGTAATCCTCCATCGGCGACAGGTCCGACGGCTTGATCTTGAAGAACCAGGCTTCGCCCAGCGCGTCCTCGTTCACCAGGCCCGGATTGTCGGCCAGCGCCTCGTTGACCTCGACGATCTCGCCATCCAGCGGGGCCAGGATATCCGAGGCCGCCTTGACGCTTTCGATCACCACGATCTCGTCGTCCTTGGCCACTTCGGTGCCTTCCTCGGGCAGTTCCACGAACACCACGTCGCCCAGCTGGGTCGCGGCATGTTCGGTGATGCCGACGACGATCAAACCGTCCTCGTCGCGCAGCCATTCATGGTCTTCGGTGTATTTCATGACGGTCCCTCAACGTTTGTAGGTGGCGGGGCGGAACGGCAGTTCCGCGACCGTGACGGGCAGGCGGCGCCCACGCAGTTCGGCCCAGAGCGGGGTGCCGAGCGCGGCATGGGCGGTTTTCACATATCCCATGGCGATGGGCCGGTCGACGCTGGGGCCGAACCCGCCCGAGGTGATCTGGCCCATCGGGTCGGTATCCTCTTGCTCGCCGAACAGCGGCGTGCCGGCGCGCATCGGCGCACGGCCCTCGGGCAGAAGGCCGACGCGCAGGCGGGCCGGGCCGCGGGCCAGTTCCTCGACGATCCGGTCGGCGCCGGGGAAGCCGCCCTCGCGCGCGCCGCCCTTGCGACGGACCTTCTGGATCGACCAGGCGAGATTGCCCTCGACCGGGCTGGTCGTGTCGTCCAGGTCGCTGCCATAGAGGCACAGCCCGGCTTCCAGGCGCAGGCTGTCGCGGGCGCCGAGGCCGATCGGTTCGACATCGTCATGGGCCAGCAGGGCGCGGGCGAACTCCTCGGCCCGGGCGTTTTCGACCGAAATCTCGAACCCGTCCTCGCCGGTATAGCCCGAGCGGCTGACCCAGAGCGGCCCCCAATCGCTGTCGCAGATATCGACATCCATGAAACGCATGTCGCGCATCGCCGGCACCAGGGCGGACAGCACCGCCGCGGCCGCCGGGCCCTGCAGCGCCAGAAGGGCACGGTCGGTGACCTCTTCGACGCTGCAATGATCGGACAGCCGGCCCAGATGGACGATATCGGCATCCTTGCAGGCCGCATTGACGACCGCGAAAAGGTGGTCGCCACGATTGGCGATCATCAGGTCATCCAGGATTCCGCCCGTGTCGCCGGTGAACACGCCATAGCGCTGCCGGCCCGGTTGCAGCCCGATCAGGTCGGCGGGCACGAGGGTTTCCAGGGCCCGCGCGGCCTGCTCGACATTGCCCGAGACCGGCCGCAGCAGCACCTGGCCCATGTGGCTCACGTCGAACAGCCCGGCCTTGGCGCGGGTATGGCGATGTTCGCCCAGCACCCCCAGCGGGTATTGCACCGGCATGTCGTAGCCGGCAAAGGGCACCATGCGGGCGCCCAGCTCCTGGTGCAGATCGAACAGCCCCGTCCGTTTCGCTTCGGTCATCCCGCGTCTCCCCTTCGGGCCGCAGCCCGGCATCCCGGCCGGGTTTCCCCGCCCATCGATGCCCCCTCTGTCCCTTTGCCTGAGATCGCTATCCCTTCGGCGCCCCGGTCCTTGCCGGGATCTCTCCAGAGTGTCTGCCACGTCGCGGTCCTGGGGCCTGAGAGTTTATCGGGGCGATTGCTCCTTCGGCACCGGCGCGGGCCGGTTCTCCCGCGACGCTGGGCAAAGCTAGCCAGAACCATGCGCGATTGGCAAGGGGGCATGCGGAAAGCCGCTTTCCCCGGGACGGGCTTCGCGTTAACCTTCAAGAAATTGAATATGTCACGCGACGGGAGGATACCATGCGGCTGACCAGACGAACCCTTCTGGCCGGGGGCGCGGCGGCGATTGCCGGCGCCCGGGCCTGGGCCAACACCACGCTGAGCCTGGGCGCGGTCACGGTGGATACCCTGTCGGACGGCAATCTGGTCATGCCCTTCGAATTCCAGTTCGGCGACCTGCCCGAAAACGAGGTGCGCGAGATCCTGTCGCGCCACGGGATCGAGGGCGACGAAATGACCCCGCCCTGCAACGTCACGCTGATGCGCGACGGCACCAATACGGTGCTGTTCGATGTCGGTGCCGGTCCGGGGTTCATGCCCTCGGCCGGCAAGCTGTGGGAGGCGCTGGATATCCTGGGCGTTTCTCCCGAGGACGTCACGCATGTGGTCTTCACCCATGCGCATCCCGATCACCTTTGGGGGGTGCTGGACGATTTCGACGACCCGGTCTTCATGAATGCGCGCTACGCGATCGGCCGGGCCGAGCGGGATTACTGGTTCGACCCCGCGACACCCGATGCGATCGGCGAGGAACGCCTGGCCTTCGCCGCCGGGGCGTTGCGCTACCTCGGCGCGATCGAGGACGCCCTCGAGGTGGTCGAGGACGGGCAGGAAATTCTGCCCGGGATCGCGGCGCGGATGACACCGGGCCACACGCCGGGGCACATGGCCTACGAAATCCGCGGCGGCGGCGAGGCGGTGATGGTGCTGGGGGATTCGATCCTCAACCAGCATGTCGCCTTCGAGCGGCCGGACTGGCCTTCGGGCTCGGACCAGGACCCCGAGATGGCAGCGGCGACGCGGCGCCGCCTGCTGGACCAGCTGGCCACGGACCAGATGGCCTTCATCGGCTTTCACCTGCCCTTCCCCGGCATCGGACGGGCGGAAAAGCGCGACGGCGCCTATCGGTTCGTTCCGGCCTGAGGCACTGGCGGCAAAAAAATTACGTAATTTTTTTGCCGCCGGGGGCAACGTTTCGAGACGCGAAAAGGCGGGCCATGATGCCCGCCTTTCACGTCGAGGTCTCGGGGATTACTGCGCGGCCAGCGGCATCCGGGCCAGTTCGCATTGGTGCCAGAGTTCTTCCAGCGCGCCGACCAGGTGGTCGATATCGGCCTCGGTATGGACCGGGCCGGGGGTGATGCGCAGCCGCTCGGTGCCCTTGGGCACGGTAGGGTAATTGATCGGCTGGATGTAGATCCCGTACTGATCCAGCAGCACGTCGCTGATATATTTGCACTTCACCGGATCGCCCACCATCACCGGAATGATATGCGACGGGTTGTCGATATGGGGGATGCCGATCTCGTCAAGCCGCGCGCGCACCTGGGCGACCTTGTCCTTCTGGGTATCCCGCTCCAGCGCGCTGGCCTTGAGGTGCCGGATCGAGGCACAGGCCCCGGCCGCCACCGCCGGCGGCAGCGCGGTGGTGAAGATGAAGCCGCTGGAAAAGCTGCGGATGAAATCGACCAGGTCGGACGAGCCTGTGATATAGCCGCCGACCACGCCGAAGGCCTTGCCCAGCGTGCCTTCGATGATGTCGATCCGGTCCATCAGGCCTTCACGCTCGGCCACGCCGCCGCCGCGCGGGCCATACATGCCGACCGCGTGGACCTCGTCGATATAGGTCATGGCATTGTATCTGTCGGCCAGGTCGCAGATCGCCTCGATCGGGGCGATGTCGCCATCCATGGAATAGACCGATTCGAAGGCGATCAGCTTGGGCGTATCGTGCGGCAGGGAGGCCAGGTGGCGTTCCAGATCCGCCAGGTCGTTGTGTTTCCAGATGATCCGGGCGGCCTTGGAATGGCGGATGCCCTCGATCATGCTGGCATGGTTCAGCGCGTCGGACAGGATCACCAGGCCCGGGATCTTCGCGCCCAGCGTGCCCAGCGCAGCCCAGTTCGACACATAGCCGCTGGTGAACAGCAGCGCCGCTTCCTTGCCGTGCAGATCGGCCAGTTCGCGTTCCAGCAACACGTGGTGGTGGGTGGTGCCGCTGATGTTGCGGGTGCCCCCCGCGCCGGCGCCGACCTTGTCGAGCGCGTCATGCATCGCCGCCAGCACCTGCGGGTTCTGGCCCATCCCGAGATAATCGTTGGAACACCAGATGGTGACCGGACGCGCGCCTTTCGCGCCGTGATTCACCGCCCGGGGAAAGGCCCCACGTTCGCGTTCCAGATCCGCGAAGACACGGTAATTCCCCTCGTCGCGCAGGCGGTCCAGCTCGGCGCGAAAAAAGCCCTGATAATCCATTGACGTCCCCTAGTTGCCGACGGCGTCCTGCGCGATCTCGTCCAGAAGCGCCTGGACGGCCTGCATTTCCCCGTCGGGGTAGTTGCGATAGCCCACCATCACCTCTCCGCCGCGTTCGGCGACGAAGATGCCATAGGGGCAATGCGCGATGTTCATCGGATCGGCTTCCATCACCTGGCGGCTGATCACGGCCGAGCAGAACAGGAAGATGTCGGCCGCCGCAAAGAGTTCGGCTTCGGAGCCGACATCGGCGCCGGTCCGGTTCAGCATGTCGCCGGTATGGCTGACATAATCGATCACCAGGCCGCGCCCGACGATCTCGCTTTCGACCGCGAAGGCGGCGTCATCGAACGATCCGTCGAAAACATAGGTCGTGGCGTCCTGGGCCAGCGCCGGAGCGGCGGCGAGGGTTGCGGCGCAAAACGCAAGGGCTGCGGGTTTCATCGGCGTCGTCCTCCTTTGGAAAGGGTTTACAGCGGTGAGGCGACCGGGCCTTGATCCAGGTCAAGGCCCGGCGCGGTTCGGCCCGTCAGCCGAACATGTCGGTGGTGATGCCGTCGTACCAGCCGATGCTTTCCCGGTAGGTGGCGGCGCGCAAATCGTCGCTTTCGCCGGTCTGGCTGATGAAGCTGTCGGTCGAGGCGATCTTTTCCTCGGTCGCCTCGTAGGCGGCGCCGACCTTGACCCCGTCATCGGTCGAGATCAGCGACCAGCAGGTATTGGTGAAGCGCGCCGGGAAGACGGTCGACCCGGTCAGCGCCCCGAGGATCGCGTTCGAACAGACCTTGGCCTGGGAATTGGCGGCAAAGCCGGATTTCGGCATGTCGCCCTGGGCGGCGCTGTCGCCCAGGACATGGATGGTCTCGTCGATCCGCGACGACAGATCGAAGGCATTGACCGGCGCCCAGTTGCCCTCGGTCACGCCGGCGATATCGGCGATACGGCCCGCCTTCATCGCCGGGATCACGTTGCAGACATCGACGTTTTCGACCACGCCGTCGATGGTCACGGTCATCTCGGCCGGGTTCACCTCCACGTCGGCGCCGCCGAAATCCGGGCCGATCCGGGTGATCATGCCGGCATAGTGCCGCTCCCACCCTTCTTCGAACAGGCCCTGTTTGGAGAAATTCTCTTTCGGGTCGGCGACCAGGATCTTGGCGGTCGGGTTGATCCGGCTCAGAAGGTGGGCGACCATGCTGATCCGCTCGTAGGGCCCCGGCGGGCAGCGGAACGGGTTCGGCGGGGCGACCATGGCGAAGGTGCCGCCCTCGGGCATCGCCTCGATCTGGGCCTTCAGAAGTTCGGTCTGGCTGCCGCCCTTGTAGGCGTGCGGCATGGCGTTCTGGGCGCTGACATCCCAGCCCGGCACGGCGCCGTCGACGAAATCGATGCCCGGCGACAGCACCAGCCGGTCATAGGGCAGCACCGCACCGCCGGCCAGCGTCACGGTGCGCGCGTCGCGGTCGACACCGACGGCCCAGTCATGGATCACGTTGATGCCGTAGTCGCTGGCCAGGGTGCCATAGCTGTGGGCCAGGCTGTCGATCTCTCGAAAACCGCCGATATAGAGGTTGGAGAAAAAGCAGGTGTAATAGGACCGGCTGGGTTCGACCAGGGTCACCTCCACCGCCCCCTCGCTGTCCCGGGCCAGGTAGCGCGCGACGGTAGCGCCGCCGGCGCCGCCACCGACGACGACGACCCGGGGGCGTCCCTGGGCGCGGACCATCGGCGCGGCAAGCGCGGCACCCGCGGCGGCGGCGGTGCCGATGAAGGCGCGTCTGTTGAGTGGCATGAGGTTTCCTCCCTGGTGATGCGCCGGATCGGGCCGGCGCGTTCTCTCCGTCCTGGTGCGGTTCGCCCTGCCCTCCTCCGGCCGGGCCCCGCCTTGTGAGTATGGGACGGAATGGTGGCGGCGTCTCTTTCCTATTCGATGGTCGCGAAATAGGCGGCGAGCGCCGCGATTTCCTCGTCGGACAAACGGCCGGCCATCATGTTCATCACCTGATGGGTGCGGCGGCCGTTCTTGTAGGCATGCATGGCGATGACGAAGGTATCCACCGGCCAATTGGTGATCGAGGGAATGCCGCTGTCGGTGCCGCTGGCCTGGTGGCACGAGGTGCATTCGCTGGCCAGGAATTCGCCATAGGCCGGATCGCCGACGATCGCCAGCACCTCGGGGGCGACGCCGTGATCCAGCGCCCGGGCGGTGGGCGCGGCTTCGGGGATGTTGCTGGGATCGGCCGAGTAGCGGCGCAGATAGGCGATCACGTCGTCGCGGTCCTGCTGGTCTTCGAATCCGTCAAAGCTCATCCGGGTGCCCGAGACCAGGATCTGCGGGTTCTCGATATAGGCATCGAGATTGTCGTAATCCCAGATCAACCCGTTGCGCGCGGCGCGTTGCAGGTCGTCGGAATAGCGAAATCCGTCCAGCGCGGCGGCGCCGCGATCGAAGATGTTGTTCAGATGCGGGCCGATGCCGTTTTCGGCGCCCCGGCCGACCTGGTGGCAGCCGGAGCAATAGACGTAAAGCTCCTGTCCCCGGTCGGGATCGCCGCCCACTTCGGCCCCGGCGGACGGGGCGAGGCAGGCGGCGAGCACCGCGGCAGGGAGGAGCCGGCGGATCATTCGAAGCTGGCGAGATAGGCAAGCATCGCGGCGATATCCTCGTCCGAGCGCAGCCCGGCAAAGGACATCTTGTTGCCCGGCATGTAGCCGCGCGGATCGGCCAGGTAGCCGGCCAGGGTTTCGGCGTTCCAGACATTGCCGGCCTCGCCGAATTCGGTCATGGCGCCCGAATAACGGAAGCCCTCGACCGTGCCCGGGGTGCTGCCGACGATACCGTTGAGCACGGGACCGACCCGGTTTACGGCCCCTTCGCCGACCTGGTGGCAGGCGCGGCACTGACGGAACACGCCTTCGCCGGCGGCGATCAGGTCGGGATCGGTCGAGATGCCGCTGTCGCCGGCGACCTCTTCGGCCGGGGCCTCGTCGGCCGGCGCGTCTTCGGCGGCGGTCTCCTCGGCCGGGGCTTCGTCGGTGGCGGGCGTTTCGGCCGCGGCCTCGGTCACGGTCGCCTCTTCGTCGTCCGGCGTCACGTCCAGGACCGTGGCGCGCATGGTGATTTCGACGCTGTCCTTGCAATTCTCCATGCAGGGCTCGGCGCTGAAGGCGGGGATTTCGCCCTCGGCCCGGTCATCCAGATAGAAACCGCCTTCGTTGGGCAGGTCCACCTCGGCGAAATTCTCGTCCGACAGTTCGAAATCGTCATCGACCAGGTTGTTGACATACAGCAGGTAGGCGGTGATCGCATAGACCTCGTCCGGGGTCAGCGATTGCGCCTCGCCATAGGGCATCGCGCGGTAGACATAATCCCAGACCGTCGACAGATACGGCCAGTAGGAGCCGATCGTCTTGACCGGGTCCTCGTGGGTCAGGCTGTCCCAGCCCCCGGCCAGCACCGGCCAGCGGCCCACGGCCTCGCCGAAATCGCCGTGGCAGACGGAACATTTCTCGATGAAGACCTCTTCGCCGGTCCAGACATCGCCCGATCCGGCGGGCAGGCCGACGCCATCGGGGCGGATGTCGATATCCCAGGCGGCGACCTCTTCGGGCAGCGCATCGCGGCCGAGGCCGAAGGAGATGCCGGCCAGATCGCCGATCACGCCTTCGGAGGCGGCTTCCTGGGCCCAGGCGGCGCCGACGAACAGCGCGGGCACCGAGGTGCCGCCGTCGAACTGGCCCGGCCCGTCGTCACCGGCTTGCGCGACATCGTCCGACGCAGGCTGTTCGGCGGGCGCCTCGGCGGTGGTTTCGGCGACCTCTTCGGTGACCGGCTCCTCGGCCGGGGCTTCGGCGACCTCTTCGGTGACCGGCTCCTCGACCGGAGCCTCGGCGACCTCTTCGGTGACCGGCTCCTCGGCCGGAGCCTCGGCGACCTCCTCGACCGACGCCTCGTGGCTCATGGCGGCGTCATCGGCGGCGGCGTGGACCTCGTCGTCATGGGCCGCCGAGCCATGCTTGGCGCGTTCCGACAGGCCGACCGACAGGCCGACCAGGGCGGTGGTGGCGACGGCGACGATCGCGAGTTGGTTAGGAAATTTCGACATTCTCGGCCTCGCCTTGTTCATTCACGTACCAGGTCTGGATACCGTTGTTGTGATAGATGGAATTGTCGCCGCGCCATTCGCGCAGCTGCGCCTTGGTCGGCTGCACATAGCCGGTGCTGTCATGGGCCCGGCTTTGCAGCAGCAGCGGGCGGCCATCCCATTCGAATTCGAAATAGAAGCGGTGCATCGACTTGGCCATCGACGGGCCGGACATCCGCGCCTGGTGCCAGTTCTTGCCGCCGTCCAGCGTCACGTCGACCCGCGGGATCGTGCCGCGGCCCGACCAGGCGACGCCGGTCAGAACGGTATAGCCCGGGCCATGGGTGATCGGCGCCTGCGGGCTGGGATTGGTGATCACCGACTTGGCGTCCATTTCCCAGGTGAAGCGGCGGGCCTGGCCGTCTTCCAGCAGGTCGGTGTATTTGCTGGTCTCTTCGCGGTGGTGCCAGGGTTCGTCGCCAATCTCGAGGCGCCGCAGCCACTTGACCCACATGTTGCCTTCCCAGCCCGGCACGACCAGGCGGACCGGATAGCCCTGTTCCTGGCGCAGCATCTCGCCGTTCATCTTGAAGGCGACAAGGCAATCGTCCAGCGCCTTCTCGATCGGGATCGAGCGGGTCATGCCGGAGGCGTCGGCGCCTTCGGCCAGCAGCCACTTGCCGCTGTCCTGCAGACCGGCCTCGGCCAGCAGCAGCTTGAGCGGGATGCCGGTATACATCACGTTGTGGATCATGCCGTGGGTGAACTGGCAGCCATTGAGCTGCGCGCCGGCCCATTCCATGCCGGTATTGGCAGCGCATTCCAGGAAATAGACGTGGTTTTCGCGCGGGAACCGCATCAGATCCTCAAGGGTGAAGACCAGTTCCCGGTTCACCAGGCCGTTGATCATCAGCCGGTAATCGGCCGGGGCGATTTCCGCCGCGCCGCCGTGATGGCGCTCGAAGCACAGACCGTTGGGGGTGATGATCCCGTCCAGCTCGTGCAGCGGGGTGAAGTTGATCGACGACACGGTGTCGGCGGTCAGCCATTCGACACTCGTCCGGCGCACGTGGTTTTCGAACTTGATCGGCATGCCATAGGGCGCGACATCGACGCCCGGGCCCAGATACTGCGACCAGGGCTGCTGGCCGATATCGGTGATCAGGGGATCGGGCGCGCCCTGGGCCTTGGCCACGGTCGCGGCGACCGACGCCGTGCCGACCGCCGCCGCCCCGGTCAGGAACTGGCGGCGCGAGGGTTTCATGCCCTTGAACTTGGTGTCGTCCATTCTCTCGTCCTCTTCGCTCATCTCTTGGCGGGCGCAGCGGCTCAAGCGCCCACGACCTCGACACTGGTATTGGGGTCGACCACCACGGTGCCGAGCTGGCGGATGTGATCCTCGACCACGTCCCAGATCATCGGCCCCTCGGTGCCCTGGTTGACGCTGGCCCAGCCGGCGACGACATAGGTCCGGGTCGGATCGATCGGCGCGCCCGTGCTCAGCAGCGTCATGTCGGAAATCCGCTCGCCCTGGGGTTTGGAAATGTCGATCCGGTAGCCCATGCCGCCGATCCGGACCATGTCGCCGCCCTGCTGGTAATAGGGGTCGGGGTTGAACAGGTTGTCGCCCACATCCTCGAGCACGACCTTGATGAACTCTCCGGTCATTTCCGTGCGGTAGGCCTGACCATAGCTCATCGAGGTGACGTTCCAGACATCCTCGCGGGTGATCGGATCGCCGGGCAGCAGCGACGGACCCCAGCGCACGCCCGGGCTCATGGCGATGTCGGCCTCGCGCTGGGTGATCAGCGCGTCGCAGATCAGATCGTCCCAGGAGCCGTTGAAATTGCCGCGCCGATACAGAAGGCTGTCGGTGGTGCCCAGCACCTCTTCCAGCTCGGCCTGGAACGGGGCGCGCTGTTCGTCGATCAGGGCGGCGATCTCCGGGTCCGGGGCGATCACGTCGGAAAAGACCGGGATCAGCTTGTGGCGGAAGCCCATCATCCGGCCGTCGCGCACGTCCAGATCGACCCGGCTGACGAACTTGCCGTTCGATCCGCTGGCGATCAGGATCGTCTCGCCCACCAGCACCGGTTCGGGCAACGCGTCATGGGTGTGGCCGGTCAGGATCACGTCGATGCCGGTGACGCGGCTGGCCATCTGCTTGTCCACGTCGAAGCCGTTGTGGGACAGGCACACCACCAGGTCGGCGCCCTGGGCGCGCACCTCGTCGACCATTTCCTGCATCCGCCCGTCGCGCACCCCGAAGCTGTAATCGGGGAACATCCAGCCGGGATTGGCGATCGGCATGTAGGGGAAGGCCTGGCCGATCACGGCGATCCGGGCGCCGCCGCGGTCGAAGAAGGTATAGGGGGCGAAATCCTCGGACGGTTCGTCCCATTCGGCGTCGAAGATGTTCTGCCCCAGCGCGGCGAAGGGCAAATCGCCGACCAGTTCGCGGACCCGGTCCTGGCCCAGGGTGAATTCCCAATGAAAGGTCATCGCGTCGGGTTTGAGCGCGTTCATCACATTGACCACGTCCTGGCCTTCGGTGTGATGGCAGGTATAGCTGCCGTGCCAGGTGTCGCCGCCATCCAGCAGCAGGGCATCGGGCCGGTCGGCGCGGATCGCGTTGACGATCGTGGCCACGCGGTCCATCCCGCCCATCTTGCCATAGGTCCGGGCCAGGGCGGAAAAATCGTTGTAGGTCAAGGCGTAATGGCTGGGGCTGCCATCCTCGATCCCGTAAAGGCGGCGGAAATCGGCGCCGGTCACATGGGGCACCGCCCCGTTGTTGTCGCCGACGCCCAGGTTCACCTCGGGCTCGCGGAACCAGATCGGCTTGAGCTGGGCGTGGATGTCGGTGATGTGGATCAGCGACACATTGCCGAAGGTGTCGAAGTTCAGCAGGTCGTCCTGGGTCAACGCCTGCTGCGCCGCGAGCCGGCCCCACTGGCCAAAGCCCGAGGCCCCGACAATGGCGGAAGCGGCCATGGAGGCCTGTAGGAAATCGCGGCGGGAAATCATCGGCAATCCTTTTCGATCTGGCATCGGTGCGACGTCGGGTTCACGTCGGTCTTTCGCAGGGGCGCCGTCAGGGGCGCGACGTTCGGCGCAAGTGACGCATCGGTTGAGTCATATGCGCGGAATTGAATGTTTTCTCCAAGAGAAAGGCCCGCACCGTTGCCGGCACGGGCCTGTCCCGATCAGTTGCGGACGGCCGGACCCTCGACATCGAGGCCCAGACCGCGCGAGGCGACGTAAAGCTCCAGCGCGATGAACTCGGGGCTGCCCAGGGCGAAGGGTTCGCCGCGGGTGTCGCGAATGCAGCCGCGGAAGCGGTTGTGCAGCGACACGATATTGGCGTTCTTCAAACGGTAGGTCGGAAAACCGTTGCTTTGGCCCTGGCTAAGGTGGTCGGCCCGGATCAGGTTGTCGTAATTGTCCTCGTGACAATTCGCGCAGCTGAGTTCGAGTTGACCGTAGCGGGTATAGTAGATCTCCTTGCCCAGTTCCCAGGTTTCCCGGGCCGGCCCGTCGATCTGCACGTCGATCGGCATGCCGCGCGACACCGAGGACAGAAGTGCGGTCATGTTCCGCATCGGCTGGCTGTTCCAGTCCCAGGCCTCGGCCTGCATGCGGTTCTCGCGGCAATCGTTGATGTACATTTCCGCGGTCCAGACCTCGCCGGCCTCTTCGTTCCACTTCGGCAGGGTGGGACGGACGTCGGCCATGTCCTCTGGCGCGCCGTGGCACGAGGCACAGCTTTCGCCCGCCTCGCCCTCGGCCGTGTTCCAGACGCTCATCGCCTGTTCCACGTAAAGCATGCCGGGGTTGTCGAAATCGTCCATCTGCAGCGCCTGGGTTTCGCCCGTGCGGAAGGTCCAGCCGGAACGCACCGTCCGAATGTAGTCCATGTGGTCGGCTGCGGGCGCCTCGGTGGTGACCTCGATCTCACCATTGATGACCAGCTCGGCCTCCTGGGCCGAGGCGGTCAGCGGCAGCGCCAGAAGCGCCATGCCGCAGACGGCCGATTTCAGCATCGTTTCTTTCATCTGCGTCTCCTCCCTGTGAACGCGGCCATGCCTCAGCTGACGGCGATTTCCTTTTCTTCGGTGTAGACCGAGCCGTCATCGTCATACCAGGTGAAGACGAAGGTGCCGGATTCGGGCACCGTCGCCTGGAATTCGAGAAACGGGTTGGTGGAGATCGCCGGTTCGAACGTCGCATCAAGCACGTTCTCGCCGTTGAAGTCGCAGGTGAAGCGGTTGATGATCGACCGCGGGATCTGGTTGCCGTCGCCGTCGCGGCGCTGGCCGGATTCCATCGGGTGGCTGATCAGCGTCTTGATCGTGATCACTTCGCCGGCGGAGGCATCGCGCGGGACGCGGACGCGGGGGGTAACGTTTTCTGCCATCTGTCTGTTCCTTTGCGTTCCTGGTTCAGCCGCCGCAGCCGCCGATGGTGACCTTGACTTCCTGGCGGGCCTGGACGAACGACCCGTCGGCCATCCGGGCGACGGCGACGATGTCCTGGGTGCCGGCCAGGCGGATCCGGGTCGACGCCATGTGGGCGCCGGCCAGCGGGCCGAAATTGAAGGTGGCGACGCCCGGCGTCGGGTTGCCGGCGGCGAACAGCGCGATCGCGGCGGCGCCGGGGGCGCTGACCTCGATCGGCACGGTGTTGCCGTTCTCGGCGATTTCCGGGGCGGTCAGGGTGATGCCGCCCTCGCCGGGCGTGGCGCCGCCGGTGAATTCGGCGATCGCATCCTCGACCGCGGCCGAGGCACGGAACGGCAGCACCGCCGCCGCGCTGGCACCGAGCGCCAGCAGAAGGGTTTGTCTACGGGAAAAGGTCATGGTGTCTCCTTTGGGGTCTGGCTGCGGTCAGCCGTCGGAAAGCGTCATCAGATAGGCGACGACGTCCTCGATTTCCTGGGCGGTAAGAAGCGGCGGAAGGTCCGCCGGGGCGGGCCTGGAGGTGAAGGCATCGCCCGGGCGAATGAACCCGTCCACCTTGTAGAAGGCCGGCATGATGGTTCCGGGGAAGGTCATCTTGGCATTGACGATCATGCCCCGCAGGTCGGCCTCGGTCCAGCGGTCGGCGGCGCCGTCCAGGATCGGGCCGACCTCGCCATGGAACGGATGCTCCATCAGCGCGGTAACCTCGTGGCAAGAGATGCAGTTGCCCTTGCCGCGATTGACCATGAGCGCCTCTCCGGCCACCGGGTCGCCCGGCACGCCGGTCAGCGACTGCTCGACAGAGCCATATTCGCCGAACACCACATCGCCCGGCGCGACCTCTTCGGCGAAGGCGGCCCCCGCCCCGATGGCCAGTCCGGCCGCGATTGCAACTGTTCGCTTCATGGTCCCTCCCTAGAACGTTCTGCGCGACTGTCTATTGCGGCATACCGTAGCGCACCGACGGCCCGACTCGCAACATCAAATTCATTCCTGTGAATTTGACTATATGTTGCGGTGCAGCCCGACAATTTCACTCGGGTATCCGGCATTCACTCGGTTCCGATCTGGGACTCCAGCATCCGCGCGTGATAACGCTGAAACCCCTCGTCGCCCGCATAGCCCTCTTCAAGGACCCAGTTGAGCATGTTGAACGTGGTCCAGCGGCCGAAGGCGCCGGGCATCACGGCGGCGGCGGCCTGGGGCGCGCGCTGGCCATCCTCGACCGTTTCCGGAAAGAACAGGATCGTGGGGGTGAAGTTCACCGACCAGCTGCGCACCATGTCCTTTTCGGGCAGCACGGTGCCGTCGAAATCCACGACCTCCAGGTCGCCGTACATGTTCAGCCGGACGACGAAGAACCTGTCGGTCAGCAGGGCCTCGATCTCGGGGACCGGGAACACCTCTTCGTGCATCTGGGCGCAATAGATGCAGCCGCTCTGTTCGACGATCAGCATCAGCCGCTTGCCTTCGGCATTGGCCTCGGCCAGGTCCTCGGACAGGTCGAGGAAGGTGTTGCGGATCCAGTCGGCGCGGTGCAGCCCGTCATCGCCCAGTTCGGCCGTTGCGGCGCCGGCAGAGGCGACAAGGGCCAGGATCGTCATCAGTCTTTTCAGCATCGGGTCTCCTCCCCGGTTGGCGTTACCTTTGGCGTTCAATTCCCAACAATCGGTTAACGGCGCCGCGGGGCGCCGGCGTCAGATGCTCTTGCCCTGGGTCATGGTGGTGAAGATCTCGAACCGCAGGATCATCCAGTTGGCGATCGCATTGACCGATTCGGTGGCGATCAGCAGCGCAAAGACCAGCAGCAGCAGCCCCATCGCCTTTTCCACCCAGGGCAGGAAGCGGCGGAACCGGCCGACGAAGAGCAGGAACGGGCCGATGAACAGCGAGGCGACGACGAAGGGCGCGGTCATCGCCGCGCCGAAGATCAGCATCAGCCCCAGCCCCTCCCAGGCGGTGGCCTCGTTCTGGGCGGTCATGATGACGCCGGTCAGCACCCCGCCGACGCAGGGCGTCCAGCCGGCGGCGAAGGCGAAGCCGACCACATAGGCGCCCAGCACCGACATCTGCTGCGTGTCGCCGGCCTGGACCTGGAACGACCGGTTCAGGAACGGGATCCGGATCACGCCGAGGAAATGCAGCCCCATCAGCGCGACCAGCGCCGCGGCAAGATAGTTGAATTCGGTCTTGTATTGCGAAAACAGCCGGCTCAGGCCGAACACGGTCGCCCCCAGCAGCACGAAGACGGTGATGATGCCCAGCGAAAAGAACACCGAGGCGAAGAAGGCGCGGCGGCGCACGCCGGGCTGCAGGCCGCCATCGTCGCGGATCTCGGCCATGCTGACCCCGGCCATGTAGGACAGGTAAAAGGGCACGATGGGCAGGACACAGGGCGAAAAGAACACGATCAGCCCGCCGACCAGCGCGCCCCAGGCGGTGACCTCCATCCCGCTTCCTCCCTTGAAAATTCACATATTCGAATTATGCTAAGTGTAATTTCGCGTCAAACGGTCTTTGTCATGACCTTGCTCCGGACCCTTGCCATTCTGTGCGCCAGCTTGCTTGCGAGCCTGCCGGCGCGCGGCGGCGCCGAAGCGCTGGAACTGGTGATGGTCGAACAGAGCGGCTGCGCCTATTGCGCGATGTGGAACCGCGACATCGCCCCGATCTATCCCAGGACCGATGTCGGCGCGGCCGCGCCGCTGCGCCGGCTGGACCTGGGCGCGCAGGTTCCCGACGATCTGAGCTTCGATCTGCCGACGGTCTTCACCCCGACCTTCATCCTGGTCGCCGACGGGGTCGAGATCGGCCGGATCACCGGCTATCCGGGCGAGGATTTCTTCTGGGGTCTGCTGGAGCAGATGCTGGTCGATCACGGCACCCTGCCCGGGCAAGGCGCGGGGTGATGGCACCGCGCGATGCCAGCGACCGCGACGGTCAGACCGGCAACACTTGCCCGCATCTTGGCCATGAGGCTCTTTCCGAGCGGCCGGCGCCGTGCGAAAAGCTGACCCCAGCGCAGGGACAAAGGCCCCGTATCGTCATGGGTTTGCCGATCATCGACAACGAGATTCCGACCGAGGAGATGGACAAGATCGTCGCCGCGGCCACGGATGCGTCGAATTTCCTCAAGGCGATCAGCCATGAGGGGCGGCTGATGATCCTGTGCCACCTGGCCACCGGCGAGAAATCCGTGACCGAGCTGGAGCAATTGCTGTCCGCCCGCCAGGCGGCGGTGTCGCAGCAATTGTCGCGGCTGCGGCTGGAAGGGCTGGTGACCCCGCGACGCGAGGGCAAGACGATCTTCTACCGCTTGACCGACGACCGGCCGCGGCAAATAATCGACCTGGTCTACGACATGTTCTGCGCGTCGCGGTAGGCCCGGACCGGAGGAGGTCCGACCGACAGGAGGACAGGATGATCGACAGCCTGGGCGCTGGAACACTCGCCGCGATCGTCGGGCTGCTGAGCGGCCTGCTGCTGGGCCTGGCCGCCCGGCTGGGCCGGTTCTGCACGCTGGGCGCGATCGAGGACTGGCTTTACGGCGACAATGCCACGCGGCTGCGGATGTGGGCAGTGGCGATCGGCGTGGCCGTGATCGGCAGCTTCGGCGCGGGCGCGCTGGGCTGGGCCGATATCGGCCAGAGCTTCTATCTGACATTGGCGTGGAACCCGCTGGCCTCGATCCTGGGCGGGCTGGTCTTCGGCTATGGCATGGCGATCGCCGGCAATTGCGGCTATGGCGCGCTGGCCCGGCTGGGCGGTGGCGACCTGCGGTCCTTCGTGATCGTGGTGGTGATGGGGATCGCGGCCTATGTGACGATTTCGGGGCCCCTGGCCTATCCGCGCATCTGGGCCTTTCCGACGGTCGCGGCCACCGGCACCACGCCGGGCATCGCCCATGGGCTGGAGGCGCTGACGCGGCTGCCGGCCTGGGTCTTCGGCATCGCCATCGGGGCCGCGATCCTGGCCGCGACCCTGCCCCGGATGCGTCATGACCGCGCCGCCGCGGCCTGGGGCGCGGTGGTCGGGCTGGCGGTCGCCGCGGCCTGGATCGGCACCAGCTGGATCGCGCATCACAGCATGGGCGCGACCCCGGTCGTGTCGCATACCTTTGCCCGGCCCCTGGGCGAGACGATCCTTTACGCGATGACCGCCAGCGGCATGCCGCTGACCTTTGCCGTGGGGTCGGTCGCCGGGGTCTGGATCGGGGCCTTCATCGGGTCGCTGATCAAGGGCCATTTCCGCTGGGAAGCCTGCGAGGACCCGCGCGAATTGCGTCGGCAGATCTTCGGCGCCGCGCTGATGGGCGTGGGCGGTGTGGTCGCCGTGGGCTGTTCGATCGGCCAGGGCCTGTCGGCCTTTTCGGTGCTGGCCTGGTCGGCGCCGGTGACATTGGCGGCGATCTTTGCCGGGGCGGCCTTCGGCCTGCGGCAGCTGATCGCCGGGTTCCAGCCGGCGGAATGAGGGCGCGTGTCGCATCGGCGATGCTCTTCGCCTTGCCGGCGGCGGCCGAAGAGGCGTTGACTGACCTGACGACGCTGCCGATCGACCCGGGCAGGTTCGAGGGCGGTGACCTCCAGGGCAGCGCCGGGCGTATCCTGGGCCTTTGGGACTGCAGGACCTGCGCCGATCCGGTCTTCGTCCTCCTCAACCTGGACCCCGCGCCCCCCTGGCTGGCCGCCGGGGTCTCGATCAACGACCCGGCCGAGCGGGACCGCGTCCGCACCGGCTATTGCGACCCGGCCTGGCCGGTCTGCGAGGTGAGCGTCGACAATCTGTCCGACGGCCGCCCGGCGCTGGCACTGCACGTGGTGATGCCGGACCCACAGTTGCAGGTGGAGGAACGTCGCATCCCGGTCGGCACGTCCGAGCTGCGGATCACGGCCGGGGCCGTCGACCGCGACCTGGCGCTGCGCAATCTGGATGCCGCCTTGGACATGATCCTGCCGCAGTTGCAAGCGCCGCGATAGGCGCCTGCCCATCCGCGACCGGCTGGCCCGGTCGGCGCTGAAGGGTGCCCCCTAGCCGCCGATCGTCACCGGGCTTTCAAACCGGTATTCCTCCAGGTTCGCGCCCGCGCCGATCCGGTCGATGACCGCGAACAGGCCCGGGCCGTCCAGCGGCATCAGCACCCCGTGCCAGGTATTGCGGAGGTAGTTCACCCCCTGCCCCGGCGCGGTGACGAAGGCCCGCAGCGGCCCCGGCACGCCGCCCGCATCCGGGGCGACGACCACCAGGAACGGGTGTTCGGACAGCGGCAGGAAGGCCTGCGATCCCAGCGGGTGACGTTCGACCAGGTCCAGCGCCAGGGGCAGCTTGCGCGACCTGGCGCGGAACAGGCTGATCCCGGCGCGCCCGTCGCCGAACGCCAGCCGCGCCCGGTCGTGGAACCGTCCGGCAAGCCCCTGGTTGATGATCGCGTCGGGATCGCCCGAGGCCTCGAGCACGTCGCCGAAGGGGGCAAAGGCCTCGGCGCTCAGGGGCTGCGGCACGATCACCACAGCGCCTCCAGCCGCAATTGCGCGATGCGTTCGACCTGGGCGCAGGCGGTGGCGAATTCGGTGGCGGTGTCCTGGGCCAGGCGCGCCTCGAAGGCCGCCAGGATGCCGGCCTTGTCATGGTCGCGCACCGCGATGATGAAGGGAAAGCCGTGTTTGGCGGTATAGGCGTCGTTCAGCTCGGTGAACCGGGCGCGTTCGGCGTCGGTCAGCGCATCAAGCCCGGCGCTGGCCTGTTCGGCGCTGCTGTCGGCGGTCAGCCGGCGCGCCGCGGCCAGCTTGCCCGCCAGGTCGGGATGGGCGCGCAGCACCGCGAGCCGGTCGTCGTCGCCAGCCCGCCGAAACGCCCGGCACAGCACCGAATGCACGCCCGTGGCGCTGTCATGGGCCGGGCCCAGCTCCAGCGCCCAGGCCTGTTCGGCGACCCAGGGGGAATGTTCGAACACGCCGCCATAGGTGTCGACGAAGCGGGCCTGCGACATCTGCGAGGGGCGTTCGCGGCGCCGGTGCGGATGGGTGGCCGCCCAATGGGCCGCGATGTCCCCTCGCGTGGGCGTCCAGACCCCCTCATGCGCCGCGATGTGATCAAGGAACCGCTTGAGCCCGGCGATCTTGCCCGGCCGGCCCACCAGCCGGCAATGCAGGCCCACGCTCATCATCTTCGGCGCCTCGGCCCCCTCGGCATGAAGCGTGTCGAAGGCGTCGATCAGGTAATCGCCGAAATCGCGCCCCGTGACCCAGCCCGGCGCGGTGGCGAAACGCATGTCGTTGGCTTCGAGCGTATAGGGGATGATCAGCTGGTCGCGGGTGCCGAGCTCGAGCCAATAGGGCAGATCGTCGTCATAGGTATCGGAAATCCAGTCGACGCCGCCGGTCTCGGCCACCAGCCGCACCGTGTTGGCGCTGCAACGGCCGGTATACCAGCCGCGCGGGGGGGCGCCGGTCACCTCGGCATGCAGGGCGATGGCCTCGGCGATGGCGGCGCGTTCGCTGGCCTCGTCCATGTCCTTGTGTTCGATCCATTTCAGGCCGTGGGAGGCGATCTCCCAGCCGGCCTCCTGCATCGCCCTGACCTGGTCCGGGCCGCGCGCCAGCGCGGTGGCGACGCCGAAGATCGTGACCGGCACCCCGGCCCCGGTGAACAGCCGGTGCAGCCGCCAGAACCCGGCCCGGGCGCCGTAATCATAAAGCGATTCCATGTTCCAGTGCCGCTGGCCGGGCCAGGGCTGGGCGCCGGGAATGTCGGACAGGAACGCCTCGGAGGCCGCATCGCCATGCAGCAGGCAATTCTCGCCCCCTTCCTCGTAATTCAGCACGAATTGCACCGCCACCCGCGCGCCGCCCGGCCAGCGCGGATCGGGCGCCCGCGCGCCATGGCCGGACAGGTCGCGGGGATATCGGGGGGGATGGGTCATTGCGGGCTCCGTCGTCATGGCCCGATCAGAGGCGGATTTGCCGCAAGCCGCAAGGCGCTTTTCATTCCCGCCCGGCCGGTGTTGACTGGGGGCACAGACGGAGGCCCGCAATGTCCGGATACCTGACCACCCATGTGCTCGACACCGCCCGGGGGCGCCCGGCCGAAGGGGTGCGCATCGCGCTTTATCGCATCACCGAGGACGGCCATGTCGCCATGGCCGAGGCGGTGACAAATGCCGATGGCCGCACCGATACGCCGATCCTGCCGCCCGAGGCCTTCGCGCCGGGCCGTTACGAACTGGTCTTCGCCGCCGGTGATTACCTGCGCCGCCACGGGGCCACCGCCGACGGGCTGTTCCTGGACCAGGTGCCGATCCGCTTCGGCATGACCGAACCCGCGCATTACCACGTGCCGCTGCTGCTGTCGCCCTTCGGCTATTCGACCTATCGGGGCAGCTGATGGATGCCGCGCTGCTGTGGGACTGGGCCGAATTCGCGGTCCGCTGGCTGCATGTCATCACCGCGATCGCCTGGATCGGCTCGTCCTTCTATTTCATCGCGCTCGACCTGGGGCTGAACCGCGACATCCCCGGCCCCGCGGATGGCGAGGAATGGCAGGTCCATGGCGGCGGCTTCTACCATATCCGGAAATACCTGGTCGCGCCCGAGGCGATGCCCGAGCACCTGACCTGGTTCAAATGGGAAAGCTACGCCACCTGGCTGTCGGGCGCCGCCCTGCTGATGGTGGTCTATTGGGTCGGAGGAGAGCTGTTCCTGCTGGACCCGGCCCGGGCCGATCTGGCCCTGTGGCAGGGGATCGCGATTTCCGCCCTGTCCCTGACCCTCGGCTGGCTGGTCTATGACGCCTTGTGCAAGTCGCCGCTGGGCGAACGGCCGACCCTGCTGATGGTGCTGCTTTTCGCGCTGATCGTGGCGATGTCCTGGGGCTATACCCAGGTCTTTGCCGGTCGCGCCGCGCTGCTGCATCTGGGCGCCTTCACCGCGACGATCATGACCGCGAACGTGTTCTTCATCATCATCCCGAACCAGAAGATCGTGGTCGCCGACCTCAAGGCCGGCCGCGCACCGGACGCGTCCTACGGCAAGATCGCCAAGCTGCGCTCGACCCACAACAACTACCTCACCCTGCCGGTGATCTTCCTGATGCTGTCGAACCATTATCCGCTGGCCTTCGGCACCGATCACGCCTGGGCGATCGCGGCGCTGGTCTTTCTGATGGGGGTGACGATCCGGCATTTCTTCAACACCCTGCATGCGCGCGCAGGCCGGCCCTGGTGGACCTGGGGCGTTACGGCAGCGCTGTTTGTCGCCATCGTCTGGCTGTCCGCGCTGGGCACGCCCGAAACGATCGAGGAGGCCGAGGCCCGCGCCCTGACCGGGCACGAGGCACGCTTTGCCGAGGCGCCCGGGTTCGACGAGGCCGAGGCGCTGGTCCAGGGCCATTGCGCGATGTGCCATGCGCGCGCGCCGCTCTGGCCCGGGATCGTGGCGCCGCCCAAGGGCGTGGTGCTGGAGACCCGCGCCGATATCGCCCGCCATGCGGAAGAGATCTATCTGCAGGCGGGCCTCAGCCGCGCCATGCCGCCGCCCGCGATCAGCGCGATGTGGGACGAGGACCGCGCGGTGCTGCGGAACTGGTACACGGCGGCACACTAGGACCGGAAGCCATGCACGATCATTCCGACCATCCCCTCGATTGCGGCTGCGGCGCCCATGGCGATGCGGGCGACACGCCCGTGGCCGAGGCGCCGAACACGCTCTATGACGCGCTGTTCCGGCCGCATATCGACACTGCCCGCCCGTTCCTGCACTGGCAGGGCCGTCCGATCGGCTATGCTAGGTTCCTGCGCCTGGCCGCGCGCATCGCCAATGCGCTGCGCGCGGCGGGGCTGGGGCCCGGCGACCGGGTGGCGGTCCAGGTCGGCAAATCGCCCACCGCCCTGGCGCTTTATGCCGGCGCGGTTCAGGCCGGGATCGTCTACCTGCCGCTGAACACCGCCTATACCCCCGCCGAGGTCGGCTATTTCGTCGCCGATAGCGGTGCCCGCCTGCTGATCTGCGCGCCCCAGGCCGAAGAGGCCCTGCACGGGGCCGATGAGGCGCCGCCGATCCTGACCCTGTCCGATGACGGCACCTCCGGCCGTTTCCATGACCTGCTGTCGGGCCAGCCGGATGTGGCCGAGGTGGCCGCGCGGGGGCCGGGTGACCTGGCCGCCCTGCTCTATACCTCGGGCACGACGGGGCGGTCGAAGGGCGCGATGCTGACCCATGACAACCTGTTGTCCAATGCGCGCACCCTGACCGATCTGTGGCGTTTCACCCAGGACGACACCCTGCTGCATGCCCTGCCGATCTTTCACACCCACGGGCTGTTCGTGGCCACCAATGTCACGCTTCTGGCCGGCGGCGCGCTGCTGCTGGAGCCGGCATTCGACGCCGCCCGCGCGATCGGGCTGATGCCGCAGGCCACTGCCATGATGGGCGTGCCGACCTTCTATACCCGGCTGTTGAACGACGATGGCCTGACCCGCGAGCTGACCGCGCATATGCGGCTGTTCATCTCGGGCTCTGCCCCGATGCTGGCAGACACCCACGCCGCCTGGACCGCCCGCACCGGGCACCGGATCCTGGAACGCTACGGCATGACCGAGGTCAACATGGCCACTTCGAACCCGCATGACGGCGACCGCCGCGCCGGCACCGTCGGCCTGCCCCTGCCGGGGGTGGAGCTGAAGGTCTGCGACGCGGAGGGGCGCGACGTGCCGCGTGGCGAGGTCGGGGTGATCGAACTGCGCGGGCCCAACGTGTTCAAGGGCTACTGGAACATGCCCGACAAGACCGCCGAAGAGCTGCGCCCGGACGGGTTCTTCATCACCGGCGATCTGGCGGTGCAATCGCCGGACGGCTATGTCACCATCGTCGGCCGCGCCAAGGACATGATCATCTCGGGCGGGTTCAACATCTACCCCAAGGAGGTCGAGGCGGCGCTGGACGCGGTGCCCGGCGTGCTGGAAAGCGCCGTGGTCGGCGCCCCGCATCCCGATCTGGGCGAGGCGCCGGTGGCGGTCCTGGTGGCCGAACCGGGTGCGGCGCTCGACCCCGATGCAGTTCTGGCGGCGGTCGCGCCGCAGTTGGCCCGGTTCAAGCAGCCGCGCCACGTCGCCCTGGTCGACGCCCTGCCGCGCAACACCATGGGCAAGGTGCAGAAAGCCGTGCTGCGAGACCGGTTCGCGCAGGTGTTCACCCGGCCCCGGGCGCGCTGAACCGCGTCAGGGCCGGGCGCAGGCCTCGATGCCGGACGCGACGGCCTCCAGCAGCGCCGGGTAGAAATCCGGTCCCGCGGGCACCGGCACAAAGACCGGCGAAACCTCGGACAGGACCGCGCCTTCAGGCACCAGATTGGCGATCGCCCCGGCCGAGGCCGCACCGGGATCGGACAAAAAACAGCCCGCCCCGGCCTCGGCGATCGCCGCCTGAAGTTCCACCACCCGGGCGACCCCCGGATCGGCGGCGTCGGAATCGGTGACCGATCCCAGCGCGGTCAGGCCGAACCGCGCCTCGAAATACTGGAAGGCGTCATGGGTCACGACCAGCGGCACGCCCCGCATCGGCGCCAGGCGGGCCGCGATCGCGTCCGACTGGGCGTCCAGCGCCGCCTTCGCCGCGGCCGCATTGGCGGCATAGGCCGCGGCATTGTCCGGGTCGAGCGCGCCAAGCTCGGAGGCGATCACATCCAGCCAGACTTTCGCGTTCTCGGGATCGAGCCAGAGATGGGGATCGGCGCCGGCATGATCGTCGTGGTCGTCATGGGCATGGTCGTCGTGGTCGCCGTGGTCGCCGTGGTCGTGGTCGTGGTCGGCATGGTCATCGTGATCATGGTCGTCGTGGTCGTCATGGGCGTGGTCGTCGTGATCATGGTCGGCGTGGTCGTCGTGATCATGGTCGTCGTGGTCGGCGTGATCATGGTCGTCGTGGTCGGCTTGATCATGGTCGTCGTGGTCGGCGTGATCATGGTCGCCGTGATCGTCGTGGTCGGCGTGGTCGTCGTGATCATGGTCGTCATGGTCGCCGTGATCATGGTCATGGGCGGCGAAGGTCGCGCCGCTGCGCCGGTCCAGCAGGGTCAGGCCGGGTGTCTCGATCAACGTCACATGGCGGGCATCGCCGGCCAGCGTTTCCAGCGGATCGGCCAGCCAGGGGCTGAGCCCCTCGCCGATCCAGAACACGATCTCGGCCCGCTCCAGCGCCAGGGCCTCGGACGGGCGCATCGCATAGCCATGGGGCGAGGCGCCGGGGGCGACGATCAGCGCCGGTTCGCCCAGATCGCCCATGACCTGCGCGACCAGCGACTGCACCGGAGCGATATCGGCGGCGACGGCGGGCACCTCGGCCCAGACAGGCGTGGCGGTGCAAAGCAGGACAGGCAGCAGGCGGCGCATCGGAAGACCTTTCGTGTTATATTATCACATACGCCGATCTTGCTACAGGTGATGGGATAACATATCAAGCCCCGACATGAGCGATCTCGACTTTCACGACCACGACCATTCCGCCTGCCGCGCGACGCTGCTGCGTGCGGCCGAACAGCGCTGTCGGGACAAGGGCCTGCAACTGACACCGGTGCGGCGCCGGGTGCTGGAACTCCTCGCCGAAGGGCATCGGGCGATGGGCGCCTACGAGGTGCTGGACCTGCTGCGCGCCGAAGGCTTCGGGTCGCAACCGCCGGTCGCCTACCGGGCGCTGGATTTCCTGGTGTCCAACGGGCTGGCGCACAAGATCGAGCGGCTCAATGCCTTCATCGCCTGCGCGCTGCCCGGGTCGCGCCATGCCCCGGTCTTTCTGATCTGCACCGGCTGCGGCACCGTCGCCGAAACCCATCTGGACCTGGGCGACGGCCGGCTGGGCGAGATCGCCGATCGCGCCGGGTTCGAGATCGGCCGCGCCGTGGTCGAGATCGAGGGCCGCTGCCCGACCTGCCGGGAGGCCGCATGAACCTGTTGACCATTTCCAACCTGAACATGCGGTTGGGCGGGAATCATGTGCTGCATGATGTGGATTTCGCGATTTCGCGCGGGGAAATCGTCACCATCGTCGGCCCCAACGGATCCGGCAAGACCACCCTGTTGCGGGCGATCCTGGGCGCGCTGCGGCCGACCGGTGGCCGGGTCGATCGAGCGCCCGGCCTGCGCATCGGCTATGTGCCCCAGCGGCTGCATATCGACCCGACCCTGCCGCTGACGGTGCGGCGGTTCCTGTCGCTGCCGGTGCGGGTCGGCGAGGCCCGCGCCGCCGAGGCGCTGGAGCGCGCCGGGGTGGCGGACCTGGGCGGGCGGCAGATGACGGACCTGTCCGGCGGGCAGTTCCAGCGCGCGCTGCTGGCCCGCGCCCTGCTGGCCGAACCCGACCTGCTGATCCTGGACGAGGCGACGCAGGGGCTGGACCAGCCCGGTTCCGCCGCCTTCTATCGCCGGATCGAAGAGGTCCGGGCCGAGCTGGGCTGCGCGGTGCTGATGGTCAGCCACGAATTACACGTGGTCATGGCCGCCTCGGATCGGGTGGTCTGCCTCAATGGTCATGTCTGCTGTTCCGGCGCACCGGAACATGTCGCCTCGGCCCCGGAATACCGGGCGCTGTTCGGCACCGGCACCGGGGGCGCGCTGGCGCTCTATCGCCACGATCATGCCGGCCACAGCCACGATCACGATCACGCCGCCCCCGCGGCCCTGGAAGAGACACCATGAGCCCGCTCGACAGCCTGGTGATGCGCGCCGCCCTGGCCGGGATCGGCGTGGCGGTCGCGGCGGCGCCGCTGGGGGCCTTCGTGGTCTGGCGCCGGATGGCCTATTTCGGAGAGGCCACCGCCCATGCGGCGATCCTGGGCGTGGCCCTGGCCCTGGCCTTCGATCTGTCGATCACCGCCGGCGCGCTGGCGGTGGCGCTGGCCATGGCGACGACGGTATCGGCGCTGTCCGGGCGTGGCTACGGCATGGATACGCTGCTGGGCGTGCTGGCCCATTCGGCGCTGGCCACCGGGCTGGTCGCGGTGTCGTTCCTGACCGAGGTGCGGGTCGACCTGATGGCCTATCTGTTCGGCGACATCCTGAGCGTCGGCAAGACCGACCTGGCGGTGATCTGGATCGGTGCCGCGGCGGTGCTGGGGCTGGTCTGGCTGCGCTGGTCGGCGCTGCTGACGGCGACGCTGAACCCGGACCTGGCCCATGCCGCCGGGATCGACCCGCGGCGCGAACAGATGGTGCTGACGATCGCGCTGGCGCTGGTGGTGGCGGTGGCGATCAAGGTGGTCGGCGTGTTGCTGATCGTCGCGCTGCTGGTGATCCCGCCCGCCGCGGCGCGCCCGTTTTCGGCCACGCCCGAACGGATGGGCATCGTCGCGGCGGCGATCGGCATGGCCTCGGCCCTGGGCGGCCTGGGCCTGTCGCTGCGCTGGGACACGCCGGCCGGCCCGTCGATCGTGCTGGTGGCGGCGGGCGCCTTTGCGCTGGCCACTCTGGTCGATCTGGTGGCGCGCGCGGCGGCGCGGCGCTAAGGCTTTGACAAAGGCCCCGCCAGGCCCTGTAACCTGCCTGTCACGAAATCGGGCAAGGATCCGCCGGACGCAGCGAGGGAACCGCCAGGGATGAAGATCGAGAACCGCACCTTCGACGAACTCGAGGTCGGCGCCACCTCCGAGCTGCGCCGCCTGATCACCGCCGACGACCTGCTGGTCTTTGCCAATGTCTCGGGCAATCACAACCCGATGCATATCTTCGACGCCGATGGCGATGGCGACGGCCGGCCCGAGGCGGTGGCCCCGGCGATGTTCATCGGCGCCTTGATTTCCGCCGTGCTGGGCAATGTGCTGCCCGGCGCCGGCACGCTGTATCGCGCCCAAAGCCTGGTGTTCCATGGCCGCGCCCATGCCGGGGACGAACTGGTCAGCCGGGTCACGGTGACCGATCTGAACGCCCGCGACCATACCGCGACCCTGGCCTGCGAGGTGCGGCGCATCGGCGATGACGCGCTGATCCTGTCGGGCATGGCCGAGGTCGAGGCCCCGGTCCACAAGCTGGAATACGACAGCCATGACCTGCCCGGCCTGATCGTTCAGCGGCATCGGCATTTCGAGAAATTCCTGCGCGCCGCCGAACCGCTGCCGGCCCTGGTCACCGCCGTGGTCTGCCCCGAGGAGCCGCATTCCCTGGGCGGCGCCCTGCGCGGGCGCAAGCACACGCTGATCGAGCCGATCCTGATCGGCGATCCGGCCCTGATCGCCGCCGCCGCCGACGCCCTGGGCGAAAGCCTGGAGGGGATCGAGATCATCCCGATCCTCAGCCACCGCGATGCCGCCTACAAGGCCGTGGAACTGGTCAATGCCGGCCGCGCCCAGGCGATCATGAAGGGCCATCTGCATACCGACCAGCTGCTGCGCCCGGCGCTGGAGCGCGAGACCGGCCTGCGCGCCGGGCGCCGCTTCACCCATGCCTTCGTGATGGACGTGCCCGGCCAGCCGCATCCGATCATCATCACCGACGCGGCGATCAACATCGCCCCCGACCTCAAGACCAAGGTCGACATCGTCCAGAACGCCATCGACCTGGCGCTGTCGCTGGGGATCGAACTGCCCAAGGTCGGCATCCTGTCGGCGGTCGAAACCGTCAGTTTCGACATCCCGTCCTCGATGGATGCGGCGCTGTTGTCGAAGATGGCCGAACGCGGCCAGATCACCGGCGGGCTGGTCGACGGGCCTCTGGCGATGGACAACGCCATCGACCTGGCCGCGGCACGCACCAAGGGGCTGCATTCCGAGGTCGCCGGCCGGGCCGAGATCCTGGTGGCGCCGAACCTGGATGCGGGCAACATGCTGGCCAAGCAGCTGACCTATGTCAGCCATGCCGAGGCGGCGGGGCTGGTGCTGGGCGCCCGGGTGCCGATCATCCTCAATTCGCGCGCCGATGACGACATGTCGCGGCTGGCCTCCTGCGCGGTCGCGGCGCTGCACCACCACGCGCGCATCACCGGACAGGCCGCCTGATGGGGCATGTCCTGACGCTGAACGCGGGCTCGTCCTCGCTCAAGTTCGGGCTGTTCACCGGCGGGGACGACCCGCGCCCGGTGCTGACCGGGCTGGTCGACCGGATCGGCGGCGCGGGCGCGCTGAAGCTGGAGGATGCCGGCGGCGCGCGGGTGTTCGACGGGCCGGTCGACGTGCCCGATCACGCGGCCGCGCTGGAGGCCGCGCTGGCCCAGATCGCGGCGCGGGCGCCGCAGGCCCGGATCGACGCCGTCGGCCACCGGGTGGTGCATGGCGGGCCGGATTTCGCCGACCCCGAAGTGCTGACCGACGATGTCATCGCCCGGCTGGAGGCGCTGATCCCCTTTGCGCCGCTGCACCAGCCGCACAACCTGGCCGGGGTGCGCGCGGCGCTGGCGGCCTTTCCGGGCGCCCGCCAGATCGCCTGTTTCGACACCGCCTTTCACCGCGGCCAGGACTTCGTCGCCGACGCCTTCGGCCTGCCGATCGGCTATTACGACAAGGGCGTGCGCCGCTACGGCTTTCACGGGCTGAGCTATGCCTATATCGCCGGCGAACTGGCCCGGATCGCGCCCGGCCCGGCCCGGGGCCGGGTGATCGTCGCCCATCTGGGCAATGGCGCGTCGCTCTGTGCGCTCAAGGCCGGGCGCTCGGTCGCCTCGACCATGGGCTTCACGCCGCTGGATGGCTTGCCGATGGGCACGCGACCCGGCCAGCTGGACCCGGGCGTGGTGCTGTATCTGATGCAGCACGAGGGGATGGAGGCGGCCGAGGTCGGCGATCTTCTGTATCGCCGCTCGGGCCTGCTGGGGCTGTCGGGGATCAGCCATGACATGCGCACGCTTCTGGACAGCGACGCGCCCGAGGCGGCCCGGGCGGTGGCCTATTTCACCCATCGCATCCGGCACGAGATCGGCGCCCTGGCGGCGGGGCTGGAGGGGCTGGACGCCCTGGTCTTTACCGGCGGGATCGGGGAAAACGCGGCGCCGATCCGGGCCATGGTCTGCGAGCGCCTGGGCTGGCTGGGCGCCGATTTCGATGCCGCGGCGAATGCCGCCGGAGCGCCGGTGATCTCGGCCCCCGGCAGCGCGGTCGAGCTGCGGGTGATCCCCACCGACGAGGAAGTGGTGATCGCCCGGGCCGCGGCGCGGGCCTGATCATTCTTCGATCCCGACCTCGCCCACCAGTTCCTCCATCGGCATGTCGAGCCAGCGCTTGTCCTCGGCATGCCAGCGGAAGGTGGTGCCACCGGTCAGCGGCAGCGGGGTGCGGCGCAACTCCACGTTGCGGCCGACGGGGCGCGCGGTCAGGGTCATGCCGCTGCGGCCCTGTTCGTAGAAATACGGCAAGGGCAGCTTGATCTGGAACACCATGCCGTCCTCGTCCGGCGGGCCGAGGTTGTCGCGCGGAATCGAGGGCCGGGTGGTGCCGACGAAGCGGCCGTCGATATAGATCGCCACCGGCGCGGTCCAGGTCCCGGCATCCAGGTCGCGGACCCAGCCGGTCAGGATGGTTTCATTGACCCGCTCGACCACCCCGTCCATGCGCACGCGCTGCAACCCTTCGGGCACGGTGCTGGCGCCCACCGCCATCCGCGGCACCCGCAGCAGCGGTGCGCCCAGCGCATGTTCATGGACCCTGAGCGGCCTGTCCGCATAGCCGTCCTCGGGCATCGCCTCGTCCGCGGCCAGGTAGAAGGCCAGGTCGCGCAGCACGGTGTCGCCCGGCCCCGCCATGGCCGCGAAGTCGCAGTCGATCCGGTAGGTCGAGCTTTCCAGGGAGCCTTCGGCCACCCGCAGCCGCGCGCCGTCATCGGGCAGCCCGGTCTTCCAGGCCAGGCGGCCTTCGCGGAAACACAGCAGCGTCAGGCGCGGATGGGCATTGCGATAGACCATCGCCTCGGGGATATGGACCAGCATCCCGGTATCGTCGGTATCCATGATCCGCACCACCTCTCGGGCGCGGTCGACAAAGCGGCGGCGGCTGGTGAACTTGCGCGCCACGATCCCGTCCGAGAAATATTCGGCCTGGGCATGGTTGTTGACGAAGGGCCAGATCATCGGCATCGCGCGCAGGGTCAGCCGGCCGACCTCGGCGGCGCCGTGATCGATCTGCTGCGGCTTCAGCAGCCGGCGCATGTCGCGTTCCCGCGCCGGACCCTGTTCGCGCGCCGCCGACAGGCAGAAATCGCGGAAATCCGAGGGCGCGACGGTGACGCCCTGCTCGACCAGGTCCGCCGAGGACCGGTAGCGGCGGCTGTCGGGGCCGAAAAAACAGACATCCTCGGTCATGGTGATGGCGTAATGGGCGTAATCCTTGGGCTGGCGCCGGTCGCCGCGCTGCGCCTCGTAGGCGGCAAGATCGGTGAAGAAATCGAAGAACTTGAAATGCAGCAGCGCGCCGGTCACGGCGGACAGCGGCACATGGCTGTGCGAATGGGTCGAGAAGATGTAGCTGAACCCCTGTTCCCATTTCACCAGCGGGACCTTCTTCATCATCGGGCCCATGTTCCCGCCCTTTCCGGCCAGGAACGACTTGCCGCGCGGGCCGCCGAAGACGCTCAGGAACGGCGGGTTGGCGCCGGGTTTCAGCAGGTAGCTTTCGGTTTCGTAGAACGGGCAGACATCCAGGAACGGCGCGCCGGGTTCATAGATCGTCTCGCTGAGCGGGCGGTCGGAATACATGTCGAGGAAAACGGTGAAGAGCCCCTTCACCCCCTCGACATCGAGATAAGTCGTCAATTGCGGGATCGTCAGCAATTCGCATCCCGGAAAGACCAGCAATTCGTCCACGTCGACGGTCAGGCACCAGCGGTTCATGCCGTAATGTTCGCACAATTCCTGCATCCACAGCCGCCCGGCCGACGACCCCTTGTAGCTGAGGTCGGTGTGGAACAGGTGGACATCCGGCTGCCGGGCGAGGATTTCGCCCGATCCGTCGGTCGAGGCATTGTCGATGACAAAGAAATGCCGGATGCCCATCGCCCGGTAATGGTCCAGGAAATAGGGCAGCCGCATCGCCTCGTTCTTGAGGGTGCAGAACAGCAGAACCTCGTCCGCGCCGGTCTCGATCGCCGGCTTTTCGAAATAGGCGCTTTGCGGGGGCAATTTGCGCGGTTCGGGGGGATCGTCCGGCATGGTCGCTCGTTCTGGGCTGGGTCCGCCCCCTTGATACTGGGGCCACGCAGGCGGAACAACCGCTTTGACGCGGCGCTGCACAAGGCCGGCGATGCGGCCCTGCCTCTTGCCATTCACCCCCGAACCGGCGAGTAACTGCCCGGTACGGCCCGCGCGGCGATCGAACTGGCACGGCAGGAAGGTGTGCGATGGATTTTTCCGATATCAAGATCAATCTCGACATTCCGCGCACGATGACGCTGGACGGTCTGCGCTATCTCGGCGCCCTGGCCCGCACGGTGCCCGAGGGCGGCACCATCGTCGAGATCGGCCCGCTTTACGGCAGTTCGACCTGGGTTCTGTCCAAGAACGCGCATCCGTCGGTGCGGATCGTGTCGATCGACACCTGGGAACCGCAGGACTGGATCCCGCGCCGCCTGCCCGAGGCGCCCGCATTCGGCCTTGATGCATTCCGGGCCTTCGTCGCCGATTGCCCGAACGTGGAACCGATCCAGGGCTTTTCGCCCGCCTGTGTGCAGGGCTGGTCCGACAGGGTCGACCTGATCTTCGACGACGCCACCCATGGCGATCCGGGGTTTTCGGAGAACATCAACTTCTTCCTGCCGCATCTGCGCGAGGGCGGGATCGTCTGCGGCGACGATTTCGCCTCGGGCTGGCCCGACATCATCCGCGTGGTCAAGAAACTGGCCACCGATTGGGGCACCTGGCCCGAGGTCGCGGGCCGGGTCTGGGCGATCAACAAGTTCGGCGCGAAAAGCGGCCATGACACGGTGTATGAACGGCTGCCCGGCCGCACCGGCGGCGACCTGTATCTGGAGGCCGAGATGGCCAGCGGCACCCGCATCGCGACCCCGCCCAATGTCTGGTGCGGCGCGCTGCATGGCAATGACACGATCCTGGCGCTCGGGGCGCGCCGGGCCGATGGCACCGATCCCGGCGTGCGGGTGCAGGGGCAATATGCCGACGGCCGCGAAACCCCGCTGATGGATCTGGCCGCCGGCGCCCGGTTCGACGCGCCGCTGGCCAATATCCGCTTCGAACTGGCCGAAGGCGCGGCACGCGAACACCCGCTGTCCTATCAGGCGACCGAGGTCGACCCGGTCACCGGCAAGTCGATGAACACGGCCACCGCCCGGGCCGGCGCCTGGATCCAGACGGGCCGCGAGGGCACCGTGATCAGCGGCATCCGCCTGAACTGATCCGCGCGAGATGAGCGCCCAGGCCCACGCGATTCCCCCGGACGCCCCCGGACGGCCCGACGTGATCGTCCTGGGCCAGGGCAAGGCGGGCACCTCGCTGATCTACCGGGTGCTCGAACGCCACCCCGAGGTCGGCACCAGCCAGCCCAAGGAGCTGCATTATTTCACCGCCAACCACGACCGGGGCGCGGCCTGGTATCTGCAGCATTTCGCCGAAGCCCGCGGCAAGCCCGTGGTGGTCGAGGTCTCGCCCTCCTACCTGCGGCCCGAGGCGATCGACCGGATCGCGCGGGATCTCGGCACCGGGGTGCGGGTCGTGTTTTCGCTTCGGCGGCCGATCGAACAGGCCTATTCGCGCTATCTGCAGAACCTCTGCGCCCGGCAGGAACCGCTCGGCTTCAGCCCCAAGCCCGGCTGGCTGTGGCGGCGGCTCAAGATCGTGATCGCGGCGCTGGACCGGCTGCATGCGCAGTTTCCGCCCGAAAACATCCTGCCGCTGTTCTTCGAAAAGGACATCGCCACCGAAACGCCCGGTTTCGAGGCCCGGCTGATCGACTTCCTGGGGCTGCCCGGTCCCGAACGGCTGCCCGAGATCGCGGATGACCGGGTCAATCCCGGGATCCTGCCGCGTTACCTGTTCAGTGGCGACCAGGACCTGCGGATCTGGTCGGGGGCCGACAAATACATCCTCCCGGCCGATACGCTGGTCTTTTGCGGCCAGCCGCGCAATTCGCTGGTCGAACCGGCGCCCGGCGCCGCCCGGGTCGCCGAGGCGATGGCGGTGCAAAGCCGCTGGACCACCGAGATCTGCCGCGACACCTATGCCGCGTTGCGCGAACGGGTGGTGCTGCCGATGGCCGAGCGGATCGGGGCCCGGTTCGGCTATGACCTGTCGCATTGGGACGTGCCGCCGCGGCGGATCGCCTACCCGGCCGCGCCGCCGCCGGCGCAATTCCGGGCCGCGCCGGTTCCGAATCGGGCCGGCTCGCCCTAGGCTTGGTCCATCCCGGTCCAGGCAAAGGTGGTTTCAGGTGCGGTTGCTCGTCTTTACCGATCTCGACGGCACGCTTCTGGATCATGACAGCTACGATTTCACCCCGGCCCGTCCGGCGCTGGCGGCCCTGGCGGCGCGCGGGGTGCCGGTGATCCTGGCCTCGTCCAAGACCGCCGCCGAGATCGCGCCGCTGCAGGCCGCGCTGGGGCTGACCGGGCAGCCGGCGATCGTCGAGAACGGCGCCGCCCTGGCCGATGGCGCCAGCGATGACAGCGGCTGGCGGAGCATCCGCCAGGCGCTGGAAGAGCTGCCCCCGGCCCTGCGCGCGCCGTTTCGCGGTTTCGGCGACATGGACAGGGCCGAGGTTGCGAAAGTGACGGGATTGCCCCCGGATCAGGCCGCATTGGCCCGCCGCCGGCAGCATTCCGAACCGGGCCTGTGGACCGGCTCCGACGCCGCCCGCGCCGAATTCGAGGCCGCCCTGGCCGCCCGGGGCATCACCGCCCGCCGCGGCGGCCGGTTCCTGACCCTGTCCCATGGCGCCACCAAGGCCGACCGGATGGCCGAGCTGACCGCGCGGCTCGGGCCTGCCCACACGGTCGCCCTGGGCGACGCGCCCAATGATGCCGAGATGCTGCAGGCCGCCGATACCGGCATCATCGTCGCCAATCCGCACGGTCCCGGCCTGCCGCCCCTTCCGGGCGAGGCGACGGGCCGCATCCGCCGCACCGCCGACCCCGGACCTCTGGGCTGGAATACCGCCCTGCTCGACCTGTTGGCCGAGCTGTCCCCGCCACCAGAAAGGGCCCGCCATGGCTGACTTCCACCAGAACGGCAATATCGCCCAGTTCCACAACCTGCGCACCCGGTCGCTGGCCGAACTGGATTACGAGCTGGAAACCTTTGCCCAGACCCGCAAGATCAGCCTGGTCCTGCCCTCGCTCTATTCCGAGCTGGAGGGCGCGGCGCTGCCCGATATCCTGGCCGAACTGGCCCAGGTGAAATACCTGCACCGGATCATCATCGGGCTCGACCGCGCCGATGCGGCGCAATACGCCCATGCGCGACGGTTCTTTTCGGTCCTGCCGCAGGACCATGTGGTGATCTGGAACGACAGCCCGCGGATGCTGGACCTGGGCGCCCGGCTGGAGGCGCTGGGGCTGGCCCCGCAAGAGCCGGGCAAGGGCAAGAATGTCTGGTCCTGCATCGGCTACCTGATCGCCTGCGCCGACAGCGCGGTGATGGCGATCCACGATTGCGACATCGTCACCTATCACCGCGAGATGCTGAGCCGGCTGGTCTATCCGGTCGCCCATCCGGGGTTTTCCTACCAGCTGTCCAAGGGATTCTATCCGCGCATCGGCAACAACAGGCTGGGCGGGCGGGTCACCCGCAATCTGGTCAGCCCGCTGCTGATCGCGCTGAAAAAGGTGATCGGGGATCGCGACTATATCGATTACCTGCGCGCCTTCCGCTATCCGCTGTCGGGCGAATTCGCCCTGCGCACCGGGCAATTGCCGGACCTGCGCATCCCTTCGGACTGGGGGCTGGAAATCGGCGTGCTGTCCGAGGTCTGGCGCAACCTGGGCCCGCGCGCGGTCTGCCAGGTCGAGATCAGCGATACCTATGACCACAAGCACCAGGACCTGTCCCCCGAGGATGCGGCGACGGGTCTGAACCGGATGTCGATGGATATCTGCAAGGCGATCTTCCGCAAGCTCGCCGCCGACGGCACGGTCTTTACCCCCAACGTGTTCCGCACCCTCAAGGCCACCTATTACCGCCGGGCGCTGGACATGCTGGATGTCTATTCCCACGACGCGGCGATGAACGGTCTGGCCTTCGATCGCCACGAAGAGGCCAAGTCGATCGCGCTTTTCGCCGAAAACATCATGACCGCGGGCCAGGTGTTCCTGGATACCCCGCACGAAACCCCCTTCATCCCGAACTGGAACCTGGTCCATGCCGCCGACCCGGCGCTGCTGGCCGATTTCAAGGCCGCGGTGGCCGCGGACCAGGCCGATTACGCCTGAGGATCGGACTCAACCCAAGATTGCATTTTCCTCAAGGGGAAACTCCCCTAAAACAAATCAATGTGGCCAAGGGGTGAGCCGGGGGGAAACAGTGCCGTATGAAACCCGTATCGACACGGCCTCAGCATGCGTTCTGTGCCGGTTCTTCGGGGCCGTGTCCACGACGGAATTCACCCGTGCCTTCACCAATTATACCGAACATCCCGGTTTCCGGCCCGACGCCGCGATCCTGACCGATGGCCGGCAGGCCGGCGCGCTTCCCATCAGCTACCGCGAAGTGGCGGCACAGGTGGCGCGCACGATGCCGGCCTTGTCGCGCCTGTCCCCCGAGGCGCGGATCATCCTGCTGGCGGAACGGGACGACCAGTTCGGGATGGCCCGGATGCTGCAACAGGTGCTGCACGCCGTCACCTCTGTCGCCGTCATCGTGACCCGAAGCGAGCCCGACGCCCTGACCCGGGCGGGGTGCCCCGATCCGGACATCGCCGCGCTGGCCCGTCGCCTGGGCGACCCGGTGCTGTGTTCCGCTTGACCGGGGGCCGACAACGCAGGGTCAGGTTCCCGTGACCCTGACGGAGCGGATTGCACATTTCGGCAGCTTGGCCCTGCCCGCGCGGCACGACATAGTCGGAGGCGAAGACCCGGAAAAAAGATCGAGTGCCCTTTGCCTTACGAAATCCTGTCGTGCCCCGGAACCCCGGTCGCCCTGTTCCGCATGTGGGACAGGTTCAGCGCCGATGACGGCCTGGCCGCCTATGTCGATTACGTCTCTCGCGCCGATTACGACCCGTCCCGCACCATGTTGACCGATGCCGGCGCGGTGACCGGGATTCCGGCCAATTACCGCCAGGTCGCGGTGCGCGTCGCGCGGCTGGCCCCGGTATTGGCGACGATCCCGGACGGCACCCGCAGCGTGATCCTGGCGCCGCGCGACCACCAGTTCGGAATGGCGCGGATGCTGGCCCAGGTCGCCGGGCATGTCACGCCGCTCGACATCCACGTCACCCGCGACGAAGTCGAGGCGCTGGTGCTGGCCGGCTGTCCCGACCGCGACATCGCCGCACTGGCGACCCGGCTGCGGCAGGGCTGATCGGGTCAGCCCGTATTGGCGATCCAGCGGCATTGATAGGGCGCCAGCGCGATCGTGCCGTCGGCCTCGATCCGGTCGCCGCTCAGCAGGTCGTGCCAATCCTCGTCCTCGATCAGGTTCAGCTGCCAGGCCGGCATCTCGACCGGTTCGGCGCTGACGTTGTGCAGCGCGAAGATCGACTGGGTCCGGTCCAGCGCCTGGCGCCAGACGCCCAGGATCCGGTCATCAAGCTGCAGCGTGTGCTGGGTCGCGTTGGGGTGAAAGGCAGGCTGGCGGGCGCGCAGTTTCAGCCGCGTGGTCAGGATGCGCAGCACCACCGCCTGGTCGCTGTCGGGATCCTCCAGCAGCGCGCGCAGCTCCGGGTAATGCCAGCGGTGCCGGTTGATCGCCCGGTTCATCCCGCGCCGCGTGACCGCGTCGTGGTCATTGGGCGTCGCGGTCAGGGAATGGATGTAGAAGGCCGGCACGCCCTCCAGCGCCATCACCAGGGTCTGCGAACACAGGAACCGCGCCAGCTTGAGCGCCTCGTCGCCGGCATAAGTGCGCCCCATCGCGTCGAAATAGGCGCAATTCACCTCGTAGGGGGCCTCGCCGCCGCCGGGCAGGGCCCGCATCGACACCAGCCCGCCCGAGGCGCGCACGCAGTCGATCATCCGTTCCAGCTCGTCCGCTGGCAGGATGCCCTCGACCGGCCGCATCCCGATCCCGTCATGCGAGGCGGTGAAGTTGAAATAGGCGCAGCCCAGCGGCGCCGGCGGCATGCCGCGCAGCCATTTGCGCAGGTAGGACACACCGCCCGACAGCATCGCGTGCAGCACCAGCGGCGGCAGCGGGAAATTGTAGACCATATGGGCCTCGTCCCGGCTGCCGAAATAGCTCAGGTTCTCGGCCTTGGGGACGTTGGTTTCGGTGATCAGCACCACCTCTTCGGTGGCGAAATCCATCAACAGGCGCATCAGCTTGACGATCGCATGGGTCTGCGGCAGGTGGATCGAGGGGGTGCCGGCCTGTTTCCAGACGAAGGCCACCGCATCCAGCCGGATCACCCGCACGCCCTGGTCGATATGCAGCCGCAGGATCGACAGGATTTCCAGCAGCACCTCGGGGTTGCGGAAATCCAGGTCGACCTGGTCATGGCTGAAGGTGCACCAGACATGGCGCCGGCCCATCGCCGTGTCGACCTCCTGCAGCAACGGCGTGGTGCGCGGGCGGACCACGGCGGACAGGTCGTCGGCGGGGTCGGCCTCCATGAAGAACCGGTCATAGGGCGCCTGGCCCTGGCGATAGGCGTTGAACCACGCGCCTTGCGAGCTGACATGGTTCAGCACCATGTCCGACATCAGCCGCATCCGGTCGCCGATCCGCCGGATATCGGGCCAGTCGCCCATGGCCGGGTTCACCTTGCGGTAATCGGTCACGGCAAAGCCATCGTCCGAGGTGAAGGGAAAGAACGGCAGCACATGCACGCCGTTGACCGCCCCGGCCAGGTCGCGGTCGAGGAAATCCAGCAGCAGATCCAGCGGCTTGTGCTGCCCGTCGGTCAGTGAATTGCCATAGGTGATGACCAGCGCATCGGCCTGCGACCACAGGTTGTTGGAGGGCCGGCGCGGGCGCCGCCGGCGCGGCCGGTCCTCGGGCCAGAAGGCCGCGACGACCCGCTCGATCAGGTCGACCACGTCCTCCTGCGGATAGAGAAAGGCCAAGAGGTCGGTCAGGCGGGCGGCGAGCGCCGCGGGCAATTGGGTCATCGGGCCGTGTTCGCTCCGGTTAGGGGCGCACGCCCCCTGACGCGACCCCCGGCCGAGTATGGCAAAACCCGCCCCGGCGGCAAGCGGATCGCGGCCGGGGCCGGATATCGGGCCCGTAATAACCGTTTCTTAGGCGACGGTGCCTAAGACCTGACCTGCCCAGGGTCGTTCGCGGCCCGCCGTCCGGCGGGTCCGGGCACCCGTCCCTTTTGCAGGAGGACCAGATCCGTGTCCGGTGATGTGTGCCATTATTCGATGCCGCCGGTGCGGGCCGGCTCCGGCCCTGCCGAATTGACCGATTTCCTCAAGGCGGCCGATGGCGCCGCGGTCGAGATCGACCTGTCCGCGCTGGATTTTCCCGACACCGCCCGGCTGCAGATCCTGCTGGCCGCGGCCCGGCACTGGCGCGACCAGGGCGACGGGTTCCGGACGATCAACGCATCGCCGGGGTTCCTGGCCGGGCTGGGCCAGGCCGGGCTGGGCCCCGAAGACATAGCGACGGAGGTGACCCAATGACCACCAGGGTTCTGGCCATAGATGATTCGCGGACCATCCGTGACCTGCTTCGGCTGTCGCTGGAAAGCGCCGGCTTCGAATATCACTGCGCCGAGGATGGCCGGATCGGCGTCGACATGTTCGCGCAGGTCGATCCCGATGTGGTGATCACCGACATCAACATGCCCAATCTGGACGGCTATGGCGTGATCGACGAATTGCGCCGCGGCCCGGCCCGGACCCGGGTGCCGATCCTGGTGCTGACCACCGAAAGCTCGGACGCGCTCAAGGCCCGCGCCCGCGACGCCGGGGCGACCGGCTGGATCGTCAAGCCGTTCGACGACGATTCGCTCATCTCGGTGCTGCGGCGCCTGACCGGATATGGGGGCTGACCAGATGTCGATGCAGGATATCCGCGACACGTTCTTCCAGGAATGCGAAGACCTTCTGGAAGCGATGAACGAAGGGCTGGGCGTCATGGATGCCGGCGAGTGGGATGCCGACACGGTCAATGCCGTGTTCCGCGCGGTCCATTCGATCAAGGGCGGCGCCGGTGCTTTCGGCCTGGCCGACCTGGTGGCCTTCGCCCATACCTTCGAAACGGTGTTCGACGAGGTGCGCGCTGACCGGCTGCCGGTCACGCCCGACCTGGTGCAGGTCTTTCTGCGCGCCGGCGACCAGCTGGCCAACCTGGTCGAGGCCGCCCGTGACGAGGTGCAGGCCGATCCGGGCCCGGTCGACGCCGCGCTGACCGCGCTCGAAGCCTTTCTCGAGGGTGACACCGCGGCGCCCGCCGAACCGGATGCGCCCGCCTTCGAACCCGCACCCCTGAGCTTCGAGCCGATGGGTCTGGAGCTGGATCTCGAGGCCGGTCCGCCCGCGCCACTGGACGAAACCTTCGTCATCCGGTTCCGCCCGATGCGCGCCCTGGTGGACAACGGACACGAACCGCTGCGGCTGCTGTCCGCCCTGGCCGCGCTTGGCGACACGCAGGTCACGGTGGATCTGGACGATCTGCCCGCGTTCGAACGGCTCGATCCGGAGGAGGCCTATCTGGCCTGGACGATCGTGCTGACCACCCCACGCGGCCGGCCGGCGATCGACGAGGTCTTCGAATTCGTCGAAGGGCTCTGCACCCTCGAGATCGAGGCGAATGATGCCGCGCCGGCGCCAGAGGTCACCTCGGACCAGGTCGCCTTTTCGTCGCAACGCGCCGCCGCCCCCGCCGCCCCCGCGCCAGAGCAATCCGCGCCCCCGCCCGATCCCGAACCCGGTCCTGCCGCCGCCACCGCAGCCGCAGCACCGGCCCCGGCGGCGCCCAAGGCGCCGGCCCCGGCGCGTCCGACCCTGCGGGTCGAACTGGACCGGGTCGACCGGCTGATCAACACCGTGGGCGAGCTGATCATCAACCAGGCAATGCTGTCCCAGCGCGTGGCCGAGCTCGACCTGCCCTCGGGCGCCGATATCGAAGTCGAACTGGAGGATTACAAGCACCTCGCCCGCGAGATCCAGGAAGGCGTGATGGCGATCCGCGCCCAGCCGGTCAAGCCGCTGTTCCAGCGCATGGCCCGGATCGTGCGCGAGGCCTGCGGCGCCACCGGCAAGACCGCCCGGCTGGTCACCGTGGGCGAAAACACCGAGGTCGACAAGACCGTCATCGAAAGCCTGTCGGACCCGCTCACCCATATCATCCGCAACGCGGTCGATCACGGGCTCGAACCGGCCGACAGGCGCGCGGCCGCCGGCAAACCGGCCGAAGGCGTGATCCGCCTGGCCGCGGCGCAGCGTTCGGGCAGCATCTTCATCGAGGTGTCGGACGATGGCGGCGGCCTCAACCGGCCGCGGATCTACGACATTGCCGTCAGCAAGGGCCTGATCCCGGCGGGCGCCGAACTGACCGATACCGAAATCGACAACCTGCTGTTCCTGCCCGGTTTTTCGACCGCCGACCAGGTGTCGAACCTGTCCGGGCGCGGCGTCGGGATGGACGTGGTGCGGACCGCGATCCAGGGCCTGGGCGGGCGCATCCTGATCGCCTCCGAACCCGGCCGCGGGACGACGATGACCATCGTCCTGCCGCTCACCCTGGCGGTGATGGACGGCATGGTCGTGTCGGTCGCCGAGCAGACCATGGTCGTGCCGATCGCCCCGGTGCAGGAAACCATCCGCCCGACCGATGGCGATATCCACATCCTCGGCGCCGGCGATTTCGTGCTTCAGGTTCGCGGCCGGTTCATCCCGATCGTCGATGTCGCCGCCTGTCTCGGCGCCGCCGCGGCGACGCATGCGATGAAAGACAAGGTGCTGATCCTGGTCGAAACCGAACAGCGCGGCCTGGTCGCCATGGCGCTGGATGCGATCCACGACCAGCGCCAGGTGGTGATCAAGAGCCTCGAAGGCTCTTACGGAACCATCCCCGGCATCTCGGCCGCCACGATTCTGGGCGACGGCAAGATCGCCCTCATCCTCGACCCCGACGGGATCGCCCAGCTCGGCAATGCCGGCTCGGACCCGCTTGTTCCGACCCCCCAGCTGCAGGAGGCCCTTCATGGCTGACGAAACCCCCGACCTGCCCGCCCCGACCGAGCGGGAATACATCACCTTCACCGTCGCCGACCAGCATTACTGCCTCGACATCCAGCAGATCCGGGAAATCCGCCGCTGGACGCCGGTCACGCCGCTGCCCCATGCCGCCCATGGCGTGCTTGGGGTGATGAACCTGCGCGGCGCAGTGATCCCGATCTATGACATGGCCGCGCGGCTGGGCCTGGGCGACACCCAGCCCAGCGAACGCGACGTGGTGATCGTCGCCGCGCTGGACAGCACCTCGATCGGGTTGCTGGTCGAATCCGTCTGCGAAATCCTGACGGTCAAGACCGACGAGATCCAGCCGACCCCGGATGTGCGCTCGGACGCCACGCGCGAGGCGATCCGCGGGGTCATCGCCATGGACGGACAGATGACCCGGATCCTCGAGCTGGGCTTCATCGCCGACAGATCGCCGGTCGCCGCATGACAGCGCCCGGCCTTGCCGCCACGTCACCGGCGGGTCGCGACTATCCGCTGACCGATGCGGATTTCGCGGCGATCGCGCGGCTGGCCCGGGATGCGTTCGGCCTGGCGCTGGCCGATGGCAAGCGCACGCTGGTCTATTCCCGCCTGGCCCGCCGGCTGCGGGCCCTCGGGCTCGAGGATTTTTCTGCCTATGTCGCACTGTTGAACGGGCCGGACTGGGTCCAGGAACGCACGGCGTTTCTGAGCGCGCTGACCACCAACACGACGCATTTCTTCCGCGAGGCGCATCACTTCGACCTGTTGCGGACCCGCTTGCTGCCGCCCTTGATCGATCGGGCCCGGACCGGCGGTCGGGTGCGGATCTGGTCGGCGGGCTGTTCGACCGGGCAGGAACCCTATTCGATCGCCATGACCCTGCGCGAGCTGTGCCCCGAAATCGGCCGCCACGACTTGCGCATCCTGGCCACCGATATCGACCCCAGGGTCATCGCCACCGCCCGTGCCGCCAACTTTCCCGTCGACGAGGTCATGCCCCTGCCGGCCGAGCTGCGGGACCGGCATTTCAGGCCCGCCGGGGCCGGGGGTGGCTACCGGATCGACCCCGATACCGCCGCTCTGGTGACCTTCGGCGTGCTCAACCTGATCGAACCGCTGCCGTTCGGGGGGCCGTTCGACATCATCTTCTGCCGCAATGTGGTGATCTATTTCGACGCCGAGACGCGCGACCAGGTCTGGGCCGCCTTCGGCACCGTCCTGGCCGCCGAGGGCGCCTTGATCCTGGGCCATTCGGAACGCCTGACCGGCCCCGCGGCGGCCGGATTCCAGTCCATCGGCGTCACCGCCTATGCCCGCCACCCGGGCTCTGAACCTTCACCGAAACAGGGAACAATGCCATGAGCCTCAAGGACAGCCTGCGCGTCATGGTGGTGGACGACATGTCGACCAGCCGGGCGATCATCACCAACACGCTGGACGAGATCGGCATCACCAACAACGTCGCCGAAGCCGATCCGAAACAGGCCCTGGCCAAGCTGGTCGGCAACCCGGTTCACCTGGTCCTGTCGGATTTCAACATGCCGGGCATGGACGGGCTGGGCCTGCTTCAGGCGCTGCGCCAGAACCGGTCGACCGCGCGGATCGGGTTCATCCTCGTCACCGGCCGGGCCACGCCCGAAATCATCCAGCAGGGCCAGAAGCTGGGCCTGAACAACCTGATCGAAAAGCCGTTCACCCCGCAAAAGATGAAGGCCTGCATCGAGCGCGTCGTCGGACGGCTGTGAGGGCACCATGACCGCCGAAATCCACACCGTCGACGAGGTGATCCTGCGGCTGGCCGATGAACTGCGCCGCGCCGGTGGTGATCTCAAGGCGCTCGAAGGCGCCACGGTCACCGCCCTGCGCGAGGCCGGTCAGCCGTTTTCATCCGACCTGCTGGGCGCGCTGCAGAATTTCGACATGCTGCTGCAGACGATGGACGCGGTCGCAGGCTTTCTCGACGATATCGCCGCCGCCCTGCCTGACGGGATCGAGATCGAGATCGGCCATGCCTTCCGCCGTATTCCGCTGCTTGATCTGATGCACCGGTTGCGCCCGGGCGGCGCCCCGCCCGGGACGGCCGGCCCGATCGCGGGTTCCGACCCGGTGCTGTTCTGATCCGCCCCGATTAACCCGATCTTGAAAGTCCGCCTGCTAGATCGACCCCACCTGCCGCGTTCCGATCACGAGGTTCCGATGAAACGTCTGTCCGATATTCGCCTGGCCACCAAGGGCCCCTTGCTCATGGTCTGCCTGATCCTCGCGGTCGGGCTTGTCGTCTCGGCGATCAGCTTCGTCGGGTTCAAGCGCACGATCATGACCAATTCGATCTCCGAATTCGGCGCGCTCTCCGAAGCCCGGCACACCGGGCTGAACCGGATCTTCGACGACTTCAACGCCGACCTGCAGGTTCTCGCGCAATTTCCGTCGACGGCCGAGGCGATCGAGCGGTTCACATCCACCCGCGCCCTGCTCGAGGATCCGGACAGCGAATTGCGGCGTGGCTATGTCGACGACAACCCCCACCCGGCCGGCGAACGGCACCTGCTGGAGCGCGCGCCCGAGATTTCGCCCTACAACAGCGCCCATGAACGCTTTCACCCGGGGTTCACCCATTTCCTGCAGCAGCGGGGGTTTTACGACATCTTCCTGTTCGATCTGGATGGAAACCTTGTCTATACCGTCACGAAAGAGGACGATTTCGCGACCAATTTCCGAACCGGGCCACATTCGGAGAGTGGCCTGGGCCGCGCTTTTCGCGACGCGCTGGACAGCGCACCGGGCGACATCAGCTTCGCGAATTTCGATCCCTACGCGCCCAGCAACGGCGACCAGGCGGCGTTCATCTCGACACAGGTCCACAACCGGTCCGGCGACCTGGTCGGCGTGATCGCCTTACAGCTTCCGATCGATGCCCTGGATACGCTGACCGGTTACACCGTCGGCATGGGCGAAACCGGCCAGTCCTACCTGGTCGACGATACCGGTATCCTGCGCAGCAATTCGCGCTTCGAAGGCGGCTTTCGCATCGGTGATCCCCTGCCCGCGCACAGTTTCCTTGCCGGTCAGGACATTTCCGAAGGCCAGGTCCATACCGATGCCACCGGCATCGACGGCGCGCCGGTCATCGCCTTCACCCATGTCACGGAGGTCCATGGCAAGCGCTGGACCTTCGTGGTCGAAAAGCACATCGCGGAAATCCTTGCTCCGGTGGTCGCGCTGCGCAACACGCTGCTGGTGGTGATCCCGCTGTTCACGGCGCTGGCGGCGGTGCTGGGCTGGGTCGCAGTGCGCGGCGTGACCGGCCAGATCAAGGCGCTGGGCACGCAGATGCGCCGCATCGCCGACGGCGATTTCGCGACCGATATCCCGGCTGTGACGCGCGGCGACGAGATCGGCGATATCGGCCGTGAACTGGAACGGTTCCGCGACAGCCTGGCCGAGGCCGAGGATCAGCGCGCCGAACGCCGCAAGCGCGACGCGGCCCGGGCGATGGTCATGACAGAGCTGGGCGCCGCGCTCGACCGGCTCTCCTCGGGCGACCTGACCCGCGGGATCGACACCGATTTCCCGGAGGATTACCAAGACCTGCGCGCCGATTTCAACCGCACGGTCGAAAGCCTGCGCCATGTCATCGAACAGGTCGTCGAGGCCGCCGAACGGATCCGCAGCGGCGCGGCGGAAATCTCGACCGCGTCGGACGACCTGTCGGGCCGGACCGAAACCCAGGCCGCGACACTGGAACAGACCGCCGCGGCGCTGGAGCAGATGACGGCTTCGGTCCGCGCCTCGGCCGACCATGCCCGTTCGGTCAACGACCAGGTCGCCCGCGCCCGGGACGAAGCCGAACGGTCGGGCGAAATAGTCGAGAACACGGTGACGGCGATGGGCGCGATCGAGGCCAGTTCGACCCGGATCTCGCAGATCATCTCGGTGATCGACGACATCGCCTTCCAGACCAACCTGCTGGCGCTCAATGCCGGGGTCGAGGCCGCGCGCGCCGGCGAGGCCGGCAAGGGCTTTGCCGTCGTCGCCTCGGAAGTGCGTGCCCTTGCCCAGCGCAGTTCCGAAGCCGCGCTCGAGATCAAGGAGCTGATCGGAACTTCGGCAACCCAGGTCGCCGAGGGCGTCGACCTTGTCGGGCGCACCGGCGCCACGCTGCGCGACATCGCCGGCAAGGTCCGGGACATTTCGGACCTGGTCAACGCGATCACCAGCGGCGTGGAAGAGCAGAGCACCGGTCTGGGCGAAATCAACGACGGGGTCAGCCAGCTTGACCAGGTCACCCAGCAGAACGCTGCAATGGTCGAACAATCGACCGCCGCCGGGCACATGCTGAAATCCGACGCCGCCGGCCTCGCCGACCTCATGGGGGCCTTCAAACTGGCCGCCGGGGTGCCGCGCGATCTGGCCGGGCCGACCCCGGCGGTTCCGGACGCCGCCGCCCCGGATGTGGCCGGGGTCGAGGCTGCCGACCCCGGTCCGGTCCAGGACCAGCCCGGATCAGTCGACCTGACCGGCCACCTGGACGACGACGTGATCCCGGTCGTCGCCCTGACCGGCACCGACGACCTGCCCGACCAGACCGGCATCTGGAAGGATTTCTGACCTGCGCTCCGTCGTTTCGCGAAAGTTCATGCCATGCCCCGCCTGACAGCCCGCCTCCTTGTCGCGATGCCGGACGGCCCGCTGCGCGCCTGGACGCAGGCGGCACTGGCCGCGGCGCCGGGACTGGAGCTGCACCACGCCCGGACCCTGCGCGAGGCCTATAACCTGACCGAAGAGGTCGAGCCCCGCGCCGCATTGGTGGCCGGCGCGATGGCCGCACTTCCGGAGTTCAACGCGTTGCGGATGTTGTTCGATGCGATCGGCCTGCGCTGGATGACGGTCTCGGATCCGGTCGGCGCCGGGCAGGGCCCCGGCCTGCGCCCGACGCCGGCCGGCGACCCCTTTCTGGACCGGATCTCGGCGCTGTTGCGGTCCGGGTCGACCACCGGCGCGCCAGGCCCGCGGTCCACCGAACGGAGCGTCGCCGGTCGACCGGGCGCCGCACCGCAGGGCAGCGTCGGACGCACGGTCCTGATCGGGGCCTCCACCGGCGGGATCGAGGCCCTGCTGACCATCCTGCGCAACTTTCCCGCCGCCTGCCCGCCCACGGTCATCACCCAGCATACCGGCTTGGGCTATGGCGCGTCGCTGGCCGACCTGCTGGATCGCAACTGCGCCGCGCGTGTCGTACCTGCGAGCGAAAGCCTGCAGATCGGCCCCGGCCAGATCGTGCTGGCCGGCGGAACCGGACGACATTTCGAGCTGGAGCCGGACGGGCGGCGTGGCCGGCTTACCGGATCGCAGCCGGTCTGCGGCCATTGCCCCTCGGTCGATGTCATGTTCCGCTCGGCGCTGCCGATCGCGCAACGCGCCGTGGGCGTGCTGCTGACCGGCATGGGCGACGATGGCGCCGCCGCACTGCTGGAACTGCGCCGCGCCGGCGCCCGCACCCTGGGCCAGGACGAAGCCAGCTCGGTCGTCTACGGGATGCCGCGCGCGGCCGCCCGGATCGGCGCCCTGACCCGCCAGGCCGCGCTCGAGGCGCTGGGCCCGGCGATCCTGTCCGATGCCGCGGCGCCGGTCGACGGGAGGCAAGCGTCATGACCGCCCCGATCGCCGCAGCGCGCCAGGTGACCGTCATCCAGGGCGAATTCCACGTCTCGGACGAGCCCGGATTGGTGCAAAGCACCTTGTTGGGCTCTTGCGTTTCGGTCTGCCTGCATGATCCCGCGGCAGGGGTCGGCGGCCTCAATCATTTCCTGCTGCCCGACCGGGTCGGCACCGATACCGCGACGCTCAAACACGGCACCAATGCGATGGAGCTGTTGATCAACGGGTTGCTGCGCATGGGGGGACACCGCGACCGGCTGGTGGCCAAGGTGTTCGGCGGCAGCCGCATGTCCGACGCCTTCCAGGATATCGGGGCGTCCAACATCGACTTCGCGCGCCGATTCCTCAAGGCCGAGTCGATCCCCTGCCTGTCCGAGGACGTGGGCGGGACCCTGGCGCGCCGGATCCGATTCGTGCCGGCCACCGGCCAGGCGCAGGTCATGCGGGTCCCGCGCGCCGAAGCGCCGGCCGAACGGATGCCGCCGCCGGTCGCCGCCGCCCCCGAGACGATCACCCTGTTCTGACCCCTTGCGGGTCCGGCCCGCCCGTCGCCCCCGCGGACCACACGGTCCCCCGCCCGGTTCGCGGTGCCGCGGCGCCGTCCAGATGCCATGACCGATCGCCCCGCGGACCAGCATCGTCATGACAGCGTCATGCCTGGCTGCGAGGGTCGCGCGCGATGCTGTTGTGCAACGACACCCCGGGGGATCCGATGTCAGACCGAATGACCATGCCGCAGTTCGACGGCCTGTCCGCCTATCGCGCCTATCTGCAGGGGTCCACCCTGCTGTCATCGGGCGGGTTTGCGCCGGGCCGCAACGCCCCGATCCGCGGCGGGCGCGACGATGATGAATTGCAGGGCGGCGACGGCAATGACCGGATGTTCGGCCTGGGCGGGGATGACGAAATCCTTGCCGGAGGCGGCAATGACAGGGTTTTCGGCGGCCGCGGCGACGACACCGCCGATGGCGGCGCCGGCAACGACAGCCTGTTCGGCGGCCAGGGCGACGACCTGCTGAAAGGCGGCGCCGGTTTCGACCTGCTCGATGGCGGGCGCGGCACCGACACCGCCGCCTATGACGGCTCGATCACCGGCTACCGCTACATTCCCTGGGTCGGCGACCGCGGTTTTGTGGTGAACCTGGCCACGGGCGAGGTCGATTACCTGCGCAGCATCGAGAAACTGCAATTCGACGACCAGACGGTCTGGCTTGACGGCCGCAACAACGGCCCGCTGGGCGTGGATGACACCGCCACGACCGACGAAGATACCGCCCTGGCCGTCAATGCCGCCGATCTGCTGGCCAACGATTACGATTTCGACGGCGACGCGCTGAACATCACGGCGGTCGCGCCGACATCCGCCAACGGCATCGCCGTGGGCTTTGACGGCCGCACGATCAGCTATGACCCGGCCGGAGCCTATGACCATCTGGCCGACGGCGAAACCGCGACCGACACGATCACCTACACGGTCGACGACGGGCGCGGCGGCACCGATACCGCGACCCTGACGGTCACGATCGAGGGCCGCAACGACGCCCCGGTCCTGACCCTTCCGGCCAGCGCGACGACGCCCGAAAACGCGACAGGTCCGGTGGCGACGGCCAGCGCGACCGATGCCGAGGGCGATACGCTCAGCTTCACCCTGTCGGGCGCCGATGCCGCGCTGTTCACGATCGGCGCCACGGGCGAAATCGCCTTTGCCGCGGCGCCGGATTTCGAGAACCCCGGCGATGCGGATGGCGACAATGCCTACGACCTGACCGTCACGGTCGCGGACGGGAAGGGCGGCAGCGCCAGCGACGACCTGACCGTCACCGTCACCGATGTGGCCGAAGCCAGCGTCGCGATTTCGGAAATCATGTTCAACCCGGCCTCGGCCGAGGACGACTGGGAATGGGTCGAGATCGTCAATACCGGCGCCACCACGCTGGACCTGACCGGCTGGGTCTTCGACGACATCAACGGCCTGGCCCAGGACGGCGCCAATATCGCCGGCGGCAGCATCTCTGCGGGCGGTTCGGCCATCCTCTACAATGCCGATGACATCAGCGCGGCCGATTTCGAGGCCGCCTGGGGCACCGGCATCACCCTGATCGGCGTCACCGGCTGGGGCGCCGCGGCGCTCAACAACGGCGGCGACACGCTGGGCCTGTGGAACAGTTTCGCCGCCTATCAGGGCGATCACACCACCCATGCCGAGGCGGTGATCAGCGTCACCTATGACGGCAGCCTCGATGACGGCGCGGGCTCGATCTACCTGACCGATCTGGCCGCCGACCCCGATGATTTCGCCAATTGGGCCCTGTCCACGGTCGACGGCGCGACGCCGGTCAATACCGGCGAACGCTCGCGCCCCGAGGGCGGCAATTCGGGCAATGATGTCGGCTCTCCCGGCGGGGCGATCCCGGCCGGCGACGTGAAGATCAACGAATTCCGCCCCAACCCGCAGGGCTTCGACCCCTTCACCAGCACGATCGAGCTGTCCGGCAATCCCGGCGGCGTCTTCACCGGCTGGATCCTGTCGATCGAGGGCGACGGGCCGGCAGGCGCCGGTTTCGTCGACCGGGCCGAGCAGGTCTCGGGCACCTTCGATGCCGATGGCCTGCTGACCGTGCAGATCGCCGATCTGGAAAACCCGACCTTCACCCTGGTTCTGACCGACGCCTTCACCGGCGACACCTCGACCCGGATCGACAGCGACGGCGACGGCGTGGCCGACGACCTGTCGACCCTCGGCACCGTGTTCGACGCGATCGGCGTTCCCGACAGCGTCGCGGACGAGGCCTATCTTTATGGCGCCCAGCTGGGCGGCACCGACTTCGCCTTTACCGGGGACGAGCCGCGCCTGGTGTTCCGCGACGGCACCACCGGCGATCTCTACGCCGTCAACGACCCCGACAACGGCGACGTCCATGATACCGCCGGCAATGTCATCGACCCGGCCGAGTTCGACATCGACCCGACCGCCGGAAGCGATACCTTCGGCGCGCAGAACCCCTCGCGCCTGGGCGCCCCCGCCCCGGCCCTGGTGCTGAACGAGATCGCAGCCAGCACCGCCGGCACCGATTGGGAATTCGTCGAGCTTCTGGGCGACGCCGGCCTGTCGCTGGACGGGGTCGCGCTGCTTCAGCTTGACGGCGATGGCGCGGTGCGCTCGGTGCTTGACTTCACCGGGCTGAGCCTGGGCGACAACGGCTATGCGCTCGCCACCAGTCCGACCGCCGAACAGGTCTTCGGCCTGACCGGCGACCTGCAATTCGGCGACAACACCTTCACCAACACCGCCTCGACCTTCCTGCTGGTCGAGGGCTATTCGGGCGTTGCGCAATTCACCGACCTCGATACCGACGATGACGGCGTGCTCGACGTGACCCCCTTCGCCTCTGTGATCGACGCGGTCGCGCTGACCGATACGGGCAGCCCGCTGATCTATGAGGGCGCGGCCGTGGTCGGCCCCGATGGCAGCTTCCTGCCCGCCGGCGCGGTGCGGCTGCCCGAGGGCAGCGGCGACTGGCAGATCACCGATTTCGGGGACAGCGACAGCTACACCCCCACCGCCGCCAGCGCCGGTGCGCAACTGGTGATCAACGAGATCGACAGCGACACGCCCGGCACCGATGCCGCCGAATTCATCGAGCTGTTCGATGGCGGCGCGGGCGGCACCGCGCTGGACGGTCTGTCGCTGGTGCTGTTCAACGGCAATGGCGACACCGCCTATGACGTGATCGACCTGACCGGCTTCAGCACCGACGAGAACGGCTATTTCGTCGCCGGCTCGGCCGATGTGGCCAATGTCGACCTGGTCGCCTTCACCACCAACGGGCTGCAGAACGGCGCCGATGCGGTGGCGCTGGTGCAGGGCGATGCCGCCGCGCTGTCGGGCATCGCCGCGGCCGATCTGGACCCGGCCAGCGTGCTGGATGCGGTGGTCTATGGCACCGCCGACCCCGACGATGCCGAGCTTCTGGCCGCCTTCGGCGAGACCATTCAGGTCGACGAGGATGCCAATGGCGACAAGGACACCCAATCCCTGTCGCGCCTGCCCAATGGCGAGGGCGATTTCACCGCCCAGGCCCCGACCCCGGGTGCCGCAAATGACGCCGGCGGAACCGAGCCGGGCACGCCCACGCTGATCTCGGCGATCCAGGGCAGCGGCGCGGACAGCCCGCTGGCTGGCCAGACCGTCACCGTCACCGCCATCGTCACCGGCGATTTCCAGGACGGCGACGCCGACACCCTGCGCGACCTGCGCGGCTTCTTCCTGACCGAGGAAGCCGCCGACCAGGACGGCGATGCGGCGACGTCGGAAGGGTTGCGGGTGTTCGAAGGCACCGGCACTTTCCTGACCGATGTGAATATCGGCGACCGGGTCACCGTCACCGGCACGGTCACGGAATATTTCGGCGAAACCCAGCTGAACGCCACCAGCGTGGAGCTGGTCGAGGCCGGCGCGGTGGCGGATGTCATGAGCCTTGCCGTCAGCCTAAGCCTCGATGCGATCGACGCGGTGACCACCAGCCAGGACGGCGATTACATCCCCGACCTGGAGGCCTACGAGGGGATGCTGGTCACCTTCACCGACACGCTGACCGTGGCCGAGATGTTCCAGATGGACCGGTTCAACGAAATCGGCCTGTCGGCCAATGGCCGGCCGCAGCAATATACCCAGTTCGCCGAACCGGACGTGGCCGGCTATGAGTCCTATCTGCGGCAGACCGGGTCGGACCGGATCTTTTTCGATGACGGGCTGAACCGGCAGAACGCCGCGATCCTGCCCGAGGCCGATCTGAACGGCGATGGTGTCTTCGACACCGCCGACGGGTTCAGCATGGGCGACACGATCACCGGTCTGACCGGCGTGCTGACCTATGACTGGGCCGGCAATTCCGCCTCGGGCGCGACCTGGCGGGTGCGGTCGGTCGATGACGGCAATGTGTTCGAAGACACCGGCACGCGGCCGGACACGCCCCCCGATGTCGGCGGCAGCATCACCGTGACCAGCTTCAACGTGCTGAACTTCTTCACCACCCTGGTCGGCGAAGGCACATCGGGCCCCGGCGGCCTCAATCCGCGCGGCGCCAACACGGTCGAGGAATACGAACGCCAGCTTGACAAGCTGGTCACGACCCTGACCGCGATCGACGCCGACCTTTTTGGCCTGGTCGAGCTGGAGAACGAATTCCAGACCGACCAGAACGGCGACGGAGAGGTGGCGATCCAGTCCCTGGTCGACGCGATGAACGCCGAATACGGCAGCATCGTCTGGGATTACGTCGATCCCGGCCGGCCCTTCGTCGATACCTCCGACGCGATCTCGGTCGGGATGATCTATCGCACCGACACGCTGGCCTATGACCCGGCCTCGGTCCGGATCCTCGATGACAGCCAGCTTGACGGGCTGGGATTCGGGGCGCTGGACGATGACGGGCTGGGCGTGTTCGACGGGCCCAGCACCAACCGTGCGCCAATGGCCGCCACCTTTACCGACCCGTTCACCGGCGAGGATTTCACCTTTGCCGTGACGCATATGAAATCCAAGGGCGGCTCGGGCACCGGCGACAATGCCGATGCCGGCGACGGCGCGGGCAATTTCGACGCGCTGCGGACCGAAGGGGTGACGGTGCTGAACGCCTGGCTTGACAGCTTTGCGGACGAGGACGTGCTGGTCGTGGGCGATTTCAACGCCTATGCGCAGGAAAACCCGATCGATGCCATGCTGGCGGCGGGCTATGCCAACCTCGAACAGGTGTTCGATCCCGGATCCGACAGCTTCGTCTTCGACGGCTATACCGGCACGCTGGATTACGGCTTCGCCAATGACACGCTGATGGACAAGGTCACCGGTGCGGCGATCTGGGAAATCAACTCGCCCGAACCGGATGCGATCGATTACAACCTCGATTTCGGGCGCGATCCGGCGATCTTCGACGGCGATACCGTCTGGCGCGCCTCGGACCACGATCCGCTGCTGATCGGGTTGGACTTCCTGCCCGATCTGGAGCTTGCCTGACCCGGCCGGCCCGGGCCCCGCGCGGGGCCCGGGCCGCGGCGCCGGTCACACCAGGATCACGTCGCCGGCGTCGAAATCGGCCTTCTGGAAACCCTCCAGCACGATCACCTGGTCGGCGGCGATGGTGATCTCCATGTTGGCGCCGACATCGGCGGCCAGCGCCTCGACCGCGGCGAAATCGGCAAAGCCGAAATCGCTCAGGTCCAGCCGATCCCAGTTGTTGGTCCAGTCCCGCACCCGGTCGCGCCCCATGCCCGCGACATCCTCGAAGACAAAGACATCGCTGCCATTGCCGCCGAACAGGTTGTCGTCGCCGGTGCCGCCATTGAGCGTGTCATTGCCGTTGTTGCCATAGAGGAAATCGTTGTCGGCGCCGCCAAAGATCATGTCGTCGCCGCCACCGCCCTGCAGGTTGTCGAAGCCGTCCAGCCCATAGATCGTGTCATTGCCGCCCAGGCCCAGGATCCGGTTGTTGTCGTCGGATCCGGTGATCACGTCGGCAAAGGCGCCGCCGCGGGCATTCTCGATTTCCACAAGACCGAATTCGCCGACACCGGTGTCCTGAAGCTGCCCGTCCAGGTTCAGGGACAGGGTCAGACCGGTGCTGGCGCGGGTGAAATCGACCGTATCCGTGCCGCCGCCGCCATCGATCTGGGCAAAGCCGATATCGGCGGTGAACCGGAACCAGTCATTGCCCGAGCCGCCAAAGACCTGACCCAGAAAGTCGATCGCCCCGACCTGCATCCGGTCGTCGCCATCGCCGAGGGACGCAAAGATGATGCTGCCCTCGTAGGCATAGATCCGGTCATTGCCCGCCCCGGTCCGGACCGTGCCGACATTGCCCGAGCCCACGGTCACGTAATCGACCATGTCGCCGCCATTGATCGCGTCGACGAAGCCGCCCTTGGTGATGAATTCGTTCACCCCGGTCCAGGAATGCACGTAGCCCGCACCGCCGTCGCCGACCACGATCCGGTCGTCGCCGGCATTGGTCAGGATGCTGCCGACCCAGCCATCCCCGGTGCGGATCACGTCGGCATCGTCATAGCTGGTGATGTTCTGGATCGACGCGGTGGTATAGAGATAGGCGAAATTCAGCCCGGAACCGAGGTTCAGCGTATCGATCCGCGCATCGCCCGACAGGCTGACCAGGTCGCTGCCCTGCCCCATCTGCAGGGCACGGATCTCGCCGCCCTGCATCGTGACCTCGTTGTCGCCGTCGGACAGGTCCATCTGCCCGACAAAGCCGGACACGATGGTCACGGTATCGGCGCCCTGGTTCATCCGGACATTGTCGATGAAACCGTCGATCCCCGCATCGACATGGAGCGTGTTGTTCCCGCCGCCCATGTTCAGGCTGTCGATCCGGGCCCCGTCGGTGACCGTCACGGTATCGTCCCCGTCATACATCTGGGTGACGCCCAGCTCTCCGGCGACGTCCAGAACGTTGTTGCCGCCGCCCATGTGCAGGCTGTCGATCCGGCCGGTCGCGGTGATCGTCACCGCGTCGTCATTGCCGCCCAGGGTCGCGCCCTCGACCCGGCCGGCGACGTTCAGCACGTCGACCCCGTCCGAGAACCCGATCGAGCGCACCTCGGCCGCGGCGCCGACATCCACGGTATTGTCGCCGCTATAGGACAGGACCGAGCCGATGAAGTCGCCGGTGGTGGTCAGGCTGTTGGTGCCGCCGCCCAGGCTGATCTGATCGGCCCCGGCCGACAGGGTGATCGTATCGTTGCCGCTCCGGGCCGCGATCGACCCGATGAAGCCCGTCCCGCCGGTCACGGTGTTGCTGCTTCCGCCAAGCTCCAGATAGTCGATCGACCCCGCGCCGCCGACAACCGTGTTCGAGACGCCGCCCAGCTTCGCGTTGCGGACATCGCCGGCCCCGCCGGTCATGTCCAGGATGTTGGTGCCGCCGAAGGCCTCCAGATAGTCGATCCGGCCATCGCCCAGCGCGACGCTGTTGTCGCCCTCGCCCAGCATCAGCGCATCGATCCGGCCGGTTCCGCCGGTGATCGTGTCGTTGCCGTCGCCCAGTTCCACTGCCGTGGTGCGCGGATTGCCGAAGGTGATTGTGTGATCGCCGTCGTCGCCCCGCACAAAGGCGACACGGGTGTCGGACAGGGTGATGTCATGGGTGCCGTCACCCAGCCTCAGCGTTTCGATCGTCCGGTCGCCGCCATCGGCGACATCGGTGATCGTCACATCCAGGGTCGATCCGCTGTTCAGCCGCAGATGCGGCATGAACCAGGACGCGCCCTCCAGCGTCAGGTTCAGTTCATATGTATCCGGCCCCTGCCCGGCCCAGATATCGGCATTGCCCAGGTAATTGGTGTTCCAATCCAGGAAATAGCCGAAGACCGTCACATCGGTGACGCCGTCGAACGTATGTGTTTCGCTGATCAGTGCCATGGTATCCCCGTCCGAATGCACTTTGCGCCAAAATCGTCGTGGCCGGAGGTTAACCCGATTCCCGGCATCCGCCGAGTCAGCGGACCGGCGGCTCGACACCGGCGCGGCCGCCTGCCACTCTGCCGCCGGATGCAAGAGGGGGGGCCGCATGACCGACCGGATCACGATCAGCGCGATGGGCGATGCCGGGCTGTTGCTGGACGCCGCGCAAGGCGCGTTCGACGATGCGATCCAGGCCCGGCTGCACGCCATGGCCGCCACCCTGCGCGGCACCGGCGGCATCACCGAAACCGTGCCCGGCATGAACAACCTGATGATCCGGGTCGCGCCGGACCGGCTGCCCCCCGACCGGGCCGAGGCGCTGCTGCGCGACCTCTGGGCCAGCGCGACGCCGCAGCCACAGGCCGGCAGGCTGATCGAGATCCCGGTGATCTATGCCGGCCGCCGGGCCGAGGATTTCGACGCCTGGGCCCAAGAGGCGGGCCTGACCGCCGATGCGGCCATCGCCGCCCATTCCGGCGCCACCTATTCCGTCGCCGCCGTGGGCGCCATGCCCGGCTTCGGCTATCTTTCGGGCCTCGATCCGCGCCTGGCCCGGCCGCGGCGCAAAAGCCCCCGCGCAAGCGTCCCCGCCGGCGCGGTGATCATCGGCGGCGCCCAGGCCGGCGTGATGCCGATCACCGCGCCCTCGGGCTGGCACATCATCGGCATGACCGACGTGCCCCTGTTCGATCCGGCCGCCGATCCGCCCTGCCTGTTCGCCCCCGGCGACCGGGTGCGCTTCACCGTCGCGGGCATCGCACGATGATCGAGATCCTGACCAACGGCCCGGCCAATGCGGTGCAGGATGCCGGCCGTCCGGGGCTGCTGCATCTGGGCATCTCGGGCGGCGGGGCGATGGATAGGCTCGCCTTCGACATCGGCAATGCGCTTTTGGGCAACGATCCCGGCGCCGCGGCGATCGAAGTGGCGATGTTCCCGTTCCGGCTGCGGATCGAGGCCGACACCCGGCTCGCCGTCACCGGCGCCGATTGCGCCGCGACGCTCGACGGCCGCCCGCTGCCGCCCAATTGGGCGATCGAGGCGCCCGCCGGGGCCGAACTGCGGCTGGACACGCCCCGGGCCGGCGCCCGGGCCTATGTCGCGCTTGCCGGCGGGATCGACGTCGCCCCGGTGCTGGGCGCGCGGGCGACCGACCTCAAGACCGGCTTCGGAGGGCATGCGGGGCGCGGGTTGCAACGGGGGGACCGCCTGGCGCTGGGCCCTGCCGCGCCGCCGGCCCTGCCACCGGGCGGCCACGGCGCCTTGCCCGATGCGGACATGGCCGCCTTCTGGTCGCTGGGCGCGACCCGGGCCACGCTGCGGGTGCTGCCGGCCGCCGAATGGGAGGGGTTCACCGACGCGGCGCGCGCGACCTTCACCGATGCGGACTGGCAGGTCACGCACGAGGCCAATCGCCTGGGCTATCGGCTGGAGGGGCCCGGGCTGGACATGACCGACCGGCCGGAACTGCTGTCCCACGGGCTGCTGCCGGGCACGGTCCAGGTTCCGGCCTCGGGCCAGCCGATCGTGCAACTGGCCGATGCCAATACCTGCGGCGGCTATCCCAAGATCGCGGTGGTGATCGGTGCCGACCTGTGGAAGATCGGCCAGCTCGGCCCCGGCGGCATACTGCGGTTCCAGGTCGTCACCCGGGACGCCGCGCTGCAGGCCGGGCGCGACCGGGCCGCCTGGCTGGCCCGGCTGGCGGCTCAGTCCAGCCGGTAGAGCGGATCGCCATAGCCGACCAGGGCTGAGTCCCTTGCCAGGACCTCGGCCAGGCGACCGGCATGGTCGGCGATGACCGCGCGCAGATGCGGCCCGGCCTCGACATATCCCAGGACGTCGCCAGCCTCGATCCGGTCTCCGATCGCGGCCTCGGGGCCGCCGCGCTGCGGATGGGCGCCGTGAAACCGGCCGAAATCGGGCGCCCGGACAAGCCGGTCAAGGCCTTCGCCGGCCTGCGGCGCGGTGGCGCCCGGGTCGGGTTTCCGCGCCTGCGGCGCGGACCGGGGGGCGGGCGCGCGGTGCGCGCCCGCCCCCGCCAGGATCAACCGCAACCTCCCGGTTTCGCCGGATATCTCCAGTTCCGACAGGCCCGCCCGCCGCATTTCCCCGGCCCAATGTTCGATTTCCTCAAGCGTCATTGCCCGCCTCCAGCCAGCCTTCGGCGATCAGCCGCTCCAGGTGATGGATGTCGAAGCCGCCCGCCTGGACCCCCGGTTCCGCCAGCAGCCGCCGCTGCAACGGTGCCGTCGTCTCGATCCCCTCGACCGTCATCTCGGCCAGCGCCGCGCGCATCCGCGCCAGCGCCGTCGCCCGGTCCGGCCCATGGGCGATCACCTTCGCCACCAGGGAATCGTAATCCGGCGGCACCGCGTAGCCCGGATACAGATGGCTTTCGACCCGCAGCCCCGGCCCGCCCGGCGGTATCCAGGCCGTGACCTGCCCGGGCGAGGGCAGCATCCGCACCGGGTCCTCGGCATTGATCCGGCATTCGACCGCATGACCGCGCAGCACCACCTCCGCCTGGCCGATCGACAAGGGCTCGCCGCGGGCGATGCGCAATTGTTCGACGACGATGTCGACGCCCGTCACCATCTCGGTCACCGGGTGTTCGACCTGCAGGCGGGTGTTCATCTCGATGAAGAAGAACTGCCCGTCCTCGTAGAGGAATTCGAAGGTGCCCGCCCCGCGATAGCCGATCTCGCGGCAGGCCCGGGCGCAGCGTTCGCCGATTTCGGCGATCGCGGCGCGGTCGATCCCCGGTGCCGGCGCCTCTTCGATCAGCTTCTGGTGCCGGCGCTGAAGCGAGCAATCCCGCTCGCCCAGCCAGACCGCGTTGCCATGGGCATCGGCCAGCACCTGGATTTCCACGTGGCGCGGGGTTTCCAGGAATTTTTCCAGGTAAAGCATCGGGTTGCCAAAAGCGCGGGCCGCTTCGGCCCGGGTCGTCGCGATGGCTTCGGCCAGATCCCCGGGCCGGCGCACCACCCGCATGCCGCGCCCGCCGCCGCCGCCCGCGGCCTTGACGATCACCGGATAGCCCGCCTCTTCGGCCAGCGCCGCGGCCGCGTCGGCATCGGAAATCGCCGCTTCGGAGCCCGGCACGCAGGGCACCCCCGCCGCGCGCATCGCGCGCTTGGCGGCGACCTTGTCGCCCATGGTGCGGATCGCCTGCGCCGGCGGGCCGACAAAGACCAGCCCGGCCGCCGCGACCGCCGCGGCGAAATCGGCGTTTTCGGACAGAAAGCCATAGCCCGGATGCACCGCCTGCGCGCCGGTCAGCGCCGCCGCCCGCAGGATCCGGTCGCTGTCCAGATAGCTGTCGGCCGCGGCCGCCGGCCCGATGCACAGCGCCTGGTCGGCCAGCGCGACATGGCGCAGGTCCCGGTCGGCCTCGGAATGCAGTGCGACGGTCCGCAGCCCCAGCGCCCGGCAGGCCCGCAGGATGCGCAGGGCGATTTCGCCGCGATTGGCGATCAGGACCGTGTCGAAACTCACGGCGCCGCCTTGAGCGTGAACAACAGATCGCCCCGCGCCACCGGGGCGGCGTTCTCGACATGGATCTCCAGCACCTCGGCGGCGGTCTCGGCCTCGACCGGGGTCAGCATCTTCATCGCCTCCAGCAGGGCCAGGGTCTGGCCCGGCGCGACCCGGTCGCCGACCTTCACGTAGGGCGCGGCATCGGGCGCCGGGGCGCGGTAGAAATGGCCGGGCATCCCGGCGCGAACCTCGGTCCGGCCAGATGCGGGCGCGGCCTGAGGCCCCGGCTCGGGGGCCGGGGCGGGTGGGTCGAGGGCCGTCCCGCCGTCCGCCAGCACCAGACGCAGCCGGCGGCCCTCGGCCTCGTGCTCCAGCTCGGCCAGCCCGTGCCGCCGCATCAGCGCCACCAGCGCCTCGATCCTCGCTTCGTCCATTGCGTCCTCCGCCTGTCGCGCCCATCTTCACCGCCCGGCCCGGCGCCCGCAAGTGCCCCCTTTCGCCCGCCGGCCAAGGCGCTAGGCTGGCCGGAGCACAGCCCAGCAGGAGAGCCGCCATGACCCAAGTGACCGTCGATCTGAATTCCGACATGGGCGAAGGCTTCGGCCCCTGGACGATGGGCGATGACGACGCGATCCTCGACATCGTCAGTTCGGCCAATGTCGCCTGCGGCTTTCATGGCGGCGACCCCGAGATCATGGCCCATACCTTTGCCGAGGCGCGCAAGCGCGGCGTCGCCATCGGCGCCCATCCGGGCTATCCCGACCTGTGGGGCTTCGGGCGCCGGGTGATCCCCCATTCGGCGGGCGAAATCGAACGGTTCACCGCCTATCAGATCGGCGCCGCCCAGGCTTTGGCCGCCTATGCCGGGCACCGCATCACCTATGTCAAGGCGCATGGCGCGCTGGGCAACCTGTCCTCGGCCGATCCGGAGGTCGCCCGTGCCGTGGCCCGCGCCGTCGCCGCCGTCGATCCGTCGCTGGAGCTTCTGGCCATCGCGCGGTCCGAACAGGTCGCGGCGGGCGAGGCGGCGGGGCTGACCGTCCGGTCCGAGATCTTCGCCGACCGCGCCTACCTGGAGACCGGCCTGCTGGTGCCCCGCTCGGAGCCCGGCGCGGTGATCCATGACGCCGATCAGGCCGCCGCGCGCATGGTCCGCATGGTCACGGACGGGGCGCTGGAAACCGTGGCGGGCACCCGCCTGCCCTGCGCGATCGAGTCGATCTGCGTGCATTCCGACACGCCCGGCGCCGTGGCCCTGGCCGCCCGGGTGCGCGCGGCGCTGGAGGCCGAAGGGATCACCATCGCCCCCTTCGCCCCGGGCTGAGGCCCCGCCCGGCGCAAAGGGCCGCGCCCGGCCGCTACAGCCCGCCCAGTTCGGCCAGCAGGGCGGCGACCTCGTCCACCCCTTGCCCGTGGCGCAGCGCGGCAAAGACCACCGGCAGATCGCCGCGCATCCGCGCCGCATCGCGGGCCATCACATCCAGCGAGGCGCCGACATGGGGGGCCAGGTCGGTCTTGTTGATCACCAGGATGTCCGACCGGGTGATCGCCGGGCCGCCCTTGCGGGGGATCTCTTCTCCGGCGGCGACGTCGATGACATAGATCGTCAGGTCGGCCAGTTCCGGGCTGAAGGTCGCCGACAGGTTGTCGCCGCCCGATTCGATCAGGATCAGCTCAAGCTCCGGGTGCCGGTCACGCATCCGCGCCACCGCGGCCAGGTTGATCGAGGCATCCTCGCGGATCGCGGTATGGGGACAGCCGCCGGTCTCGACCCCCATGACCCGGTCGGCGGGCAGGATCTGCATCCGCATCAGCGCCTCGGCATCCTCCTGGGTGTAGATGTCGTTGGTGATCACCGCCAGGCTGTGGCGGTCCTTGAGCGCATTGGCCAGCCGCGCGGTCAGCGTGGTCTTGCCGGCGCCGACCGGGCCGCCGATACCGACCCTGAGCGGGCCATTGGGGGAGGGGGACATGGGCATTCCTTTCGTCGTTCACGCCGCCGCGGTGCCGGCGAAGGCCAGCATCATGTAGCCGATCCCCAGCGCCCCGCAGAGCGGGCCGTAAAGCCGCTCGTCCAGCCGGCGGAAGGGCTGTTCGGGGGTCGCGGCCTGGAACGGGGGCGCATAGGCCAGCACCGCGCGCAGCTGGAACACCAGCGCGATCGCGACCAGCCCGGCCTTGCGCCCCGGCCCGGGCGGGAACCAGGGCCAGGCGGCGGCGAACAGCAGCGCGACCACGACCAGCGCGGTGGGCACCGGCCCCGGCATCCTGGTGATCCCGCGGGCGCCGACGACGGCGCGGGCCAGCCGGGCCTCGTCACGGATCGGAAACCACCAGCCCAGCGCCCAGAGCAGGTGAATGGCGGCGATCACCACCAGGATCGCCGACATCAGGAAGGCCAGCGGCATCATGACCGGAAGATCCGCGGCTGCAGCGCCTCCTGGCACATGCCGGCGATATCGGCGGCGAGGGTGGCGCTGCCCAGGTCGTCGAGGCCCAGCCCCGGCGCCTGTTGCGCCAGCCGCGCGATCAGCGGCGCCAATCCGTGCAGCACCCTTTGCCCGGCGGTCTGGCCCAGGGGCATCAGCCGCAACGCCGCCTGGACCAGGTTCGAGGCCACGGATTGCAGCCACAGCGCCAGCACCGGCGCGACCGGCAGGCCGGCCAGCCGCGCCGCCCGGCCGACGGCGACCGGAAAGGCCATGTCGGGCAGGTCCAGCCCCCAGACCGCACGGGTGCAGGCGGCGAAGGCCGCGCCCTGTTCGCGCGTCTCGGCCGCCCGGGCGGCGGAGGGGGCGAGCGCCGCGGCCAGTTCGGCAAGGTCTGCCAGGTCGTCGCCCTCGGCCCGCCAGGCGCAGGCCAGCAGGATCGCGTCATTGCGGCCCGACCCGTGCTCCAGCACACCGGCCAGCCAATCGGCCAACCCCGCCGCATCGGTGACCTGACCCTCGGCCACCGCCGCCTCCAGGCCCTGCGACCAGGCGAAGCCGCCCACCGGATAGGCCGGCGACAGCCATTGGCCCAGGGTCAGAAGCTCAGCCGTGGGCGGGGTCATGATCGTGATCGTGGGCGTGGGGGTGATCGTGGGCGTGATCGTGGCCATGATCGTGATCGTGGGCGTTGCCGTGATCGTGGTCATGGCCGTGGGAATGCCCCATCACCCGGCCGGTGCCATAGGCGCCGCCTTCGGGGTCGAAGGGGGCGGTCACGTCGCGCAGGCTGGCCCCCAGCCCGTCCAGCATCTGCCGCAGCACCTTGTCGCGGCGGATCAGCAGCCGGTCGCCGTCCACCTGGCAGGGCGCATGGCGGTTGCCGATATGCCAGGCAAGACGGGCCAGGGCCGCCCCGCGCACCTCGATCAGCGGTTCCTCGGCGGCGGCCACCGCCACCCGGCGGCCATCCGCCAGCGCGAAGGCATCGCCGGCGGCCACGCCCGTGGTCTGGGCCAGGTCGACCAGAAAGGCGGTGCCGTCCCCGGCCACCAGCCGCCGCCGGCGCAGCAGCCTTGCGTCGTGATCCAGCGCGATCACCGGATCGTCCGGCCGCGCGCCGCCGGCCAGAACCGCGCGGGCCACGGCGCCGTCAGGGCCCGACATGCAGCGCCTCCAGCACGAAGATATCGGGGCGCGCCATCGACCCGTCCTGCCAACTGGTCAGGAACGAGACGCCCAGATCGGGGAAATACAGCATCCCCTCGGTATGGCTGCCGTCGATATAGCTGTAGACGATCTCGCCCGGGATCACCTGGTAGGTGCAGTCGCCGAAGCGGCGCTCCTCGAGCGCGCCCCAGCTTTGAACCTGCCGTTCGGGCGCCGTGTCGGGGCCCGAGGTGACCTGATAATCGGCCTCCCAGGACAGGCCCGGTGTCGGCTCCGGCAGATCCGTCGGCGCCATGCCGTAATCGAACAGCCGCAGGCTTTCGAGGTCGGGCGCCCCGTCCCAGACATCCATCAGCTGCAGCAGATGCACGCCCCGGGCATAGACATTGTTGCCGCCGAAACCATGCGGGAACCGGACGATCGCGCGGACCGTGCCGGGTTCGCCGGCGATCAGGAAATCCGAGGCCCCGTCGGCATGCGTCATCGTGATCCCGGCGCCGGACAGGTCATCGGCGGTCGGGCATTCGGCCAGGGCGGGGCCGGTCCACAGCGCCAGGGCCAGGGCGGACAGGCGCGGGGTCATGGCGCCACCGCCCGGATCGCCAGGATCTCGTAATTGTCCGGATCGGGGAAATCAATGTCGCGCCAGCTGGCGACATGGGCAAGGCCGAGGGCCGGGAAATACCACAGCTCTTCCTCGCCCCAGCCGTCGTCGCCGAATTCGTAGCGCGCGGTGCCGCGCAGAACCTCGAGCGTGCAATCGCCGAAGGTCATCTGTTCGGCGGTCGCGGCCCAGCCCTGTTTCATCGTCTCGGTATCGACGCGGTCATAGCCGGACCAGTGATCCGACGCGTAGATGCCGTAGCTGGTCTGCCAGATCAGGCCCGGCGCCGGCACCGGCATTTCGGCCGCCGGTTCGCGAAAGGCGTAATTGGTGCTGTCCTGCAAGGCCGGGAGCCCGCCGTTGATCGGTGCGGCCAGCATCAGGTTCACCCCCTGGCCAAGCATTTGCATCGCCTGGTAGCCACCGGCCTCTTCGCGCTGCAAATGCACCACATGGGGCCCGGCGGCGCGGAAGGTGGCGGTGACACCGCCGGATTCCTCGATCACGATCCCGCCCGCGGCCAGATCGCCCGTCTCGGGGCAGCGTGCCATGGCCGGGCCGCCCAGGAGGATCGCGGCGCCCACCGCGGTAAGGGTTGCCTGGTGCATGATGACCTCGCTGTCATGTCTTTCGGGGCGATCCTAGAACAGGAAATAGCGTTGCGCCATGGGCAGGACCTCGGCCGGGGCGCAGGTCAGCAATTCGCCGTTCGCGCGCACCTCGTAGGTTTCGGGGTTCACCTCGACCTTGGGCGTCGCGTCGTTCAGCTTCAGGTCGCGCTTGCCGATATTGCGGGTGTTCTCGACCGCCAGCACCTGCTTGCCCAGGCCCAGCCGGTCGGCGATGCCGTCGTCCAGCGCGGCGGCCGAGGTGAAGGTGACGCTGCCGGCCAGCCGGGCGCCGCCATAGGCGCCGAACATCGGCCGTGTATAGACCGGCTGCGGCGTCGGAATGCTGGCATTGGGGTCGCCCATCTGGGCGCAGGCGATGGTGCCGCCCAGCAGCACCATCTCGGGTTTGACGCCGAAGAATGCCGGGGTCCACAGCACCAGGTCGGCGCGCTTGCCTTCCTCGATGCTGCCGATATGGGCGCTGATCCCATGGGCGATGGCCGGGTTGATGGTGTATTTGGCGATGTAGCGGCGCACCCGCATGTTGTCGTTGTCGCCGGTTTCCTCGGGCAATGGCCCGCGCTGGCGCTTCATCTTGTCGGCGGTCTGCCAGGTGCGGATGATCACCTCGCCCACGCGCCCCATGGCCTGGCTGTCGGAGGCGATGATGCTGAAGGCGCCCATGTCGTGCAGGATATCCTCGGCGGCGATGGTTTCGCGCCGGATCCGGCTTTCGGCAAAGGCCACGTCCTCGGGCACCCGCTTGTCCAGGTGGTGGCAGACCATGAGCATGTCGAGATGTTCCTCGATCGTGTTCACGGTGAAGGGCCGGGTCGGGTTGGTGGACGAGGGCAGCACGTGTTGTTCGCCGCAGATCTTGATGATGTCGGGCGCATGGCCGCCACCGGCGCCCTCGGTATGAAAGGCATGGATCGTCCGGCCCTTCATCGCCGCCACGGTATTCTCGACGAAGCCGCTTTCGTTCAGCGTGTCGGTATGGATCATCACCTGCACGTCCCAGGCATCGGCGACGCTGAGGCAGCAATCGATGGCGGCCGGGGTGGTGCCCCAATCCTCGTGCAGCTTCAGCGCGCAGGCCCCGCCCAGCACCTGTTCCTCCAGTGCGGCGGGCAGGGACGCATTGCCCTTGCCGGCGAAGGCCAGGTTCATCGCAAAGCCATCGGCGGCCTGCATCATCCGCCCGATATGCCAGGGGCCGGGCGTGCAGGTGGTGGCCAGCGTGCCATGGGCCGGGCCGGTGCCGCCGCCCAGCATGGTGGTCAGCCCGGAATGCAGCGCGTCGTCGATCTGCTGCGGACAGATGAAATGGATATGGCTGTCGAAGCCGCCGGCGGTCAGGATCCGCCCCTCGCCGGCGATCGCCTCGGTGCCGGGGCCGATGATGATGTCGACGCCGGGCTGGGTGTCGGGATTGCCGGCCTTGCCGATCTTGTGGATGCGGCCGTCGCGCAATCCCACATCGGCCTTGTAGATACCGGTCCAGTCGACGATCAGCGCATTGGTGATGACCGTGTCCACCGCGCCCTCGGCCCGGGTCGCCTGGGATTGGCCCATCCCGTCGCGGATCACCTTGCCGCCGCCGAACTTGACCTCTTCGCCATAGGGGCCGGTCAGGTCGCGCTCGACCTCGATGAACAGTTCGGTATCGGCCAGCCGGACCTTGTCGCCGACGGTGGGGCCGAACATGGCGGCATGATCGGCACGAGAGATGGAACTGGGCATCGCGGGTCCCCTGTCAGGATGATCGGGCGCCGGGCCGCAGGGCGCAGGGCGCGGTCAGGTGCAGGCCGCGCGCCAGGCAATCGGCGCAGAAATAGCCGCAGCCGGCCTTGGCCCAGAGGGTTTCGGGCCGGGGCGCGAGGGCCGCGCCGCATCCGTCGCAGCGCAGGTCGGCATAGAGTTCGGCCAGCCGCACGGACGAGATTTCGAACAGTTCGGGCGTTGCGGCCATGTCAGAGCCCCCTCGGACCGGCCTTGGCCAGGCGCCTTGCATTGCTGCGCGTCTTGCGCCGGACCGGGGCGATGGCGGCGGCCAGCACGGCCGGGGCGGCGGCGCCGCGCAGCAGCGCCTTGTGCGTATCGGTCAGGCTGCGCGTCGCGGCCCAGACCTTTTCGGCCACCATGCGCTGCCGTTCGGCCGGCGGCAGGGTCCAGACCCCGGCCATCCCCATCATCCGCAGCGCGATCACCGCCTGCGCCTCGGCCAGGGTCAGGCTCCATTGCATCATCGCGCCCCAGTAGTGATGCGGCATCGGTATCCCGCGCATCAGCCCAGCCCCCCCATGACCTGCCCGTTGAAGCCGAAGACCCTGCGCGCCCCGCGCAAGGGGATGAGGCTCACCTCGCGGCGCTGGCCCGGTTCGAACCGCACCGCGGTGCCTGCGGCGATGTCCAGCCGCATGCCCCGCGCGGCGGCGCGGTCGAATTCCAGCGCCGGGTTGGCCTCGGCGAAATGGTAATGGCTGCCGACCTGCACCGGGCGGTCGCCGGTATTGGCGACCATGAGCGTGATCGCCTCGGCGCCGGCGTTCAGCTCCAGCGCGCCGGGCGCCGGGATCACCTCTCCGGGGATCATTTCAGCCACCGGTAAAGGGCGATCAGCCCCGCCGACACGGCGACCAGCGCCGCGGCGACCCAGGTCGCGCTGCCGGCGGCCTCCTCGACATGCATATGCGGCAGGCCGGCCTCGTGGGCCGCCGCGCGGCCGGCGATCAGGACGGCGGGAACGGTCAGGGCGATACGTTGCATGTTGCGTCTCCTTCGGACAGGGGCGCCGGGCCGGGGCCCGGACTACCGGATCGGGTTGTGGACGGTGACCAGCTTGGTGCCGTCGGGAAAGGTCGCCTCGACCTGGATGTCGTGGATCATCTCGGGCACGCCCTCCATGCACTGGTCGCGGCGCAGGACATGGGCACCGGCCTCCATCATGTCGGCCACGCTGCGCCCGTCGCGGGCGCCCTCGACCACCGCATCGGTGATCAGCGCCACCGCCTCGGGATGGTTCAGCTTCACCCCCCGCGCCAGCCGCTTGCGCGCCACTTCGGCGGCCATGGCGACCAGCAGCTTGTCTTTCTCGCGCGGCGTCAATTGCATGTGGTTCAGAGCCTCCAGACCTTGGGCAAGGGCGCCGTGCCCAGCGCTTCGATCATCGGGATCAGCCGGGCGCGCAGGGCATGGCCATCCGCGGCCAGCACCCGGGCGAACAGCACATCCTCGCGCGGCAGGCTGACGCCGGCGCCGGGGCCGCCGATCTCGCCCAGCCGGGCACGCGCCGCCGCCGCCCCGGGCCCGGCAAACAGGACCGAGGCCATCGCCCCTGCCCCGCCGCCCAGCACCGGGCGCGCCATCTGCGCCTCAAGGTCGCCGGCCAGGCGCAAGGCATCGGCAAAGACCAGCCGGCCATCGCGGCGCAGTTCCCAGCGTTCGGCCAGGGCGGCGTCGCGGCAGCGTTCGCCCATGGCGCGACGGCCCAGCACCAGCGGCTCGACGATCAGCGCCGTGGCCGCGCCATCCAGCGCCACCGTCATCCGCCGGCGCAGGGCGGCGCCATCGTAAAGGATCGTCTCCTGCGGCAGCCAGTGCAGCGCGGCGCCGCGCACCTCCAGCGTGACCGCGACCTCGGCCCGGCCGCCGGCGGCGCGATAGGCGCGCTCGGCCGCCTGGGTGGTGACCGTCACCGGGCCGCCGCCTGTCACCGTGATCTCCTGGCCGATCCGGTCGCCGCCGGTCAGCCCGCCGGCGGTGTTCAGCGTCACCATTTCCGGCGCCGGGCGCCCGCCGGGAAACAGCGCCCTCAGGCATCCCTCCTGGCGCAGCCGCTCCAGCCCGGCCGGGCCGAACCGCGCCAGCACCCGGCCCCGGGCGCGGGGCGGCGTCACGGGCGCCGGGGCATCGGGCGCGGGGATCGGGGACAGCATCATGGGCCGGACGTTCCCAAGCTGTCGTGGCGCGGACCAGCCCAAGCCGGCGCCTGCGCCGGCGCGAACCGCGACAGACGCCCCCGAAATCCCACCGATTGGGCGGATCGCCCAAAAAAGCGGCGCGCGACGAACGGGCGCCAGTACCGTCGCGCCCCGGGCCCGACCCGGGGCCTCCACCAGCCGTTCCCCGGGGGACCGGACCGGCGGGAGGTCCCGGGTCAAGCCCGGGACGGGCTGTGCGAGGCCGACCGGACCACGCATCGCCCGCCGGCGGCCCGGACCGATGCGAAAACCCCCGCAGCAGGCTGCGGGGGTCGCTCGTGGCCGACAGACGCCTCAGATCGAGGGGTTGTCCATCCGGATCTTCACCCGGACCTCGCCCTTCACCGGCTCGGGCCAGATCAGCCGAACCTGGGTGTTGTCCGGCCCGAAGGCCGGGTCGACCGCCGGCATCGCATGGACCGGCTGGCCGGCGGCGTTGGTGACGGTCTGGATCGGCACCAACGCCTCGACCACCCGCGCCCAGCCGCCGAAGGGCAGCGCGGTGCCGGTTTCGACCACCCAGATGTCATCCTCGGTCGACTGGGCATGGACCACCGACAGCGGGTTGCGCACCTCTTCGTCGATCCCGTTGAAGATATTGCCCTCGAAGGTGATGTTGCGCATCCGGGTATAGTCCAGATCGGCGAAGGTGGTATCGACCCGCTCGATCCGGTCGATCCGGGTGTTGAGCGTGCGGAAGACGTTGTGCGACACCGTCAGCCCGGCGATGAACTGGCCCTCGCCATAGGGTTTCACGACGATCCAGTTGAACCAGTCCTCGCTGTCGATCACGACGCAGATATTGCCCGTCACCGTCAGGCCGCCGAACCCGAATTCATTGCCGAAATCCGGCGACGCATCGTGTTCGTTGGTCCATTCGATGAAATTGTTGTCGATGTAATTGCCGCAGATCGTGGTCATGCAATTGCTCAGCGTCAGGATCAGCCCGCCGCGCCGGATGCCCAGCAATTCGTCGTCGCCGCCATACCAGTGGTTGCCGGTGATGACGCTGCCCGATCCGCCGAGCACGGCAAAGGCCTTCCAGCGGGCGACGACATTGTCGCGCAGCTTGACGTCGTTGGCATTGGCGTTGAGCGCGATCGAGGTGCGGTTCTGGACCGGCTCGGCCTGTTCCTTGGAATTGAACATGCAGCGGTCGATCATCATCCCCTGGCAGCCCCGGCCATGGCTGGTGACCCCCCGGTCGGCGCAGCGCTGGAAGGTGCAGTCGCGGATCCGGTTGATGATCCCGTCGGGCGGCAGCAGGATGCCGCTGGCCAGGCCATTGCACTGGAACTCGATATCGGCCAGTTCGAACTGGCTGAGCTTGGAAAAGCCCGACAGGTCCAGCAGGTACTTGAACCGGGTGAAGGTATAGACCTGGGTGCCCTGGGCGTCGTAAAGCGGGGCCGACAGGGCGATGGTCTGGGCCGCGGCATTGACCGAGGTGACATAGACCTCGCGGCCGACGCCGTTGCCCTCGACCAGGCTGCCGGGGGCGATCGCGCCGGCATTGACCACCCCGGTCAGCCGCAGCGGATCGCCGATGCTGTAGGCGGCCTGGCTGGTGACCACGTCCGGCGCCCAGGCCGGGCTTTCCATCGCTTCGAGCTGGCCGTTGCGGATCACCCGGCGGACCTCGAACTGGGCCTTGTTGGCGACCGCGGCCTGCACGTCGACCGGCCCGGTCAGCGCGATCCGGCGGCCGTTCAGGTCCAGGCTTTCATGGTCCGAGAAATTCAGCAGCGCCTGCACCGCCTTGCGCAACGCCAGCTCTTCGTCGCCGAAGGCATCGACATAGGTGGCATAGTCGAAATTCTTCTGAAAGATCAGCATGTGCTGATCGTCCATCGTGACCCGGCCCTCGAACCGGACCTGGTTTTCGAAGGTCACGTTCTGGCCCAGGAAATAGGTCCCGGCCGAGACCAGCACCTCGCGCCCGCCGGCGGCGTCATCGGCGGCTTCGAAAGCGGCGCTGTCATCGGTGACGCCATCGCCCCGGGCGCCGTAATCGCGCACGTCGACGACGCCGAACATGTCGCGCAGAAAATAGCCGGTGACATCCTCGATGCGCAGGTCGTCGATGCGCACCACCCCGCCATTGGCGCCGGTCAGATCGAGCCCGATATGGCCATAGGCCGCCCCGGTCCAGACCATGTCGACCCCGGCGCGCGGGCCGGTGCCGATGATCGCGCGGATCTCGACCACGTCACCATAGGAGGTCAGCTGCGTCTCGGGCCCGGTCTGCACCGCGCCGGCCAGGTTGGCGCCGCCGGGCCGGGCGGCATAGCCCGCGATCCGCACCGCCGGCAGCGCGCCGCCCACCGCCTTCACCCGCGCCGTGACCTGAAGGTAGACGCCGGGCAGGATCGGGGTCTGGGCCATGTAGCGCAGCTTTTGCGTGGCTTGCGTCTTGAGGATTTCCAGGCAGCCGGCGAAATCCTGGTCGGCGGGCAGGTAAGAGCCGCTGCCCGAGCCCGCATAGGTATCCGATCCGGGCGTGCCGTCGCCGCTCGACCAGACGTCCAGCCCATCGGCAAAGGGGGCGGGCATCAGCTCCAGCCCCTGGGTAATCACTACGTTCATCAGGTCCCCTTTCCGGGCGACGGCCTGCGCGCCGCACCCATGTCCACCACCGCGCCGGACGCGGCGCGAATGCGGGCACAGGGGTATGGGACGGGGGTAAAGGCGCCCTTGGAGCACCGTTCGGTGGGGGCCTGCGGGGCGCAACGCGGCGGGGGCGCCGGGGCGGCGGCGCCTCAGCCCGGCTCAGACGCCGGCATCGGGGGCGGGCAGGATCTGGACACCGTCGATGCGCCAGCCCTCGGCGGTCTCGATCATCGCGTAATCCAGCACCCAGATCCGCCCGGCCGCATCCTCGATCAGCACCTTCTGCCACAGCCGGCCGGCGATCTCGCGCCGCTCCAGCATCTGCGCATCGGCATTGTCCCAGACCATCGGATACCCGCCGCGCACCATGCGGCCGAACACTTCGGGCGTGCCGAAATAGACCTGCAGGGCGGGGCTGGCATAGGCGAAGGCGCCGGCCTCGTCGCGGTCGGTGAATGCGCCCAGCTGGGCGCGGATCACCGCCTCGATCCCGTCGGACTGGGCCCGGGCGGCGGGCGCGGCCAGAACCAGCGCGGCGATCAGGGTCAGGACACGGAACATGGGCGATCCTCCTTCGGCTGCCTGCCCATGATACGGTGCAGACAGCCCGGGGGGTTCACTTTCGCGTCAGCCCGCCAGCTCCCCGGCCAGGGCCGTGTCGATCAGGGCGACGGTTTCCGCGACGCCGTAAAGCGCGATGAAGCCGCCGAAACGCGGCCCCTGATCGGCGCCCAGCAGCACCTGGTAAAGCGCCTTGAACCAGTCGCGCAGCGGGTCGAACCGGTCGCGGCCCACGGCGTAGACCAGCGTTTGCAGCGCCTCGTCGTCCTGTCCGCCCTGCCAGGCGGCCAATTCCTCGCGCAGCGCCTGCAACGCCTCGCGCTCGGCCTCGGTCGGGGCGCGGTAGACCTTGGTGGGCTTCACGAAATCGTTGTAATAGCGCACCGCATAGCCCGCCGCCTGATCCAGGTTCGGATGGGTCTCGGGCGAGGCATCGGGCGCGTATTTGCGGATGAACCCCCACAGCGTCCCGCGATCCTCGGCCGAACTGACCGAGGCCAGGTTCAGCAGCATCGAATAGCTGACCACCATGTCGCTGGCCGGCACGTCACCGGAATGGATATGCCAGACCGGGTTCGCCGCCCGCTGTTCGGGCGTCTGGTCGGGATAGGCGCGCAATTGCTGGTGATATTCGTCCATCGCCCGCGGGATCACGTCGAAATAGAGCCGCTTGGCCGTTTTCGGCTTGAGATACATGAAATAGCTCAGGCTCTCGGTGCTGGCATAGGTCAGCCATTCGTCGATGCCGATGCCGTTGCCGCTCGACTTGGAGATCTTCTGGCCCTGGTCGTCCAGGAACAGCTCGTAGGTGAAATGGTTCGGCGCCTGGCCGCCCAGGATCTCGCAGATCCGGTCATAGATCGGCGTGTTGGTGCTGTGATCCTTGCCGTACATCTCGAAATCGACGCCCAAGGCGGCCCAGCGGGCGCCGAAATCGGGCTTCCATTGCAATTTGCAATGGCCACCCGTCACCGGCAGCGTCCATTCCCGGCCGTCCTCGTCGTCGAAGGTGATCGTGTGGTTCACCGCATCCACATGCTTCATCGGCACATAAAGCACCCGGCCGGTTTCGGGATGGATCGGCAGAAAGATCGAATAGGTCTGCCGGCGTTCCTCGCGCAGGGACTTCAGCATCACCGTCATGATGTCGTCATAGCGTTCCGCGGCGCGTTTCAGCACCGTGTCGAACTGGCCCGACCTGTAGTAATCCGTGGCCGAGTAGAATTCGTACTCGAACCCGAACGTGTCCAGGAACCGGCGCAGCATGGCGTTGTTGTGATGCCCGAAACTTTCGAATTCCTCGAACGGATCGGGCACGGATGTCAGCGGCAATTGCAGGTAATCGTGCAGCTTTTCGCGGTTCGGCACATTGCCCGGCACCTTGCGCATGCCGTCCAGATCGTCGGAAAAGCAGATCAGCCGGGTCGGGATGTCGCTGATCACCTCGAAGGCGCGGCGGATCATCGTGGTGCGCAGAACCTCGCCGAAGGTGCCGATATGCGGCAGGCCGGAGGGGCCATAGCCGGTCTCGAACAGGACCTCGGACTTGCCCGCGGCCTGCACCCGTTTCAGCAGCGCCCGCGCCTCTTCGAAGGGCCAGGCCTTGGAGCTCATCGCGGCGTCGCGCAGATCGGACATGTCGGTATCCCGTGAAATCGGCGCCCGGCCCCCCTGGCCGGGCAGGCCTGCCTCCTATTGCAGCGGCCCTCCGCCGTCAATAAATGGAGCAGGACATCCCGGCGAAAGGACCCGACAGATGAACACCCCCCAGGCGCTTTCGCCCCAGGATGCCCTGGCCGCGCTGATGGTCGCGGTTTCGGTCAGCGACGAGAACATCCGCACCGCCGAGCTGGTCAAGATCACCAACATCCTCGGCAACCTGCCGATCTTCGCCGATTACGACGAAGCGAACCTGACCCGCATCTCCTCGACCGTGTTCGACCTGCTGGAACAGGAAGACGGGCTCGATGCGCTGTTCGGCCTGGTGCGCGACGCCCTGCCCGAGCGGCTTTTCGAAACCGCCTATGCGCTGGCCTGCGACGTCGCCGCCTCGGACGGGCTGATCGCCCAGCCCGAGCTGCGGTTTCTCGAGGAAATCCGTTACGAGCTGGACATCGACCGGCTGCATGCCGCGGCGATCGAACGCGGCGCCCGGGCGCGGCACATGACGCTTTGAGACACGGCCGGGCGGCGCTTTTGCGCCGGTCCGGCGCGATGGCGTTTGACCGGCGCCGCCCGCGGGGGCATTCTGGCGCCGGGGGACAGGGGTATCGGTTCCGTTTCAAAGTCGTGCGGCACCGCTGGCAGGCGGCGCCCGAGGTCGCGAGGAACCCGATGACGCGAACCCTGCCCTTCTGCATGCTCCTCCTGTGCGCCGCCGCTGCCGCCCAGGCGGCCACCATCGGCACCTTCGATTTCGGCCGCTTCGTCCAGAGCGGGACGGTGACCAACCTGTCCGGCCAGGTCATGACCGGGTTCGAGATCAACCTGACGATGGATCACGGCGACGACACGCCGATCTGGGAACGGCCCGCCCCGGGGCCCGGCAAGCCCGGCGCACCCGCGGCCGGCTTTTCGCTGTTCGGCGATGCCGACGGCGCCTTCGTCGCCGCCTGGACCGGGCTGGCCGTGGGGGATGGCGACAGGTTCAGCTATTCCGGCATGGATATCGGCACCTGGAACGGCTTTGCGACCGACGAAAGCCGGGTCCCGATCTTCGATGGCAGCGAATGGGCGACGGTGACCTTCGCCGACGGCTCGGTCGCGGTGGCGCAGTTCACCGCCGGCACGGCGGACCGGACCGGCACGCTGGTCTTCGACGCCGACAGGATCGCCCCGATGCCGCTGCCCGCGGGGATCTGGCTGCTGGCCGGCGCGCTGGGCCTTCTGGCGGTGATCCGCCGCAAGCGTGGTGGCGCCGCCTGATCCGGCCCGGAAGCCGGGCCTTGGTCCGGCCTACCCCATGGCGCCCCAGCGTTGCAGCAGCCTTTGCTGCAACGCCTTCGCGCGGGAATTGTAGCTGATCGCGCCCGCCGGCGCCTCGTCGCCCGCGGCATTGGCGGCGATCCGGCGCGGCATGTCCGAGGCCAGAAAGGCAAAGGCCAGGTCGCGCCCCGACACCGTGCGCACGTAACCCGCCAGGGTCGCGACATAGTTCAGCGTGCCGGTCTTGGCGCGGATCTCGATCCCGGTGTCGATCGGGGCGCCCGCGTCGTCGCGCAGGGCGATCTGCCGCATCAGGGGCCGCAACGGGCCGTCGTCGCCCACCTCGATCATCAGCCGCACCAGACTGCCGGCACCGATCCTGTTGGCATCCGACAGGCCGGAATGATCGTGGAAATCGGCGATGATGCCGTGCCGCGCCAGCAGCCAGTCCTGCATCGCCCGGGCCGAGCCGGCGATATCGGCGGCCGCGATGCCGCGCGCCTCGGTCGCGGCCAGGCCGCAGATCTCGGCCGTCAGGTTGGTCGAATAGAGCATCATCCCCTGCAGGATCGCCCGCAGCGTGTCACTGTCATGATGGGCCAGCTCGGTGCCCTCGGGCCGCACCGCAAGCTCTGTCGCGGCCGGCAGGCGCAGCCCTTCGGCCGCGGCCAGGGTGCGGAACACGTCCCCCGCATAAAGCGCCGGCCGCCGCACCGGCAGCCAGCGCGACCCGGCCTCGCCCAGCGCCGACCGGGCCACGGTCCAGCTGTCGATGTCGCCGCCGCCCTCGTAGGTGAAAACCGGCACGTCGCGCGTCACCACCCGCACCCGGGCCATGCCCACCGCCGGGCGGTAGGTTTCGGTCCGGGCATCCATGGTCAGCGCGTAATCGCCGCCGGCCCGGCGCCATTCGAAATGCACCCGGTTGAAGTTCAGGTTCAGCCCGCTGACCGACGGGTTGTAGCCAAGGTGGTCCTGCTGGCCCGGCTCGATCTCTTCGGCATAGGGCAGCGCGCCGCCCCAGACCCTGAACGCCCCGGTGATCCCGGTGATCCCGGCGGCGCGCAGATCGGCGGCCAGGCCGGCCAGGTCATCGGTGCTCAGCACCGGATCGCCGCCGCCGGCCAGCACCAGGTCGCCCTGCACCATGCCGCCCAGGACCGGCCCGGTGGCCAGCACCCGCGTGCGGAACCGGTAGGCCCCGCCCAGCGCCTCGAGCGCGTAAAGCGCGGTGACCGCCTTGGTCACACTGGCCGGGGGCAGTTTCACCCCGCCCTCGACCGCATCCAGCACCACGCCGCTCCGGGCATCGGCGATGACGAAGGCCACCGTGCCGCCCAGCGCGGCCTCGGCGATCATCGCGGCGCTGTCGGGGCGCAGCGGCGGTGCATCGGGGCGCTGCAGGGCCGGCGCGGCGGCGGCCGTGGTCCGGGCCTGGGGCCGGGGCGACAGCAGCGGCGCCTCGGCCAACGCCACGCCCCCGGCCGAGCCCAGAAGCCCCGCCAGAACCGCCCGCCGTGTCAACCTGTCACCCATGCGCGGACCCTAGTCCGGGTTCGCGGCGGCGGCAACGCCCGCGCCGCGAATCCAACCCCCTCCGGCGCGGATCGCGCTGGATGACGCATCGCTCATCGGCATGTTGGCGAAGGCCCAGGCCGGGGTCCTGGCCAGACCGAGCCGCCGCAGGTCGGGCCGCAACAGCCGTGCGGCGCGATAGCTCCGCGCCGCCACCGACATCCGGGCCGAAATCCGCAGCCCCGGCCGCGCCAGCACGCCGACCGGCACATGGTCCAGGATCTGGCGCCAATCCTGCCACAGATGCAGCTGCGCCAGGTTGTCGGCGCCCATCAGCCAGACAAAACGCACCCGCGGATACAGCCGGTGCAGATGCGCCAGCGTCTGGGCGGTGTAGCGCGTGCCCAGCCGGGCCTCGATCCCGGTCACCGTCACCCGCGGATCGCCCCCCAGCACCGCCCTGGCGGCCGCGATCCGGGTCGTCATCGGGGCCGGGCCGCGGGTCTTGAGCGGGTTGCCCGGGCTGACCAGCCACCACACCCGGTCGAGCCCGAATTGCGCCAATGCGGCCCGGCTGATGGCGACGTGGCCGCCATGGGCGGGGTCGAAAGACCCGCCCAGCAACCCGACCACCCGGCCCGGTGGCGCGTATGGCATCTCGTGACGCAGCATTGCGCCACCGGTAGCCGGGCGCCGCGGTTTTGTCCAACCGTCCGGGACCGTTAAAATTCGCGACAAAGAACCTGCGGGATTTACCGGCCCGAAAGACGACCCGGCCCAATCTGTGCCCAGTGGAGTGGGTTTGCGAGGGAGCCCTGAGGCTGCCGTGTCTGTCTTCGTCATCACCATCGTGGCGCTGTTGGCAGCCACCCTCGCGCTTTCCATCGGGCTGATGGTGGTCGCGCTGAAACTGCGCAACGCGGCCAGCCGGCTGGCCGAGCTCAAGAAATCCCTGCGCGACACCCGCCGCGCCTCGGCCAATTTCCGCACCGCCACCGAACACGCCAATGACGGGCTGGTGATCCAGAACATGGACGCCACCATCGTCTGGGCCAATCCCGCCTATTGCCGGATCATGGGCCGCGACCTGGACGACATGATCGGCCGCAACCCGCTGGAATTCGCCCTGCCGTCGCGCGAACGCCCCCCGAAATCGGCGATTCGCAGCTTTCGCTACAATCCCGACGATCCGGAATTCCGGCGGCTGGAACTGGTCCGCAACCAGCGCAAGGACGGCACCCTGTTCTGGAACCAGATCAGTTTCGCCTTTCACACCAATGCCGCGGGCGACCAGATCTGCGTCGTGGTCTGCCGCGATGTCTCCGAACAGATCGAACAGGAGGAACGCCTGGCCGAGGCCCGCGACAAGCTCGAACACGAGGCGACCCATGATGCGCTGACCGGTCTGGCCAACCGCACCGCCCTGATCCGCTTCGCCGACCAGGCCCTGGCCGATGCGGCGAAGACCGGCCGCCAGGTCGGCATGCTCCATGTCGATCTCGACCGGTTCAAGGAAATCAACGACACCCACGGCCATGCCGCCGGCGACGAGGTGCTGCGCCATGCGGCCCGGCAATTGTCCGGCCATGTCCGGCGCGGCGACATGGTCGCCCGGGTGGGGGGCGACGAATTCGTCGTGGTCTGCCCCGATCTGGTCGCGCTCGAGGATCTGCGCGCGGTCGCGACCAAGCTGTCGCGGGCGCTGCAGGTGTCGATCGACTGGAACGACCGGGTGCTGGTCGGGCGCGGCTCGATCGGCGGCGCCCTGTCGGGGCCCGGCGCAACCGCCACCGACGATCTGCTCAGCTTTTCCGATTTCGCCCTCTACGAGGCCAAGCGCGGCGGCCGCGGCCGGGTCGAAATCTATGACGACGCCCTGGCCCGACGCCATTCCAACCAGACCCGCCGCGCCGCCGACCTGACGCTGGCGGTCAATTCCAACAGCCTGACCCATTTCTTCCAGCCCAAGATGAACCTGGAAACCGGCCGGATCAGCGGGTTCGAAACCCTGGTGCGCTGGCAGCATCCCGAAGACGGAATGATCTCTCCGGCCGAATTCCTGCCGCTTGCCGAAGACCTCGGCCTGATGGGCGAACTCGACCTGTGTTCCATGGGCGGCGCGCTCGAATTCAAGCGGTTCCTGGCCCGGATCGGCCGCACCGACATGTCCGTCTCCTTCAATGCCTCGACCGAGCTTCTGACCCATCCCGATTTCATCAACCGGCTGGTCTGGGGCGTCGAATCCGGCGGGCTGCGCCGCGACCAGGTGGTGATCGAGGTGCTGGAAACCACGGTCTTCGGCGACCCGGGCGAGGAATGTTCGGGCGCCGCGGTGATCCGCGACCTGCGTCGCGCCGGGTTCCAGGTGATGCTGGACGATTTCGGGATCGGCCATGCCGGGCTGTCGCACCTGGCCCAGCTTGACGTGACCGGGGTCAAGATCGACCAGTCGCTGGTCCGCAACATGCTGACCGACGCGGCCTCGTCCAAGATCGTCGGCACCATCGTCGAGCTGTGCAACACGCTGGGCCTGACCGTGGTCGCCGAAGGGGTCGAAACCCGCGAGGTCGCGATGCGGCTCAAGCGGCTGGGCTGCGACTACATCCAGGGCTACTGGCTGTCGCGGCCGCTGCCGCGCGAGGATATCGCCGCCTGGCTTGACGGTGACATGCGCCTGACCGCCTGAGCGGCGATTGACGGCGCGCGCGCCGCGGCTAGGCTGCGCCCATGACCGCGCCCGCCGCCCCCGTGATCCGCCGCACCGATCCCCGCGCGCCCAAGGCCCGGGCCTGCCTGAAAGCCTATTACGCCGAGCTTGACGCCCGGTTCGGAGGCGGCTTCGACGTGTCGTTGTCGCGCGACCCCGAGGCGGTGGACATGATCTCGCCGCGCGGCGCCTTTTTCGTCGCGCTGGACGGCGCCGCACCCCTGGGCTGCGCCGGGTTCAAGGGCCATGACGGGGCCTGGGCCGAGGTCAAGCGGCTCTGGGTCGCCCCCGCCGCCCGCGGCCGGGGCCTGGCCACGGCGCTGATGGCCGAAATCGAAACCGCCGCCCGCGCGATGGCGATCCCGCTGCTGCGGCTCGACACCAATTCCGCCCTGCCCGAGGCCGCGGCGCTGTATGACCGGCTCGGCTGGACCCGGATCGACCGGTTCAACGACGACCCCTACCCGGACCTGTTCTTCGAAAAGGCGCTGCCCTGATCCCGAGGCCCGGCGGATCTGTCCGATACCGGAGGCGTTCGCGCGCGCCGACGCGATCAGATTGCCCCCACCCGGCCGCGCCGCTATCTAAGCAGGATCGAACAGGCGGAGGATTCCATGGCCAGCTATCAATATGTCTACCACATGGACGGTGTCTCCAAGACCTATCCCGGCGGCAAGAAATGCTTTGAAAACATCCGCCTGTCCTTCCTGCCCGGGGTCAAGATCGGCGTCGTCGGCGTCAACGGCGCGGGCAAGTCCACGCTGCTGCGGATCATGGCCGGGATCGACACCGATTTCACCGGCGAAGCCTGGTCCGCCGAGGGCGCCAGGGTCGGCTACCTGCCCCAGGAACCGCAGCTCGACCCGACCCTGACCGTGCGCGACAACGTCATGCTCGGCGTCGCAGCCAAGAAGGCCAAGCTCGACCGCTACAACGAGCTGGCGATGAATTATTCCGACGAAACCGCCGACGAGATGGCCCAGCTCCAGGACGAGATCGACGCCCAGAACCTGTGGGATCTCGACGCCCAGATCGACGTCGCGATGGAGGCCCTGCGCTGCCCGCCCGACGAGGCCATGCCCGACAACCTTTCGGGCGGCGAGGCGCGCCGCGTCGCGCTGTGCAAGCTGCTGCTCGAAGCGCCCGACATGCTGCTGCTGGACGAACCGACCAACCACCTCGATGCCGAAACCATCGCCTGGCTGCAGCAGCATCTGATCGACTACAAGGGCACCATTCTGATCGTCACCCATGACCGCTATTTCCTGGATGACATCACCGGCTGGATCCTGGAGTTGGACCGCGGTCGCGGCATCCCCTACGAGGGCAATTACTCGGCCTGGCTGGAACAGAAGGCCAAGCGGCTGGCGCAGGAGGCGCGCGAGGACAAGGCCAAGCAGAAGACCCTGGAACGCGAACTGGACTGGATGCGGCAGGGCCAGAAGGCGCGTCAGGCCAAGTCCAAGGCCCGGATCGCCGCCTATAACGAAATGGCCAGCCAGTCCGAACGCGAACGGGTCGGTCGCGCCCAGATCATCATCCCCAACGGGCCGCGCCTGGGCGGCAAGGTGATCGAGGTCGAGGGGCTGACCAAGGCCTATGGCGACAGGCTGCTGATCGAGGATCTGTCCTTTTCCCTGCCCCCCGGCGGCATCGTCGGCGTGATCGGCCCCAACGGCGCCGGCAAATCGACGCTGTTCCGCATGCTCACCGGGCAGGAACAGCCCGATGGCGGCACGCTCGAATACGGCGACACGGTGCAGCTGTCCTATGTCGACCAGTCGCGCGACGCGCTGAACCCCGACGCGACGGTTTGGGAAGAGGTCTCGGGCGGGGCCGAGATCATCGAACTGGGCGATGCCAGCATGAATTCCCGCGCCTATTGCGGCGCCTTCAACTTCAAGGGCGGCGACCAGCAGAAAAAGGTCGGCCTGCTGTCGGGCGGCGAGCGCAACCGGGTGCATATGGCCAAGCTGCTGAAATCCGGCGGCAACGTGTTGCTGCTGGACGAGCCGACCAACGACCTTGACGTCGAGACCCTGCGGGCGCTGGAAGACGCCTTGGAGAATTTTGCCGGCTGCGCCGTCATCATTTCCCACGACCGCTTCTTCCTCGACCGCCTGTGCACCCACATCCTGGCCTTCGAGGGCGAGGCCCATGTGGAATGGTTCCAAGGCAATTTCGAGGATTACGAGGAAGACAAGAAGCGCCGGCTGGGGGCGGATGCCCTCGAACCCAAACGCTTGAAACACAAGAAATTCTCCCGTTAAGGGAGGGCTTCCTGGGGTTCCGGTTCGGGTTCGAGGCATGGGCGAAAGCGTAGTGTCGCCGTCAAACCGCGTGCGGCACCCGGTTGAATGGTATTGGCTTCGCGGGAACCCAGACGCCTGAAACACAAGACGTTTTCGTTTCAGGGTGGGGGTTCGGCCCACCACCCCCCAACCCCTTCCGGGCCAGCAATCCAGCACCGACCCGCTCGGCGGCACCGTCCACCGCGCGCCCGGCACCGGCGGGATACCGACAATCCGCCGACGCGGGACCGGTGCGGCGATTTTCCTTGCAATCGCATCGGCGAACCCCCATATGACCCTCGCGACCGTTACTCTATCTCGACCCTGACGTCCTTCATCGGCTCTCAGTTCTTCGATCTAGCACTGACCTAGCCGGGCTGCCGCACCAACGCGGGCAGCATAACATGAAGGAATATTCACATGGCCAATGGCACCGTGAAATGGTTCAACTCCACCAAGGGCTTCGGGTTCATCGCGCCCGAAACCGGCGGCAAGGACGTGTTCGTCCACATCTCGGCCGTCGAACGTGCCGGGCTGACCGGCCTGGCCGATGACCAGAAGGTCACCTATGACGTGGAAGCCGGCCGGGACGGCCGCGAAAGCGCCACCAATATCGAACTGGCCTGAGCCAGCGCCAGCCGCGCCCGAGGGCGCCTGACGATATCCGCGCCGGCCCCGAAACGGGCCGGCGTTTCACGTTTTGCTGCAGGCGCAAAGCGGTGGAAACGATTTGTTAAGGAATTCCACCATTTTTCCGGGGGCCGTTTCATGCGACCCTGTCCGTGCCGGGGGGACCAGGATTGATCCCCTGGCACCTGATTTGAAAAGGCTTTTTGAAACGGAGGGCCGCATATGCCCCGCAAGCAGGATACCCCCCAACCGCCGCGGACGCCACAGACGCCGCGCCCCGGCCCCAAGGCCCCGCCGCGCTTTGCCTTTCGCGACTACGCGATGATCTGAGGCGGTCAGCCCCGCGCCCAGGCGGTGATCCGGTCCGCCGGCAGGGCCCCCGATTGCCGCGCGACCTCGCGCCCGCCGGCGAATTTCACCATCGTCGGAATGCCGCGGATCCCGTATGCCGCGCCGGCCGCCTGGTGGCTTTCGGTGTTCAGCTTGACCAGCCGCGCCTGCCCCGCCAAGGCACCTGCGGCCTTGGAAAATTCCGGCGCCATCATCCGGCAGGGCCCACACCAGGGCGCCCAGAAATCGACCACCAGCGGCACGTCATCGGTCCGCGCGGCCTTGGCCAGCACCGCGGGGTCGACCTCGACCGCCTTGCCCGGCATCATCGCCGCGCCGCAGGTGCCGCATTTCGGCCCCGCGCCCAGCTTTTCCCTGGGCACCCGGTTCACCTGCCCGCAATCCAGGCATGTCAGCTTGAATCCCGCCATCTTGGCCTCCGTAAATATTCCGAAACACAAATATGTCCGCGTTTACCAACCTGCAAGCTTTGCCTTGAACCTTTGTTAACCCGGAGCGACGATGCTGGCGGGGCAAAGGAGGCGACGCGATGGTTGCAGTGATCCTTCTGTCCGGGATGATCGGATTTCTGGCCGGGCTGGTGGCGGTGATGACCGGCGGCGGGCTGTCCGGTTTCGCCTTCTGGTATGCGTCGGGGGCCACCGGCGCCGCCGCGATCCTTGGGCTGACCGGGGCGATCCTGTGTCGGCAAGGCTTCGCCCGGCACCTCGCAGGCCCCACGAAACCCATTGCAAGAATCGCCGAACCGTCGCAAAAATAATGACGCGAGTTACCACGATCCCTGCTGTTTCCGACCCACGGCCTCAGCTCAGATACGATCCTGTGCACTGACGAGCCGACCCGCTGCACGACGCGAGCGGATGAAACAAGAAGGGAATGGCACCATGGCCACCGGAACCGTGAAATGGTTCAACACCACCAAGGGCTACGGCTTCATCGCGCCGGATACCGGCGGGAAAGACGTGTTCGTCCACATCTCGGCTGTCGAGCGTTCGGGCCTGACCGGCCTGGCCGACAACCAGAAAGTCACCTACGAGTTGCAATCGGGCCGGGACGGCCGCGAAAGCGCCGTGGACATTTCGCTGGCCGACTGAGCCATCGCGATCGGCCACAATCGGCCCAAGGGAACGCCCGGGGCACCGCACGGCCCCGGGCGTTTCGTGGCGTCAGTCCTCCAGAACGAAGGTCACGCGCAGGGCGACGCGGTATTCCTCGACCTTGCCGTCCTTGACCGTGACCTTCTGCTCGGACACCCAGGCGCCGGTGATGCCCTTGAGCGTTTCCGACGCGCGGGCGATGCCCTGTTCGACCGCGTCGTCGAAGCTTGTCGGCGACGAGGCGATGATTTCGGTGACTTTTGCGACGGACATGAAGACCCTCCCTTTTTGTGGATGAGAGGGCATCAGACCACGGCGCAGGTCGGAACCCAAACCGGCAACCGGCAATCGGCGGATTACTGCCGGGCGGGTGCCTCGGCCCGATCGACCAGTTCCAGCACCGCCGGGCCCATCGCCTCCACGATCCGGGCGACGCCGTCGGGATTGGGATGGATCCCGTCGGGCTGCATATAGGCGGCGCGGGCGCCCTCCATGTCGCCCTCGGCCAGCAGCCCCTCGAAGAAGGACGCGACCAGCAGCGTGTCGTATTGCGCGGCCAGATCGGGATAGATCGCGTCGAAATCGGCCTTGTAATCGGGGCCGTAATTGCCCGGCGCCTGCATCCCGACCAGCAGCACCGCGACGCCGGCTTCGTCGGCGGCCTGCAGGATTCCGTCCAGGTTGGCGCGGGCCACCTCGGGCGCGATCCCGCGCAACAGGTCGTTGCCGCCCAGCGCCACGATCATCGCGTCGACCTCGGGCGTCAGGGTCCAACCGACCCGGCTGAGCCCGCCGGCGGTGGTATCGCCCGACACGCCGGCATTGATCAGCGTGACCTCGGCGCCCCGGTCCTGCAGCCAGGCCTCCATCTGCGGCACGAAGCCCTCGTCGGCCATCAGACCGTAGCCCTGGGTCAGGCTGTCGCCCAGCGCGGCGATCACCACCGGCTCTTCGGCCCAGGCCGGGGCGGCGGCGGCCATCAGCGCCAAAGCGCTGTTGCGCATCCCCCGCATTGCCCCATATCCCAGTGACATGACCGAAAAGGCCCAAGCCATGACCGACCCCGCCCTGTCGCTGACCGACGTGTCGCTGTCCCTGATGGGCAATGCCGGGCGGGTCGACATCCTGCACGACATCTCGCTGGACGTGGCGCGCGGCGAAACCCTGGGGCTGGTGGGGCCAAGCGGGTCGGGCAAATCGTCTCTCCTCATGCTCATGGGCGGGCTGGAAACCGCCTCCTCGGGCCGGATCACCGCGCTGGGACAGGACATCACGTCGCTGTCCGAGGATGCGCTGGCCCGGTTCCGTCGGGACAATATGGGGGTGGTGTTCCAGTCCTTCCACCTGATTCCCACCATGACCGCGCTGGAAAACGTCGCGACACCGCTGGAACTGGCCGGCCACCGCGACGCCTTCGACCGCGCGGCCGAGGAATTGCAGGCCATGGGCCTGGGCGCCCGGGCCGGGCATTACCCCGGCCAGCTGTCGGGCGGCGAACAGCAGCGCGTGGCGCTGGCCCGCGCCTCGGCCCCGCGGCCGCGGATCCTGTTGGCCGATGAACCCACCGGCAACCTCGATGCCGCCACCGGTGCGGCGATCATCGACCTGCTCTTCGACCTGCGCGACCGGCATGGCGCGACGCTGGTCCTGGTGACCCATGCGCCGGACCTGGCGGCGAAATGCGACCGGGTGATCGGCCTGTCCGATGGTCGTCTGGCGCCCACGCAGAAGGCCGCGGAATGAGCCTGCGCCAGGCCGCCCGGATCGCCCGGCGCGAATTGCGCGGCGGCCTGCGCGGCTTCACCATCTTCCTGGCCTGCCTGGCGCTCGGCGTTGCCGCCATCGCCGCCGTCGGCACGGTGCGCGCGGCGATCCAGGCCGGGCTGGAACGCGAGGGCGCGGCGCTGCTGGGCGGCGACGCGGTGATGCGGTTCACCTACCGCTTCGCCGCCGAAGAGGAACGCGCCTGGATGGAGGACATCGCCGAGGCGGTGTCGGAAACCGCCGATTTCCGCTCCATGGCGGTGGTCGAAGGTGACACGACCGAACGCGGCCTGACCCAGGTTCTGGCGGTCGACAGCGCCTATCCGCTGGTCGGCGCGGTGCGTCTGGACCCCGACATATCGCTTGAGGCCGCGCTGGCCGGCGACGGCACCCGCCCCGGCGCGGTGATGGAGCGCGTGCTGGCCGACCGGCTGGCCCTGTCCCCCGGCGACAGCCTGCGCTACGGCGCGCGCGAGTTCGTGCTGTCGGCGATCCTCGACAGCTATCCCGACAATGCCGAGGCGGGGTTCGGCCTTGGCCCCCGCAGCATCGTCCGCCTGGCCGATATCCGCGATGCGGGGCTCTTGAACCAAGGCACATTGTTCGAGACGAATTACCGCCTGCTGCTGCCCGAGGACGCCGATCTGGGCGCGCTCGAAACCCGGGCCGAGGACCGGTTCCGCGACACCGGCATGCGCTGGCGCGACGCCCGCGACGGCGCGCCCGGGGTCAGCGAATTCGTCGACCGGATGGGCGCCTTTCTGGTGCTGGTGGGCCTGTCGGGCCTGGCCGTGGGCGGGGTCGGCGTTTCGGCGGCGGTGCGCGCCTATCTTGCGGGCAAGACCGCGACCATCGCCACGCTGAAAACCCTCGGCGCGACCCGCGGCACGATCTTCGCCAGCTATTTTTTGCAGATCGGCGCGCTGACGCTGCTGGGGGTGGCGCTTGGCCTGGTGCTGGGCGCCGGGCTGCCGCTGATCGCCGCGCCGCTGATCTCGGCCCGGCTGCCGATCCCGGCGGAATTCAGCCTCTATCCCGGCCCGCTGGTCGAGGCCGCGCTCTACGGCATTCTCGCGGCGCTGATCTTCACCCTCTGGCCGCTGGCGCGCGCCGAAGAGGTCAAGGCCGCGACCCTGTTCCGCGATGCGCTCGCCGCGTCCCGCCGGTTGCCGGCGTTTCGCTATCTTCTGGCCACGGCGCTGCTGGTCGCGCTGCTGCTGGGGGCGGCGATCTGGTTTTCCGGCACCGCCTTCCTGACCCTGTGGACCGCGGGCGGCATCGTCTTCGCGCTCATCCTGCTGGCGCTCTCGGCCGCACTGGCCCGGTTCCTTGCCCGCCGGCTGAAGCGCCCCGCCCGTGGCCGCCCTGCCCTGCGCCTCGCCCTGGCCGCGATCGGCGCGCGCGGCGGCGAAACCACCGCCGTGGTCCTGTCGCTGGGCCTGGGCCTGTCGGTGCTGGCCGCGATCGGGCAGATCGACGGCACCCTGCGCGGCTCCATCGCCGAGGAACTGCCCGATATCGCGCCCTCCTATTTCTTCGTCGACATCCAGCCCGACCAGATCGACGGCTTTCGTGCCCGGCTCGACACCGACCCGGCGGTCAGCGATTACGAGGCCGCCCCGATGCTGCGCGGCGTGATCACCTATATCAACGGCGTGCCGGCGCGCGAGGTCACCGACCATTGGGTGATCCGCGGCGATCGCGGCCTGACCTATTCCGCCGCCCCGCCCGAGGGCACGATCGTGACCGAAGGCCGCTGGTGGGAGGCCGATTATGTCGGCCCGCCGCTGGTCAGCTTTTCCGACGAAGAGGCGCGCGAAATGGGCCTGGCGATCGGCGACACGATCACCGTCAACGTGCTGGGCCGCGACATCACCGCCGAGGTCGCCAGTTTCCGGCAGGTGGATTTCGAAACCGCCGGGATCGGTTTCGTGATGTCGATGAACCCGGCCGCCCTGGCCGGCGCGCCGCATAGCTGGATCGCCACCGTCTATGCCGCGCCCGAGGCCGAGGCCGCGATCCTGCGCGACCTCGCCGGCGCCTATCCCAACATCACCGCGATCCGCATCCGCGACGCGATCGACCAGGTGATGGTGCTGCTGGGCGGGATCTCGGCCGCGACCCGCTATGGCGCGCTGGCCACGCTGGTCACCGGTTTCCTGGTGCTGATCGGCGCGGCGGCGGCCGGCGAACGGGCCCGCACCTACGAGGCCGCGGTGCTGAAAACCCTCGGCGCCACCCGGCCTCGCATCCTGCGCAGCTTCGCCCTGCGCGCCGCGCTGACCGGGCTGGCGGCCGGTATCGTGGCCCTGGTGGCGGGCATCGCCGGCGGCTGGGCGGTCTCCACCTTCATCATGCAGACCGAGTATCGCATCCTTTGGGGTCCGGCCTGGGGCGTGGTGCTGGGCGGCATCGCGCTGACCCTCGCCGCCGGGCTGGTCTTTGCCCTGCGCCCGCTCGCCGCGCGGCCGGCCCGGGTGCTGCGGGGGCGCGAATGACCCATCCGGCCTTCTTCGGCTACGGCTCGCTCGTCAACCGCGCGACCCATGATTACGCGGATCCGCACCCGGCCACGCTCACCGGTTGGCGCCGGGTCTGGAAACATTCCTCGCGCCGCCCGGTCGCCTTTCTGTCGGTCGAACCCTGCGATGCGACCGAACTCCTCGGGCTGATCGCCCAGGTGCCCGGCGCCGACTGGGCCGCGCTCGATGCCCGTGAACAGGCCTATATCCGGCGCGACGTGACCCACCAGGTCCGCCACGCCCTGGCCCCGCGCAGCACCGCGCTCTACCAGGCCGCCCGGGGCCATATCGCGCCCCCCTCGACCGAGCATCCGATCCTGCTGAGCTATCTCGACGTGGTGGTTCAGGGCTACCTGAACACCCATGGCGCGGACGGCGCGCGGCATTTCTTCGCCACCACCGCCGGCTGGGAGGGCCCGGTCCTGGATGACCGCCCCGCCCCGCTCTATCCGCGCCACCAATACCTGGACCCGCGCGAACGAAAACTGGTGGACAATGCCCTGGCCGATCTCGGCACCCGGGTGGTGTCTCAGCTTGGCGCGACCGGCCAGTAGGTCCGCAGCCGGTCCAGCCCCCTGGCCACGATCTCTTCCAGCACGTCCAGGTCGATATCGGCCAGCCTGGTGACGTACAGGCAGGATTTGCCGTGCCTGTGCTTGCCCAACCGGGCCAGTTCCGCCGCGAAATCCTGGTATCCCGGCATGATGTAGATCGACAGGTTGGCCTTGCGCGGCGCGAACCCGGTGGCCAGCATCTCGCCCTCGCGGCCGCTGTCATAGACATAGTGATAGCGGCCATAGCCCACCATCGACGGCCCCCACATCCGGGGTTGCCAGCCGGTCACCCGACGGAACAGCGCGTCCAGCGCCCGTGCATCCGCACGGCGGGTCGGCGGCGCGATCCGGTCGAGAAATGCCGCGACCGAAGCCTCCGTCGCCCGGGTCTTGTTCTGCGGCGTCGTCATGCAGGAACCTTAGCACGGTCGCACCTTCGGTGAAACGGGACGGCGGGCGGGGCGATGGCAAAGCCGAGCGGCGTCCCGCCGTCCCGCCGGGCCGGCTCAGCCGACCAACCTGCCGGTCACCTCGACCAGCCGGCGCGCCTGAAACGCCACCGACCTGCGCCCGGTCTCGGACAGCGCGCCGCCCTCCTGGCTGTAGCCATAGGGGTTGCCGCCATCCTCGAACTTCACCGGATCGGCAAAGCCCGGCGCCACGATGATCGCGCCCCAATGCATTGCCGACACATAGACCTGCTGGATCGTGCCCTCCTGGCCGCCATGGGGATTCTGCGCGCTGGTCGTTGCGGTGATCGTCTTGTTGACCAGCTCACCCCGGCTCCACAGCGGCCCCAGCGTGTCGATGAATGCCCGGAACTGCGACGCCGGCGCGCCGAACCGCGTCGGGACCGAAACGAAATATCCGTCCGCCCAGTTCATGTCGTCCAATGTCACTTCGGGAATATCGCCCTGGCGCGCGGCGGCGGCGGCCCAGGCCTCCTGGCCCTGCACGACCTCGTCAGGGGCGGTCTCGGCCACACGGCGCAACCGCACCTCGGCCCCCGCCTGTCGGGCGGCCTCGGCGGCGGCTTCGGCGACCGCGTGGTTGGTGCCATAGGTGGAATAATACAGAACGGTGATCTTGGTCTTTGCCATCTGTGGCTCCTGTGATCGGGGTTGATGTTCCGGCACAGTTAGTCACCTCTGTCATGATAGAAATCGCGCAATAAACCGAACTACCTGCGCGCTGACGCACAATGGAGCGGGCAGGTTGGTGGGACGTCGGACGGGACGGTGGGCGGGGCGTCTTGGCCCCACGGGCCAAGAGCGGCGCCCGACCGTCAGCTGTCGTCGCGCCAGCGGTTGACGATCGGGTAGCGGCGGTCCAGCCAGAACGCCTTGCGGCTGAGCCTTGGGCCCGGCGCCGACTGGAACCGCTTGTATTCGCTGACATAGAGCAGCTGCTCGACCCGCTTCACCAGCGCCCGGTCATGGCCGGCGGCCACGCAATCGGCGACCGATTGCTCATGATCCACCAGCCGCTCCAGGATGTCGTCCAGCACCTCGTAGGGCGGCAGGCTGTCGGCGTCCTTCTGATCCGCACGCAGCTCGGCCGACGGCGGCTTGTCGATCACCCGGGGCGGGATCACCTCGCCCGCAGGGCCCATCATCCAGTCGCGGTGGTTCGCATTGCGCCAGCGGCAGGCGGCAAAGACCCGGGTTTTATACATATCTTTCAGTGGGTTATACCCCCCGGCCATGTCACCATAGATCGTGGCATAGCCCACCGCCACCTCGGACTTGTTGCCGGTGGTCAGCAGCATCTCGCCGAACTTGTTGGACTGCGCCATCAGCAGCAAGCCGCGGATCCGGCTCTGGATATTCTCTTCGGTCAGATCGGCCGGCCGATCCCCGAACAGCGGCGCCAGGGTCTGCGTCACCGCCTCGCGCACCGCCCCGATCGGCACCGTGTCATAGGCGCAGCCCAGCCTGTCGGCCACGGCCTGCGCATCCTGCAGCGAATGCTCCGAGGTGTATTCGCTGGGCAGCATCACGCAGCGCACATTCGCCTGGCCCAGCGCGTCGCAGGCGATCGCCGCCACGGCCGCCGAATCCACGCCCCCCGACAGGCCCAGCAGCACCTTTTCGAAGCCCGTCTTGGCCATGTAGTCGCGCAGGGCCAGCACCATCACGTGGTAATCCTGCTCCAGGCTGTCGGGCAGATGCGCCATCGGCCCGGGCAGCGCGACCCATCGCCCGTCGCGGCGCTCGAAATCCACATGGACCACGGCCTCTTCCAGCACCGGCAGCTGCACCGCCAGCGCCCCGTGCCGGTTCAGCACGAAAGAGCCGCCATCGAAAACCTGGTCGTCCTGCCCGCCGACCATGTTCAGATAGACCAGCGGCACGTCGTTTTCGGTCACCCGCGCGACCATCTGGTTCAGACGCACCTCGCGCTTGTCGCGGAAATAGGGCGACCCATTGGGCACCAGCAGCAGCTCGGCCCCGCTTTCGACCATCGCCTCGCAGACATCCTCGTACCAGGCATCCTCGCAGATCGGCGTGCCGATGCGCAGCGGCCCGGCATCGAAGGGGCCTTCGATCTGCCCGCGCGAAAACACCCGCACCTCGTCGAAGACGTTGTAATTGGGCAGGAAATACTTGCGCGTCACATTGACGATCCGCCCGCCCCCGAGCACGAAATAGGCGTTGTGCAGCTTGGGCAGTTCGGCCAGCGGTGCACCGATCGCCAGCATCGGGCCCTCGGCACAATCCCGCGCCAGCGCCTCGACCGCCTCCAGCGCGCGGCGCTGGAAAATCGGTTTCTGCACCAGGTCCTGGGTCTGGTAGCCGGTCACGAACATCTCGGGCAGCATCACCAGGTCGGCCCCGGCGGCGCGGCCCGTTTCCCAGGCGGCGCGGGCGCGGGCGCAATTGCCCGCGATATCGCCCAGAACGGGGTTCAGCTGGGCAAGCGTGATGCGAAACGTGTCGGTCATGTCCGGGTCCCGGAGGCAGGTTCCGCCCCCATGTAGCAGAAAGCGCGGCAAGGGAAAGCCGAGGGGCCCGCGCCCCGTTGCCGAACCCGGCCCGAGCCTCTAGACTTGCCGCAACCACCTGAGGGGAGAGCAGAACCACATGAGGCGCCTGACGACGCACCTGATCCTTGCGGCGGCCCTGGCCCTGCCCGCGCCCGGCTTTGCGCAATCGGTCCAGACCAAGCAATACGACGATGGCGGCGTCTACGAGGGCCAGTTCCTCAACGGTCGCCAGCACGGCCAGGGCACCTACCGGCTGCCCAATGGCTACGAATATGCGGGCGAGTGGTTCGAGGGCGAAATCCGTGGCCAGGGCGTGGCGCGGTTTCCCAACGGGTCGGTCTACGAAGGCCAGTTCGCCGCCGGCAAGCCGCATGGCGTCGGCCTCATCACCTTCGCCGACGGCGGCACCTATGACGGCGACTGGGTCGAGGGCCAGATCACCGGCGTCGGCATCGCCCGCTATGCCAATGGCGTGGTCTACGAAGGCGACTTCCGCAATGCCATGCATCACGGCCAGGGGATCATGCGCAGCCCCGGCGGCTATGTCTACGAAGGCCCCTGGATCAACGGCATCAAGGAAGGCGACGGCACCATCACCTATCCCGACGGCGCGGTCTACGAGGGCGAATTGGTCGATGACCAGCGCCAGGGCCAGGGGCGGCTGACCATGCCGGACGGGCTGATCTACGAAGGCACCTGGGTCGACGGCCAGATCGAGGGCGAAGGCCGCCTGATCCAGCCCAATGGCGATATCTACGAAGGCGAACTGGTCGCCGGCAAGCGCGCGGGGACGGGCACCGTCACCTATGCCAACGGCGATGTCTACCGGGGCGATTTCGCGGATGACCTGCGCCACGGCCAGGGCAGCTTCACCGGCACCGACGGCTACCGCTATGTCGGCCAGTGGTCCGAGGGCCAGATCGAGGGCGAGGGCACCGTCACCTATCCCGACGGATCGGTCTATGCCGGCCAGTTCCGCGACGACCTGGCCCATGGCACCGGCAAGATCACCTATCCCGACGGCGCCACCTATGACGGCAACTGGGAAAACGGCGTGATCCAGGGCGAAGGCATCGCCACCTATGCCAACGGGCTGGTCTACGAGGGCGCATTCGTCAATGCCCAGAACCACGGGCAAGGCACCATGACCTATGCCGACGGCTATACCTATACCGGCAACTGGGAAAACGGTCAGCGCAGCGGCACGGGCGTGGCCACCTATGCCGACGGATCGGTCTATCAGGGCGAATTCGTCGCGGGCCAGCGCCACGGCACCGGCAAGATCACCATGCCGGACGGCTTCACCTATGAAGGCCAGTGGCAGGACGGCGAGATTTCGGGGCTGGGTATCGCCACCTATGCCGATGGGTCGGTCTACGAAGGCATGTTCCGGTCCGGCCGCCGCCAGGGCGAAGGGACGATGACCTATGCATCGGGAGAGGAACGCACGGGCGAATGGCAGGACGGCGCGCTGGTCACCCAGGACCGTGGCAGCCCCGCAACCGCCCCGGTCGGCGCCGAGGACGACGCCCCGACCCCCGAAGCGCTGCCGAGCGACGCGGACGGCCCGACCGGCGACTGACCCCGCCCGTCGCGGTCCGCCCATCGTATTCCGCCTGCCGCATTCCGCCTTTCGGACTTCAGCTGTCGCGATCCTTCAAGACAGCGCCCCCGCGCCGGGCGATCACGGGGCAGACCGACCCACGGAGGCCCCGATGATCTTTCGCTATACCATCCTCTATGTCGCGGATGTCGCCGCCGCGCTCGATTTCTATTCCCGCGCCTTCGGGCTGCAGAGCGGTTTTCTGCACGAGGCGGGCGATTACGGCGAACTGGACACCGGCGGCACCCGGCTGGCCTTTTCCGCCCGGTCCCTGATGCGCGACCTGGGCAAGGATCCGGCCCCGGCCGACCCCGACCGCCCGGTCTTCGAGATCGCCCTGGAAACCGACGACGTGCCCGCCGCCTTCGAGCGCGCCGTGGCGGCGGGTGCGGTGCCGCGCATGGCGCCGCAGGACCAGCCCTGGGGCCAGACGATCTCTTATGTCGCCTGCCCGGACGGCTACCTGATCGAGATCTGTTCGCCGGTCCAGCCGCCCAGCCCGGGCTGAGCCAGCAGCGCCAGCAGGCCCGGATCCCGGCGCAGACGCCCCGGGCTGTGCCCGAACCAGCGGGTGACATCGCGGGTCATGTGGGCCTGGTCGGCATAGCCGCCATCGGCGGCGATTTCGGCCAGCGGGGCCTGTCCGGCCAGGGCCGGCGCGATCGCCCGGGCCCGCCCCAGGCCGCGCCAGAATTCCGGCACCGGCTGGCCCAGAGCCCGGAACCGCCGTTGCAGGCTGCGCACCGACACCCCGGCCCGACGCGCGACCTGCGCGACAGTGGCGCCCGGGCAGGCCAGCGCGTCGATGACCGCGCACAGCTCGGCATCTAGTTCGATCAGGTCGTCGATCGGTGTGGCGACCGGATCGGCCTGCCGCAACCGTTCGACCGGCAGCCAGGCCCCGGGCCGCATCCGGTAGCCCGTCATCCGGACACCCGCGGCCAGCTGCACCCGCCGCGCCCGGTGGTCGAGGTCGGTCAGAACCAGCCGAGCCGGCCGGTCCGGCGCGTCCTGCACCACGATCACGTCGCGGCAGCCGTCCGGCAGGACGATCGCCGATCCGGGACCGGCGGCCTCGTGAACCCAGGCGTGGAGCATCATCCGCCCGGTATCGCGCGCAGCCCGGCCCCGGTCAATTGCCCCGACGCGATGCCGACCTTGGCGAACCCTTGGGGGCGCAGCGGCTCAGACCGGTTCCCCCGCGTCCAGCCTGTCCAGGAAATCCTCCGCCTCCGCCAGGATCGTGCGGCGTTTTCCGCCATCCATCCGGTCCCAGGTCCGGTAGATGTTCGCCATCCTCGGATTGCCCTCGAACCGCGCCCGGTGCCGGTCCAGGAAATGCCAGTAGAGCAGGTTGAACGGGCAGGCGCCGGCACCCAGTTTCGTGGTTACCGAATAGCTGCAGGACCTGCAGTAATCGGACATCTTGTTGATGTAGTTTCCGCTGGAAACATAAGGCTTGGAGCCGACCACGCCGCCATCGGCGAACTGGCTCATCCCGATCGTGTTCGGCGCCTCGACCCATTCATAGGCATCGGCATAAACGGCCAGATACCATTCATGGACCGCGGCCGGATCGACCCCGGCCAGCAGGGCGAAATTGCCGGTCACCATCAGCCGCTGGATGTGATGCGCATAGGCCTCGTCCCGGGTTTGGCCCACCGCTTCAGCCATGCAACGCATGCCGGTTTCGGCACCCCAATAGACCGGCGGCAATTTTCGTTTGTGTTTCAGGCTGTTCTGCGCCGTGTAGCCGGGCCCTTCCAGGAAATAGACCCCGCGCACGAATTCCCGCCAGCCGATGATCTGGCGAATGAACCCCTCGGCGGCATTGATCGGCACATCACCGTTTTTCCACGCCGCTTCAACGGCTTGGCAAATCTCCAAAGGCGCCAGCAACCCGGCATTCAGATAGGCCGACAGCACCGCGTGCCACAGGAATGGCGCGCCGCGCAGCATCGCATCCTGGTAATCGCCGAATTTCGGCAGCCCGCCCGTGATCCAATGGGCCAGAGCCTGCCGCGCCTGGCCCCGGTCGGTGGCGAACCAGAAGGGTCGCAACTCTCCGAAATTGCGGGTGAATTTCCGATCCACCAGATCCAGAACATCGTCCACCACCGGATCCGGCGTGAACCGCATCGGCCCGGAAAAATCCACCCCGCCCGGCGCCGGCTTGCGATTGTCATGGTCGAAATTCCACTGCCCGCCGGCCGGTTGGTCCTCCTCCATCAACAGCCCGGTCTTTCGGCGCATCTCGCGATAGAAATACTCCATCCGCAACGTCTTGCGACCCTCGGCCCAGCGCTCGAACTCGGCATGCGAACACAGGAACCGGTCGTCCTCGAGCATCCGCAGCTTGACCGGACAGGCCCGCAACGCCTCGATCAGCCGCCATTCACCGGGCTCGGTGACCAGCACTTCGTCGGCGCCAACCTCCCCTGCCCGGCGCATCAACTCGGCGCAGATGCTTTTGCCGGTCTCGTCGTCATCGAGCCGCGAATACCGCACCTCCCAGCCGTCGTCGCGCAGCTGTCGCGCGAATTTGCGCATCGCGGCGAACAGGAAGGCGATCTTCTTGGGGTGGTGCGGCACATAGCCCGCCTCGTCCGCCACCTCGGCCATGACCACCACGTCGCGGGCCTTGTCGGCGGCGCGCAGGGCCGCGCTATCGGGTGTCAGCTGGTCGCCCAGCACCAGCACCAGACGCGTCACCAGGGGATCTCCCGCCCTGCATAATCGAAGAATCCGCCGGATTGATCCGGCCCCAACCCCTCAAGAACAGTGCACAAGTTCGCCGCGGCCTGGTCCGGCGTCACCTTGTCATGCCCGGGGTATCCGGCGGTGAATTCCGTCGCCACGGTCCCCGGATGCAGCGCCGCGATCACCGCCTGCTTGCGCTTGCGGCCGATCTCGATCGCCGCGCCGCGCACCACCTGGTTCACCGCCGCCTTGGAGGCGCGATAGGCATACCAGCCGCCCAGCCGGTTGTCGCCGATCGAGCCGACCCGCGCCGACAGCACGCCCACCGCCGAACGCCCGTCGCGCGGCAGCAGGCGCGGCAGCTGCGCCAGGACCAGCGCCGGGCCGATCGCGTTGATCGCCATGACCTGTGCCATCCGCCCGGCCTCCAGCTGGTCCAGCGCCTTTTCCGGCGCCCCGCCCGCGGCCAGGGTCCCGATGGCGCAGAACACGGTGTCGAACGGCCCCTCCAGCGCCGCCATGACCCGCGCCACCGCGCCGGGGTCGGTCACGTCCAGCCCGTCGCGCGACCGCGACAGGCCACTCACCTCATGGCCCCGCGACGTCAGTTCGGCCACCAGGGCCGCTCCGATCCCGCCCGAAGCGCCGATCACCAATGCGCGTTTCATGTCGGCCCATCTAGCACGCCCGGCCGGGCCGGCAACGCGTTGCACCGGGCTGCGGCCTGTGCCAATCGGTCCCGGCAACAGGAGGATTCCCGATGGGCGAAATCGTCATGGTCCGCCACGGCCAGGCCAATACCGGCGCGCAAAGCGAAACGGACTACGACCGCCTGTCGCCGCTGGGCCATGTCCAGGCCGGCTGGCTGGGCGATTGGCTCGATGCCCATGACCCGGGCTTCGACCTGGTCCTGTCGGGCACCATGCGCCGCCACCGCGAAACCGCCGCCGGGATGCGCCGGACGCCGCACGACGAGGATACCCGCCTCAACGAGATCGACTATTTCGCCCTGGCCCGGGATATCGAGATCACCCACGGCCTGCCCCGGCCGGCCTGCGAACAGGATTTCGCCAGCCATGTGCCGCAGACCTTCGCCGCCTGGCACGCGGCCGATATCGCCGGCGCCGAACCCTTTGCCCGGTTCGAGGACCGGGTCCGCGACGTGTTGCAGGAGGCCGCCGAACCGGGCCGCCGGGTGCTGTGCGTGACCTCGGGCGGGATCATCGCCATGGCGCTGCGCATCGCGCTGGGTCTGGATACCGAGCGGCTGGCCCAGGTGCTGCTGCCGATCTACAATTCGTCGCTGCACCGGTTCCGGGTCCTCGACAGCGGCATTTTCCTGAGCGCCTTCAACGCCATCCCCCATCTCGACCCGCCCGATCGCGCCGACAGCCGCAGCTGGATCTGACGCCCGCCGCTTCTTTGGGTCCCGAATATCCCCGCCAAAGGCCCCGGCCGGCGACAGGCCCCGACCCCGGGTCGGGGCGTCGCCTTGCCACTGGCGGAATGAAAGCGCGCGGAAGCGCACAATTTGGCCGCCCGCCCCTTTCCAATCGCGCGCCAGGGCGTATAGTGCCGCCCCATGACGCAGCGTGCGCATATCCAGGCCCTTGGCCTGCTGCTCCTTAGCCGCCTCTGAGCGTGCCTTTTGGCGCGACCGCTCAGGGGTGACCACCGCGCCGAAGACCGCTAAGGAAATCAAGGAAATACGAACATGTCCGACCATGTGTTGATCTTCGACACCACCTTGCGCGACGGCGAGCAATCCCCGGGCGCGACCATGACCCATGACGAAAAGCTGGAAATCGCCGAGATGCTGGACGACATGGGCGTCGACATCATCGAGGCCGGGTTTCCGATCGCCTCGGAGGGCGATTTCGCCGCCGTGAGCGAGATCGCCAAACGCAGCAAGGACGCCACGATCTGCGGCCTGTCCCGGGCCAATTTCAAGGATATCGACCGCTGCTGGGAGGCGGTGAAACACGCGCAATCGCCGCGCATTCACACCTTCATCGGCACCTCGCCGCTGCACCGGGCGATCCCGAATCTGACCATGGACGAGATGGCCGAGCGGATCCACGATTGCGTCACCCATGCCCGCAACCTGTGCGACAACGTGCAATGGTCGTCGATGGATGCGACCCGGACCGAATGGGAGTTTCTCAAGCGCACCGTCGATATCGCCATTCGCGCCGGCGCCACGACGATCAACATCCCCGACACGGTGGGCTATACCGAACCGGCCGAATCCGCCGACCTGATCCGCCGCCTGATCGCCGAGGTGGACGGCGCCGACACCGTCGTCTTCTCGACCCATTGCCACAACGATCTGGGCATGGCGACCGCCAATTCCCTGGCCGCGATCAAGGGCGGCGCGCGACAGATCGAATGCACCATCAACGGCCTTGGCGAACGGGCCGGCAACACCGCGCTGGAAGAGGTGGTGATGGCCCTCAAGGTGCGCCAGGACGTGATGCCCTACGACACCCGCATCGACACCACGCGGATCATGAACATCTCGCGCCGGGTCGCCACCGTGTCGGGCTTCAACGTGCAGTTCAACAAGGCGATCGTCGGCAAGAACGCCTTTGCCCATGAAAGCGGCATCCATCAGGACGGCATGCTCAAGAACCGCGAAACCTTCGAGGTGATGCGCCCGGAGGATGTCGGGCTGGCCGGCACCTCGCTGCCGCTGGGCAAGCATTCCGGCCGGGCCGCGCTGCGCGCCAAGCTGGCCGAGCTGGGCTATGATCTGGGCGATAACGAGCTGGCCGATTTCTTTGTCCGGTTCAAGGACCTCGCCGACCGCAAGAAAGAGGTGTTCGACGACGACCTGATCGCCCTGGTCCAGACCAACGAGGCGGCCGAGGATCATCTGAAGCTGGTCGCGCTCAGGGTCGTCTGCGGCACCGGCGGCCCGGCCGAGGCGGTGCTGTCCCTGTCGGTCGACGGCGCCGAGACCACGGTGACCGAAACCGGCGACGGCCCGGTCGATGCGGCCTTCCGCGCCGTGCGGGCGATCTGGCCCAATGCCGCGCGGCTCGAGCTTTACCAGGTTCACGCGGTGACCGAAGGCACCGACGCCCAGGCCACGGTCAGCGTGCGGCTGTCCGAAGACGGCCGCAGCGCCACCGGCTCATCGGCCGATACCGATACGGTCGTCGCCTCGGTGCGGGCCTATGTCAATGCGCTCAACCGGCTGATCGTGCGCCGCGCCAAGACCGGTCCGAACGCGGATGTGAAGGAAATCCGCTACACCGATTCGGGAAGCTGACGGGGCACCTTTCGCGCCGCTGTCGCGGATTGCGCCGGGCCCGGATGGCGGCCCGGCGTCACCCCGGCCCGAATGCGGTGCGGCGGCGCACGGCGGAATAACGCGCGGTTTTCCCGCATCCCCCTTTCCCAGCTTGGGTACCGGGCCTATAACCGCCCGAGTCCGCGCCCCGGTGGGGAGTCGCGGACATCGCGCATATGGGAACGGGTCCATCACATGATCTCTCTTGGCTCCATCTTTTCGTCGGACATGGCGATCGACCTGGGGACGGCGAATACATTGGTCTATGTCAAGGGCCGCGGGGTGATCCTGTCGGAACCCTCGGTGGTCGCCTATCACGTCAAGGACGGCGTCAAGAAGGTGCTGGCGGTGGGCGAGGATGCCAAGCTGATGCTGGGCCGCACCCCCGGCAGCATCGAGGCGATCCGGCCGATGCGCGAAGGCGTGATCGCCGATTTCGACGTCGCCGAAGAGATGATCAAGCACTTCATCCGCAAGGTTCACAAGCGGTCGACCTTTTCCAAGCCCAAGATCATCGTCTGCGTGCCCCACGGCGCGACCCCGGTCGAAAAGCGCGCCATTCGCCAGTCGGTCCTGTCCGCCGGCGCCCGCCGCGCCGGGCTGATCGCCGAACCCATCGCCGCGGCCATCGGGGCGGGGATGCCGATCACCGATCCGACCGGCAACATGGTCGTCGATATCGGCGGCGGCACCACCGAGGTGGCGGTGCTGTCGCTGGGCGACATCGTCTATGCCCGCTCGGTCCGGGTCGGCGGCGACCGGATGGACGAGGCGATCATCAGCTACCTGCGGCGCCAGCATAACCTGCTGATCGGGGAATCGACGGCCGAGCGGATCAAGACCTCGATCGGCACCGCGCGGATGCCCGACGATGGCCGCGGCCAGTCGATGCAGATCCGCGGCCGCGACCTGCTGAACGGCGTGCCCAAGGAAACCGAGATCAGCCAGGCCCAGGTGGCCGAGGCGCTGGCCGAACCGGTCCAGCAGATCTGCGAGGCGGTGATGACCGCGCTGGAAGCGACCCCGCCGGACCTGGCCGCCGACATCGTCGATCGTGGCGTGATGCTGACCGGCGGCGGTGCGCTGCTGGGCGAGCTGGACCTGGCCCTGCGCGAACAGACCGGCCTTGCGATCAGCGTTGCCGATGAAAGCCTCAACTGCGTCGCGTTGGGCACCGGCAAGGCGCTGGAATACGAAAAGCAGCTGCGCCACGTGATCGATTACGACAGCTGAGAAAGCCCCCAAGAACATCTTTTTTCAACTCCATATCAAACGCTTGCCGGAAACTCTTCATCTTCGCCCAATGGCCCGGCATCGCCGCATGTGGCGCCGGGGGCCCGATACCCGACCAGGTTTCGGGGGCGGCGGTGCAACATGCTGACCGATTTGTCACTCAACCCCTGTCCGGCGGCGTGATATAGCCCGCCCATGGCCCGTGACCGCAACGCCCAGGATGACTTCATCTCGCCGGTGCGCCGATTGCTGATCGGGCTGCTGGTGCTGTGCATGTTCGGCCTGTTCGTGGTCTGGCGGATCGACAGCCCGCGGGTCGAACGCATCCGCGCCGCGATCATCGACGCGGTGGTGCCGAATTTCGACTGGGCGATGGCGCCGGTCACCGGGGTGGTCAACCTGGTCTCGGATTTCCGCTCCTACCAGCGGATCTATGAACAGAACCTGGAATTGCGCCGCGAATTGCAGATCATGAAGGCCTGGCGCGAGGCGGCGATGCGGCTGGACCAGGAAAACGCCAAGCTGCGCGATCTGAACAACCTGGCGCTCGATCCCCAACTGACCTACGTGACCGGGGTGGTGCTGGCCGATAGCGGCTCTCCGTTCCGGCAATCGGTGCTGCTGAACGTGGGGGCCCGCGACGGGGTGCTGGACGGCTGGCCGACGATGGACGGGATGGGCCTGGTCGGCCGGATCGCCGGGGTCGGCGGCGATACCAGCCGGGTGATGCTGGTGACCGATACCTCCAGCCGGATCCCGGTGATCCTCGAAGGTTCGGGGCAGCGGGCGATCCTGGCCGGCGACAACACGATCAACCCGCCGCTCGATTTCATCGAGGTGCCGGACCGGGTCAAGCTGGCGGACCGGATCGTGACCTCGGGCGATGGCGGGGTGTTTCCCGGCGGGCTGCTGGTCGGCCATGTGGTCGAGGATTCGAACGGAAGACTGCGCGCCCGGCTGGCCGCCGATCTGGGGCGGCTCGAATTCCTGCGCGTCCTGCGCAGCCAGGCGATCGAGCGGATCAGCGATCCGGGCACCCTGCTGGCGCCGCTGCAGATGCCGGATTTCGCAGCCCCCCCGGACGACGAGACCGCGGCCGGAGAGGACCCGGCCGACGCCACCGCCGGGGCGACCGATGGCTGAGGTCACCGCCCGCCGGGTCTGGACCGGGCGGCTGCGCTACGCGGTGATCGCCCTGGCCATCCTGTTCTTCCAGCTTCTGCCGCTGCAGACCTTGCCGCGCAACTGGGGCGCTCCGGACATCCTGCTGCTGGTGACGCTGGCCTTCGCCGCGCGTCGTCCCGATCACGTTCCGGCCCTGCTGGTCGCGGCGGCCATGCTGCTGTCGGACATGCTGCTGCAACGGCCTCCGGGGCTGTGGACCGGGCTGGTGCTGATCCTGACGGAATTGCTGCGCAGCCGGGCGCGGTCGATGCGGTCGCTGCCGTTTCCGCTGGAATGGGGTTTCGTCGCGATCGGGATCGGCGCGATCACGCTGGCCAACCGGGCGATCCTGGCGATCCTGCTGGTGCCGGTCGCTCCGATGGGGCTGACTTTGACACAGTTGGCGATTACCATTGTCGCCTACCCCATCGTGGTCGCGCTGGCCCATTTCGCGCTGCGCGTCAACCGGCCGGCCCAGGGGGCCGTCGACGAATTCGGACACAGGCTATGAAGCGCGGACCCAAGGAAACTGCCGAAAGCGCCCGCCGGATTTCCCGGCGCGCCATGCTGCTGGGCAGTGCCCAGCTGGCCGTCATGGGCACGCTCGCCTGGCGCATGCGCTCGATGCAGGTCGGCCAGGCCGAGGAATACCGCATGCTGGCCGAGGAAAACCGGATCAAGATCGAACTGATCCCGCCGGCGCGCGGGCTGGTCTTCGACGTCAACGGTGTCGTGCTGGCCGATAACGAACAATTCTACAACATCGTCATGACCCGCGAGGATGCGGGCGATGTCGATACGGTCCTGGCCCGCCTGGCCCGCCTGGTCGCGCTGGATCCCGAACGGGTCGAAGAGGCCCGCGCGGAATTGCTGACCCGGGATCCCTTCATCCCGGTCACCCTGGCCGAACGGGTCCCGTGGGAAGATGTCTCGCGCGTGACGGTCAATGCCCCGGCCCTGCCCGGGGTGCGCGCCAAGCAGGGGCTCAGCCGGACCTATCCGCAGGGCGCGGACATGGCGCATGTGGTCGGCTATGTCGGTCCGGTCAGCGATTACGACCTGAGCCGCATCGACGATCGCGACCCGCTGCTGCGCATCCCCCGATTCCAGATCGGCAAATACATGGTCGAGAACAAGCTGGAGCGCAGCCTGCGCGGCGGTGCCGGCACCCTGGAGGTCGAGGTCAACAATGCCGGCCGGGTGATGCGCGAACTGGAGCGCCAGGAGGGCGTGCCCGGCGCCGACCTGCAACTGACCGTCGATGCCCGGCTGCAGAACTACGTCCAGGCCCGGCTGGGCGAGGAAAGCGCCGCGGCGATCGTGATCGACCTGGAGGATGGCGACCTGCGCGCCATCGGATCGGCCCCCAGTTTCGACCCGAACCTGTTCGTGCGCGGCATTTCGGTCAGCGATTGGGATTTCCTCAACGAACGCCACAAGCCGGCCAATGAACACCATCGCCCGCTGGCCGCGAAGACCGTGCAGGGCGCCTATCCGCCGGGATCGACCTTCAAGATGATCACCGCGCTGGCCGCCCTGGCCGACGGCGTGATCGGACCCGAGGAAACCGTGCGCTGCATCGGTCACCTGGACGTGTCCGACGTGCGGTTCCATTGCTGGAAACGCGCCGGGCACGGCAACATGAACGTCCACGAGGCGCTCAAGCAAAGCTGCGACGTCTATTTCTACGACATCGCCCAGCGCGTCGGCATCGACAAGATCGCGGAAATGGCGCGCAAGTTCGGGCTGGGGGTCCGTCATGACGTGCCGATGTCAGCGGTTCATCGCGGGATCATGCCCGACCACGCCTGGGCGCGCGAAGAACGCGGCCGCGAATGGCGGATCGGCGACACGGTCAATGCCTCGATCGGCCAGGGCGACGTTCTGGCCAGCCCGCTGCAACTGGCGGTGATGACCGCGCGGCTGGCGACCGGCCGGGCCATCGTGCCGCGCCTGGTGCGATCGATCGACGGGGTCGGGGAACCGTCCGGGCGCGGCGCCGAGATCGATGTGAACCCCAATCACCTGATCCGCATCCGGCAGGCGATGCATGCGGTGTCGAATCATTCGCGCGGCACCGCCTATGCCTCGCGCATCGTCGAGGACCGGTTCCGCCTGGCCGGCAAGACCGGCACCTCCCAGGTCCGCCGGATCACCGCCGAGGAACGCGCGCGCGGGGTCATCCGCAACGAGGACCTGCCCTGGCACCGGCGCGACCATGCCCTGTTCGTCGGCTATGCCCCGTTCGACGCGCCGCGCTATGCCGTCGCGGTTGTCGTCGAACATGGCGGCGGCGGCTCGACCGCGGCGGCGCCGATCGCCCGCGACATCCTGCTGCAGGCGCTCTATGACGGCACCCCGCCGCTGGCGGCCTATCCGTCGAACCTGCGCGGCCGGATCGCCGAACAGCAACGCCGGCTGGAGTTGCGCGACATCCAGCCCGGCCGCACCACGGACAGGGCGTGACGCGCGATGTCCTATCTTGAATATCAGGTCAAACACGTCCCCCAGGGGTTTCGCAAGCTGCTCTATCTCAACTGGCCGCTGGTGATCCTGCTGACCGCCGTGGCCAGCGCCGGGTTCCTGATGCTCTATTCCGTCGCCGGCGGCGACATCACCCTCTGGGCGCAGCCGCAGATGGAACGTTACGGGATGGGTTTCGTGCTGATGCTGGTCATCGCCATGGTCCCGATCTGGTTCTGGCGGAACATGTCGGTGCTGGCCTATGGCTTCGCGCTGATCCTGCTGCTGCTGGTGCCGCTGATCGGGGTCGAGCGCAACGGCTCGCAACGCTGGCTGGATCTGGGGCCGATGCTGCTGCAACCCTCCGAGGTCATGAAGATCTCGATGGTGATGATCCTGGCGGCCTATTACGACTGGTTGCCATTGAACCGGGTCAGCCGCCCGGTCTTTGTCCTGATCCCGCTGGTGCTGATCGCGATTCCGGTCCTGCTGGTGCGCGACCAGCCCGACCTTGGCACCGCGTTGCTGCTGCTGGCCGGCGGCGGCGCGATGATGTTCCTGGCCGGGGTGCACTGGCTCTATTTCGCCAGCGTCATCGGGGCCGGGGTCGGCGCGGTCGTCGCGGTGTTCAAGTCGCGGGGCACCGACTGGCAGATCCTGGCCGATTACCAATATGCCCGGATCGACACCTTCCTGGACCCGACCGCCGATCCGCTGGCGGCCGGGTATCACATCACACAGGCCAAGATCGCCTTCGGATCCGGCGGGCTGACCGGCCGGGGCTTCATGGAGGGCACCCAGACCCGGCTCAATTTCCTGCCCGAAAAGCAGACCGACTTCATCTTCAACACCCTGGCCGAGGAATTCGGCTTTGTCGGAACCTCGACCCTGCTGCTGCTTTACGGGCTGATCGTGCTGTTCTGCGTGATCTCGGCCCTGCGGATGGCCGACCGTTTCGCATCGCTGCTGGTGCTGGGGGTGGCGGTGACCTTCTTCCTCTATTTCGGCGTCAACATGGCCATGGTGACGGGTCTGGCCCCGGTGGTCGGCGTGCCGCTGCCGCTGGTCAGCTATGGCGGGTCGGCCATGCTGGTGCTTCTTGCCGCTTTCGGCCTGGTTCAATCCGCCCATGTCCACCGACCGCGCTGATCCCATCCGGGTGCTGTTCGCCGCCCCTGCCGGGGCGTGGGAGACCTATCGCGAGGCCCTGCCCCGCGCCTTCGACGCGGCCGGGCTGGACGTGGAGCTGAGCCGCGACATCCCGCCCGAGGCCGCCGATTACCTGGTGGTCACCCCCAAGGGCCCGATCCGCGATTTTTCCCCGTTCACCCGGGCGCGCGCAGTGCTGAACCTCTGGGCCGGGGTCGAGGCGCTGGTCGACAACCCGACCCTGACCCAGCCGCTGGTGCGGATGATCGATCCCGGGCTGACGCAGGGCATGGTGGAATGGGTCACCGGCCATGCCTTGCGCCATCACCTGAACACCGATCTGCATGTCACCGGCCAGGACGGGATCTGGCGCAGCCATGTGCCGCCGCTGGCGCAGGACCGTCCGGTCACGGTTCTGGGCCTGGGCGAACTGGGCGCGGCCTGCGCCCAGGCCCTGGCGGCGCTGGGATTCCCGGTGACCGGCTGGAGCCGCGGCGCCAAGGCGATCGACGGCATCCGCTGCCTGCACGGCAGCGCCGGGCTGGAAACCGCGCTGCGCGGGGCGCAGATCGTCATCCTGCTGCTGCCGCTGACCCGGCTGACCCACAACCTGCTGAACGCGACGCGGCTGGCCTGGCTGCCCAAGGGGGCGGTCGTGATCAATCCCGGGCGCGGCCCGCTGATCGATGACGATGCGCTTCTGGCGGCGCTGGACGCCGGCTTGGGACATGCGACGCTGGACGTGTTCCGGACCGAGCCGCTGCCGCCCGACCATCCGTTCTGGGCCCACCCCAAAGTCACCGTGACGCCGCATATCGCCAGCGAGACCCGCGCGCTCAGCGCCGCGCGGGCGGTCGCCGCGAATATCGCGCGGGCCGAGGCCGGCGACAGGATGGACGGCCTGGTCGACCGCGACCGGGGGTATTAGCGCAGCTTCGGCGGCCGGTCCGGGTCCATGCCGGGGTTCGAGCCGGGCACCTTCGGGGCCTGAGGTTCGGGCAGGTCGAAGCGCAGGGCGACCTTGTCCAGCGCCGGCAGGATCGGCGCGTCGGGCGCCAGATGCACGATATCCAGCGTCAGGCTGTCGTCGCCGGAAAAGGTCAAGGCCTCGCTCAGGTCCGCCGACAAGGCCGCCTCGGCCCCCGGCGCGGTGCCGATCAGCGCCAGAAGATGCCCGCCATGCCCGTCCGCATAGCGCACCCCGGCCAGGTAGGCGGCGCGCGCCAGCCCGCCGGCCCGGGCCAGCCGACGATCCAGCGCCGCCAGCAGCGACGGCGCCAGGCCCTCGGGCGGCAGAAGTTCGGCGATGCGGTCCTCGACCTCGGACGGCGCGCCGGCCAGGGTCCGGGCCAGCCAGTCCACGGCCTCGGCCGGCAGCAGCATCTGCGACGGGGCGACGCCGATATTCAGCGCCAGCCCGATCCCCCTGCCCTCCAGCATCGCCGCCAGGCCGCGCCCGGGCAGGGACGCGAAGGGCGCCGCGCCGCCGACGAAATCCGACAGGCGCCCGATATCGTCGAAAACCAGAACGAATTGCCCTTCTTCGACCTCGAACAGGCGGGGGTTCACGTCCGCGCCTGTCGGCTCGTCCTCCAGCAGCAGGAACAGCTCCGCCTCGGCCAGGGCCTCGTAGAACCGCAGCCGGGCGCCGTCATCGCCGGGGCGGGCATGCATCGCCGCATGGGCGTGGTCGATCGCACTCATCCAGGACCTCTCTGACCCGGGCCCGCAGGGCCGGCAGAAGCTCGGCCTCGAACCAGGAATGTGTCTTCAGCCAGCCCGTATTGCGCCAGGACGGATGAGGCAAGGGGAACACCCCGGGCGCATGGTCGCGCCAGGCGGCGACGCGGGCGGTCACGCCGGGGCCGCGGCCCATGTGCCAGTCCTGGGCATGGCCGCCGACAAGAATGCGCAGCCGCAACGCCGGAAGCCGCGCCATGACCTGCGCGTGCCAGGTGCGGGCACAGATCGGCGGCGGCGGCAGGTCCGCCCCGCGCGCGTCATAGCCCGGAAAGCAGAACGCCATCGGCACGATCGCCACCCGGTCGCGGTCGTAGAATTCGGTCTCGGTCAGGCCCAGCCAGGCGCGCAGCCTGTCGCCGGACCGGTCGCGGAACGGCACGCCCGCCTCGTGCACCCGCGCGCCGGGGGCCTGGCCGGCGATCAGAATCCGCGCGCCGGGCCGGAACCAGACCACCGGACGGGGCGCATGGCCGGTGGCGGTCGCCGCGAAACGCCCGGCACACAGCCGACAGGCGGCGATGCCTTGCCGCAGCCCGGTCACGTCCAGGACCCGCGAAAACCGGCATCAAACGGCCGATGCCGGCACGTCGCGACAGGTCGTTCGGCCAAATCAATTGTTTTTTTACGGGTCATGACGACATACTATCGCCAGATTGTCGCGGTATCGCGAACAATGTAACGTCACAGGCGCAGGAAGGCCCGGCACCGCGGCCAAAAGGCGACCGGAGGCGGGGGCCACAGGCAAGGAAGCCCGATGCTGGAATTCGACGAGGTGAGCAAGTCCTTCTGGACCGGCCAGCAGCGCAAGGTGATCCTTGACCGCGCCTCGTTCCGCGTCGAACTGGGCCACAGCCTGGGCATCCTTGCGCCCAACGGAACCGGCAAGACGACGATCATCAACATGATGGCGGGGCTCGAAAAACCCGACGAAGGCACGATCACCCGGACTTGCCGCGTGTCCTTTCCGCTGGGTTTCATGGGCGGGGTCGTCAACCGCCACACCGCGCGCGAGAATGCCCGCTACATCGCCCGGCTCTATGACCTCGACCCCGATTACGTGGAGGCGTTCTGCCGCTGGATGGCCGGGATCAAGGAATATTTCGACATGCCCGTCGGCACCTATTCGCAAGGGATGCGGGCGCGGTTCACCTTTTCGTTGATGCTGGCGCTGGATTTCGACATCTACCTGATCGACGAAGGCATGCCGCAGACCACCGATACCGAGTTCAACCGCAAGGCCGGCGAGATGCTGAAGGAGCGGTTGACCAACACCACCGTCATCATCGTCAGCCACCAGGCCGCGGTGCTTGAGAAATTCGCCCGATCCGCCGCCGTGCTGCGCGACGGCAAGATCATCATGTTCGACACACTCGAAGAAGCGAAACAGCTTTATGACTACGAAGCCCAGGGCTAGGAAATTCCGCATTCGCCGCACCGGCGACCATCCGGCCGCGCCCTCGGACGGGGTGCAGCCCGATCCATCCGGTGCCGAAGCGGCCCCCGATGGCGCGCCGCGCATCCTCCGTGCCGCCCCGGACGGGGAGGACGCGCCGCAGGCCGGGGCCGACAATGCCGCGCCCGTCGGGGCCGAGACCGACCTGGACGCGATCCGCAAGGAGGGGCTGACCGGGCGGCAATTGCGCATGGCCCGTCGGGTGGCGCAGAAACACGGCCTGCCGGTGACATCGGATTTCGACGCCGTGCGGCAATTGCGCCTGAAGGGGATCGACCCGTTCCAGCGCTCCAACATCCTCGAACTGGTCGCACCGGGCAGCGCCGTGCCTCAGGCCGAGGCCGGCGGCGCGGTGCCGCCCGGCGGCCGTCCGGGCCTTCCGGCCCGCACCGGCGCGGGCCAGCCCGGCGCGCAATTGCCGCAGGCGATCCAGGTCGCCCGCGTGCCTTCGACCGAGCTGGCCCATGACGACCCGGCCGAACGGCGCGCCTCGGAAATCCGCAAGATCCAGAAGGACATCGCCCGCCGCCGCCGCCGCAAACTGGCGGCGCTGTTCACGCGTCTGGCGGTCTTTGTCGGGCTGCCGACGCTGATGACCGGCTGGTATTTCTTCGTGCTGGCGACGCCGATGTACGCCACCAAATCCGAATTCGTGATCGAACAGCAGGAAAGCCAGGGCGCGACGCCGTTCGGCGGGCTGATGCAGGGCACCGGGCTGGCGACCCAGCGCGATGCCAGCGGCACCCAATCCTACCTGATGTCGCGCGAGGCGATGATCCGGCTGGACGAGGAGCTGGGCTTCGTCGCGCATTTCCAGAACCCCGAGATCGACGCGATCCAGCGCCTGCCCGAGGACGCGACCTATGAAGACGCCTACGGCATCTACCAGGACCGGGTGAAGATCGGCTACGACCCGACCGAAGGCATCCTGAAGATGGAGGTGGTCGCCTCCGACCCCGCCATCAGCCAGCAATTCTCGGAGGCGCTGATCGGCTTCGCCGAAGAACGTGTGGACCAGATGTCCCAGCGCGCCCGCGAAGATGCCATGGCCGGCGCCCTGCAAAGCTACGAAGAGGCCGAGGATCGCCGACGCGAAGCCCTGAACGAGCTGACCACGGCCCAGGCCATGGTCGAAACCACCGACCCGGTCGGTCTGACCGCCGCCCTGCAGCAGCGGATCACCGCGCTGCAGCTCGAACTGGACCAGAAGCAGGTCGAACTCGCCAACCGCCTGGCCACCGGCGCGGGCGACGCCCGCCTGGCCCCGATCCGGTCCGAGATCGAGATTCTCGACGGCCAGATCGAAGCCTTGCGCGCCCAGATGAGCGAAAGCTCGGGCAGCCGGTTTTCGATCACCGACATCACCGCCCAGCTGCGCCAGGCCGAGGAAAACTATGCGTTCCAGACCGTTCTGGTGCAGCAGGCCCTGACCGCGATGGAAACCGCGCGCATCGAGGCCGACCGCCAGCGCATCTATCTGGAAACCAATGTCGCCCCGATCGCGCCCGATGCGCCCAGCTATCCGCGCGCCTTCGAGGATACGCTGCTGGCCTTCCTGATCTTTTCGGGCATCTACCTGATGGTCTCGCTCACCGCCTCGATCCTGCGCGAACAGGTCAGTTCCTGATGAAAGACGTCCGGATCGGCAAGGTCTTTGCCGGCAATGACCGGCCGCTCACGGTGATCGCCGGCCCCTGCCAGCTGGAAAGCCTGGACCATGCCCGGATGATCGCCGGTGAAATGGCCCGGATCTGCGACGCCCATGGCGCGGCTTTCGTGTTCAAGGCCAGTTTCGACAAGGCCAACCGCACCTCGCTGTCCGGCGAACGCGGCATCGGCATCGACGCGGGGCTGCGGATCCTGTCGGCGATCAAGGCCGAATTCGGCTGCCCGGTCCTGACGGATGTGCATACCGAAGGCCAATGCGCCCCGGTGGCGCAGGTGGTCGACGTGCTGCAGATTCCGGCCTTTCTGTGCCGCCAGACCGATCTGCTGCTTGCCGCCGGCGAAACCGGCGCCGCGATCAACATCAAGAAGGGCCAGTTCCTGGCGCCCTGGGACATGGCCAATGTCGCAGACAAGTTCGCCAGCACCGGCAACGACCGCATCCTGCTGACCGAACGCGGCACCTCCTTCGGCTACAACACGCTGGTCGCCGACATGCGCGCCTTGCCGCAGATGGCGCAGACCGGCTACCCGGTGATCATGGACGCCACCCATTCGGTGCAGCAACCCGGCGGCCGCGGCGGATCCTCGGGCGGACAGCGCGAATTCGCGCCGGTGATGGCCCGCGCGGCGGTGTCCCTGGGCATCGCCGGGGTGTTCATCGAAACCCACCAGGATCCGGACACTGCCCCCAGCGACGGGCCGAACATGATCCCGCTGGCGCGGATGGAGGCCCTGGTCGCCAGCCTGATGGCCTTCGACCGCCTGGCCAAGGCCGACCCGATCCGGGTCTGAGCCACGGGGCGCCTGCCCTCGACACGCGATGGCGGGCACCCAACGGCGCCGGACCGACCCAAGCGGAATTTGCAATTCAAAGCCTGGGTGAAACCCATTAGGATCGCCCGGGCATTTCCAACGGATCGTCCTTTCATGCCGTCTCTGCGTCTTCTGGCCCTGCTTGTCCTTCTGGTGCTGCCGGTCGCCGCGGCACCGCAGCAGGCCGACGGCCCCGCGGGCACCATCACCGCCGCGCAATCCGACCAGTCGGACGCCGAAATGGCCGTCCGGATCCGCGAAATCCTGCGCGAGCTGGGCAATTACGAGGATATCACCGTTGTCGTCAGCGAAGGCGTCGTGACCCTGCGCGGGACGACCAATTCCCTGACCGAGGCGACGGCGCTCGAAAACCTGGTCGGCCGGGTCGAAGGGGTCGTGGCGATCAAGAACGAGGTGACCGAAACCCCCGATATCGTGCGGCGCCTGAACCCGGCGATGGAGCGGTTCGGCGCCCGCCTCGAAACGCTTCTGGTCCAGTTGCCACTGGCGCTGATCGCCCTGGCGGTGTTCATCCTCGTGGTGGTCGTCGGAACCCGGGTCGCGCGACTTGAAAAGCCATGGAACCGGTTGGCGCCGAACGCCTTCATCGCCGATCTGTTCCGGTCTCTGGTCCGGATCGCCTTCGTGATCCTCGGCCTGGTGATCGCGCTGGATATCCTGAACGCGACGGCGCTGCTGTCGACCATCCTGGGTGCGGCCGGCCTGATCGGCCTGGCGATCGGCTTTGCCGTGCGGGACACGGTCGAGAACTTCATTGCCTCGGTCATGCTGTCGATCCGCCAGCCTTTCCGGCCCAATGACGTGGTGGAGATCAACGGCGACGAGGGCAAGGTGATCCGCCTGACCAGCCGCGCGACGATCCTTTTGTCCTTCGACGGCAACCACGTGCGGATTCCCAATTCGACGGTGTTCAAGAGCCGGATCGTGAACTTTTCGCAGAACCCGGAACGGCGGTTCCTGTTCACGCTGAAACTCGATGCGGCGGCCGATTTCGAGGCGGTGCGCGCGCTGGCGGTGCGGATTGTCCAGAACCTGCCCTTCGTGCTGGACATGCCCGCCGCCGACGCCTGGATCGGCGACATCACCGATGCCGGGGTCGAGATAAAGGTGGCCGGCTGGATCGACCAGCGCGACACCTCGATCGCGCTGGCCCGCGGCGAGGCGCTGCGCCAGGTCAAGCTGGCGATCGAGGCGGCCGGTGTCGCGCTCGCCGACCGGAGCTATGCGATCCGCCTGCAGGGGACCGATGCCGCATTGCCCCTGCCGCAGCCCGAAGCCGCACCACGGCCGAGGCAGCCGCAATCCGGCGCCGAGGTCGCCGATGTCGGCGCCCAGGCCGAACAGGAGCTGAAACAGCTTGTCGATGCCGAACGCGACACCGGCACGGGCGAGGACCTGTTGCGCGACGACGCCCCGAAGGAATAGGTGAAATCAAGGCGGATCGGGGCTTGAACGCCCGCGCGGATTTGCGTAAGACCCGCTTCGCTGCTGGGGAGTGGCGCAATGGTAGCGCAACGGTTTTTGGTACCGCAGGTTGCAGGTTCGAGTCCTGCCTCCCCAGCCAGCAAAGCCCGACATTCCGGCGCCTTTACCCGTTGCGCGCGCCGATGCGCCGGGGCCGGGCGATGCGGGGCCTGTCGGGCGCGGAACGACGCGGCACAACCCTCACGGAGCGGGCCATGCAGGTCGAACTGAACGACATGATCGTCGTGATCACAGGCGCCGCGCGGGGCATCGGCGCGGCGATCGCCCGCATCGCGGCCGGGTCCGGGGCCGCGGGGCTGGTCCTGGCCGATCGCGATGCGATCGACATCACCGCGCCCTGCCCGGTCGAAACGGTCGTTGCCGATCTTTCCGACCCTCAGGGGCCGACCGCGATCCTGTCGGCCGCCCGGGCGCGGTTCGGACGGATCGACGGGCTGGTGAACGCCGCCGGTCTGACCACCCGCGCCGGGTTCGACGACGCCACCCCCGCGCTGTGGGACGACCTGTTCGCGGTCAATGCGCGCGCGCCCTTTTTCCTGATGGCCGGTGCGATCGCCGACATGACGGCGCGCGGAGCCGGCGGCGCGATCGTCAATATCCTGTCGATCAACGCCCATTGCGGCGCGCCGGACCTTTCGGTCTATTCGGCGACCAAGGGGGCGCTGCAGACGCTGACGCGCAACGCCGCCCATGCCCATCTGGCCGACCTGATCCGCGTCAACGGCATCAACCTGGGCTGGGCCGCCACCGAAACCGAGCGGCACCTGCACGCGGTCACGCTGGGCAAGGGCCCGGACTGGCTGGACCGGATCGCCGCCGCCCAGCCGCTGGGCCGGTTGCTGAGCGCCGAAGATTGCGCCCGCCAGGCGGTCTGGATGCTGAGCCCGGCCTCGGCGCCGATGACCGGCATCTGCCTGGACCTGGAGCAGAAGGTCACCGGCGCCCCCTGCCCCTAGGGCGCGGGCGGCGCGGTGCTGTCGCGCACCACCAGTTCCACGTCGATCACCGTCTCGGGGCCGTCTTCGCGGCGGGCGCCGGGTTCCAGCCGCCGGCGCAGCGCCCGCGCGGCCACGCGGCCCAGCCGGTGCCGGTCCTGTCGGATCGTGGTCAGCGCCGGCACGTAGAAATCGGACATGTCGATATCGTCGAACCCGACGACCGAGATATCGCCCGGCACCGACAGCCCCCCGGCGGTCAGCCCCGCGATCAGCCCGAAGGCGACCATGTCGGCGGCGCAGAACACCGCCGTGGGCCGATCCTCCATCGCCAGGATGCGTTGCGCCGCGCGATGGCCCGAGTCGAGCGAAAAATCGCCCCGGATGATCCAGTCGTCCCGCACCGGCAGGCCCAGCGTCGCGCGTTCCTCCAGCATGCCCTGGCGGCGCGCGGCGGTCAGCACGTTGCCCTCGGGGCCGGTGACATGGGCGATCCGGCGATGGCCCAGCCCATGCAGGTGCCGCACGGCCAGCCGCGTGCCGCCGATATTGTCGCTGCGGATCACCGGAAAATCGCGGCCTTCGACCCATTCGCACAGGAACACGATCCGGTCCCCCAGGCCCTGCGCGTCGCAGGCGTCCAGCGCGGCCGGATCGAGCCCCCCGTCAAGCGAGATCACCCCGTCGATCCGGCCATCCAGGAAATAGCCCGCCAGTTCGCCCGCGGCCAGGGGCCGGCTTTCGGTATCGGCGATCAGAACCGCGTATTCGCCATCGGCAAAGCCGTCGGAAATGCCCGCCAGGATGCGCGAATAGAACGGCTTGCCCAGGTTCGGCACCAGCACCAGCACCGCCCCGGCCCGCTGCATGCGCAGATTGCGCGCCGCCCGGTTCACCCGGTAGCCGGTGCTGCGGATCGCGTCCAGAACCGCCGCCCGGGTCCGGTCGGTCAGCAGGTCGGGATTGCTGAGCGCGCGGCTGACCGTGGCCGTGGACACCCCCGCCTCTCGGGCGACGTCCTGGATCGTCGCCGTCTTATGGACCTGGCGATTCTGCATCGACGGCCTCAAGGGGGGCTTGACTCGACTCGGTTCATGCTTCGAAATGTAATCGATTTCATCGCGATGGAAACGCCTTTTTCCATCAATGAAATCGTTTACAGGCGCAGTGCGCTGCGTCGGGGGGAGGCAAGAGGTAAAGATGCTCCTGCACTTGGGAGGGCGCGGTCGATGGCCGGTGTGACGTTCGATTTCGCCGGCGCGACCGTTGTCGTCATCGGCGCCAGCCGGGGCGGAATCGGCACCGCGATCGCGCGCGATTTCGCCGCCGCCGGGGCGCAGGTCCATATCACCGGCGTGGAGCCGGAGCCGGATGCCGAGGCTGCGGCGCCGTTCGCCCATACCCGCCTGGACGTGACCGATAGCCAGGCCGTGCGCGCCTATGCCGCCGGGTTCGACAGGCTCGACGTGCTGGTCAATTGCGCCGCGATCACCCGGCGCGGAGAGGAAATGGCGCCCGACTTCTTTTCCCATGTCCTTGACGTGAACCTGACCGGGTCGTTCCGCTGCGCCGAGGCGTTCCACCCCGCGCTCGGGGCTGCCGGCGGCAGCGTGATCAACATCGCGTCGATGTATGCGCGGTTCGGATCTCCGCGCAATCCGGCCTATGGCGCCTCGAAGGCCGGGGTCGAACAGCTGACCCGGTCGCTGGCCATCGCCTGGGCGACGGACGGCATCCGGGTGAACGCGGTCGCACCCGGTTTCGTGGTGACCGAGCAATCGGCCCGCGCCCGCCAGGACCCGGCCTTCGTCGCCGGGATCGAGGCCCGCACGCCGGCCGGCCGCTGGGGCCGGCCACAGGATATTTCGGGGGCCGCGTTGTTCCTGGCCTCGCCCGCCGCGGCCTTCATCACCGGCACCTGCCTGGCCGTGGACGGAGGCTATTCGGTTGTCTGAAGGGGGAAACATGACCCGGTTCGAACGGATCGGCGCCGCGGTGATCGGAACCGGCTTCATCGGCGGGGTCCATGTGCAGATGCTGCGGCGCCTTGGGGTGACATTGCGCGGCGTGCTGGGGTCGTCGGCGGAACGCGGCGCCGCGCGGGCGGCCGAGATGGGCGTCGGACAGGCCTATGCCGACCTCGACGCACTACTGGCCGATGACGGCGTCGACGTGGTCCATGTCACCTCGCCCAACCATGCCCATTTCGACCAGGTCATGGCGATCCTGGCCGCCGGCAAGCACGTGATCTGCGAAAAACCCCTGGCGATGACATCCGCGCAATCGGCCCGGATGGTCGCGGCAGCCCGGGCCAGCGGCAAGGTCGCCGCGGTCTGCTACAACATCCGCTTCTACCCGCTGAACCAGCAGGCCCATGCCATGGTCCGCGCCGGAGAGCTGGGCGATATCCGTTTCGTGTCAGGCCATTACCACCAGGATTGGCTGGCCATGCCCACCGACTGGAATTGGCGGCTGGAAGCGGACAAGGGCGGCGCGCTGCGCTCGGTCGGCGACATCGGCACCCATTGGCTGGACCTGACCGGCTTCGTTACCGGGCTGAAGGCCGAGGCGGTCTTCGCCGAACTGGCGACCTTTCTGCCGCAGCGGCAGAAGCCCACCGGGCCGGTCGAAACCTTCTCCGGCGCGACCGGGGCGTCGGAACCGGTGTCGATCGACACCGATGACGCGGCGATGATCCTGCTGCGCTATCCCGGTGGCGCGCGCGGCGTGATGAGCACCAGCCAGATCAATGTCGGGCGCAAGAATGCGCTGCATTGGGATGTCGCCGGGTCGCGCGCCAGCGCCGCCTGGGACAGCGAAACGCCCGACCACCTGTTCATCGGCCATCGCGACCGGCCGAACGAGACCTTGATGCGGGATTTCACCCTGATGAACCCCACGGGCACGGCCGCCGCGACCCTGCCGCCAGGCCATGTCGAAGGCTTCGCCGACAGTTTCCATGGGTTCTTCCGGGCGGTCTACACCGATGTCGCCGCCGGCGGGCGGCAGGCGGGGGCGACCTGGGCCAGCTTCGAGGACGGCCATTACGAAATGCAGTTCTGCGATGCCGTGCTGCGGTCGGCGCAAGAGGGCCGCTGGGTGCGGCTGAACGAGATCTGAAGGAGAAGACGCGATGCACCTGGGCCTTCTGACCGCCCCGTTCGAGGACACGCCGCTGCCGGAGGTCGCCGCCTGGGCCGGGGAAAACGGGTTCTCGGCGCTGGAAATCGCCTGCTGGCCGGCCTCGGGCGCCGAAAGACGCCGCTATGCGGGCACCAGCCATATCGACGTGGACGGGATGACCCGCGACCGCGGACAGCAGATCACCGGCGCCCTGGCCGAACGGGGCCTCCGCATTTCCGGCCTGGGCTATTACCCCAACCCGCTGCATGCCGAGGCGGAACACCGGGACGCGGTGATCGGCCATCTGGCCAAGGTCATCGAGGCGGCGGCCCTGATGGAAGTGCCGGTGGTCAATACCTTCGTCGGCGGCGACCGGGCCCTGACGCTCGATCAGAACTGGGCCCGTGCCCAGAAGATCCTGCGCCCGGTCGTCGACCATGCCGCCGACCAGGGCGTCCTGCTGTGTTTCGAGAATTGTCCGATGATCTTCAGCCATGACGAATGGCCGGGCGGGCACAACATCGCCTACAGCCCCGCGATCTGGCGCCGCATCTTCGAGGAATGGGGCGATGCGGTGGGGATGAATTTCGACCCCAGCCACCTGGTCTGGCAATTCATCGACCAGGGCCGCTTCATCCGCGAATTCGGGCCACGCATGGCGCATGTTCATGCCAAGGACGTGATGATCGACCGCGACGGTCTGTATGACAACGGCGTGATGTCGGTCGGCATGGGCTGGCAGGTGCCGCGCCTGTGCGGGCTGGGCGATGTCGACTGGCCGGGATTCTTTTCGGAGCTTTATCGCGCGGGCTACGACGGCGCGATCATCATCGAGCACGAAGACCGCCTGTTCGAAGGCACGGAGGACAAGATCAAGCGCGGCTTCTGCCTTGCCAGGGATGTGCTGAGCCCGTTCATCAAATGACCCTGGCCGCATTTGCAAGGGGCGCAAAGACCCCGTTCCGGACCGAAAACACCTGAAACCCCGATGGGAGGACGAAAGATGAACAGAAGACTGATGATGGGCGCCGCCGCAGCGGCGCTGACCGTGGCGATGACGCCCGCGGCGATGGCCCAGGAGGGCTATGTGATCGGCGTGTCGAACACCGTTCAGGGCAATGGCTGGCGCGAAGAGATGATCTGCGCCATGCGCGCCCAGGCCCTGGTCGAGGAGGACGTCGCCAGCCTGATCGTGGCGCATCGCAACACCGACAGCGCCGGCCAGCTGGAGGATCTCAACAACCTGATCGAGGCCGGGGTCGATGCGATCGTGCTGAACCCGTCGAACCCCGACGCGCTGAACTCGGCGCTCGAGGCGGCGATGGAGGCCGGCATCGTGGTGGTCGCCGTCGATGCGGGCGTGACCGCCGAGGGCGCCTATATCCTGTCCAACAACCAGGAAGAATACGCCTATCTGGGCGCCAAATGGCTGTTCGAACAGATCGGCGGGTCCGGCGACGTGGTCTATATGCGCGGCATCGCCGGTGTGTCGGCCGATACCGACCGCGACAACGGCTTCAAGCGGGCACTGGCCGAATACCCGGACGTCACCGTGGTGCACGAGGTCTTCACCGGCTGGCAGCAGGACCAGGGCAAGCAGCAGATGTTCGATTTCCTGGCCACCGGCATTCCCTTCGACGGGGTCTGGACCAGCGGCATCGACAACGTGATCGTCGATGCCTTCGTCGAAAGCGGCGCGCCGCTGGTGCCGATCGTGGGCGCCGACAATGCCGGCTTCGTCGAGGACCTGTTGACCGTCGAGGGCCTGCAGGGCGCGGCGGTGACCAACCCCGGCTCGGTCGGCGGCGCGGGCATCGCGCTGGCGGTGGATATCCTGAACGGCAACCCGCCCGACAGCACGACGGTGCTGGTCGATCCGGTTCTGTGGGAAAACGCCACCGACGCGGGCCGCGCGATGATCGAGGCGGCGCAGAACCCGAACCTCGATCCCGAATGGCCGGTCTCGGTGACGATCCCGGGCTGGACCGATTATTCGATGGAGCAGATCATCGCCTGCGACGGGCCGGCGTGACCCCGCACCGATGATGACACCGGCCCCCGCGCCCGCGCGGCGCGGGGGTCCACCACCGGCAGAGCGACAGGCAAACCGCGCATGACCCCCTCCGACGACCCGCTGCTCGACGCCCAGGGCGTGGCCAAGTCCTTTGGCGCCGTGCGCGCCCTGACCGATGCGCGGCTGACCCTGGCGCGGGGCGAGGTCGTCGCGCTGATGGGGGCCAATGGCGCGGGCAAGTCGACCTTCGTCAAGATCCTGACCGGGGCGCTGCAGCCCGATCGTGGCCATGTGCGCATCCGCGGGCAATCCGCGCAGGTCGGATCGCCCGCGCAGGCGCGGCGCTCGGGCCTGGTTCCGGTCTACCAGGAGCCGTCGCTGATCCCCGACCTTTGCGTCGCCGACAACCTGCGGCTGGTCGACACCCCGGTCGACGGGTTCCGGCACTGGCTGACAGAGTTGGCCCATGGCGATCTGCGGCTGGATGCGATGATCCGCGACCTGCCGCTGGCGAGCTTGCGCATCGTCGACCTGGCCCGGGCGCTGGCGATGCGGCCGGACGTGCTGTTGCTGGACGAACTGACCGCCGCGCTGCCCACCGACCTGGTCGATCGGGTCCTGACCGTCGCCCGCCAGCAGGCCGCGGACGGGCGCGGCGTGATCTACATCTCGCACCGCTTTGCCGAGATTTCGCGGCTTTGCGACCGTGCCACGGTGCTGCGCGACGGCGCCACCGTGGGCGAGGTCGACATCGCGCCGGGCATCGAGGACCAGGTGGTCGAGATGATGCTGGGCGCCCGGATCGATCTGGGCAAGCGGGCCGCCGCCATTGCCCGCCCCCGGCCAGAGGGCCGGCCGCGGCTTCGGGTCGAAAACCTGGCCGTCGCGCCCAAGCTGGTCGATGCCAGCCTGGCGCTGCATCCCGGCGAGGTGCTGGGCGTCGTCGCGCTTGAGGGTCAGGGCCAGGACGAATTGTTCGATGCCCTGGCCGGGTTCCGCACGCCCCTGTCCGGCCGGATCGAGGTCGATGGCGTCGCGGCCGGGTTCCGCCACCCGGCCGACGCCATCGCCGCCGGGCTGACCTTGGTGCCCGGAAACCGCGCCGAGGCGCTGTTCCGCGAACGCTCGGTCCGGGAAAACATCGCCATGCCGTTCTCGGCACGGCCCGGCGCCTGGGGGCCGCTTCGGATGCGTCACGAAAAGGCCCGCGTGGCCGAGGCGATCGAACGGCTTCAGATCGACACCCGCGCGCAAGGCGAGGTCCAGCGCCTGTCGGGCGGCAACCAGCAGAAGGTCACGATCGGCCGCTGGCTGGCCCATGGGGTCAGGACAATGCTGCTGTTCGACCCGACCCGCGGGATCGACGTGCGCACCAAGCGGCAGATCTACCCGCTGGTGCGCGAACTGGCCGACCAGGGCGCGGCGGTGCTGTTCTATACGTCGGAACTGGAGGAAATCCCGCTGGCCTGCGACCGCGCGATCGTGATCTTCAACGGCCGCGTCGTCGACATGGTCGAGGCGACCGAGGCCGACGAGGAACGCCTGATGCGCGCCGCCTACGGCCTGACCGGCTCGGAGGGCGCGGCATGAGCCTTGTGCAACGCAACGCCTGGACCCTGGGCCTGCTGGTGCTGTTCGTCGTCCTGCTGGGCGTGACCAGGGCGATCCAGCCCGGCTTTGGCGTCTCGGGCCTGGAAAGCCTGGCCCGTGCCGCGCTGCCCTTTGCCTTCGCCACGGCGGCGATGGCGGTGGTGGTGATCGTCGGCGGGATCGACCTGTCGGTCGCCTCGATGATGGCGGTCTGTTCGGTCACGGCGGCGGTGCTGATGCAGTCCATGGGCGGGGTTCCGGCGATCCTGATCACCCTGGCGGTCGGCACCGCGATGGGGCTGGTCAACGGCGCCCTGATCGTGCTCACCCGGGTGCCCGATATCGTGGTGACGCTGGCGATGCTGTTCGTCTGGCAGGGCACCGCGCTGCTGATCCTGGCAAGCCCCGGCGGCACGGCGACCGACTGGATGCGCAGCGCGATCACCGGGTCGGTGATCGTCGACGGCCTGCCCAAGGCGCTGGTCCTGGTGGCGCTGGTGGTGGCGGTCGTCTGGGTGCCGGTGAAACGGTCGAAACTGGGGCTGGCGATCTATGCCACCGGGTCCGACGAAACCGCGGCCTACCGGTCCGGCGTCGCGGTCGGGCGCACCCGGACGTTGGCCTATGGCATCGCCGGGCTGTTCTCGGCCTGCGGCGGGCTCGGGCTGCTGGCCCTGACCGGGGTCGGAGAGCCGGTGCCCGGACCCTACCTGTTGGCCGCCGTCGCCTCGGTCGTGCTGGGCGGGGTGATCCTGGGCGGCGGGATCGGCGGCCTGCTGGGCCCGATCATCGCGGTCTTCATCCTGCGGATCATCCGCACCATCCTGACCCTGGCGGCGGTCGACCCCAATGTCACCACCATCGTCGAAGGCACGATCATGGTCGGGGTGGTCATGTTCGGCGCCGTCCTGGTGCTGCGCAGCCGAGGGGCCGGGCCATGAGCGATATCCACCCCAAACCCGCCGAACATGTGGCCCCGCTGGTCCGGCTGGGCCGGTTCCTCAAGGACAACCCGGTGATCCCGCTGATCGGGTTCCTGTTCGCCCTGATCGGTATCCTGGAACTGATGCGGCCCGGCATCGTCTCGGTCTTCTGGGCCGGAAACCTGATCAAGTTCGCGATCCCGCTGGCGATGCTGGCCGCCGCCCAGGTGCTGACCATGCTGACCGGCGGCATCGACCTGTCGGTCGGCATCGTCGCCACCTGTTCGGCCTTCGTCACCGCCACCCTGACGCCGCTGATCGGACCGGCCCCGGCGATGCTGGTGGCGATGGGAACCGGCGTGATCGTCGGGCTGGTCAACGGCTTCGGCGTGGCGATCGCGCGGGTCCATCCGCTGATCATGACGCTGGGCACCGGGCTGATCGCCACCGGTTGCCTGCAGGTCTACCAGCGTTTCGTGATCTCGACCGGGACGGATATCCCGGCGGTGCTGGAATGGCTCGGCACCGGCCGCAGCTGGAACCTGCCCAACGGGTTGTTCCTGTTCATCCCCTTCGCCGGCTTCGTGCTGTGGCTGATGCGGTATACCGGGTTCGGCCGGCTGCTGTTCGCGCTTGGCTCGAACGAAAAGGCGGCCAAGCTGTCGGGCGTGCGCAGTTGGCAGGTTCTGATGGCGCTTTATGTGCTGTCGGGGCTGATCGCGGCACTGACCGGGCTGCTCTATCTGGGCATGATCCGGGCGCCGTCGCTGTCGCTGGCGGTGCCGCTGATGCTGCCCTCGGTCGCGGCGGCGGTGATCGGCGGCACCTCGATCTTCGGTGGGCGCGGCAGTTTCGCGGGCGCCATGGTCGGCGCGTTGATCCTGCGGGTGATCGACACCATGCTGACCCTGGCCCGGATGCCCGAAGGCGCGCGGATCGCGTTGTTCGGGCTGATCATCCTGGCCGTCACCGCGCTTTATGTCCGGCTGAGCGAAACCCGCTGAAGGAGGACCCCATGGCCAAGTTCCGCATCGTCGGCATCAGCTTCGATCACATGCATATGGGCGACCTGCTGCGCCAGGTCCACGACCACCCCGGGGCCGAGATCGCGGGCATCTTCGATCCGGACCCGGCAAGGATGCAATCGGCCATCGACAGCTTCGCGATTCCGCCCGATCGGGTGTTCACCGATTTCGACACCTGCATGGCGGCCGGCCCCTATGACATGGCGATCCTGTGCGCCGCCACCGCCGAACACGCCGCCTATACCGAGCGGCTGGCCCCGCATGGCGTGCATGTCTTTGTCGAGAAACCCTTTGCCGCCTCGGCCGACGAGGCGCGGCGGATGATCGACGCCATGGCCGGAACCGGCCGGCAACTGGCGATCAACTGGCCGCTGCGCTGGGTCGAAAGCCATGTCACCGCCAAGCGGCTGATCGAAGAGGGCCTGATCGGCGAATTGCGCGAGGTGCATTTCTTCGACGGCAATCGCGGGCCGCTCTATCACCTGGCCGACAAGGTCGCGGTCTCGCCCGATGAGGTCGAGCGGCTGAAGCCGGACAGCTGGTGGTACAAGGCGGCCTCGGGTGGCGGATCGCTGCTGGATTACATGGGCTACGGCGCCACGCTGGGCACCTGGTTCATGGCCGGCGCGGCGCCGCTGGAAGTCACCTGCACCATCGACCGAACGCCCGGGATCGAGGTCGACCAGCACGCCATCGCGGTCTGCCGCTATGCCACCGGGCTGAGCCGGATGGAAACCCGCTGGGGCACCTTCACCGATCCCTGGACGCACCAGCCGCAACCGACCTGCGGCTTCACCTTCATCGGCAGCGACGGCACGATCGGGTCGCCCGATTATGCCAGCCACGTCACGGTGCAGACCCGCGCCCGGCCCGAACGCCACGACATTGCCGTCGACCCGCTCAAGCCCGGCGAAGGCAACGCGATCGACTACGTTCTGGGCTGCATCGCACGCGGGGAAGCGGTGGGCGGGCCGCTGGACCCGGCCTTGTGTCTGACGGCGCAGCGGATCGTCGACACCGCCCTGCGCTCGGCCCACGAAAAACGGACGCTGGAGCTTGTGCCGTGAGTGCCGCGGAGGACGATTACGCCCTGCGCAGTGACGATGCGCCGGCCATCGCCGCCCCCGACCTTCCCTACCGCCCGCCGATGCCGCGCGCCTACCGGCCCGGGATCGGGCTGATCGGAACCGGCGGCATCTCGGCCGCGCATCTGGATGCCTATCGGAGCGCCGGATGGCAGGTCGCGGCCCTGTGGAACCGGGAGCGCGGCGCGGCCGAGGCACGGGCCGCCGAATTCTGCCCCGCCGCGCGGATCGAGGACGATTGGCAGGCGATGCTGCGCGACCCCGAGATCGACGTGATCGACATCGCCCTGCATCCCGAACACCGCGTCCCGGTGATCGAGGCGGCGTTGAAAGCCGGCAAGCACGTGCTGAGCCAGAAACCCTTCGTCACCGATCTGGACACCGGCGCGGCGCTGGTCGCCCTGGCCGAGGACCGGGGTGTGAAACTGGCGGTGAACCAGAACGGCCGCTGGGCGCCGCACCTGGCCTGGATGCGCGAAGCGGTCCATGCCGGACTGATCGGGGACCTGGTCTCGGCCCATGTCGCGGTGCACTGGAACCACGGCTGGACCGCCGGCACCGCCTTCGACGCGGTGGCCGACCTGGTGCTTTACGATTTCGGCGTGCATTGGTTCGACTTCATCGCCGCGCTGGCCGGGGACCGTCTGCAAAGCGTCCTGGCCACCGCCACGGCGGCGCGCGGGCAGGCCAACAAGGTGCCGCTGCTGGCCCAGGCGCTGGTGCGGTTCGAGGGCGGCCAGGCCTCGGCGGTGTTCGACGGCGCCCTGCCCCATGGCGCCCGCGACACGAGTTATATCGGCGGCACCGCGGGCAGCCTGGTCTCGGACGGGCCGGACCTGGGCCGCCAGCAGGTCCGGTTGACGACGGCGGACGGCGTCGCCCGCCCCGCCTTGCAGGGCCAATGGTTCAACGACGGGTTCCGGGGCGCCATGGGCGCGTTGCTTTGCGCGATCGAGGACGGCACCGAACCGGCCAACGGCGCGCGAGAGAACCTGCGCAGCCTGGCGCTGACCTTTGCCGCGGTGCGGTCGCGGATCACCGGGCACGAGGTCGACATCGGCGCCGCCCGTCGGCTGGAGGGCTGACAGGCGGCGCGGGTGGATTTCATCCGGACTCCCCGAAGCTCTTTCAACGTTTTCAACAAGAACCCGGGTCCGAAACCTGATAGACCGTCGCCGATGACATCACGGCAAGACCCCGGCAGTGACGACCGGCGGTCGTGACCCGACAAGGAGCAGGAAGGAAGGCGCATGTCCCAGGACGCGAACGGACCCGAGTGGACGAACATCGAAGGGCTCGGCATCGACACGGCGCTGGCACGGTTCATCGAGGACGAGGTCCTGCCGGGCCTGCCGCTGACGCCGGCGCAGCTATGGTCGGGACTGTCGGCGCTGGTCCACGATTTCGGGCCCCGGAACCGGGCGCTGCTGGACAGGCGGCAGGACATCCAGAACCGGATCGACGCCTGGCACCGCGCCCATGCCGGCCAGGCGCATGACCGCGACGCCTACAAGGCCTTCCTGGAGGAGATTGGCTACATCCTGCCCGAAGGCGGCGATTTCGCCATCGACACCACCGGCATCGACCCCGAGATCGCGACCATCCCCGGCCCGCAGCTGGTCGTGCCGGTGACCAATGCGCGCTTCGTTCTGAACGCCGCCAATGCCCGCTGGGGCAGCCTTTACGACACGCTTTACGGCACCGATGCGATGGGCGCCCCCTTGCCCGGCGGCGGATTCGACGATGGCCGCGGCGCCCGCGTCGTCGCCCGCGCGGCAGTGTTCCTGGACGAGGTCTTTGCCGCCAGGACGACCAGCCATGCCCGCGCGTCGGAGTATCGGATCGCCGACGGCGCGCTGCTGGTCGACGGCGCGCCGCTGATCCGCCCCGAGGCCTTTGCCGGCTATCGCGGCGATCCGGCCGCGCCCGAGGCCGTCTTGCTGCGCAACAACGGGTTGCATGTGGAGCTGGTCTTTGACCGGGCCCACCCGATCGGCGCGCAATCGCCGTCGGGGCTGGCCGATGTGGTGCTGGAATCGGCGGTGTCGGCGATCGTGGATTGCGAGGATTCGGTCGCCTGCGTCGATGCCGAGGACAAGGTTCTGGCCTATCGCAACTGGCTGGGCCTGATGCGGGGCGATCTGGAGGACACGTTCGACAAGGCCGGCAAGACCATGACCCGCCGCCTGCACGCCGACCGCGCCTATACCGCGCCGGACGGATCGGGGCTGGTGCTGAAAGGCCGCACCCTGCTGCTGGTGCGCAATGTCGGCCACCTGATGACCAACCCCGCGATCCTGGACCGCGACGGCAACGAGGTGTTCGAAGGGTTGATGGACGCCATGATCACCGTGCTGATCGCGATGCACGACCTGGCCAAGACCGACGGGGCCCGCAATTCCGTCGCCGGGTCGGTCTATGTCGTCAAGCCGAAGATGCACGGCCCCGAGGAAGTGGCCTTTGCCGACGCGGTCTTTGCCCATGTCGAACAGGTGCTGGGCCTGCCGCGCCATACCGTCAAGCTGGGCATCATGGACGAGGAACGGCGTACGTCGGTGAACCTCAAGGAATGCATCCGCGCGGCCCGGCATCGGGTCTGTTTCATCAACACGGGTTTTCTGGACCGCACCGGGGACGAGATCCACAGCTCGATGGAGGCGGGGCCGTTCAGCCGCAAGGATTTCATCAAGCGCAAGGGCTGGATCACGGCCTATGAAAACCAGAACGTCGATATCGGGCTGGAATGCGGGCTGTCGGGCCGGGCGCAGATCGGCAAGGGCATGTGGGCGATGCCCGACCGGATGGCCGCGATGCTGGAGCAGAAGATCGAACACCCCCGCGCCGGCGCGACCTGCGCCTGGGTGCCCTCGCCCACCGCGGCGACGCTGCATGCCACCCATTACCACAAGGTCGATGTGCTGGCGGTGCAGGCCGAGCTGGCCCGGGGCGGCCGACGGGCCTATGTCGAGGCGCTGCTGGACATTCCGCTGGCCGCCTATCGCAAATGGACGCCGGCCCAGATCCGGCGCGAGGTCGAGAACAACGCACAAGGCATCCTGGGCTACGTGGTGCGCTGGATCGACCAGGGGATCGGCTGCTCCAAGGTGCCCGATATCAACGATGTCGGCCTGATGGAGGATCGCGCGACCTGCCGGATCAGTGCCCAGCATATCGCCAACTGGCTGCATCACGGCATCGTCTCGAACGACGAGGTGATGCAGATCCTGCAGCGGATGGCGCAGGTCGTGGACCGGCAGAACGCGGGCGATCCGGCTTACCGCCCGATGGCGCCGGGTTTCGACGGCATCGCCTTCCGGGCCGCCTGCGAGCTGGTCTTCGACGGGCGCGACCAGCCTTCGGGCTATACCGAGCCGGTCCTGCACCGGCGGCGGCTGGACCTGAAGGCGCGGATGCGGACCTGACGCGCCGGGCCCGGCCGCCTCAGGCCGCCAGCGCGACCCAGTCCGATCCGGCCTCGGCGCTGTCGGCGCAGGCATTCATGAACCGGACCCCGGCCAGCCCGTCGCGCCCGTCCGGGAACATGACCAGACCCTCGGGCAGATCGATTCCGGCGCGCGCGGCAGCCATGGCGATGCCGATCTCGGAATAGAGATTGGCCCAGGCATCGGTCAGCGCCTCGCCATGGCCGCGCGGCAGGTGGGTCAGGCGCGCGGCCTCGGGCAGCATGCCGGCGCCCTGGCCGCGGATGATGTCCTGTTCGGCGGCGTCCAGCCGGTTCACATGCAGCCGCTCGGGATGTTCCTGATCCCATTCGATCCCGCCCTTGTCGCCGAACACCCGCAGCCGCAGGCCACAGTAATTGCCCGGCGCCGCCTGGGTGACCCAGATCTGGGCCGGGGCGCCATTGGTCAGACGCAGCTTGAGAAACGCGGTGTCCTCCATCGCCGTCGCCCCGCCGCACAGGTGGAAATCGGCCCGCACCGCCGCCGCATCCAGGCCGGTGACATGGTGCAGCAGGTGATAGGCATGGGTGCCGATATCGCCCGTCACGGATGTCCGCCCGACCCGCGCCGGATCGCGCCGCCAGGCGACCGAGCCATTGTCGGGGTCGTCCGGCGCCGTCGCCCAGTCCTGGACATATTCGACCAGCACCTGCCGGATCGTGCCGATCGCGCCGGCGGCGATCATCGCCCGGGCCTGACGGATCATCGCGTGGTGGATATATGGATAGGTCACGGCCAGCATCCGCCCCTGCCCCGCGGCCAGGGCGACCAAGGCCGCGGCCTCGTCATTGGTGATCGTCATCGGCTTGTCGAGGATGACGTCGATCCCGGCCTCCAGAAAGGTCCGGGCGATGTCGAAATGGCTGTTGTTGGGGGTGCAGATCGTGACCGCCTCGATCCCGTCGTCGCGCGCGGCCTCGGTTTGCGCCATGACGCGGTAATCGCTATGGGCACGGTCGGCGGGAATGCACCAATCCGCGGCCGAAACGGCGGCGCGTTCGGCGTTGCCGGACAAGGCCCCGGCGACGATATCCCATTGACCGGACAGCCAGATCCCATGCCGGTGCCAGGGCCCGACGATCGCCCCGCGGCCGCCGCCGACCATGCCCAGCCGCAGCCGGCGCCCCAGGGGTGGCACGCGCAATCCTTGCGACAACGTGAAATCGGCCCGATCCGGCATCGGCTCTTCCTCCCATTTTTGCGGGCAATCTGCGATACCGGGCCGGAATGGTAAAGCCGTGAACCGGCGCCCGACGCTCAGCCCCCCGCCGTTGGCGCCAGGACCGGGCCGATCCCGGTTGCCTGACGTGACAGGCCCGGCGCCAGCGGCAGCAACAACGCCTGCAAGGCATGGTAAATATCCGGCTTGCCCCGGAACTGGGTCGCGGCGGGGGCGCCGTCATCGTCGATTTCCGGAAACCAGCCGCCATGGCGATGGTCGATGAAATGCGCGTCGGCGAAATGCCAGAGCCGGCGATACCAATCCTCGTCGGCCGGGGTCGGATCCAGCTTGAGCAGACTGGCAAGCACCCCCAGCGCCTCGGTCAGCGGCCACCAGTAGCGCGCCCGGATCGCCGGGCGGCCATCGGCGCCCAGGGTATAGACCAGCCCGCCACGCGTATCGTCCCAGCCGGCGTCCAGGGCCGCGCCGACCAGCTTGCGGGCACGATCCGGGGCCCCGTCGTCGGGCCGCCCGGCCAGATCCCAGTATTGCAGCAGCAACCGGGCCAGTTCGAAGGAATGGCCCGGGGTGGTGCCCGCGGGCCGGAACATCGGATCGCCGGCATACCCGGGGTCGACGGTCCAATCAGCGGTGTAATGTTCGGGCAGGCGCCAGCCATGGTCCGGGGCGATGCGCGCGGTGAAGAAATCGAGGATGCGCCCGGCCCGGTCGAGGAACACGGCCTCTCCCGTCGCCTCGTAGGCGGCCAGCAGCGCCTCGACGCCGTGCATGTTGGCGTTCATGCCGCGATAGGTCGAAAACGGCGTCCAGTCGCGGTTCCACTCGTCGCGGAACAGGCCCGGGCCGTCTTCCCAGAACCGCGCGTCCAGCACCTGCGCGATGTCGTCGATCAGACGATCCGCATCGGGGTGGCCGACCAGACGCGCGCTGGCCCCGGCCAGCAGCACGAAGACATGGCCATAGGCCAGCTTGCGCCCGTCATGGACGGCGTCGCCCTCCAGCGCCCAGACATAGCCACCATGGTCCGGGTCGCGGTGATGGTGGAACAGATAGGCCATGCCGCGGTCGATGATCGCGTCGCATGCGGGCGCGCCGGCCAGTTTTGCCAGGGCGTAGGAATGGATCATCCGCGTCGTCGCATGCAGTTCCTGCACCCGGTCCGGCAGCGGCGCGCCATCGGTGCCCAGGACATGAAAGCCCGGCCCGGCCCCGAGGCTGGCGCGATGGAAATCGACCAGCCCCGCCGCCTGTCCGGCCAGCCAGGCCCGATGCCCGCCATCCTGCAGCCAGGGCGACCCCTTGGTTTCGGGTCCGATCCGGTCGGTCTGGGCCATGACATCCTCCGCTGTGTCGATCGGCCTCACTTAGCACCGGGTCGGCCCCGGATGCCAAGCCAATCCATCCGGCCTTGCGCGACCGATCGCGCAGCGATGCATCGGCCCTTGAATCCCGGACCCGGACACCGCATAGACCCGATGTTAGGGCTAACACTCCCCCGGCCCGGCGCCGGGCAGCAAAGGAATGCGACATGGCGCAGAACGACGAATGGTGGCGCGGCTCGGTGACCTACCAGGTCTATCCGCGCAGTTTTCAGGACAGCGACGGCGACGGGATCGGCGACCTGAAGGGCATCACCGACCGGCTGGACCACATCGCGTCGCTGGGCGTGGACGCGGTCTGGCTGTCGCCGGTCTTTCCCTCGCCGATGAAGGATATGGGCTATGACGTGTCGGATTACACCGACATCGACCCCTGTTTCGGCACCCTGGACGATTTCGACAGGATGGTGGCCCGGGCGCATGACCTGGGGCTGAAGGTGATCATCGACCAGGTCCTGTCGCACAGTTCCGACGAACACCCGTTTTTCGCGCAATCGCGCGCCTCGCGCGACAACCCGAAAGCCGATTGGTATGTCTGGGCCGATCCGAAGCCGGACGGGACGCCGCCCAACAACTGGCAGGCGATCTTCGGTGGCGGCGGCTGGGAATGGGAACCCCGCCGGCGGCAGTATTATTTCCACAATTTCCTCAAGGAACAGCCGGATTGGAATTTCCACAATCCGCAGGTGCAGGATTACCTGCTGGACACGATGCGGTTCTGGCTGGAGCGGGGGGTCGACGGGTTCCGCCTCGATACCGTGAATTTCTACTTTCACGACAAGCGTTTGCGCGACAATCCGGCGAACCACCTGCCCTGGGCCGAACACGCGGTCAAACCCTATGACATGCAATATTGCCTGTTCTCCAAGAACCAGCCGGAAAACCTCGGCTTTCTGCAACGGATGCGGGCGCTGCTGGATGAATATGACGGCCGCACCATGGTCGGCGAGGTCGGCGACAGCCACCATTCGATCGAGCTGATGGGGCAATATACCAGCGGCCACCGGCTGCACATGGCCTATTCCTTTGAAATGCTGGGGCCGAATTTCAGCCCCGCCCATTTCCGCAGCCGGATCGAGGACTTCTATCACCGGGCGCCCGGGGGCTGGCCCTGCTGGGCGTTTTCCAACCACGACGTGCCGCGCCATGTGGGCCGCTGGCTGGACCATGCCGCCGATCAGGACGCGCTGGCCCGCCAGGCGGCCGCGCTGCTGCTCAGCTTCGAAGGGTCGATCTGCATCTACCAGGGCGAAGAGCTGGGCCTGGTCGATACCGAACTGAGCTTCGACGAACTGACCGACCCCGAGGGGATCACCTTCTGGCCCGAGGCCAAGGGCCGCGACGGCTGCCGCACGCCGATGGTCTGGGACGCGGCGGCCCCCAATGCCGGGTTTTCCACCGCCAACGCCACCTGGCTGCCGGTCAAGGCGCCGCAGCGCGACCGGGCGGTATCGACGCAATCGGGCGAGGACAGCGTGCTGGCCTTCTACCGCCGGATGCTGGCCCTGCGCCGGGCCGAGTCCGACCTGCGGCTGGGCCGGATGCGGTTCCACGACCTGCCCGAGCCGCTTCTGGGCTATGATCGCGGCGACGGGTTCACCTGTATCTTCAACCTGTCGCCCCATCCCGCGGGCGCCGACCTGCCGCATGCGATCGCGCCGGTGCTGGACCAGGGCGCGACGATCGAGGGCGGCCATCTGCGGCTGGCGGCCAATGGGTTCGTCATCGCCCGCCGCGCCGGGGGCTGAGAGTGTCGGATGCGCATGGCGCTTTGACCGGGCGGCGCTGACGCCTATGGTGGGGCGAGGAAAGGGCTTGCCCGAATGACCGATGCGTCGCTGCCGCCGCACCTGACCCGGGACGATATCGACCGGCTTCTGTCGGCCCGCCATGATGCGCCGTTCGATGTGCTGGGGCTGCACCGCGCCGGTCGCAAGGCCTGGGTGACGGCGCTGGTCCCCGGGGCCGAGGCGCTGTCGGCGCTGATCGGGACCAGGGTGGTGCCGCTGCCGCGACTCGAGGGGCCGGTCTTTGCCGGGCCGGTGCCGGCCGCCAAGTCGCCGCACCGGCTGCGCGCCACCTGGCCTGATGGTAGCCAGGCCGATTTCGACGACCCCTACCGGTTCGGCCCGGTTCTGGGCCAGATCGACCAACACCTGATCGGCGAGGGCCGCCACCAGGCGTTGTGGCAGGCGCTGGGCGCCCATGTGACCGAATGCGACGGTGTCGCCGGCACCCATTTCGCGGTCTGGGCGCCGAATGCCGCGCGGGTGTCCGTCGTCGGCGATTTCAATGCCTGGGACGGCCGGGTTCATGCGATGCGACGGGTCGGCGAAACCGGCGTGTGGGAGGTTTTCCTGCCCGGCCCGGGCGCCGGCAGTCTTTACAAATACGAGATCGCGCCGCGTGACGGCGCCCCGATCCTCAAGGCCGATCCGATCGGGTTCGGCGCCCAGCATCCGCCCGAAACCGCCTCGGTGGTGCGCGATATCGGCGGATACGCCTGGGGTGATGACGCCTGGATGCAAACCCGCGCCGCGCGCAATCGCCGCGACGCGCCGATTGCGGTCTACGAGGTTCATCTCGGCTCCTGGCGGCGGCGCACGGGGGAGGGCAATCGCCCGCTCGGCTATCACGAACTGGCGGACGAGCTGGTCGCCTATGCCACCGACATGGGCTTTACCCACCTGGAATTCCTGCCGGTCAGCGAATTTCCCTTCGACGGGTCCTGGGGCTACCAGCCGGTCGGGATGTATGCGCCGACGATCCGCTTCGGCCCGCCCGACGCCTTCCGCGCCCTGATCGAGGCCGCCCATGCGGCGGGCCTGGGCGTGATCCTGGACTGGGTGCCGGGCCATTTCCCGTCCGATCCGCATGGGCTGGCCCTGTTCGACGGCACGCATCTTTATGAACATGCCGACCCGCGCGAGGGCTTCCACCAGGATTGGAACACGCTGATCTACAATTACGGCCGCGCCGAGGTGAAGAACTACCTGACTGCCAACGCATTGTATTGGCTGAAGGAATACCATGTCGACGGGCTGCGCGTGGATGCCGTGGCCTCGATGCTTTACCGCGATTATTCGCGGGCCGCGGATCAGTGGGTGCCCAACCGCGACGGCGGGCGCGAGAATTACGAGGCGATCGAGTTTCTCAAGGAGATGAACATCCTGGCCTATGGTGCGGTCGACGGCATCCTGACCGTGGCCGAGGAATCCACCGCCTTTCCCGGTGTGTCCCGCCCGGTCGCGGCCGGGGGGCTGGGCTTCGGCTACAAGTGGAACATGGGCTGGATGAACGACACGCTGGGCTATATCGCAAAGGACCCGATCCATCGCAGCTACGATCATCACCTGATGACCTTTCCGGTCGACTGGGCCTTTACCGAGAATTTCGTCCTGCCGATCAGCCATGACGAGGTGGTGCACGGCAAGGGGTCGATGCTGGCCAGGATGCCCGGGACCGATTGGGAGAAATTCGCCAATCTGCGCGCCTATTACGGCTATATGTGGGGCTTTCCGGGCAAGAAGCTGCTGTTCATGGGCTGCGAGTTCGGCCAACGGGCCGAATGGAACCACGACGCGCAGCTGGACTGGGCCGCGCTGGAGGATCCGCGCCATGCCGGGCTGCAGGCGCTGGTGCGCGACCTCAACCGCGCCTATCGCGACACGCCCGCGCTGCACCGGCGCGACTGCGAGGCCGCGGGGTTTGCCTGGATCGCCAATGACCCGCCGACCTCGACCCTGGCCTTTGCCCGCTTCGGGGCCGACGACGACGCGCCGGCCCTGGTCATCTGCAACTTCACCCCGGTCGAGCGGCCCGGCGTCCGGATCGGCGTGCCCCGGCCCGGACGTTGGGACGAGATCATCAATACCGACGCGGCAGCCTATGGCGGCGGCAACCGGGGCAATTGCGGCGCGGTGACCAGCACCGACCTGCCCCGGGACGGTCACGACCAGTCGGTCACGCTGACCTTGCCGCCGCTGTCGGTTCTGATCCTGCGCCACGCCACTGCGACATGACAGGGATGGGAGGCCCGAACATGACCGATGAACGACGACTGACCCAAAGGGCCATGGCCTTCGTGCTGGCCGGCGGGCGCGGATCGCGGCTGAAGGAACTGACCGACCGGCGGGTGAAACCGGCGGTCTATTTCGGCGGCAAGGCCCGGATCATCGATTTCGCCCTGTCCAACGCGCTCAATTCCGGGATCCGGCGGATGGCGATCGCCACGCAATACAAGGCCCATTCCCTGATCCGGCATTGCCAGCGCGGCTGGAACTTCTTCCGGGCCGAGCGCAACGAATTTCTCGATATCCTGCCTGCCTCGCAACGGATGGACGACGTGCACTGGTATCGCGGCACGGCCGATGCGGTGACCCAGAACATCGACATCGTGGACAGTTACGATGTCGATTACGTCATCATCCTGGCCGGCGATCACATCTACAAGATGGATTACGAGATGATGCTGCGCCAGCACGTGCAGTCGAAGGCGGACGTGACCGTCGGCTGCCTGACCGTGCCCCGGCACGAGGCCAGCGCCTTTGGCGTCATGGCCACCGATGCGGGCGGGCGCATCACCTCGTTCCTGGAAAAACCCGCCGATCCGCCGGGCACGCCCGAGGATGCGACCAAGGCGCTGGCGTCGATGGGGATCTATGTCTTCAACTGGAAATTCCTGCGCGACCTGCTGCGCCGCGACGCCGACGACACCGGGTCCAGCCACGATTTCGGCAATGACCTGATCCCCGAGATCGTCCGCAACGGCAAGGCGATGGCGCATCGTTTCGACGACAGCTGCGTGCGGGCCGAAGGCGCGCCCAGCTATTGGCGCGACGTGGGCACCGTCGATGCCTTCTGGGAGGCGAATATCGACCTGACCGATTTCACCCCAGAACTGGACCTGTGGGACCGAAGCTGGCCGATCTGGACCTATTCGGAATCGACCCCGCCGGCCAAGTTCATCCACGACGAAAAGGACCGGCGCGGGATGGCGGTGTCGTCGATGGTGTCGGGGGGCTGCATCATCTCGGGCACCGAGGTGCGCAATTCGCTGCTGTTCACCGAGGTGCGCACCAATTCCTTCGCCGTGCTCGACCATTCGGTGGTGCTGCCCCATGTGGTCGTCAATCGCTCGGCCCGGCTGCGCAAATGCGTGGTCGACCGCGGCGTGGTGATCCCCGCCGGGCTGGTGGCGGGCGAGGACCCGGTCGAGGATGCGAAGTTCTTTCGCGTGACCGAACGCGGCACGACGCTGATCACCCAGCCCATGGTCGACAAATGGGAGGCCGCGCGCTGATGCGGGTGCTGTCGGTCGCCTCGGAATGCGCGCCGCTGGTCAAGACCGGCGGGCTGGCCGATGTGGCCGGCGCCCTGCCCGGCGCCCTGGCCCCCCTGGGGGTCGAGATGCGCACGCTGCTGCCCGGCTACCCGGCGGTGATCGCGGCATTGGAGGGCGCCGAACCGGTCTGGGCCGGAGAGGCGCCGGGCCTGGGCGCGGGGCGGATCCTGTCCGGGCGCGCCGCGGGTCTGGACCTCATGGTGCTGGAGGCGCCGCAGCATTTCGACCGGGCGGGCGGGCCCTATCTGGGCCCGGACGGCACCGACTGGCCGGACAATCCCGAACGCTTCGCCGCCCTGTCCCGCGCCGCCGGGATCATCGTCGATGGCGAAGGCGGCGGCTGGCAGCCGGACATCGTGCATTGCCATGACTGGCAGGCGGGGCTGGCGCCCTATCACATCGCCCGGGCGGGCCATGTGGTGCCCACGGTGATGACGATCCACAACATCGCCTTTCAGGGGCTGGCGCCGGCAGCCAAGCTGACGGCCCTGCGCATCGACAAGGCCGATTTCACCCGCGAGGGGGTCGAATACTGGGGCCAGGTCTCGGCGCTCAAGGCCGGGCTGGTCTTTGCCGACCACCTGACCACGGTGTCGCCCGGCTATGCCCGCGAATTGATGACGCCGGACTTCGGAATGGGGCTGGACGGGGTGCTGCGGGCCCGGGCCGATGCGCTGTCCGGCATTCTCAACGGCATCGACGAAACCGTCTGGGATCCGGCCACGGACACGGAAATCAAGCGCTACAGGACCCCGCGCGGCAAGGCGCCCAACACCGCCCGGTTGCGCGCCGAATTCGGGCTGCGTGATGCGGCCGGCCCGCTGTGCGTCGTCGTGTCCCGGCTGACCGAACAGAAGGGGCTGGACCTGCTTCTGGAGGCCCTGCCGGCGCTGCTGGACCGGGGCGGGCAGCTGGCGCTGCTGGGCGCGGGCGATCCGGGGCTGGAACACGCCTTCACCGCCCTGGCCGGGCCGGATGTGGGGGTGCGGATCGGCTATGACGAGGCGCTGTCGCACCGGATGATCGCCGGCGGCGACGCGATCCTGGTGCCCTCGCGCTTCGAACCCTGCGGGCTGACCCAGCTTTACGGGCTGAAATACGGCACCCTGCCGGTGGTCGCCCTGACCGGCGGGCTGGCCGATACGGTGATCCCGGCCACCCCGGCGGGACTGGCGCGCCCGGTCGCCACCGGGCTGCAATTCCACCCGGTCACCGCCCAGGCGCTGGCCGATGCGCTGATCCGGCTTTGTGAGCTTTACGCCCGGCCCGAGCTGTGGTCGAAACTGCAGCGCAACGCCATGGCGCATCCGGTCGGCTGGGATGGCTCGGCCGCCGAATACGCCGCGCTTTATGAAAGGCTCGTCCGGTCGCGATGACCCATCGTTTCGCCCTGTCCGCCGGCCGCCCCTGGCCGCTGGGCGCCAGCTTTGACGGCGAAGGCGTCAACTTCGCCGTGTTCTCGCAGCATGCGACGCGGGTGACGCTGTGCCTGTTCGGCGCCGACGGCACCGAAGAGCTGCTGATCGACCTGCGCGAACGCGACGGCCATGTCTGGCACGGCTACCTGTCGGGGATGCAGCCGGGCCAGCAATACGGCTACCGGGTGCATGGCCCCTACGCCCCGCATGACGGCCACCGGTTCAATCCGCACAAGCTGCTGATCGACCCCTATGCCAAGAAACTGTCGGGCCACCCGGTCTGGCATGACGCGCTTTTTGGCTACACGATCGGGCACAAGGACGCGGACCTGTCCCAAGACAAGCGCGACAGCGCGCCCTACATGCCGCGCAGCGTGGTGGTCGATCCGGCCTTCACCTGGGGCGATCATGGCCCCCCCGGACACCCCTGGTCGGAAACCGTGCTTTACGAGGCCCATGTCAAGGGCCTGACCGCGCAGCGCCGCGACGTGCCCCATGCGGGCACCTTTCTGGGGCTGGCCAGCGATCCGATCCTCGATCACCTGACGCAGCTTGGCGTCACCGCGATCGAGCTGCTGCCGGTTCAGGCCTTCGTCGATGACCGGTTCCTGGTCGATCGGGGCCTGCGCAATTTCTGGGGCTACATGAGCTATGGCTTCTTCGCCCCCGATCCGCGCTACCTGTCGGCGGGCGATATCGCCGAATTCCAGCAGATGGTCGCCCGCTTTCATGCCGCCGGGATCGAGGTGATCCTGGACGTGGTCTACAACCATACCGCCGAGGGCGACCAGCTGGGCCCGACCTTCAGCTTTCGCGGTCTCGACAACGCCAGCTATTACCGTCTGGCCGACGACCGGCGGCATTATCACGACGATACCGGCTGCGGCAATTCGCTGAACATGGACCATCCCTTCGTGCTGCGGCTGGTGATGGACAGCCTGCGCTACTGGGTCGAGGCGATGCATGTGGACGGGTTCCGCTTCGATCTGGCCTCGACCCTGGCGCGCACCGGCGACGGCGGGTTCAGCCGCGACGCGCCGTTCCTGCGGGCGGTGCGCCAGGATCCGGTGCTGAACCGGGTCAAGCTGATCGCCGAGCCCTGGGATACCGGCCCTGGCGGCTACCAGCTGGGCGCCTATCCGGCGCCGTTCCGGGAATGGAACGACCGGTACCGCGACCAGGTGCGCCGGTTCTGGCGCGGCGATCACGGCATGGTGTCGAAACTGGCCAGCCGCGTCGCAGGCTCGGCCCTGCGGTTCGATCATGACGGGCGGCGGGCGACCTCGTCGATCAATTTCCTGGCCTGTCACGACGGCTTCACCCTGATGGATGCGGTCAGCTACGATCACAAGCACAACCAGGCCAATGGCGAAGCCAACGGCGACGGGCACGACCACAATTTCAGCGACAATTGCGGCATCGAAGGGCCGACGGACGATCCGCGGGTTCTGGCCGCGCGGGCCCGGCGGCGTCGCAACATGATGGCGACGCTGATGCTGAGCCAGGGCGTGCCGATGATCCTGGCGGGTGACGAGCTGGGCAATTCCCAGGCCGGCAACAACAATGCCTATTGTCAGGACAATCCGATCGGCTGGGTCGACTGGAATGGCGCCGATCCGGGGTTCCTGGACTTCTGCCGCAAGGTCATCGCCTTCCGCCGCACCAGCCCGATCCTGCGGCAGAAATGGTTCCTGCATTCGCAGCCGCGCCATCTGGACGGCATTCCCGACCTGGTCTGGCGCCGCGCCGACGGCACCGCGATGAGCGACGCGGACTGGGCCACGCCGGGCCTGCTGTTCCTGGGCATGGAGGTGCGCATGGCCCGCGGCACACCGCCTTACGAGCCGCGGCTGGGCGCGATCTACGTGGTCTTCAATGCCGGCGCCCCGGTCGACGCGACCCTTCCGCAAGCCCCCGAAGGCCAGTTCTGGCGCCGCTGTTTCGACACCGCCGAACCGGGGGCGCTGGCGCCGGCCAGCCTCGACACCCGGATCGACGCCGAAACCGTCGCCGTCTTCGACCTGATCCGCAAACCCGCCGTGCCGGACATTGGCCGCGCCACGGCGAAGAAAGGACGGACCGCATGACCCCCACCGTGATCCAGACCGCGCCCATCGACGGGCAGAAACCCGGCACCAGCGGGCTGCGCAAGAAGACCCGCATCTTCCTGCAACCGCATTACCTGGAGAATTACGTCCAGGCGATCTTTGACGGGATCGGCGGCGTGGCCGGCGCGCATCTGGTGGTGGGCGGCGACGGGCGCTATTTCAACGACCGCGCGATCCAGGTGATCCTGCGGATGGCCGCCGCCAATGGCGCGGCGCGCTGCACCGTCGGGCAAGGCGGCCTCCTGTCGACCCCGGCCGCGTCGCATCTGATCCGCAAGCTGCAGGCAACCGGCGGGCTGATCCTGTCGGCCAGTCACAATCCCGGCGGCCCGGACGAGGATTTCGGCCTGAAATACAACGGCCCCAACGGCGGACCGGCGACCGAAGCCGTGACCGAGCGGATCCATGCCCGGACCCGCGACATCGACACCTACCGGATCATCGAGACGCAGGATATCGACCTCGACACAGCGGGCGAAACGACCCTCGCCGACATGGTTGTCGCGATCGTCGATCCGGTCACCGATCATGCCGACCTGATGGAAACGCTGTTCGATTTCGACGCGATCCGGGCGCTGTTCGCCGGCGGGTTCCGGATGCGGTTCGATGCCATGCACGCGGTCACCGGCCCCTATGCGCGCGAAGTGCTGGAAACCCGGCTGGGGGCGCCTGCGGGCACCGTGGTCAACGGCACGCCGCTGCCCGATTTCGGCGGCGGCCACCCGGACCCGAACCCGATCTGGGCGAAGGACCTGATGCAGGCGATGCATGGCGCGGATGCGCCGGATTTCGGCGCCGCGTCGGATGGCGATGGCGACCGCAACATGATCGTCGGACGCCATTGCTATGTCAGCCCCTCCGACAGCCTGGCCGTGCTGGCCGACCTGGCGCATCTGGCGCCGGGCTATGCGGCGGGGTTGAAAGGCGTCGCGCGGTCGATGCCGACCTCCTGCGCCGCCGACCGGGTCGCCGCCGCCAAGGGGATCGACTGCTACGAGACGCCGACCGGCTGGAAATTCTTCGGCAGCCTGCTGGATGCCGGCCGCGCCACGATCTGCGGCGAGGAAAGCGCCGGCACCGGATCGGACCATGTGCGCGAAAAGGACGGGCTTTGGGCGGTGCTGTTGTGGCTGAACATCCTGGCGGTGACCGGCAAATCCGTGGCCGCGCTGATGGCCGACCACTGGGCCCGCTACGGGCGCAACTACTACAGCCGACACGATTACGAGGCGGTGGACAGCGCCGCCGCAACCGGGCTGATCGACGCCCTGCGCGCCCGCCTGCCCGACCTGCCGGGCACCGAGGCCGCCGGGCTGACCATCGCCGCCGCGGACGAGTTTTCCTATGACGATCCGGTCGACGGATCGCGCGCCACCGGCCAGGGGATCCGCATCGGCTTTGCCAATGGCGCGCGGCTGGTGTTCCGGCTGTCGGGCACCGGGACCGAGGGCGCGACCCTGCGCGTCTACCTCGAACAGCTGGAGACCGACCCGGGCCGGCTGGACCGCGACCCGCAAGAGGCGTTGACCCCGGTGATCGCCGCGGCCGAGGCCCTGGCCGGGATCGCCGCGCGCACCGGCCGCACCGCGCCCGACGTGATCACCTGAGAGCAGCAAAAGGCCCGGCACAAGGCCGGGCCTTTCGCAGGATCGCCGGTGCCTATTGCAGCGCGGCGTCGGTCACGATGCTTGTCCAGGCGCCTTCCGGTGCGGCGGTGATCACCGGGTCCGACCCGCCGCCCAGCAGCGTCGCCACCGTGCGTTCGTAATCGGCGATGTCCAGCGCGCCGTTCGACCCGGCGGTCAGCTTGGCCACCTCGGACATCATGCGGATCTGGTGCTGTTCGGTCTGGGCGCCGGTTTCATCGTAATCCAGCACGATCATCGCCGCCTCTTCGGGGTTTTCCTCGGCCCATTTCCAACCCTGCATCGAGGCCCGGACAAAGCGCGCCATGCGGTCGACGAATTCGGGATCCTCCAGGTCCTGCTCAAGCACATAGAGCCCGTCCTCGAGCGTCGCGACGCCCTGGTCCTCGTATTTGAAGGTGATCAGCTCGTCCTCGGACACGCCCGCGTCGATCACCTGCCAGTATTCGTTGTAGGTCATGGTGCTGATGCAATCGGCCTGGCGCTGGATCAGCGGATCGACGTTGAAGCCCTGCTTGAGGACCTCGACACCGGTTTCGCTGGCGCCATCGGTGGAAATTCCGATCGTGCTCATCCAGCTCAGGAACGGGTATTCGTTGCCGAAGAACCAGACGCCCAGGGTGCGGTTGGCCAGGGTTTCCGGCCCTTCGATCCCGACATCGCCCCAGCAGGTCAGCATCATCCCCGAAGATTTGAACGGCTGCGCGATATTGACCAGCGGCAGGCCGTTTTCCCGCGCCGCCAGGGCCGCCGGCATCCATTCGACGATCACATCGGCGCCGCCGCCGGCGATCACCTGGGGCGGCGCGATGTCCGGCCCGCCGGGCAGGATCGTCACATCCAGCCCCTCGGCCTCGAAATAGCCGTTCTCGAGCGCCACGTAATAGCCCGCGAACTGGGCCTGGGTGACCCATTTCAGCTGCAACGTGACCGCGTCCTGGGCCAGCGCCGGCGCGGCGATCCCCAGCGCTGCGGCGGTCGCTGCCGCAAATGTCGTGTGTTTCATGTCAGAACCTCCAGGTCGTCTGCTCTTGTTTTCGCCCGGGTCGATCCCCGGGTTCTTCGTCGTTCATCCCTTGCGCTGCGACCCGTGCCAGAAGGTCACGCGTTTCTCGATCTGGCCGACCAGGCCGAAAAAGGCCGTGCCCGCCAGCGCCGCCACCACGATGGACGCCCAGACCAGGCCCAGGTCAAGCTGTCCGATGCTGGTCGAGATGCGAAACCCCAGTCCCAGCGTCGGAGAGCCGAAAAACTCGGCAACGATGGCGCCGATCAGGGCCAGGGTGGTGGAAATCTTGAGCCCGTTGAAAATGAAGGGCATCGCCGCCGGCAGCCGCAGCCGGATCAGCGTCTGGCCCCAGGACGCGGCATAGGTGGTCATCAGGTCGCGCTGCATCGCGGTCGTGTCGCGCAGGCCGGCGACAGTGTTCACCAGCATCGGAAAGAACACCATCAGCACCACCACCGCGGCCTTGGATTGCCAGCCGAAGCCGAACCACATCACCAGGATCGGCGCGGTGCCGACGATCGGCAGCGCGGCCATGAAATTGCCCAGCGGCAGCAGCCCGCGGCGCAGATACTCGCTGCGGTCGACCGCAAGCGCGGTCAGGACGGCGGCACCGCAGCCGATGGCATAGCCCGACAGCGCCCCCTTCAGGATCGTCTGCACGAAATCGCGCCACAGCATCTCCGGATTGGCGGCAAAGGTCGCGGCGATCTGGCTTGGCGGCGGCAGGATCACCGCCGGCACGCCCAGGCCGCGCACCAGCAGTTCCCAGATCGCCAGCACGGTCAGGCCAAAGATCGCCGGCACCGCAAAGCGCGCCCAGCGGCGGTCATGGGCCGGGCCGCGGGCGATGGCGATGTTGATCCCGTAACCAACAAGCCAGACCGGAAGGGCAAGCCAGGCCAGCGTCATGGCGCCATTCCCATCCGCCGCAGGGCGCGCCGCTCGGCCGCGCCGATCGCCCAGACCAGCAGCGCCGCCAGGGCCGCGGCGACGAACAGCGCGGCCCAGATCTGCACCGTCTGGCCGTAATAGCTTCCGGCCAGCATGCGCGCGCCCAGCCCCCCCTTCTGCACCGGCAGTTCGCCGACGATGGCACCGACCAGCGACGCCGCGATGGCGATCTTGAGCGAGGCGAACAGGTAGGGCACCGAGGCCGGCAGGCGCAGCGCCCAAAGCACCCGCGCCTTCGAGGCATTGTAGGTATGCATCAGGTCCAACTGCATCCGGTCGGGGCTGCGCAACCCCTTCACCATGCCGACGACCACGGGAAAGAAGGACAGATAGGCGCTGATCACCGCCTTGGGCAGCAGCCCCTGCACCCCCACCGAATAGAGCACCACGATGATCATCGGCGCCAGCGCCACGATCGGGATCGTCTGGCTGACGATGGCCCAGGGCATGACCGACATGTCCATCACCCGGCTGTGCACGATCCCGATGGCCAGCACCACGCCCAGGGTGGCACCGATCACGAAGCCCAGGAAGGTCGCGTTCAGCGTGACCAGCCCGTGATAGACCAGGCTCCGGTTCGACAGGGTGCCGCTTTGCACGATGCCACTCCGGCCATTGATTTCTTCGTCGATGGTCGAGGCGTAAAGCTCGGTCACCACCTGGTGCGGCGCGGGCAGGCGCGGGCGGTCCAGGCTCCAGCTTGCGCCCAACAGGCCCGGGTTGCGCGCGACCAGCGCCCAGGATGACATGTCGCGCCGGTCCACCGCCGTCGGCGGGTCGATGATTGCGCCGGCGCGTTCCGCCTGGGTCAGGGTTTCCCGGGCGTTCATCGGCACCACCGCGACATACCACAGCGCGATCAGCGCCAGCACCACGCCCAGCACCGGCGGCAGGCGCTGACCGCGGCGGGGCGTGACCGATGTGGTGGAGGCCACGCTCATTCCTGATACCCCGCGCGCAGCCCTTCGCGCACCCGATGGGCGATGGCGATGAAATCGGGCGTATCGCGGATATCGAGCGGGCGGTCCTTCGGCAAGGGGCTTTCGATCACGTCGGTGATCCGGCCCGGACGCGGCGACATGACCACGATATGGGTCGACAGATACACCGCCTCGGGGATCGAATGGGTGACGAAGGCGATGGTCTTGTGGGTCTTGTCCCACAGCCGCAGAAGTTCCTCGTTCAGCCGGTCGCGGACGATTTCGTCCAGCGCGCCGAAGGGTTCGTCCATCAGCAGGATATCGGCGTCGAAGGCCAGCGCCCGGGCGATGCTGGCGCGTTGCTGCATCCCGCCCGACAATTGCCAGGGAAACCTGTTCTCGAACCCGGCCAGGTCCACCAGCTCCAGCACCCGCGCCACGCGGTCCGCCCGTTCGGCCCTGGAATAGCCCATGATTTCAAGCGGCAGCGCGACGTTGCGCCCGATCGTGCGCCAGGGATAGAGCCCCGCCGCCTGGAACACATAGCCATAGGCCCGCGCCCGGCGCGCCGCGTCCGGGGTCATGCCGTTGACGGACAATATGCCCCCGGTCAGGTGTTCAAGCCCCGCGATGCAGCGCAGAAAGGTGGTCTTGCCGCAGCCCGAGGGGCCGATGAAGCTGACGAAGGCCCCCTTGGGGATGTCGAGCGACACGTCTTTCAGCGCATGAACCGGCCCGTCGGCGGTCTGGAAGGTCAGATCCAGGTGGCTGGCCTGGATGACGGGGGCCGCGCCGTCCCGGGCTTGACCCGGGACCTCTGCCTTGAGGTCTTCAATCATGCGATCTCCGCAAGAGGCCCCGGGTCAGGCCCGGGGCGCGATGGTCGTCGATCGGCACCATCAAACCCCCGTCGCCGGAATGCCCGTGCGCTCCACCGGCCGCGGGGCGGTCAGCTCTTTCCAGGTGCTGAGCGCCGTGTTCACCGTCCCGTTCGCTTCCCGGGCGACAAAGCTGCCGTGACCTTCCTGGGTTCGGATGTCCCCGTCATGCACCGCGACCTGGCCACGGGTCAGGGTAAAGCGCGGCAGGCCCTTGACCTCCTTGCCCTCGAAGACGTTGTAGTCGATGGCCGATTGCTGGCTTTCCGCCGAAATCGTCTTTGATTTCTCGGGGTCCCAGACCACGATATCGGCATCCGCCCCGACCAGGATCGCGCCCTTTTTCGGATAGCAATTCAATATCTTGGCGATGTTGGTCGAGGTGACGGCGACGAATTCGTTGGGCGTCAGACGGCCGGTATTCACGCCATGGGTCCACAGCATCGGCATCCGGTCCTCCAGGCCCCCGGTCCCGTTCGGGATCTTGGTGAAATCGCCCAGGCCAAAGCGTTTCTGTTCGGTGGTGAAGGCGCAATGATCCGTCGCCACCACCGACAGCGACCCCGACTGCAGCCCGGCCCACAGGCTGTCCTGGTGCGCCTTGTTGCGGAACGGCGGCGACATGACGCGGCGGGCGGCATGGTCCCAATCGTCGTGGAAATATTCGCTTTCATCCAGGGTCAGGTGCTGGATCAGCGGCTCGCCCCAGACCCGCTTGCCCTGTTGCTTGGCGCGCCGGATCGCCTCATGCGCCTCTTCGCAGCTTGTATGCACCACATAAAGCGGCACGCCGGCCATGTCGGCGATCATGATCGCGCGGTTCGTCGCCTCGCCCTCGACCTGGGACGGGCGGGAATAGGCATGGGCCTCGGGGCCGGTATTGCCCTCGGCCATCAGCTTGGCCTGCAATTCGGCCACCACGTCGCCGTTCTCCGCATGGACCATGGCGATGGCGCCGAGTTCGGACAGACGCTTGAAGCTGGCGAACATCTCGTCATCGTTCACCATCAGCGCGCCCTTGTAGGCCATGAAATGCTTGAAGGTGTTGATGCCGCGTTCGTTCACGACCTCGGCCATGTCGTCGAAGACCTGCTCGCCCCACCAGGTCACGGCCATGTGGAAGGAATAGTCGCAATTGGCGCGGGTCGACTTGTTGTCCCAGCGCTTGAGCGCGTCGAGAAGGCTTTCGCCGGGGTTCGGCAGGGCGAAATCGACCACCATGGTGGTGCCGCCGGCCAGGGCGGCGCGGGTGCCGCTTTCGAAATCGTCCGAGGAATAGGTGCCCATGAAGGGCATTTCCAGATGGGTATGCGGGTCGATCCCGCCGGGCATGACGTAACAGCCCGACGCATCAAGGGTTTCGTCGCCCTTGAGCCCCTGCCCGATCTCGATGATCTGGCCGTTCTCGATCAGGACATCGGCCTTGTAGGTCAGGTCGGCGGTGACGATGGTGCCGTTCTTGATGATCGTGGTGGTCATGGTGGGGGTCTCCTCTACCCGCCCCGGGCTTGACCCGGGGCCTCATGGTGGAGGTCCCGGGTCAAGCCCGGGACGGGAGTTGCTGGTGGTTGCGTTGGGGACGTCGATCCCCGAGGTTCGGTCAATCCGGGATTTGCGCAGTGATATCCTGCCAATTCGGATTGGCGGCCATGATCAACTGTTCTTTCCACGATCTGCGCCACCGCTTGATGGCCCGTTCGCGGCGCAGGGAGGCGTCGAAATCGTCGTGCGCTTCGAACCAGACCAGAGTCTTGATCTTGTATTTCGCCGTATGCGTGCCGAGGCCCGCGCGATGCGCATCGACCCGCCCGCGCAGATTGCGGGTGCGCCCGACGTAAAGGGCACCGCCAGGACGGGAGGCCATCATGTAGACGAAATGAGCCACAGCTCAGGGTCGCCGCAAACCGGTTAACAAAAGGTGAGTCCCGCCCCGGCCCCCGAGCCGGGGCCTCCACGTCGAGGCCCCGGGTCAAGCCCGGGGCGGGTGGGGTTCGGGACCGACTGTTCACCCCACGATCTCCGCCGTCTCCACCACCGCGTGGAACAGCACATCCGCCCCGGCCTTGGCCCAGTCCGGCGAAATCTCTTCGGCCTCGTTATGGCTCAGCCCGTCGACACAGGGGCACATGACCATCGCCGTTGGCGCCACGTCGTTGATCCAGCAGGCATCGTGGCCGGCGCCCGAGACGATGTCCTTGTGACTGTATCCCAGCCGCTCGGCCGCGCCGCGCACGGCGGCGACGCAGGCTTCGTCGAAGGCGGGCGGGTCGAACTGGCCGACGATCTGGGCCTCGAAGCCCACGCCGATCTCCTCGCACAGCTTCGGCGCGCGCTCCATCAGCTCGGCCACCATGGCGTTCAGCTTGTCCAGGATATGGGTGCGCATGTCGACGGTGAACACCACCTTGCCGGGGATGATGTTGCGGCTGTTGGGATAGACGTCGACATGGCCGATCGCGCCCACCGCATTGGGCTGGTTCTTCATCGCGATCTCGTGGACCAGCTCGGTCACCCGCGCCAGCCCGCGCCCGGCATTGCGGCGCATGTGCATCGGGGTCGATCCGGTATGGCTTTCCTTGCCGGTCACCGTGCATTCGATCCAGCGCAGGCCCTGGCCATGGGTGACGACGCCGATATCGACCCCCTCGGCCTCGAGGATCGGGCCCTGTTCGATATGCAGCTCGAAGAAGGCATGCATCTTGCGGGCGCCGACCTTTTCGTCACCCTTCCAGCCGATCCGCTCCAGCTCGTCGCCAAAGCGCTTGCCGGCCGCGTCGGTGCGCCCATAGGCCCAGTCCAGGTCATGCACCCCGGCAAAGACACCCGAGGCCAGCATGGCCGGGGCGAAGCGCGTGCCTTCCTCGTTGGTCCAGTTGGTCACCACGATCGGATGTCTGGTCTTGATGTTCAGATCGTTCAGCGTGCGGATGATCTCGAGCCCCCCCAGCACACCCAGCACGCCGTCATACTTGCCGCCCGTGGGCTGGGTATCGAGGTGCGAGCCGACATAGACCGGCAGCGCGTCCGGGTCGGTGCCGTCGCGGCGGGCGAACATGTTGCCCATCTCGTCCACGCCCATGCTCAGCCCGGCCGCTTCGCACCAGCGCTGGAACAGGGCGCGGCCCTCGGCATCTTCGTCGGTCAGGGTCTGGCGATTGTTGCCGCCGGCGATGCCGGGGCCGATCCGCGCCATCTCCATCAGGCTGTCCCAGAGCCTGTCGCCGTTGATCGTCAGGTTTGCGGCTGGTGCGGCCATGGCTGAATTCCCCGTTTCATGGTCCAATTCGGTGATGGACTCTTGCTCGTGATTTGACCAATCGGTCAAAGTGACGCTACCAGAGGCAGACGATCAGTCAAGCGAGATGCCCGATCCGCAGTCAGTTGCGCATCGAACCGGCGGAAAGGCGGACAGATGACGAAAAAACCGGCACGGGCCGAAAAGTCGGCCCCGCGCACCCGTATCCAGCGCGAGAAACGCGAAGAGATCCTGCAGGCCGGGCTGACCGTCTTTGCCGCCGAGGGGTTCCGCGGCGCCACGCTGGACCGGATCGCGGCCGAGGCCGGGCTGTCGAAACCGAACCTGCTGTATTACTACCCTTCCAAGGAGGCGATCCACGAGACCTTGCTGGAGCGGTTGCTGGCCACCTGGCTGGACCCGCTGCGCGCCCTTGACCCGGCCGGCGACCCGGTCGAGGAAATCCTCGCCTATGTCGGCCGCAAGCTGGACATGAGCCGCGATTTTCCGCGCGAAAGCAGGCTGTTCGCCAACGAGATCCTGCGCGGCGCGCCGCGGATCGAACCGGTCCTGAAGGGCGACTTGAAATCCCTGGTCGATACCAAGTCGAAGGTGATCCGCGACTGGATCGCCGCCGGGCGGATCGCGCCGGTGGACCCCTATCACCTGATCTTCTCGATCTGGGCCCTGACCCAGCATTATGCCGATTTCGACGTCCAGGTCCGCGCCGTGCTGGACGCGGCCGATCCCTATCCGGGGGCCGAGGCGTTCCTGGACGGATTGTACCGGCGGCTTCTGTCGCCCTAGCCCGACCGGCGGGTTTTGCGCAGGCGGTCCGCCCAGGCGCGGTAACGGCCCGACAACTCGGTCTCGCCGATCTTGAAGGCCAGCCAGCAGATCAGCGTCAACCCGCCCCAAAGCAGCAATTCGCCGACCTGCCAGAGCGCGCCGTGGCGGATCGCGGTCCAGCCGAAATCGCCCAGGAACCGGACGCTGGCCATGGCCCGGGAAAACAGGTTGACCGAGATGAAGGCGAACAGGGCGGCAGCCGTTCCGGCCATCACGAAGACGGCGAAAGCCGGCCAGCGGGTGATGTCGAACACGGCCATGGCGCGCCCTCCCGGCCCGAGGATGCGACGTGGGCCGGGGCCGGGCAAGCCCCCCTCGCGCAGTGGTGAGGCGCTGTCTATTCCGCCGCCCGCGCCGCCGGGTTGTTGGGATGGGTGGTCCAGTTCGCGTAATCGTCCGACACGATGCGCCCGGTGCGCGGATCGACGGTTCCGGCGGGCAGGCGTTCCATGGTGATGCACGCCTCGACCGGGCAGACGTCGACGCACAGGTTGCAGGCCACGCATTCGGCGTCGTTGACCTCGAACACCCGGCCCTCGTGCATCCAGATCGCCTGGTGGCTGGTGTCCTCGCAGGCGGCATAGCAGCGGCCGCACTTGATGCAGGCGTCCTGGTCGATCCGGGCCTTGGTGACGTAATTGAGGTTGAGGTATTGCCAGTCGGTGACATTGGGCACCGCGCGGCCGATGAAATCTGCGGTCGAGCGATAGCCCTTTTCGTCCATCCAGTGCGACATGCCGCGGATCAGGTCCTCGACGATCTTGAACCCATAGGTCATGGCGGCGGTGCAGACCTGCACGTTGCCGGCGCCAAGGGCCATGAATTCCACCGCGTCGCGCCAGGTGGTGACGCCGCCGATGCCGGAAATCGGCAGCCCGGCGGTTTCGGGATCGCGGGCGATCTCGGCCACCATGTTCAGCGCGATCGGCTTGACCGCGGGGCCGCAATAGCCGCCATGGCTGCCCTTGCCGTCGATCATCGGCTCGGGGCTGAAGGTGTCGAGGTTGACGCTGGTGATCGACGAAATCGTGTTGATCAGGCTGACTGCATCGGCCCCGCCGGCCCTGGCCGCCCGCGCCGGATAGCGGATATCGGTGATGTTCGGCGTCAGCTTCACGATCACCGGCTTGTCGTAGTTCTCCTTGCACCAGCGGGCGACCATTTCGATGTATTCCGGCACCTGGCCCACGGCCGAGCCCATGCCGCGTTCGCTCATCCCGTGCGGGCAGCCGAAATTGAGCTCGATGCCATCGGCCCCGGTATCGGCCACCCGCGGAAGGATCTCTTTCCAGCTGCGTTCGTCGCAGGGCACCATGATCGACACGATCATCGCCCGGTCGGGATAGTCGCGCTTGACCCGGGTGATCTCTTCGAGGTTCACCTCGAGCGGGCGGTCGGTGATCAGTTCGATATTGTTGATCCCCATCACCCGCCGGTCGGGGCCGTGGATCACCCCGTAGCGCGGCCCGTTGACATTCACCACCGGCGGGCCGGCCTCGCCCAGGGTCTTCCAGACCACGCCGCCCCAGCCTGCATCGAAGGCGCGGCGGACGTTGTATTCCTTGTCGGTAGGCGGCGCGCTGGCCAGCCAGAACGGGTTGGGGGATGTGATCCCGAGGAAGGTCGTCGTCAGATCAGCCATCGCTTCGTCATCCTTTCCATCGCGCCCCGGGCCTGACCCGGGGCCTCATCGGCAGAGGTCCCGGGTCAAGCCCGGGACGGGGTCACGCCATCAACGCCTTGTGGATATCCTCGGCGGCGTCACGCCCTTCGGCGACGGCCACCACCGTCAGATCCTCGCCCGTGGTGCAATCGCCGCCGGCCCAGACCCGGTCCAGACTGGTGCGCCCGGCCCCGTCGACCCTGATCTTGCGGCCGTCCAGCGCCAGCCCTTCGGGCGGCAACAGCGCCTGGCCGATGGCGCGGAACACCTGGTCGGCGGCCAGGCGGATCGTTTCCCCCGTGCCCGTCAGGGTGCCGCCCGCGTCCGTGGTGTATTCCAGCTCGATCTCGGCGGCCGCACCGTTGCCATGCACCGCCACGGGCCGCACATTGGTCAGGATCCGCACGCCTTTGGACGCCGCGAGGTCCTGTTCGAACCCGCTCGCCCCCATCCGGTCACGGCCGCGGCGATAGGCGATGGTGACATTCTCGGCCCCCAGCAGCTTGGACTGCACCGCGGCATCCACCGCCGTCATGCCGCCACCGATCACCACCACGTTGCGGCCCACGGGCAATGCGGCCAGGTCCGACGCCTGGCGCAGCTCGGCGATGAAATTGACCGCATCCGACACGCCGTCCTTGTCGTCGCCCGGCGCCCCGAGCGCGTTGACCGCGCCCAGCCCGATGCCAAGGAAGACCGCGTCATGGGTGTCGCGCAGCCCTTCCAGCGTCACGTCGCGGCCCAGGGCCGAACCATAGGCGATGGTGATCCCGCCGATCCCCAGCAGCCAGTCGACCTCGCGGGCGGCGAAATCGTCGGTGCTCTTGTAGGCGGCGATGCCGTATTCGTTCAGGCCCCCGGGTTTGGGTCGGGCTTCGTGGATCACCACGTCATGGCCCTGCATCGCCAGCCGGTGCGCACAGGCCAGCCCGGCCGGCCCCGCCCCGACAACGGCGACGCGCTTGCCGGTCGGCGCGGCGCGGGTGAACGGGTGGACCTGGCGCGCCATCACCGCATCGGTGGCATGGCGCTGCAGCCGCCCGATCTCGACCGGGGCGCCTTCGGCGGCCTCGCGCACGCAGGCCTCTTCGCACAGCGTCTCGGTCGGGCAGACCCGGGCGCACATGCCGCCCAGGATGTTCTGCTCCAGGATCGTGTGGCCGGCCGCCTCGGGCTGGCCGCTGGCGATCTGGCGGATGAACAGCGGGATGTCGATCGCCGTCGGACAGGCGGTGATGCAGGGCGCGTCATGGCAGAAATAGCAGCGATCCGCGGCCACCGCGGCCTCGTGCCCGTCATAGGGCGCGTGCAGGTCGTCGAAATTCTCGGTCAGTCGGTCGGCTGGCAAGCGACCCGGCACGATACCGGGCGTAAGCGGGCTGGTCATGGGCTCTCTCCTGCAGAGATTTGCCCCAGCCTGCCACAATCCGAAATTTTATCAAATGGTAAAATTCGGGCAGTTTGCGAACCGCCCCTACCGCGCCAGCCAGCCGCCATCCACCGGCACCACAGCGCCATGCATGAACCCGGCCAGGTCGCTGGCCAGGAAGGCGACCGGCCAGGCGATCTCTTCGGGCCGGCCCCAGCGCCCGGCGGGCACCCGCGCCAGCAGCGCCGCCTCGCGGTCCGGATCGGCCTGCAGGGCCGCGGTATTGTCGGTGGCGACATAGCCCGGGGCCACGGCATTCACGTTCACGCCATGGGGGGCCCATTCATTGGCGAAGGCCCGGGTCAGCTGCGCGATCGCGCCCTTGGCCGCGGCATAGGAGGGCACCAGGATCCCGCCCTGGAACGACAGCACCGAGGCGACGTTGACCACCTTGCCCCGCCCGCGCGCGACCATGGCGCGGCCCAGGTCGCGGGTCAGCACAAAGGCCGCGTCCAGGTTCACCGCCATCACCGCGTCCCAATCCTCGGTCGCGTGATCCGCCGCCTCGGCCCGGCGGATGATGCCGGCGTTGTTGACCAGGATGTCGATCGGCGGCGCCTCGGCCTGCAGCCGATCCAGCAGCGCCTTGATCGCGGCTCGGTCCGACAGGTCGCAATTCATCGGCCGGATCGGGCCATTGTCGCGGCTGTCGCGGCTTTCGATGGCGGTGCCGAGGCCGATCACCTGCGCGCCGCATGTGGCAAGGCATGCGGCGATCGCTTGCCCGATGCCCCGGCTGGCGCCGGTGACCAGCGCCGTGCGGCCGCTCAGATCAATCTCAGGTCCCGTCATTGCCCATTACCCTATCATCATCCTCATGGGTTCTTCGAGGTTGTTTTTGAAGGCTGTAAGGGCGATTGCGGCCTGGGCGCCGTTGAGGATGCGGTGGTCGTAGGAGAGGGCGAT
>HLSNC_1000062_pt1 | contig 159924 bp, 141 predicted proteins | sample HotLakmetagenome_2_FD_14041 | JGI IMG/M metagenome (IMG submission 14041)
GTCAGCCATCCTTTCGCTCCTTCCGTCACTGTAGAAGGAGCCGTCAAATCTGAAAGTGCGAAAGATTCTTTACGTTATCTTGTCAAATATACAATCGCATTTTTTTGGGCGGACAAGTGCCTGGCGTCATTTCATGGACTGGGACAGCCGATCATGACTGACGATCCATGCGGCACCGGCACTGGCGCGCGAGGATCTGGTGGGCAACGAAGACAGATGTCCGAGGGGATTCCCGGCCTCTCGCCCCCGGACGCGCGCCGGATCATGGAGCCTTTTCACCGAACCGGCCCGGCCGCCCCGGAAGACACGGCTCACCGCGCGCGAACGCGAGGGTCTGGCCCTGATCGGCCGCGGCCTGCGCAACGGCGAGGCGGCGAAACCCTGAAACTGTCGGAAAACACGGTGGCGGGGTCGTTCAACGATATCGACCGCAAGCTCGGCATCTCGTCGCGCGCCGCGGCGGCATGGCACGCAACCCGCCTGGGTCTTGGCACCCGGCCACCCGTCTGAGCCTCGCGCCGGCTCGCCCGCGCCCGGATGCAGGCCGCGTGCGCCCTCTGGGGCGTTGTGCGCGCCGCGCCTTTGCCGTAGCGTCGCGCCCAATGAACTAGGGAGAGGCTAGATGACTCGCAGCTATGGTTTCGACACATTGCAGATTCACGCCGGCGCGCGGCCGGACCCGGCGACCGGGGCGCGGCAGACACCGATCTACCAGACCACGGCCTATGTGTTTCGCGATGCCGATCACGCCGCGGCCCTCTTCAACCTGCAAGAGGTCGGCTATATCTACTCACGCCTGACCAACCCGACCGTGGCCGCGCTGCAAGAGCGTATGGCAGCACTCGAAGGCGGGGTCGGCGCGGTGTGCTGTTCGTCCGGTCACGCGGCACAGATCATGGCCCTGTTCGCGCTGATGGGGCCGGGGCGCAACGTGGTCTCCTCGACCCGGCTCTATGGCGGGACGGTGACGCAGTTCAGCCAGACCATCAAGCGGTTCGGCTGGTCGGCGAAATTCGTCGACACCGACGATCTTGATGCCGTCGAAGGCGCGATCGACGACGACACCCGTGCGATCTTTTGCGAATCCATCGCCAATCCCGGCGGCTATGTCACCGACATCCCCGCACTTGCCCGGATCGCCGACAAGCACGGCATTCCGCTGATCGTGGACAACACCTCGGCCACGCCGTATCTGTGCCGCCCGATCGAGCATGGCGCCACGCTGGTGGTCCATTCGATGACCAAGTATCTGACCGGCAACGGAACCGTCACCGGCGGCGCGATCATCGATTCGGGCAAGTTCGACTGGTCCGCGAGCGGCAAGTTCCCGTCGCTTTCCGAACCCGAACCCGCGTATCACGGGCTGAAATTTCACGAGACCTTTGGCGCGCTGGCCTTCACCTTCCACGGCATCGCCATCGGATTGCGCGATCTGGGCATGACGCTGAACCCGCAAGCCGCGCACTACACCTTGATGGGGATCGAGACCTTGAGCCTGCGGATGCAGCGCCATGTCGAGAACGCCCAGAAGATCGCGGCCTGGCTGGAGAAAGATCCCCGCGTCGAATCCGTCACCTATGCCGGATTGCCGTCGTCGCCATGGCACGAACGCGCGAAGACGCTGATGCCCAAGGGCGCCGGGGGGTTGTTTACCGTCGCGCTCAAGGGCGGATACGACGCCTGCGTGAAGCTGGTCGATTCACTGGACCTGTTCAGCCATGTCGCCAATCTGGGCGATACCCGGTCGCTGATCATCCATTCGGCCAGCACGACCCATCGGCAGCTGACGCCCAAACAGCAAAAGGCCGCGGGTGCCGCGCCGAACGTGGTGCGCCTGTCGATCGGGATCGAGGATGCCGACGACCTGATCGCCGATCTGGATCAGGCCCTGGCCAAGGCCGGTGCCTGAACACGGGCGCGATCAACAAAATGTGGCCTGGCAGCATCACTGCCGGGCTTTTTCTTTGCATCGGCGGATTCCTGCTATAGGGATGTGGGCAGCCGAGTCTTGGACTCGTTGTTATTCATTGGCCTGTGGTAAACGCGCTGTATGAAACCGAATTTTGCCCTCAAGCTGTCGCATGACGGCGTCCAGATCCTGCGGCGAACGGCATCGGGCTGGGTTCAGACGGGCTCTGCCCGTTTCGATTCCCCCGATCTGGAGACCACGCTTCACGCATTGCGCGCCGAGGCCGAGGCCCAGGCACCCGACGGGGTCTATTCGAAACTTCTCATGCCCGAAAGCGAGGTGCGCTTTGCCACGGTCTCGGCGCCGGGGCCGACGGATGAGGCGCGCAAGCTTCAGATCGAAGCCGAGATCGACGGGCTGACGCCCTATGCGCTGGACGAGCTGACCTATGATTACGTAATCGACGGGGATCATGCGCTGGTGGCGCTGTGCGCGCGCGAGATCATGGCCGAGGCCGAGGAATTCGCGCAGACACATGGCTTCAACCCGGTGTCTTTCGCCGCAACCGCGCCGCCCGGCGCCTTTGACGGCGAACCGTTTCTGGGGGAGACCACGGGCGCGCGCGCGTTCCTGCCCAAGGGCGCGCGGATCGAGCGCGACGCACAGCCCACCGTGGCGCAGCCCGCCGCAACGCCAAAGGCACCGGCGCCCGCGTCCACCCCGGCCAAAGCTCCCGGCCCGGCACCGCAAGGCAAGGCAAAAAGCGACGACCGGCCCGTCGCCGCGCCACCCGATGCGCCCACGGCGCCCCCGGCGCCGGCTGCAAAGGCGTCAGTGACCTCGGTCGCGGCTGCGGCCCCCGAGGCCTTCTCGCGCGTGGGTAATCTGGTTCGGCGCATGGGCACCCGCGTCCGCCGCGAACGCGTCGAGGCCGAGCGCAAGTCAACGCCACCGGCCGCAAGCGCGCAAAAGACAGCGCCCGACTCCGCCGCGACGCCCAGGGCGGCTGCGCCGGGCGCCGATCGTCAAGCGTCTGCCGCAAAACCGCAGGCATCGAAATCGCCGCCTGCTCAGGCGGCCAGTTCCGTTGGCAAGGCGTCCCCCCGGCCGGCTGCGCCCGACCTGGAATCGCGGGCGAAGGGTCCGGATCGCGCCTCCCCGCCGGGACCGGCAAAGGGTGCCGCGCCGCTTGCGTTTTCCTCGCGCCGCAAGCCCACGCCAACCGATGCGCCAAAAGGTCCGTCGCTGGCCGCGCAAGGGCCCGGCGCGCAAGCTGACAAGTCGCCCGGCCCCGGCGGCCGGATCGCCGTCACCCGCCAGGGCGACCCGACGACGCCACCCACCACGATGACCCGGCTTTATCGCCGCAGCAAACGGGCCGCGCGGGGCGCCTTGTCACGCATCGGGCTTGCCACCGCCCCGCGCAAGGCGCGAAAGGCCGAACGGGCGCGCAGCGGCGGTTCCGCATCGGATAGCGGGCTCAAGCCGGTTGTTCCCGGCTCGACCCCGCCCAGCGACGAGCGCGCAAAGGCGTCCGAGGCCGAGGCGCTGACCATCTTCGGTGCCCGCAGCGCGCAGCGCAGCGAGCGCAGCTTCGCGCGCCGGGGCCTGATGCTGACGGGCGGCCTTTTGCTGCTGCTGGTGGCGGTGGCGATCTGGGCGCTTTATTTCACGACCTCGCCGGGCCGCGACGACCCCGAGGTCGCCCTGCTGCCGCAAGAGCAGACGGACGACGACACCCAGGACACCGCCGACGATCTGCCGCAGATCCAGGCACCCGCGCGCATTGCCGATTCCGACGAGCCGGAGGGTGCGGAGCCCGCGCCTGACGACGACGCCGTCACGACCGACCCCGCCGCCGAGGCCGCCGAGTCGGATCCTGCACCGGACGCCCCCGCCGACGAAACGGCCGACGAGACGACGGAACCCGCCGACGCCGAGGCGACGACAGCCGATCCGGTCGGAACGGAGCCCGAGGAGACGGCCGAAGCCGCGCCCGACACCACCGACCCCGAGGCCTTGCTGGAACAACTGGTCGAAGAGGCGCTGACCGAGGCGATGCCATCCGATGTCATCGACGAAAACACCGCCCCCGCGACCGAGGGGACGGGAACCGACGAGGGCACGCAACCCGCCACAAGCGATGATCCGGCCCCCGATCTTGCCCAGAGCGAGGACGAGCTGGACGCCGATGCCGAGGACGAGCGCGCGATGGAGGCGCGCGACAGCTTGCGGATCACCCCCGACAGCGACGCCGAGTCCGATCAGCGGCTGGCGCTTCCGCAACTGCTGGACCGCCCCCGCATGGATGAGGTCGCCCCCCGCTCACCGCCGCCGCCGCCGCCCTATGGCGTCGAATTCGACCTGGGCGAGGACGGTCGGGTCGAGGCGACAGCCGAAGGGGCCCTGACCCCGTCCGGGGTGACGGTCTATGCCGGCACGCCGGATGCGGTGCCGCCCGCTCGGCCCGCGGAGCTTGCGCCCGAGCCAGAGCCAGAACCCGCCGAGCCCGAGGACGATGGCGCGGCCAACGAACCGGATGACACCCCGCGCCAGGATCCCGCGCTCGCCGGGTTCCGTCCACAGCCCCGCAGCCCGCGGATCGAGGAAATGGCCGCCGAGCGCGCGGCGGCCGAGGCCGAAGCAGAGGCGGAAACAGAGGCAGAGAGCGAACCCGACGCCACGAACAACGATGATGACAATGCCGCGCTGGACCCCCCGCCGGGCGGGGTTTCGCTTGCCGATCTGCGCCCGCAACGCCGCCCGACCGACATGGTGCCTCCCACGCGGTCCGATACCGCCACTATTGACGATGACGCGGCGGCCGAGGCCGTTGCCGTGTCCTTGCGGCCATCGTCGCGGCCGGCAGGTCTGAGCGCGCGCGCGCAAGAGATTCTGGCGGCAATGTCGACGCGTCAGCAGACCGAAGAACCGGCACCCGCCCCCGCCGAGGCGGCGCCGCGCATCCCCACATCGGCCTCGGTCGCCGAACAGGCGACGCAGGCGCGCGCGATCAACCTGCGCCGCCTGAATCTGGTGGGCGTGTTCGGCACCCCGGACAGCCGCCGCGCGCTGGTGCGCCTGTCCAACGGACAGGTCGTTCGGGTGCGGGTCGGCGACACGCTTGACGGCGGGCAGGTCGCGGCAATCGGCGACAATGAATTGCGCTACGTCAAGAACGGCCGCAACGAGGTCTTGCGCGTCGGCACCAGCGGCTGAAAACGTAGCGGCGCCGGCATGTTCCTAGCGCGGCGCGAACATCCCGCGCGCCAGCAAGACGCAGATCGTGGTGCCCAGCAGATGCGCGGCTAGCAGCGCGGCGGCCCAGATGGGCCACCCCTCGGGCGGGACGATCGCCATGGCCAGCGCCGAGACCGCCAGCCAGAAGATCAGCGCGCTGAACAGCGTCGCGGGCCAGGGCACCGTACCTTTGCGCCGGTCGGCGATGGCGGCCACGGCACCGACCCCGGCCGCCGACGCCAGTCCGAGGCCATAGGCGATCGGCAGCGACACGATGGTGCCAATGACGATCCCGCCGGCCAGCAAGCGACCCATCGCGCCATAATCCTCACCCGCGGCCGCCGTCATCGCGGCCATGACGCTGAGAAGGATGTTCACGCTCAATGCGCCGAAAAAGGGGCCAAGCGCCACGAACAGGATCCAGACCGCGGCCGTGCGCTGCCATGTCGCGTGCCCGGTTCCAGACGCTGCGCCAAGATCGTCCTTCATGCCCCCTCCCTCCGGTCGCCGGTCCTGGTGTCAGGATACGCCCGGACGGCACACCCAAGCCCCCCCTGTTCAGGGGGGACGGTGCGCGATCACGCAGCAGAGATGCAATGGCCGGATGTCAGCGCCGGGGCCGGTCAGCCGCCCAAATACGCCTTTTGCACATCGGCGCTTTCCAGAAGCTCTTTCGCCGTGCCCTCACCGGTGATCACGCCCTTTTCGATCAGGTAGCCGCGATCGGCGATCGCCAGGCTCTGATGCGAGTTCTGTTCGACCAGAAGGACCGAGGTGCCGGTTTCGGCGATGCTGGGCAGCGCCTTGAACAGCTCGCTCGTCAACAGCGGCGACAGACCCAGCGACGGCTCGTCAAGCAGCAAAAGCCGCGGACAGGTCATCATTGCCCGCCCGATGGCCACCATCTGCTGCTCGCCCCCGCTCATCGTGCCGGCGACCTGGGCCAGACGCTCCTTGAGCTTTGGAAAGACCGCAAAGACCTTTTCCATGCTCTCGTCAGCCTTGTCGCGGGTGCGCGGCAGGAAGGCGCCCAGCATCAGGTTCTCGGCCACGGTCAGGGTGCCGAACAGGTGGCGCCCCTCGGGCACCAGCGCCAGCCCGGCATCGACGATGCGGTGCGCCGGAAGCTTGTGCAGGGGTTTGCCCTCAAGCATGACGCGCGCGCCGGGCTCGGTGCGCACCAGCCCCGCCATGGCCTTGATCAGCGTCGATTTCCCCGCCCCGTTCGAGCCCAGAACCACCACGATCTCGCCCTCGCCGGCGGTCAGCGCCGCGTCCTCCAGCGCCAGGTGACGGCCATAGCGGACGGACAGGTTCGATACCTCAAGCATGATGCGGCTCTCCAAGATAGGCTTCGACGACCAGCGGGTCGGTGAGCACGTCACGCGGCGTGCCCTCGGCGATCTTGGCGCCTGCGTTCATCACCACGCACCGGTCACACAGGGAATGGATGGCCGACATCACGTGTTCAACCATGATGATGGTGGTGCCAAGGTCGCGGATCGAGCGGATGATGTCGATCCCGGCGTGAAGCTCGGTCGCGTTGAGCCCGGCCAGCCATTCGTCCAGCAACAGCACCTTGGGCTCCATCGCCAGCGCACGCGCCAGTTCCAGGCGTTTCTGGTCGATATAGGTCAGCTTCGATGCCTCCCAGTCGGCCTTGTCCTCAAGACCCACGATCTTGAGAAAATTCTCGCTGCGCGCGACCATCTCGGCATTCCAGCCTTGCCCCGGCCGGAACGCCATGCCAACGACGACATTTTCGGTCACGGTCATGTCGTCGATCAGGCGCAGAAGCTGGAACGTGCGCGCAACGCCCTTGCGGGCAACCCGGTTGGCCGGCAGGCCCGAAATGACCTCGCCGTCCAGTTCGATCCGGCCCCGGTCCATGCCGAGCCCGCCCGAAATCAGGTTCATCGTGGTGGTCTTGCCCGACCCGTTCGGGCCGATCAACCCCAGGACCTCGCCCCGGTCAAGATCAAAGGAAACATCGTTGACCGCCACCAGCCCGCCAAAGGCCTTGCGGGCGCCCTCGACTCGCATGAATGCCTGCGTCATGTGCGTTCTCCCACGGTGGCGTCGCTGGGAACCGGCTTGCGCCGGGCATGTCCCGCAAGTTCCTCGACCCGCCCGACGATTCCGTTGGGCAACAGATAGACGATGAAGATGAACACCAGCCCCAAGAGCAGCGAAAACGCCTGCGGGAAATAGTTGCTCAGCGCTTCGAACAGGAAGGTCATCAGCACCGCGCCCAGAAGCGGGCCATAGATCCGGTGCATCCCGCCCAGCAGCGCCATGATCACCACCTGGAACGACAGCGTCGCGTTAAAGGCGATCGCGGGGTCGATATAGGTCCAGCGCGGCGCCATGATCGCCCCGGCCAGCGCCATGATCACCGACGAGACGACGAACAGCGCCAGCTTGGCGAAGGTCGGGTTCAGGCCGAAATGGCGCGCCATGGTCTCATCGCCGCCGATCACCCTGAGCGCAAACCCCAGGCGCGAACGTTGCAGCGCCACAGCGCCCAACAAGACCACGGCCAGAAGCGCCAGAAGCTGCAGGAATATCTGGTGTTGCGAGATGTCCAGAAACACGTAGCGCCCGACCGACATGGTCACGTTGACCTCGTACCAGGTGACAAGCTGGCGCACCATTTCGCTCAGACCGAAGGTGAAGATCACGAAATAGATCCCCGCAAGGCGCAATGTGGCAAGGCCCACGATCAGCGCCACGGCCGCGCCGATCAGCGCGGCGATGACCAGAACGACGGTCCAGGGCAGCACTTCGCCCAGCACCGCGACGGTGTATGAGCCGATGCCGAAAAACACCACGCTGGCCAGCGAGATATAGCGCGTCGGGCCCGAAAACAGGCCCCAGGCCGTGGCCAGAACCGAGAAATTCAAAAGCCCGATCGCAAAGGCCAGCTGATAGCTGCTGGCGATCATCGGCAGCAGCGCCAGCCCGCCGGCCGCGGCGACGATCAGCACATAGGGAAGCGGCGAGCGATGCATCATCTTGCCACCCTCCCGAAGATGCCCTGGGGACGCAGGATCAGCGCCAGCAGGAAGACCGCATAAATCACCGCCACGGTCAGCCCGGTATCCAGATAGGTGGCGACAAAGGCCTCAATCAGGCCCAGCACAAGGCCGGCGATCAGCGCGCCAAGGACGTGGCCGACACCGGCCATGATCACCACGATCAGCGCCTTCATGGTGAACACCACACCCATTTCGGCGGTAAAGGTCATGTAGGTGCTGATCAGGATGCCCCCCAGCGCCGCAATCGCGCCGCCCAGGCCAAAGGCAAGGCCGGCAGCCCAGTTCACGTCGATCCCGACCAGCCGCGCGCCGATCGGATCGACCGACACCGCGCGCAGGGCCATGCCGGTGCGGGTATGCATCAAGAGCCAGTAGGCCACCGCCCCCACCAGCACCGCCGCCCCAAACGAGGCCAGCCGGTTCAGCGCGACGGTCGCGTCGAAGATGCGTATCGGCACCGAGAGATAGGAATACGAGGTATAGTCGCTGCCGAACATCAGCAGCATGATCCCCATGATCACGAACAGCAGACCGAAGGTCAGCAACAGACTGTCGATTTCCAGCGCGAGCGGCGATTTCGCACGCCGCACGATCGGCATCAGCATCACGCGATAGACCAGCCATGACAGCCCGAAGGCCACGGGCAGCACCAGAATCGCCAGCAGATAGGGGCTTATGCCGAAGGCCCCGAACATGACGAACACGGCAAAGGCCGCGGCGATCGAGAACTCGCCATAGCCAAGGTTCATCGTTCGGGACACCCCGTATTGTATCGTCAGGCCCATGGCGACCAGCGCATAGACCCCGCCAAGCGTCAGACCGCTCAGCACTGCGTTTGTGAACATGACCTCATCCTCTGGATAGGCAGAGGCGCGCGCAGAAACCTCTGCGCGCGCCCCGATGATGGTTGCGGATCAGTCCTCGGGCCAGGGCTGCTTGGGCATGACGAACTCGCCCCGGTTCGGCACGTCGCGCGGACCAAGGCCGACGACATAGCCGTCGCGGATCTGCCCGACCTTGAAGATGTTGGGCATCATCTGGCTGGCGAGGCTGATTTCCCCCAGCACGGTGTCGAACGTGCCCGATTTCATCTCTTCGGCGATGGCCCTGTTGTCCAGCGTGCCGGTGCGCTCGATCGCCTGTTCCATGGCTTCCAGCGCGGCATACATCACGATGGACCCGGCGCTGTCGGGGCGGCGCCCCGTGACCTCTTCGTGGCGTTCGATATAGTCCAGCGTGCGCTGGTCCGACATGTTCAGCCCACCATGGGTCAGCACGCCGTCGACGCTGGCGCCGAAACGGTCGGTATACATCGGGAAAGCGCCGCCGATGCCGATATACATGACGTTCGGGTTGAAATCATGCAGTTGCGCGTTCTCGGTGATGGCGATCGAATCGGGCGGATAGCTGAAGGCGGCAAAGGCCTTCACATCGCGGATTTCCGACAGCATGGACGAGAAATCCTGCGTGCCGACCGGATAGGTCTCGTCGAACACCAGGTTGAAATCGTATTCCGCAAAGGCCCGGCGCGCGGCGGCGGCCAAGTCGATGCCGAACGCATCCGCGACCGAAATCATCGCCACGTCATCGTCGATATGCCCGGCCGAGCGCGCCTCGTCCATCAACTCGACAACCGGCGTCGCCCAGGACGCCGCAGTGCCCGACAGCGGAAAGAAGCCCGGCCAGCGCTCGGCCAGTTGCGGGGCGCGGTCGGTGATCGCGGTCGGGGTCGAATGGATATAGCCGTGCCGGTCGAACAGCGGACCCACCGCCAGGTTCATGGCCGTGCCCCATGGGGCCAGCAGGATATCGACCTCATCCTGGTTGATCAGGCGTTCGACGGCGCGCACCGCCTCTTCCGAGTTCGAGCGGTCGTCGTATTCGATGACCTCGATCTCGCGGCGCTGGTCGCCCACCAGAAGCCCACCCTTTTCGTTCAGCTCGTGCACCCAGAGCTGGTAGTTCGGCAGGATCGTGGTGCCTGCCCCGCCCGCATTCGGACCCGACATCGAGATGGCATAGCCGATCTTGACCGGGCCGTTGCCCGATTGCGCGCGCGCCGGCCGCAAGCCGATCATCGGCGCCATGCCCAACCCCGCAAGCGAGGCGATTGTCTGTCTTCTGGTCAGTTTCATGGTCTTCCTCCCGTTTCGAACCAATTTGGTTCACTTCGCTCCCTTCGGCGGGCCGCGCCGTCTCGGCGCGCGGCCACCGGTCCCTGCTTCGGCGGGCTCAGCGCGCCAGGATCTGGCGCAGCACCCGCAGAAGTTCGTCTTTCGGCGCATCGCTCATCCCGATCGAGCGCCAGGCGACATGATGGTCGGGGCGCACCAGCAGGCATCCGCTGTCGCGCACCTCGGACGCGCGCGCCCATTCGCCGCTGTGGTCGACATAGGTCTGTCGCGGGCCGATGACGTGGCAGACAAGGTCGATGCTCAGATCGTCGGCCACCTGCGCCGCAGCCTCGACCCAGGCCTCGCCGCCCAGTCCGGTCAGCAGCGTGAACCGGCCGTGCCCGCAGATATCCAGCGTCGAGATCTGCGCGCCGTTGTCATGGCGATAGAGCCAGGCATGCGGCAGCCGGGCGCCCGGCCAGGTGGTCGGCTGATAGTGCAGATCGGCATCCAGCTGGAACGCCGGTTCGATCTGGCCGTCCGTCACCACCGCATCCGAGCGGTAGCGCTGGTTCATTTCGATCCCGTGGGCATCGAACTCGTATTTCTTGAAGGCAATGGCCTTGCGGATTGCCTCGCGCTGTTCCTCGGCCTCGGGCGTGCCCGATGTGCGCGCCTCAAGGTTGCGTTGCATCTGTTCGGGATCGACCCCCTCGGCCATGCCCAGCGCCTCGAAGATCGGGCCGAACTCGGCGATCGACTGGTTGGCACGGGTCACGATCTGCTTGGCGATCGGCGCGCGTTCGGCGTCGTAGCTTTCCAACAGCGCCTCGCCCGCCTGCCCCTTCAGCACCATCGCCAGCTTCCACGCCAGGTTGAACGCATCCTGGATCGAGGTGTTCGAGCCCAGCCCGTTCGACGGCGGGTGCCGGTGGATCGCGTCACCCATGCAGAACACCCGGCCATTGCAGGTGCGGGTGGCGTAGAAGTTGTTCACCGTCCAGACATTGGCCGAAAGCAGCTCGATCTCCAGATCGGGATCGCCGACCAGCTGGCGGGCCACGCCGGTGGCGAATTCGGGCGTCACCTCGGGCTCGGGTCCATTGATGTCATAGCCCCAGACGATCAGCCATTCGTTCCAGGGCCGCACCATGCGAACCAGCCCCATGCCGATGCCGCCGACATCGGCGCCGGGCTGCATGACCCAGTAAAGGACCGAGGGGCGATGCGCGACGTATTTCGACAGATCGGCGCGGAACAGGATGTTCATGGACCCGCCCACGCCCATCTTGCCGTCGAACGGCAGGCCCGCATGTTCGGCCACCAGCGACTTGCCGCCATCGGCACCGATCAGGTACTTGGCGCGCACCGTCACGTCCTTGCCGGTCAGGCGATCGCGCAAGGTGGCGGTCACGCCCTCGGCGTCCTGTTCGTGGCTCAGGTATTCGGTGGACATGCGCGCCTGCGTGCCGCGCGAACAGGCGGTCTTGAACAGCAGGGGTTCCATGAAGGTCTGCGGCAGATCGTTCATCCGCGTCGGCGAGGACATCAGATGTTCGGCGCGCGACAAGGGGTGGTTGCCCCAGGATTTCATGCGCCCGATTTCTTCGCCCGCCAGGCTTTCACAAAAGATGTTCTCGCCCATCAGGTCCTGTTCTGTGGCGAACAGATAGGCCTCGTCCTCGACCTCGCGCCCCAGGTCGCGCAAGACCTCCATCGTGCGCTGGTTGGTGATATGCGCGCGCGGCGTGTTCGCCAGCCAGCGGTACCGATTGACCGCCATGTTGTCGATGCCATAGCTCGACAGCAGTGCCGCTGCGGCCGCACCGGCCGGACCCGTACCGATGATAAGAACATCCGTCGTGATGTCGGCCATCGAAATTCCTTTCACCTCAGCATTCACGGCCGCCGGTGCGGCCAATTGTCAGGACGGGTGGGAAGGCGACGCGCGCGCGCCCCGTTTGCGCAGACCTGACCCGCAGGCGGCGAACGGCCGGCCGAAACCGGCCGGCGCACGGGATTGACGCGGATCCTCCCTGACCCCTCGAAAGAAAACCTAACCGGGTATGCATGAAATGTTGATCGCATCCGAGAGAAATAATATGACCCACCGTTATGAAGCTTGATAGTGAACACCTCGAAATCCTGGCCGTGATCGTCGAAAAGGGCGGTCTGACCGAAGGCGCCGAGGCCCTGGGCAAATCGCAGCCCTCGGTCTCGCGCAGCATGGCCCTGCTGGAAAAACGCATCGGCACACCCCTGTTCGAACCCGGTCGCAGGCCGCTGCGGCCGACCGAACTGGGCCAGCGGCTGGCCCGGCTGGGCGGCCAGATCCGAAGCGCGAATCAGCAGGCCAGCCTGCTGGTGCGCCGCTTTCAGCAAGGCCATGCCGGACGCCTGCGCGTCGGCGGCGCGCCGATCTTCATGGATGGCGTGGTCTCGACGATGATCGCGGATTTCCAGTCGCGCCATGACGATGTCCAGATCGACCAGACCTATGGCTATATCGACGATCTTGCCGCCGCGCTGCGCAACGGATCGCTGGATTGCGCGATCCTGCCGCTGCATGAAAGCCAGGTCCCCGAGGAGATGAGCTTCGTTCCGCTGCTGCCCGGCCAGAACGTGATCGCCTGCCGCGCCGGGCACCCGCTGTCGCGGCGCAAGGGGATCACGTTGTCGGATATCGACGATTATACCTGGATCGCGCCGCCATCCGACAGCCCGCTGTTTCGCGACCTGCAACGCGCGATCAAGGCCATCGGGCGCGACGATTTCCGCGTCAGCTTTTCGGGCGGAACGCTGGCGTCGATCATGTCGGTGCTGACCGGGTCGGATGCGCTGACGGTGCTGCCCTATTCGGTCGTGTTCCTGTCGCGCAACAACGCCGCGCTGGACGTGCTGCCGCTGCGGATCGAACATCCCGATCGCCAGCTTGGCCTGCTGACCATGCCCGACCAGAAGCAGCCGCCCGCGCTCAAGCGGTTCACCGGCTTCCTGACGACCGAGTTCCATCGCCTGCGAAACCGGATGGATCACGAATTGCAGCTGGCGCGGCGCCGGGGATAACCCCTATTTGAGCGCGACATAGGTCTGCGGGTCCAGCGTCGCCATGCGCACGGCCACACTGACCCCGGTGGATTGTTCCAGCGTTTCGCGCAGCCGGTGCGCAACACCGCGCAAATGGTCGGGCGTGCGCGTCGGGCTGGGCAGCAGTTGCAGCTCGGTGTTTATCTGGGGCTGGTCGTCCATGCCCGCAACCTCGATCAGTGCGAACTGGCAGGCCTCTGGCGGCACCTCCAGCGTTTCGCAGATCAGCGCGCGCAGATCGGGCAGCATTCCGGCGATCGCCTCGCGACTGGCGGGACAGGTTCGCGCGTCGATATAGAACTTGACGTTTGGCATGACGGTCTCAAACCGGAGCCAGAACGAAATCGAACCGCGAACGCCAGACGGTATCGCCGCCCTCATTGCGCTCATAGGGCGCGATCAGGCTTTTCTTGACGCCGAAAACGGCATCCGATTCCAGGTACTCGTCTTCGCCGACGAAGGTATGGGTGACCAGCTTCTGATAGCCCGGCGCGGTGATCAGGTAATGGATATGCGCGGGCCGGTACGGGTGACGGCCCAGATGGCCCAGCATCTGGCCGACGGGTCCGTCATCGGGGATCGGATAGCTGACGGGCTTGATGCCGCGAAAGCTGTAGCCGCCATCGGCCCCGGTGAAAAAGCGCCCGCGATTGTTCCACTTGGGCTGGAAATCGGGCTGCTGGACATCGTAGTAGCCATCGGCATTGTCGGCCCAGACATCGATGCAGGCGCCCTCGATGGGCTTGCCATCCAGGTCCAGAACATGGCCCTCGAACAGGCAGCTTTCGCCCTTGCCGTCCAGGGTGATGTTTTCGCCCATCGCACGGATCGGCGCATCGGCAACGTGGAACGGGCCAAAGACCGTGTTTTCCGTCGCCCCCGCGGGCCGGCGGTTGTTGATGGCATCGACCAGCATCGAAAAGCCCAGCACGTCCGACAGCAGGATGAATTCCTGCCGCTCGTCCGAGCACATCTGGCCGGTACGCGTCAGAAAGCCGATGGCGTAATCCCATTCGTCCTGGGTCAGGTTCACGTCACGGGCGAAGGCGTGAAGATGCTTTACCAGCGATGTCATGACCTGGCGCAGTCTCGGGTCGGTATCGGCACTCATTCGTGCGTTGACGATCTCGGCCGAGTTCTCTTCGGTGAAGTAGCTCATGTTCGGTTCCACGTGTTGCTTTCATCCTCGGCGCCGCGCCAGCCGGGGCGGCTGGCTCAGTTCCCGTTCTCGTCGTCATCGCGCAGCCGGTGCCAGCGCCGGTCCAGATAGACCAGTGAATCGCGCTCGGGCGTGTCGCCGGGCTCGGCGACCTCGCCCTCCAGCAGTTCGGCGGCGACGAGCGTGGCATCCTCCAGCGGCAAGGTGCCGCGCAGCCGGGCGCGGAACCAGGTGCCGATCTCGGTATAGCGCGGCTCGCCGGTGGGCAGGCGCTGCCACTGCACATCCGGTCCGAACCGGTCGGCACCGCTGGTCGCGGCCAGTTGCGCCAGTTCCAGATCGGCAAAGCGCGCAAGGTGGATCACCACGGTTTCCGCCCGCAGCAACGCCGTCGCGGTGGACGACCGCTGCGACAGCGAAAAGGCCACCAGCGGGGGCTCGGCGCTGACCGAGATCAGCGAACTGACGGTCAGGGCGACCGGCCCCTCGCCCGGATCGGCCGTGACGATGGCGACGCCGGCGGGATGGCAGCGAAAGGCCTGGCGAAAGGCGTCGCTCAGGGATTGGCTGTCAATGTTCATCCGTGCCGTCCTTGCCTGTGCCATCGCCGCCGCCCCGCATCATCGCGCATGTTCTGCGTATGGGCCGCTTGCGCGGCCCAAGACGCTTACTTCTTTTCGACCAGGTCGTAGAACTGCCAGACCCGGTCCGACCAGACGCCCGCCAGCTCGCGCCCGGCGGCGGCGACGATCGACGGGGCGATGGTGATATGGTTCACCGCGACCATGACATCGCGGAAATACCGCTGCATGGTGCCGTCGCGCAAGCTGGCGCCACCGGCGGCACGATAGGCGAAATTGACCGCGTGTTCGGCCGCCTCGTGAATTTCCGACTTGGCCATGTGGACCATGGTGATCTGACGGGTGGACACCGGAATGCCCTTTTCCACCGTAGCCTCGATATCGCCCCAGACCTCCATGACGAAGGCGCGCGCGGCGCGCATCCGGGCCTCGGCGCGGCCGTAGTCGTACCAGAACTTGTCGCTTTCGCCCAGCATTCCGGCGCGGCCGGTCTTTTGCTTGGCAAAGGCCGCGATCTCGTCCAGCATCCGGCGCCCCGCACCCATGGCCCAGCCCGTGTGCCCGATCGCCGCAAGGCCGATCACGCCCAGGGCGAACAGCTCTTTCTGGCGCTGGGGTTCGGCGGTCGCGATGGGATAGACCATGTCATCGGGGATGAAGAGATCCTCGGCGGCATAGTCGATCGAGCCCGTGCCCTTGAGGCCCAGCACATCCCAGTTGCCCAAGGGCTTGTGCTGATCGATCGGGGCATGGGTGCAGATGATGATCGGGTTGCCCTTGTCATCCATCTGCGGCTTGCCATTGCCGTCATCGACAAAGGCGGCGCTGTGCGAATAGGTGGCGTGGCTGAACCCCGAACCATAGCTCCAGCGGCCGTTGAGCTTGTAGCCCCCCTCGACCTTCTTCAGCATCCCCAGCGGCGCGCCCTGCCCCGAGAAACGGTTCTCGGTGCCCGGCGCGAACAGCTTTTCGATCGCGGTATCGGGCAGGAACGCCGCCGACATCGCGCCGATGGCGGTATGCACCATCGACACCCAGCCGGCCGAGCCCGAATACCAGGTGATCGCCTCGATCAGTTCCAGAACCTGGCGCGGCGGCAGTTGCGCCCCGCCCAGATCCTCGGGCGCCATGGAATGCGACATGCGCAAGGGGCGCAGCGCCTCGAAGCTTTCCTTCGTCAGCTCGCCCGCGGCCTCGTCGGCGGGGGCGTTCTTTTCCAGGATGGGGCCGATCTCCTTGATCTTCTTAAGAAGATCGCGGTGATCGGTGGTCTGGCCCCAATAGCTGTGGCGAATGGGCTTGTTCATCGATGTCTCCTCCTCGGGAATGGCGGGTGTTCAGGCGGCGAGGAAATCGCCGATCCTGGTCATGGTTTTCGGGCTTTCCTGCGCGATCAGATGGCCCGTGCCCTCGACGTGCAGCAACTGGCCGTTCGGCAAGGCCTCGGCCCACAGCGGCGCCTGGCTGGCAGGCAGCAACCGGTCCTCGGTGCCCCAGACAACCAGCGTGGGGTTGGTGATGCGGTTCAGGAACCGGCGCAGGTTCGGATGGCCCATGCCCAGCGTCGCGCACAGGCGGCCCACCGTTTCACCCTCGCGCGCGCGATCGGCACCGAATGCCTCGGCCGCGGCCGGGTCGGATCCGTCCGGGAAATAGCGCAGCGCGACCGACACGTCATGCGCCAGATAGCCCGGCAGTTCCTGCGGCGGGATCTCGGCCAGATTGGCAGCGGGGTGCGCGGGGTCGTTCAGACCGGCCGGTGCCATCAGCACGACCTTGTCGAACCGCTCACGCGCGACGGCCGCAAGCTCGGTCGCCATCCAGCCCCCCATGGAAAACCCGACCAGATGCGGCTTTTCCGGCAGGTCCAGCGCATCGAGAAGGTCCAGGTAATGCACGATCATGTCGCCCATGTTGGCGATATGGGGGGCATCGCCCGAAAAGCCCATTCCGGGGTGGCTGGGGCACAGAACCCGGAACCGATCCGCCAGTTCGGCCGCGAAATCGAAGCCCTCCAGCGTCGCCGCGCCGTGCAGGAACAGGACGGGCTTGCCCTGCCCGATCGCCTTGATCACCGTTTTCACGCCGCCGATATCATATTCCAGCGTCTCGAATTCTGCCGCCATTTCAGTCCCTCCCTCAGGCGCGATCGAAGCCGTCCATGCCGCCTTTGGCAAGCGCACGCCTTGGCGCGCATTCCCGCAACGACCCCTCGGCCCGGCGAACAATGCCCCACGTCGCGCCGCGATGAGGCGGGCGAACCGGACGGCGCCGATGCCGAAAGCGGACCACGCCCAGCTCCCTCTCGCGCGTGGTTTCGGGGCAGAGTAGACGGTGACACCCGATGATAGTCAAATGCGAAGAGTCCGGTTTTTCATAGCGGCAAGACATAAAGCCACCTTCCGAAGGGCCGGAAGACCGGAAATTCGGATAAAAAACATCGCCGAATGCGCAAAAACGCGGCGTGCCGGTGTCAAGATCCGGTGATCTGGTCATCTCGGTGCGCTCACGCCTTCTTGTCAGGCAGGATCAGGCGGCGCTGCACCGGAAACAGCGCCAGCCCCGTGCGGTCGGCCAGCAACCCCCAAAGCCCGCGGGGCGCGAACAGCATCACCACGATCGCGATGATCCCCAGCGCGAACAGATACCATGAGCCATAGCTGGCAAAGGCCGTCTGCAAGCCCCAGAATACCAGCACGCCCAGCACCGGCCCCTCCAGCCGGCCGATGCCGCCGATGACGACAATGAAGATCACATAGGCCGTCCAGGTGGTCACGCTGAACGCCGCATCGGGCGAGATCCGCGCGGTCTGCATATAGACCAGCGCGCCCACCAGCCCGGTTGCAAAGCCCGCCGCCAGAAACACCAGCCATTTCACCCGCCTCGGGTCCACCCCGACCGAGCGCGCGGCCTCGTCATTGTCGCGCACCGATGCCAGCGCCAGCCCGGTGCGCGAGCGCAGCAACCAATAGATCGCGGCGATGGTCAGGATACACAGCGCCAGCGCCAGCCAATAGGCCAGGATATCGCGCGCCGCGGCCTCGCGCACGCCGAACAGATCGGCCACCCAGTCGACGCCCCAGATGTCGGCGGTGACCTGGCGCGGCAGCGAGGTGCCGGTGCCGCCCCCCAGCGCACGCCACTGCGCGACCAGCAAACGCGTCACCTCGGCCACGACCCAGGTGCCGATGGCGAAATAGGCGCCCTGCAGGCGAAAGGCAAAGAAAGCCATCGGCACCGACAGCGCCAGCGCCGCCAACCCGCCCAGAATGATGGCCGGGACCGGGTCCCAGCCCCACAAAAGCACGCCGCCGAACATCGCATAGGCGCCGATGCCGACAAAGGCCTGCTGCCCCACCGACACCATGCCGCCATACCCCGCGATCAGGTTCCAAAGCTGCGCCAGCATCAGCATGGTCAGGATGAAGAACAGATCCTGGATGACGATTCGCGAGACAAAGGCCGGCGCCGCGACGGCCAGCGCGACCAGCCCGATCGCGGCAATGCCGGCGATGGTCGAGGCCCGTGTGCGGGTTGTGACATAGGCTTGCATCGCTCAATCCCTTGCGCGTGGAAACAGGCCGCGCGGCCGCACGAGGAGCACCAGCAGGAACGCCACATGCCCCGCCAGGATCTGCCATTCGGGGTTGATCTGCGCGCCCAGGGTCTGCGCCACGCCGATGATCGCACCGCCCGCCAGCGTGCCCCAAAGCGAGCCCAGACCGCCGACGATCACCGCCTGGAACGCATAGATCAGGCGCGCGGGGCCGATCGACGGGTCGAAATTCGACCGCATCCCCAGATAAAGCGCGGCAATCGTGACCACGACCATCGCCAGCCCGGTCGCCATGGCAAAGACGTGGCGCGGGTTGATCCCCATCAGCGAGGCGGTGACAGGATCGTCCGACGTGGCGCGAAACGCCCGCCCCAGCGCGGTGGCATACAGCAGCCGGTTCAGCACGAAGATCGCCGCCACCGCCGAGGCCAGCGTCATCAGCGGCAAGGTGCCGACAGTGCTGACCCCAAGGTTGAGCGAGGCGCTTTCCAGCCCGGCCGCCGGCAGGCGGCGGCTGTCGGCCGAGAACAGCTCAAGCATCCCGTTTTGCAGCGCGACCGACAGGCCGAATGTGACCAGCAGCGGGGGCAGGATGTCATTGCCCAGCACCCGGTTCAGAACCGCGCGCTGCAACACATAGCCGAAACCGAACAGCACCGGCGCCGCGATCAGCGCCGAGACGAACGGGTTCAGCCCCGACATTTCGACCACCAGAAGGATCACGAACGCCGCGGCGACAATCAGGTCGCCATGCGCCAGATTGACCAGACGCATGATACCGAACACCAGGCTCAGCCCCGCCGCGAACAGCGCATAAAGCCCGCCCAGCATCAGCCCCTGCACAAGCGTTTCGATCCAGATCATCCCTGCGCCTCGGTCCTGGTTCCAAAATAAGCGGCGTGGATATCCTCGCGCGTGATCTCATCGGCGCGCCCGTGCAAGGTCACGCACCCCTCCATCAGGCAATAAACGCGGTCCGCCACCGACAGCGCGCGGGCGATGTCCTGTTCGACGATGACCATGGCCGCGCCGCCCTCGCGGATGCGGGGCAAGGCGGCATAGATGTCGCGAATGATGACCGGGGCCAGCCCCAGGCTGATCTCGTCGCACAGCAGCAGTTCGGGGTTCGACATCAGCGCGCGGCCGATCGCCACCATCTGTTGCTGACCGCCCGACAGGGCGGTGCCGGGGCTGGCGCGGCGTTCGCGCAGGATGGGAAACAGCGCATAGACCGCCTCCAGCGTCCAGGGTCCGTCGCCCCGGCGCGCCTGCGCACCGATCAAAAGGTTCTCCTCGACCGAAAGCGACGGAAACAGCCGCCGCCCCTCGGGCACCATGGCGACCCCGCGCTGCATGATCCGGTCGGGGCTCATCGCACCGATCGGGGTGCCGCTATGCACCACCATGCCGGGCGCCTGCCGCAAGACCCCGGTGATCGAACGCAGAAGCGTGGTCTTGCCCGCGCCATTCGCACCGATGATCGCCACGACCTCGCCCGGCTCGACCCGCATGTCGATGCCGAAAAGCGCCTTGAACTGGCCATAAGCGGCAGTCAGGCCGCGGGTTTCCAGCAGGCTCATGCCTCGATCCCCAGATAGATTTCGCGCACCTCCTTCGAGGCCATGACCGCATCGGGGCTGCCCTGTGCGATCACCCGGCCGAAATCCAGGACCAGCAGCCGTTCGACCACCGAAATCAGCGCATGCAGAACATGCTCGATCCAGATGATGGTCACGCCCTGACCATGCAGCGCGCGGATCGTGTCACTGAGGGTGCGGCACTCGGCCTCGGTCAGGCCGCCCGCGATCTCGTCCAGCAGCAAAAGCTCGGGCCGCGTGGCCATGGCGCGCCCCAGTTCCAGCCGCTTGCGGTCCAGCAATGTCAGGCTGCCGGCAAGCTGGTTGGCCCGCGCCAGTAGCCCGATCCGGTCCAGGATTGCGGCGCAATCCTCGGCCACCTGCCCTTCGGGCAGACCGCGCCCGAAGGCGGCGGCGGTCAACAGGTTCTCGAACACCGTCAACCCTTCGAACGGTTGCGGGATCTGGAAGCTGCGCCCGACCCCCATACGCACCCGCGTCATGGCCGGCAGGCGCGTCACGTCCTGATCCAGCAGGACGACCCGGCCGGAATCGGGCATCAGGTTGCCGGTGATCAGGTTGAACAGCGTTGATTTTCCCGCGCCGTTCGGCCCGATGATACCCAGTGCCTGCCCGCGCGGAACAGCCAGCGACACGCCGTCGGTCACCCGCAGGGCGCCAAAGGCTTTCGACACGGCGTCGAGAACGAGAACGTCGCTCATGGCAGGCTCCGGCATGGCGCCCGGCACCCTGCGGTGCCGGGCGGCAGTGACGCTGCGGCTGGTGTCAGGACAACGCTTCCATGTCGCCGCCGGTCGGAATGTCCGAGGCGGTCTGGTTGTCGACCACCACAAGATCAAAGCTCTCGTCGTCCTGGCGCCGCCACTGGCCGCCGACCAGCGGGGTCTTGCAGACGTTCTGCGCCGCAAAGTCCGGCACACCGTCGCCGTTCCATGCGACGCGGCCGACGATGGTCTCCAGATCGGTGGCGGCGATCGCGGCGGCGATCTCGTCAAGGTCATTGCTGTTGGACACCCGGCCCATGGCATCGGCCGCCACCTCGAACAGCGAATGAACGAAGCCGATGGGCTGGGTCCAGGGCCGCCCCGAGTCCTCGGTAAAGGCCTCGGCCAGTTCGGCGCTGGACTGGCCGGTCAGCGACGACGAGAACGGATGCGTCGGCGTCCACCACACCTCGGACGACAGGTTGTGCCCGCCCTCGCCCAAGGCCTCGACCGATTGCGGGAACAGGATCGCCTTGGCCACGGTGATGATTTTGGGGTCGAAACCCTGCTGCAGCGCCTGATTGCGGAAGGTGGTGAAATCCGGCGGGATCACAACGCCGGTGACGATCTCGCAATCGGCCTCGCGGAAGGCATTGATCTGCGCGGTGAAATCGTCGGTCAGGTTCTGGAACCGGCCTGGGTCGGTGGTCGTGTATCCGGCCTCGGCAAAGCCGGACGCGACGCCATTGTCGGGATCGCCCCAGGCATTGCCATCGGCATCGTTGGGGAACAGACCGCCCACCTGCTTGTTGGTGTCGAGCTGGTTCCACATGTTGGTGAAGACTGCGATCACGTCTTCAAGCCCCCAGAAGTAGTGGAAGGCAAAGTCGAACGGGCGCCAGCTGTCGGGCGCGCCGGGGTCGCCCTGCTGGCCGATGAAATAGGGCTGCCAGGGCGCGACCGTCGAAATGCAGGGAATGCCCTCGGCCTCGCAGGTGGTGGCGACCGGATTCGTGGTTTCCGGGGTCGAGGCGACGACGATCATGTGCACCTCGTCGCGCACGATCAGTTCACGGGCGACGGCGGCGGCGCGGTCAGGGTTCGACTGACTGTCGCGCACGATCACCTCGAACTCGGACCCCACCTGCGAGGCCAGAAACGCCTCGATGTTGAAGGAATCGCTTTCGGCGAACCCGGCCAGCGGACCCGATTGCGGGCTGACATAACCGATCTTGATCCGCGCACCCTGGGCAAGTGCCGGGGCGAACAGACCGGGCGCGGCCACGGCCATGCCTGCGGCGGTTCCCGATTTCAGCAGTCTGCGTCTGGTAATCATGGTCTCTCCTCCCGTTTTGCTGGCGGTTCAGGCCGGCTTGCGGCCGTCCCAGGCGTCTTGCAGAAGCTGTCGAATGCCCGCGCGGGTGATCTCGCGCGGGTTGTCATAGGGGTTCTTCACCGCCAGGTCGGCGGCGCGGTCCAGATCGGCCTCGCTCACGCCCAGTTCGGCCAGCGTCATCGGCGCGCCGATGTCCTTGGCGAATTGCCAAAGCCCCGCACCGGCGGAATTCGCGCCGAAGGTGTCGCGGATCGGGGCCAGCAGATCGGCCACCGCAACCTCGTTATAGGCCGTGGTATGCGGCAAAAGGATCGCATGGGTTTCGGCATGCGGCAAGCCGAAGCTGCCGCCCAGCACATGCGCCAGCTTGTGATGCAGCGCCATCGACACATAGCCCAGCGCGGTCGAACAGCCCCAGGCGGCATAAAGCGCCTGCGCCCGCGCGGCGCGGTTTGTGGGATCGTCGCGCAGCACCGGCAGCGCGGCGGCAAAGGCCGACAGCGCATCGCGGCTCAAGGCCTCGGTCACGGGGTTGCGGTCGGGGGCATAAAGCCCCTCCATCGCATGGGCGATGGCGTTGAGCGCCGATGTCATCGTCAGCCCCACGGGCAGGCCCAGCGTCAGATCGACATCATAGACCACCACCTCGGGCCGGATCGAGGGATCGCGGCGCGTGACCTTTTCGCCCTCGGCGGTTTCGCCAAGGATATCGGTCATCTCGGACCCGGCATAGGTGGTGGGGATCACCACCTGATCGGCGCCGGTGCGCGTGGCGATCGCCTTGCCCAGGCCCGTGGTCGAGCCGCCGCCCAGCGAGACCAGGCAATCGGCGCTGGCATCGCGAAAGGCGGCGACCGCACGTTCGGTGACATCGACCGGCGTGTGCATCGCGGCCTCGGCGAACACGCCCGCCGCGCGCGTGCCCAGCGCCCCGGCCATCTGCGCCGCCTGGTCGGCCTGCTGCGGGGTCGCCAGGACAAGGGCGCGGCCATGGCCCAGCCGCGCCACCTCGTCGGGCACCTGCGCAAGGGTGCCATGCCCGAAAACGACGCGCGTGGTCAGCCCCGGAAACACGAATGCGCGCGTCATGGCGTCACCCGTTGCGACCGGCACCGGCCGATCGAGCGTGCAGCCCGCTTGAGATCCTGCATCTGTGCCTCCGTCGTGATCGCCGTGCCAAGGGCAGATAGCCGCGCACCGCATGGCCCCGACCCCACGGTCGGCGGCCAGCCCCTGAACGGCCCTCCTCCGTCTGCGGAGCAATCTAGCCCACGGCATCCTGGGGGGTAATGTCATTTGGCGCGCACTTCATAACCATGCGCTATGAAAATGCGCGATCTGGCAGCAATCTTCCGTCACCTGCACAAATCGCCTTCTTGCAAAGGCGCGCCGCTCGACCCAGAAAGGGGCCATGTCGACCCTGATCGGACTCTGGCGCGGCGCGCTGTCGCTTGACGAGGCATTCTGGACCTGGCTGGTCGGGGTCGGGTTCTTTGTCAACCTTGCCACCAGCGCGGGCTTTCTGGCCCTTGTGACACTGGACTGGCCCTGGACCGCGCTGTTGGTGGGCTATGCGATCCCCCTGCCCTACAACCTTGTGGCCCTGGTGGGGGTGTGGCGTTCTGCGGCGCGGCATCCGGGCTCGCCGCTGCATGCCGAACTCGCCCGCTGGGCCAGTGCGGCGCTGATCGCGATATTCCTGCTGACCTGAGTGCCGCACCGGCACCCGTGATCGCGGCGCGGGCTTGCCCGTCGCCCGCGCCCGCCCTAGACCATGGCCCAGGCGCGCTGCGAGCACGTCATCCAACGGGGGCTATCCATGCCGCACGATCACGGCCATCACCACGGTCATACCCATCTGGACCCATCCAGCGGCGACCGGCGCGTCGCGCTGGCGATCTGGGCCAATGCGCTGCTGAGCCTGGCGCAAGTCATCGGCGGGCTGTTTTCCGGCAGCCTGGCCCTGATCGCGGACGCGCTGCACAACCTGTCGGACATGATGTCGCTGGTCATCGCCTTTGCCGCGCGCAGGATCGCCCGGCGCCCGGCCGATGCGCGCATGACCTTTGGCTATGGCCGCATCGAGGTGGTGGCGGCGCTGATCAATTACACCACGCTGATCCTGGTCGGGGCTTACCTGGCCTATGAGGGCGCGATGCGGCTGATCGATCCGCCGCCGGTTCTGGGATGGACCGTTGTCATCATCGCCGGTGTCGCGCTTGCGGTGGATGCGCTGACGGCCTGGCTGACCTGGACCATGCAGAAATCCAGCGTGAACATTCGCGCGCTGTTTTTGCACAACCTGTCCGACGCGCTGGCCTCGGTCGCGGTGATTGCCGGCGGCACGCTGATCCTGCTTTACGACATGCGCTGGGTCGATCCGGCGATCACCATCGGTATCGCGCTATACATCCTTTGGCTGGCACTGACAGAGATCGGCACCCCGGTCCGCACGCTGATGCTGGGCAGTCCGCCGGGGATTGACGGCGCGGCGGTGATCGCGGCGGTGCGCGCGGTCGAGGGGGTGGCGGATGTCCACCACGTTCACCTGTGGCAAATGCAGGAACACGAGCCCGCGCTGGATTGCCATGTGGTTCTGGATGCGCAGGGCTGGTCGCGGTTCGAGGCCGTCAAGGCGCGCCTCAAGGATCGTCTGGCGAGCGAGTTCGGCATCCGCCATTCGACGCTGGAGTTCGAACAGGCCGACCATCCGGCCTGCCGCGCGGCGCGCCTTTACGGCCATGACGCCCCGGCGGACGACGGTCAGGCCTGACCCGGCCGAGGTCTCAGGCTGGCAGCAGGCCCAGCGCCGCGTCCGAGGCCGGCTGGCCGTATTTGTCGCGTGGCGGCCAGGGGCGCTGCGACCAATGCGGGTCAAAGCTGAAGCTTGACACCTGCCGGCCGGGCACCAGCGCGCCGTTGCCCGCGCCCAGCGCGTAATCGTAATAGAGTTTGACGATCTCCTCGCGGCTGACCTGTTGCGCGGCGGGATGTTCGAGGCAGGCATCGCGCCAACGCCGCACGCGCGCGAAGTCCTCGCCAGCCGGCAGATCGAACCCCTCGTAATAGGACAAGAACCAGAAGCGCATGAACATGGGCGTGAACACCGCCTCGGCCAGGCCGAAGCGGTCGAACAGGAAGACGCCATCGGGGTTGTGGCGCCGCAGGAACGCATCAAGCTTGCCGTATTCGCCGCGCATCTGTTCGACGAACCCGGCCCGCCCTGCCGGGTCACGGTTCATCACGAAACGATAGCCGCAGGTCGTGAACGGCCCCTCGTGGGCGATCAGCATACGCTCGACCGCGCGTTCATAGGGATCGCTGCGCGCCACCGGCGGTTCGGCGAACACCTCTTCGACATAGCGCAGGATCACCAGGCTTTCCTTGATCACACGGCCATCGGGCAACAACAGGACCGGCATGGCGGTGGTGCCGCCGGTGCGTTGCAAAAGCCAGTCAGGCCGGGGGCGCGTGATGTCCACGACGTGAAAATCCACCGCATCGCCCATACCCTTGAGCGCCAACAAGATCTCAAGGCGCTGCGAGAACGGGCAGACCGGAATGTGGCAGACCGTGGGGCGCGTGATCTGCGGGGCATTGGCATCAGGCATGGGCACGACTCCTCGGACAATGGCGGTTACCGGAACGCCGCCATTAAAGCGCAAGACGGGCCGCGGTCAAATACCCGCGGCCCGCCCCACAACCCTTGCCCGGACCGGCGCTTACCGCAGGCCCATGATCATGCGATAGCGCATCTGGTCAAAGACCACCGCCAGGATCAAAAGCGAGCCCAGAACCACCATCTGCATGTAGGAACTGATCTGCGCCAGGTTCATGCCGTTTTGCACCAGGATGATGAAGAACCCGCCCAGCACCACGTTCTCGACCCGGCCGATCCCGCCGCGCAGCGACACCCCGGCGATGACGCAGGCGGCAATCGATTCCAGCGCCATGCTGCTGCCCATGTTGGCATCACCCGTTTCCACCCGTGCGGTCAGCAACAGCCCCGTCAGGCCCGCCATCAGCGCACACATCACATAGACCCGGATCAGCGTGCGGCGGGTGTCGATGCCCGACAGGTTCGCCGCCTTGATGTTGCCGCCGACCGCGTAGATCTGCGCGCCGTTGCGCATATGCGCCATATAGATCCACATCAGAAAGATGAACACGATCGCAATCAGCACCGGCACGGGAATGTCGAACACCCGCCCGAACCCGAAGAGATTGCCAAATTCAAAGGGCAGGTCCGACACCGGCACGCCGCCGGTCAGGAACAGCGCCACCCCCGCCCCGGCGGAGGACACGCCCAGTGTCATGATGAAGGGCGACACCCCGAAGAACGCCACGCCGACGCCGTTGATCAGCCCGATCACCGCCGCCACCGCGAAACCGGCCAGGGCGCCCAGCACGATCACCAGCCAGACGGCCTCGGGGAACATCGGTGCCATGGCGACCATCGTCATGGCCGATATGACCGAGCTGAGCGCGATCACCATGCCCACCGACAGGTCGAACCCGCCCGAGATCAGCACCAGCATCTGCCCCAGCGACACCAGGATCAGATACACCGACTGACGCCCCACGTTGAGCAGGTTCTGCGTGCTCAGAAACGCCTGCGACGTCAGCGAAAAGACGATCAGCGCCGCCGCCAGCAGAAATGGCAGGACGCCCACCCGCAGAAAGATCGTCCTGACGATCCCCAGCGGCGAGAAACTGGTCTTGGTGGCCGTGCTCATGCGTCTGCTCCGGTCTCTTGGAAAAAGTATTTGAGGACTTCGGTTTCCGTGATCCGATCGCCCGACAACTCGGCGCTGACATGGCCATTGGCCATCACAACGACGCGGTTGGCGAGGTTCATCACCTCTGGCAGATCGGATGAGATGACGACCACGGCCTTGCCGGCCTCGGCCAGTTCGGCGATCAGGCGATAAAGCGCGGCGCGCGTGCCCATGTCCACGCCGACCGTGGGTTCATCCAGGATGTATAGCTCGCTGCCATGGCAGAAGCTTTTGGCGAACAGCACCTTTTGCTGGTTGCCGCCCGACAACTGGGCAATGGTGCGGTTGCGGTAATGCTGGTGCAATTCGACATGGTCGAAGATGCGCCCCATCTCGCGGTTGATGGCGCGATGGCGCTGAAACGGGCCATTGGCGCATATCCCCATCATCAGGTCGATCGCCAGGTTGTCGGTGGCGGGCGCGGGCAGGATCAGGCCCTCGGTCTTGCGATCCGATGTCAGATAGTAAAGCCCGGCCTGCATCACCGCGCGGGTATTGTGACCGGTGATGTCGCGCCCCTGAAAGCGCACGCGACCGGCGCGGGTCTCGTTGACCCCGGCGATCGCGCGAAAGAGGCGCGACTTGCCAGACCCGACCAGCCCGGCCACGCCCAGGATCTCGCCGCGCCGCACCTGAAGATCGACGCCATGCACGCCCCAGGCTTCCAGCCCCTCGACCTCCAGCACCACCTCGCCGGGATTGTGGGCGATGGCAGGATAGACATCACTGATCTCGCGCCCGGCCATCATCGCGATCAGTTCGCCATCGCTGGTGGCGTCCATCGCCACCGTGTCGATCTTGGCGCCGTCGCGCAGGACCGTCACCCGGTCGGCGATGCGCGCGAATTCGTTGATCCGGTGGGAAATATAGATGATCCCGATCCCGGCGGCCTTCATCCGCAGGACGAAGTCGAACAGATGGTCCACCTCGCGGTTGCTGAGCGATGCGGTCGGTTCGTCCAGGATCAGCACCGACACGTCGCCGTGGAACGCCTTGGCGATTTCCACCATCTGCTGCTGGGCGCGCGGAAGTTGTGCCACCATCGCCGTGGGGTCGATGTCGAACCCGCGCTCGGCCAGCATCCGTGCCGCCTCGCGCCGCATCTGCCGATGATTCACCAGCGGACCAACCTTCGGCTCGCGGCCCAGAAAGATGTTTTCGGCCACGCTCATGGTCGGAATGAGCGAAAATTCCTGAAACACGGTAAAGATCCCGCGTTCCTGTGCCTCTGAGACGGACTCGAGGGTCATCGGCGCGCCGTTCATGCGGATCTCGCCCGACGTCGGGGTGTTTGCCCCCGCCAGAAGCGAGATCAGCGTCGATTTTCCGGCGCCGTTTTCACCGAACAGCACATGCACCTCGCCCGCGCGCAGGTCGAAATCCACGCTATCCAGCGCCTTGACGCCGGGATATTCCTTGCTCAACCCGTGCGTGCTGATGAGGGAAGATTGCGTCATCGCTTGCCTTTCCGGCCCGTCGCCGGGCGCAGGATGCACGCAGGCCGGTTGACCCGGCCTGCGCGCGTCATCGTATCAGTTCACGCTGAACACCGGCGAGAAATCATCGGGCGGCAGGATCGCGTCGCGATCGACATCGGCGATGTTGTCCTGATCGACCACGAAGATACGCGGGCCGACATGGCGGACCAGATCCTCGCCTTCCAGCGCGCGCACCGCCTGGTCAACGGCGATCCGGCCCTGAATGACCATCGAATCGGCCGGCGCACCCAGGATGAAGCCACGCTCGATCCCGGTATAGACGCCGGGCGTCATGTAGAAGGCCAGGATATCGACCTCGTCGGTCAGGCCGCGTTCGCGGATCACGCTTTGCGCGGCTTCGGCGGTGACGGCGGTGCCGGCGATGTAATCGACATCGGGGTTGGCGGTCAGCACATCCTCGACCAGACGCTGCTGGACCTCGCGGCCGGTGTCGCCGTAGCGCGGTTCAAGAACGCGCACCGCCGTTCCCTCGACGGCTTCCATGAAGCCGCGATGCGCGGCCTCGACCCAGCCGGCACCGGCCGGTCCGGGGAACCAGCCCACGGTCACTTCCTCGCTGCCCTCGGGATGGGCCTCGGCCAGGTAGCTGCCGGTTTCATAGCCCATGGTATGGAACGACACCAACGACTTTGCCGTCAGTTCCGGCGCCGACATGCCGTTGATCACGTCGATCACGGGAATGTCGTCGGCGACCAGTTCGCGCACCAGGCTGTTGAGCCCGTCATACGAGATCGCGCCGATGATCACGGCATCGGCACCGGACGAAACGCAGTCCTCGATCTGGCTGATCTGGCGCGGCAGTTCGGTATAGCCGTCAGCCTCGACCACGGTCATGTTGACGCCCAGGCGGCGGGCCTCTTCGATGACGCCGTAGTCGACGCCCAGCCAGTAGGCATCCTTCATATGGGGGAACGAGACGCAGATTTCCCACTCCTCGGACGCGGAGTCGAGCGGTTCATAGTTCACATCGACCCTTTCGCCATCCTCGGCGAAGGGCGGTTCGACGGCCTGGGCCGGATAGGGATACCAGGCGTCCTGGGCGCTGGCGGTGAACGGCACAAGGGCCGTTGCGCCAAGCAGCGCAATCTTTCTCAGCGTAGCAGTCATGGTTCAGAGCTCCTCTGTTGCAGGTGGTCGGCCGCGGTTTGCGCCGCGGTTTTTGGTTCAGGCCGAGGCCGGGGCGGCGGGATCAGCCCGCCGCCAGGGCCTCGCGGATCGTCTGAAGCCGCTCGCGACGCGCCTTGCGCGCAGCCAGCGCGGTCTCCATGTCAACCTTGACGAAGCGAACCTTCGTGTTCGGTTGCAACTGCCCGATCAGGTCCATATCGGCCGAGATCACGGCACCGATGGTGAAATAGCCCCCGCCCGACACCGCGTCGCGGTGCAGCACGATCGGCTCGGTTCCGCCGGGCACCTGGATCGAGCCATAGGCATAGCAGCCGTCCACGATGTTGGACGGGTCCGACCCCGCGCCGAAGGGCTGTTCGCGCGGAACGAACTCCATCGGCGATCCGCCGCGAAAGCGATAGCCCATGCGGTCGGCCTCGGGGGCGACGGTCCATTCCTCGTCAAAGAACCGCTGTTGCGACGCTTCGGTGATGCGGTGCCAGTAAAGGCCCGGCAAAACGCGCAATTCCACCGGCGACTTCTGTTCGCGCAAAAGCGCGGTATCGACCGAGCGCGCGGCCGGGTTGCCCGGCTTGCCCAAGGGCAGCACGTCGCCCACGGCAATGGCACGGCCGTCAACACCCCCCAGCGCGCCGATCGGATAGGTCGAGCGCGACCCCAGTTGCGCCGGCGTGTCGATCCCGCCGGCAAACGCGATGTAAAGGCGCGCGCCCTCCTTGAGGAAGCCGAAATTCAGCACTTGCCCGGCCTTGACGGGAAACGCGCTCCAGCCCGGCTTTTCCTCGCCGTCCAGCAGGATCGGCATGGTCGCACCGGTGACAGCGACCCAGGTGTCCTGGGTGAACTCCAGCTCGGGGCCCATGAACACGGCTTCCAGCCCGGCAGCGGTTTCGTCGTTGCCCACCAGCATGTTGGCCACACGCATGGAAAAGCGATCCATCGCGCCGCCCTCGGGGATGCCAAGGTGAAAGTATCCGGGGCGCCCCATATCCTGAATGGTGGTGGAAAGCCCGGCTTTTCTGACCTCAATTGCCATTGAGCGCCTCCATCAGCTTTGCGTTGGTTCCGGCCATGTCGGCGTTGAACCCTTCGAGGTCGAACTCGACCTCGGCCATGCGCGGCGCATAGGTGCCGGCCTCGACCTGCGCCAGGATGCTGTCGTATTCGGCCCGGTCGATCGGACGGAACTTGACGATGTCCCCAGGCTTGAAGAAAACCATGAAATCCTTGAGATAGCTGGTCTTTTGGGTCGGGTCGTAGATCGTCATCGGGGTAATGCCGAACATCTGATAGCCGCCTGCCCCCCGCACCGAATAGACGCAGGAAAAACAGCCGCCATAACCCACGGTCTGTTTTGGCGTGTCGGTGCGCGGGCGCAGATACTTGGGCACCTCGATCTGCTTTTCGCGCTCGACCAGCTGATACAGGAACGGCAGGCCCGACACGAAACCCACCATCGACACGAACCACGGGTTCGAATGATGCGCCTCGATGAACGCCTCGACGCTGTCATAGCCGTTGATCCGCGCGGCATATTCCAGATCGGTGGCATTGGGATCCTGGTGACGCTCGCGAAAGCGCATCACCGTCTCATGCGTCCACGGATCCTGGTAATAGACCGGCATTTCAACGATGCGGGTCGTCATCCGACGCTCGGCGTTGTTGGCGGCGCTTTCAAGCGCTTTGAGGCGCGCCATCATGTCATCGGGATGGATGATGTCGGGGTTGAAGCGGACCTCGAACGAGGCATTGGCGGGCAGGATCTCGGTCACGCCCTCGATCTTGGCTGCCTGAACAGCGCGGGAAATGGCGATGGCCTTGAAAAAGGCCTCAAGCGACATCTCGTCGTCCATCTCGACGAAGATGTGCTCATCACCGCCAAAGGTGTAGCGGGTTTTCACGTCGTCCCTCCTATGCTGATGCAGTCAGGTTGCCGGCTGCAAGCCAAGGCTCCAGCCACTGCGTGTGAACGCGCCCCTCGCGCAGGTCGTCGGACGCGGCCAACGCCTTGTGCAAGGGGATCGTCGTCTTGAGCCCGCCGAGGTCCAGCGCGCCCAGGGCCTCGGCCATCTTGTCGATCGCCGCTGCCCGCGTCGGCGCATGCACGATCAGCTTGCCCAGAAGCGAATCGTAGAACGGCGGGATCTGATAGCCTTCGAACAGGAAATGATCGAAGCGGATGCCCTCGCCCTCGGGGATCGCCAGCGAGGTCAGCTTTCCGGGAAACGGCATGAACTGGCGCAATGGATCCTCGGCATTGATGCGCACCTCGATCGCATGGCCGTTGACCGCGATCTGGTCTTGCGACAGCGACAGGGGCGCACCGCCCGCGACCTTGATCATCTCGGCCACGAGATCGACGCCGGTGACCATTTCCGTGACCGGGTGCTCGACCTGGATGCGGGTGTTCATCTCGATGAAATAGAACGCGCCGCTGGCATCGTCATAGAGGTATTCGACCGTGCCCGCGCCCCGGTACCCGACCGCCTCGGCCAGCGCCACGGCGCTGTCGCAAAGCGCCGCGCGGGTTTCATCGGACAGGCCAAAGGCACCGGCCTCTTCCCAGACCTTCTGGCGGCGGCGCTGCAACGAGCATTCGCGCTCATAGCAATGCACGGCATTCGTGCCGTCGCCCAGAACCTGCACCTCGATATGGCGCGGGTTCACGATCACCTTTTCGATGTAGAGCCCGCCATCGCCAAAGGCCGCCTGCGCCTCGGCGCGGGCCTGCGGGGCAAGGCGCGCCAATTCGGCCTCGTACTGCGCGATCCGGATGCCACGCCCGCCACCGCCGGCTGCGGCCTTGATCATGACCGGAAAGCCCACGGCGCGCGCGGCCTCCATCACCGCGGCCTCGCCCTCGACCCGACCTTCGGAGCCGGGCACGACCGGCACGCCAGCCGCCTTGGCGGCGACGCGCGCGGCGACCTTGTCACCCATGCGCTCGATCGTGGCGGCCTCGGGGCCGACAAAGATCAGCCCGGCGTCGGCGACGGCCCGCGCAAACTCCGCGTTCTCGGACAGAAAGCCATAGCCGGGATGCACGGCATCGGCGCCCGTTTCCTGCGCCGCCTTCAGGATCGCCGGGATCGACAGGTAGGATTGCGCCGCCGAGGCGGGGCCGATGCAGACCGCCTCATCGGCCTGTTTCACCGCCAGCATATCGGCATCGGCCTCGGAATGCACCTGCACCGTGCGGATACCCAGCGCCTTGGCGGCGCGGATGATTCGCACCGCGATCTCGCCGCGGTTGGCAACCAGAAGTTTGCCGATCGCCATGGATCAACGCACCTTTGCCAGAACGTCGCCAGCCTGAACCGGTTCGGCATTGGGCGCCACGAATCCGTCGAACGTGCCCTCGACCTCGGCCTTGACCTCGATAAAGGTCTTCATCACCTCGACAAGGCCGATCGTGTCATCGGCGGCCACGGCATCGCCAGGCTTCTTGAACGGCGCGGAATTCGGGTCGGGCGCGTGGTAGAACGTGCCGGGAAGCGGGGATTGAATATCGGGCATGTGTGATTTCTCCTGTCAGGCAGCGTTTTCCAGCACCGTCGCCGCCGAGGCGATCGAGATGCCATTCTCGGTCAGGGCGGCCCGCACGGCGCGGCCGATTTCCAGCGCGCCGGGCGTGTCGGAATGAAAGCAGATGGATTCGAAGTCGATGGCGATATCCTGACCATCGACGGTTTCGACCCGCCCCTCGCGGCAGGCGCGCAGGCACTTGCGGGCAATCTGGTCGGGGTCGAACTGGGCGACCTTGCGGGCAAAGACGATCGAGCCCGAACTGTCATAGTCGCGGTCGGCATAGAATTCGCGGATCACCGGCTGGCCGAAGGCGCGTGCCACCTTGCAGGTGGCGGAAATATCCATGCAAAACAGCAGCAATTCGGGCGCGCAGGCGCGCAAGACCTCGACCAGGTGGTTCGACAGGCTTTCGTTCGCCGCGGCCTCCATGTAGAGCGCGCCATGCGGCTTGACATGCTGAAGGCGCACACCGTGGCGGCGGCAGAATTCGCGCAGGGCGCCAAGCTGGTAGATGATGTCGTTCACCAGCTCTTCGTCGGAACATTTCATGTAGCGCCGGCCAAAGCCCTGCAAGTCGCGATAGGCCGGATGCGCGCCGACATTGACGCCATGTTCCTTGGCCAGCAGCACGACCCGGTTCATCAGGTTGGGGTCGCCCGCGTGAAAGCCGGTGGCGACATTGGCCGAGCTGATCACCGTCATCAGGGCGTCGTCCGGCGCATCGCCATAGCTCCAGTGACCGAAGCCCTCCCCCATGTCGCAATTCAGATCAACAATGTTTTTCATCGCGCTCCACCCTCTTTGCATCCTCAGTATGCGCAACTTCCGTGAACAGTAAAATTTTGAATTTTGCGGACGTGATATCGGAAAATCCGAACGCCTGGCGCGGCCAGATGTGCTGAAAATCCTTGCAATTGCTGGATTCCATTTAAGATTGCATTCCCAAATGACCGCTGATATCGAGAATCGAACATATGAGCATTCGGTTTTTCCGATACAGTCTGGACCCTTCATGCGCGTTCGGCAATTGAAATACTTCGTGGCGACCGCCGAATCCGGGCAGGTCAGCCGGGCGGCGGTGTCACTGTCGGTCTCGCAATCCTCGGTGACGACCGCGATCCGCGAGCTTGAGGCCGACATCGGCCTGCGCCTGTTCGAACGCAGCCCGCAGGGGATGGAGCTGACGCCGCCGGGGCGCGAGCTTCTGGCCGTGGCCTACGAGGTGCTTGCCAAGATCGAAGAGGCGCGCAACCTGCGCTATCGCGCCTCGCCGGTCAGCGGCACGCTGACGGTGGCGGCGACCTATACGGTGATCGGCTATTTCCTGCCCTATCACCTGGGCCGGTTGCGCCGGCTGCATCCCGATCTGACGATCAATCTGCATGAATTGAACCGCGAGGCGATCGAAGAGGGGTTGATGGCCAACCGCTTTGATCTGGCGGTGCTGCTGACATCGAACATCACCACGCCCGAGCTGGACACCGAAACCCTGTTCCGGTCGCCGCGGCGGCTGTGGGTGGGCAACAGCCACCGCTTTTCACAGCGACGCAAGGTGACGATGGAGGAGATCGCGCAAGAGGATTACATCCTGCTGACCGTGGACGAGGCCGCGCATAGTTCGATGAAATACTGGTCGCTGCAAAAGGCGCAGCCGCGTATCAAGCTGCGCACCTCGTCGATCGAGGCCGTGCGGTCAATGGTCGCCGATCACCAGGGGGTGACGATCCTGTCCGACATGGTCTATCGCCCCTGGTCGCTGGAGGGCAAGCGCCTGCACACGGTGCAGACCGATTACCCCGTGCCGTCGATGGATGTCGGACTGGCCTGGCAGCGCAACACCGAATTCTCGCCCGCGTTGCAACTGGTCTACGATTATTTCCGCCGCAGCTTCATCGCGCCGCAGATCTGATCGCGCACGGTCGGTCTGATCGCTGCACCCGGCCCTCAGGCGTCCGGCGTTTCCTCTTGCAAGGCGATCAGCGCCGCGCCGGCCTCGACCTGGGCACCGGCGGCGGCCAGCACCTCGGCCACGGTGCCGTCGCGCCCGGCGGTCAGGGTGTGTTCCATCTTCATCGCCTCCAGCACCGCCAGCCGCGCGCCCTTTTCCACCTGATCGCCCGCCGCCACGAACACCGCCTTGACCAGCCCCGGCATCGGCGCCACGACCACGTCAGCCCCCGCCCCGGCATCGGCGGCCACCGCCAGCGGATCGGGGATGGTGAACAGATGCGTCTGCGCGCCGAAAACCGATACCGCCGCGCCGTGACGACAGGCCTGCGCCGTCTGCTTGGCGCCGTCGATCCACCAGGCACCGGCGCGATGGCTGGCCAACATCTCTTGCCCGCCGATCCGCAGCGCGATGGCGCCATCGCGCAGGCGCGCCAGACGGCAGTCGTGCTCGATCTCGCCCTCATGCAGCACCAGACGTTGCCAGTGCGGCTGCCAGAGCGCGAAACCCGCCAGCGGCGTATCCGCATCGGCGCCCCAGGCCGCAAGCGCCGCAAGCGCCACCACCGCATGCGCGGCGGGCGCGCGGGCCGTCAGGGTATCGAGATCGCGCCCGATCAGCCCGGTATCGACCTCGCCCGCGGCAAAGCCCGCATGCCGGGTCAGCGCCGCCAGAAAATCGCGGTTGGTGACCGATCCGGCGATCTGCGCGCCCTCGAGCGCGGCGCCCAGACGCGCCAGCGCCACCACACGGGTGGGGCCGTGGGTGACGATCTTGGCGATCATCGGGTCATACCAGGGGCTGATGACATCGCCCGCCCGCACGCCCGAATCGATCCGCGCGCCAGGGGCGAAGTGCAGATGTTCCAGCGTGCCGGTCGCGGGCAGGAACCCGGCCGGCACATCCTCGGCATAGAGGCGGGCCTCAAAAGAATGGCCGTTGATCGACAGATCGTCTTGCCGCGCGGGCAGGCTTTCGCCTGCCGCGACGCGCAGCTGCCATTCGACCAGGTCGATGCCGGTGATGGCCTCGGTCACGGGGTGTTCGACCTGAAGCCGGGTGTTCATCTCCATGAACCAGAAGCCGTCGGTCCTGAGCCCGCGCGCACCGTCGACGATGAATTCGACCGTGCCCGCCCCCGTGTAGCCGATCGCCTCGGCGGCGCGCACCGCCGCCGCCCCCATCGCGGCGCGCATGGCATCCGTCATGCCGGGCGCCGGCGCCTCCTCGATCACCTTCTGGTGGCGGCGCTGCAACGAACAGTCGCGCTCGAACAGATGCACCGCGCGGGTGCCGTCGCCGAACACCTGCACCTCGATATGGCGCGGTTTCTGCACGTATTTCTCGATCAGGACGGCGTCGTTGCCAAAGGCGGTCGCGGCCTCGCCGCGCGCGCTGTCAAGCGCATCGCGGAAATCGCGCGCCCGCTCGACCAGCCGCATGCCCTTGCCGCCGCCCCCGGCCACCGCCTTGATCAGGACCGGATAGCCGATCGCATCGGCCGCGCCGGAAAGATGTTCGGGATCCTGGTTGTCGCCGTGATAGCCGGGCACGACCGGAACGCCGGCCTCTTCCATCAAGGATTTGGCAGCATCCTTGAGCCCCATCGCCCGGATCGCGCGCGCGGACGGGCCGATGAATGTCAGCCCCGCGGCCTCGACGGCATCGACGAAATCGGGGTTTTCCGACAGAAACCCGTAGCCCGGATGGATCGCCTGCGCGCCGCTGTCACGCGCGGCCTTGATGATCGCATCGCCGCGCAGGTAGCTGTCGCGCGGCGCGGGGCCGCCGATCGGCACGGCCTGGTCGGCCATCTCGACATGCAGCGCGCTTGCATCGGCCTCGGAATGGACCGCGACGGTACGGATACCCATGGCGCGCGCGGTGCGGATGACGCGGCAGGCGATTTCGCCGCGATTGGCGATCAGGATGGTGTGGAACATCGTTCAGTGCCCCTTGTGAACCGGGTGGGGGGCGCTGCCCCCCGCGCCTGCGGCGCCCCCCCGGGATATTTATGGACAGAAAATGGACCTACATGCGGAACACGCCGAACCGGGTTTCGGGTATCGGGGCGTTGAGGGCGGCCGACAGCGAGAGCGCCAGAACGTCGCGGGTGCGGCGGGGGTCGATGATGCCGTCATCCCACAGCCGCGCCGCGGCATAAAGCGGATGCGACTGGCGTTCGAACATCTCGAGCGTGGGGCGTTTGAATTCGGCCTCGTCCTCGGCCGACCAGTGGCCACCGGCGCGCTCGATCCCGTCGCGCCTGACCGCGGCCAGAACGCCCGCCGCCTGCTCGCCGCCCATGACCGAGATGCGGCTGTTGGGCCAGGTCCACAGAAACCGCGGCTGATAGGCGCGCCCGGCCATGCCGTAATTGCCAGCCCCGAACGAGCCGCCCACCAGCATGGTGATCTTGGGCACCGAGGTGGTGGCGACGGCGGTGACCATCTTGGCGCCGTGGCGGGCGATGCCCTCGTTCTCATAGCGGCGGCCGACCATGAAGCCGGTAATGTTTTGCAAGAACACCAGCGGGATGCGGCGCTGGCTGCACAGTTCGACGAAATGCGCGCCCTTCACCGCGGCCTCGGAAAACAGCACGCCGTTGTTGGCCACGATCCCGACCGGGCAACCCCGCACATGGGCGAAACCGGTCACCAGCGTTTCGCCGAAGCGCGGCTTGAACTCGTCAAAGCGCGAGCCGTCGACCACGCGGGCGATCACCTCGCGGATGTCATAGGGCGTGCGCAGATCGGCGGGAACGGCGCCCAGGATCTCGTCGGGGTCATAGGCCGGGTCTTCGGGCGATTGCCATTGCACCGTGTCGGGCTTGCGCCGGTTGAGATGGCCGAGCGCGCGCCGCGCCAGCGCCAGGGCATGGGCGTCATCCTCGGCCAGGTAATCGGCCACGCCCGAAAGGCGCGTATGGACATCGCCGCCGCCCAGATCCTCGGCGCTGACGACCTCGCCGGTGGCGGCCTTGACCAGCGGCGGGCCGGCCAGAAAGATCGTGCCCTGGTCGCGCACGATGATCGTCACGTCCGACATTGCCGGCACATAGGCCCCGCCCGCGGTGCACGAGCCCATCACCACGGCAATCTGCGGAATGCCGCGCGCCGACATGTTGGCCTGGTTATAGAAGATCCGCCCGAAATGGTCGCGGTCGGGAAACACCTCGTCCTGCTGGGGCAGGTTGGCGCCGCCCGAATCGACCAGATAGATGCAGGGCAGGTGGTTCTCGGCGGCGATCTCCTGCGCGCGCAGATGCTTTTTGACGGTCATCGGGTAATAGGTGCCGCCCTTGACGGTGGCGTCGTTGCACACGACCATCACCTCATGGCCCTGGACCCGGCCGATGCCCGCGATCACCCCGGCGCAGGGGGCGGCATTGTCATACATGTCATGCGCGGCGGTGGCGCCGATTTCCAGAAACGGCGCGCCGGGATCGAGCAGGTTTGCCACCCGCTCGCGCGGCGGCATCTTGCCCCGCGCCAGATGCCGTTCGCGCGCCTTCTGGCCGCCGCCCTCGGCGGCGCGGGCGGCGGCCTCGCTCACCTGTGCCAGGGCGGCCAGATGCGCCTCGCGGTTGGCGCGAAAGGTGTCCGAGCCGGTGAGGACGCTGGAGGTCAGTTTCATGCGTGATCCTTTCGCGGGGCGCGTCAACCTTCGGCGAGGTAAGAGCGCAGGGTCAGGGCCTGCTCGCCGGTCAGGCGCATCAGGCAGCCGATATAGGCCCCCGAGGCGCCGGTGCCGCCCCACCATTGCAATTCCTCATACCGGCAGGTGGCATCGCGATAGGCGATCCAGGCGCGTTGCATCTCGCGCAGCGCCTCGGCCTCGGACGGGCGCGGCGGCATCCCCTCGATCGCCGGTTCGGCGTCGATGTCGCGGGCGCGGTCCTGCAACTCGCTGTAGCGCGCATTCAGCTCACTGTCCCACCATTCATGTTCGGCCGACAGGCAGCCCGCGATCACCGGCGTGGCATAGCCACCCTCGGTCGCCTCCATGCAGGCATTGGCCGCCGCACCGATGCAATCGCGCCAGCCGCCCTGGTCAAGGCAGCTTTCCACCGAACGGGGCGAAAACTTCAGCCCTTCGGCTACTGCCCCAAGGGGCATAGCCGCAACAACTGCCGCCAGACAAAAGAAATTGCGCATCATCCTACCCCAACGCCGCCATCAGCTCGTACCCCGCTAGTGTCAGTTAATTCTCGCCATCGTCCAAGCTCCGGTAATAAGTGCAGCAAAGCTAATCAAACCGAGAAAATGAGAAAGTATGTAAGTAAGATTAATGATCTTCTTAGCACTTTCCCTCATCGTCGGCATGACTAAGTCACGCTCCTGATTTAAAAATAACGATCGATAATAATTAATGCGCTCAACTCTCAAATTTTCAAGGCTACTTACCAGAAATTGAAAATTCAGATGCGCGATATAAATAGATATCCCGACAGCTGCAACTCCGACAATGAAACATCTTGCAGCATATAGCAATTGCTCTGAGCTAATTCCATCGATTGTTCCAAAGAGCGAAGGAATTAAAAGTAACCCCCCCGCCGTTTAGTAAAATCAACGTTCGAAATATCAGCTTTCCATATTCGACAGACTCTGCAGTATAAAATGAAATTCTTGCCATAAACTCTCTGTTATCTTCACCAACTGCTTTTTCATAGTAATCTTGCATTCTGCTAGAACCTCTACCGATTACCCCATCGCCGCCATCAGCTCACGCCCCACCAGCATGCGCCGGATCTCGCTGGTGCCGGCGCCGATTTCCATCAGTTTGGCATCGCGAAAGAGGCGGCTGACGGGGCTGTCGTTCATGAAACCGGCACCGCCAAGCGCCTGCACCGCCTGGTGGGCCTGTTTCATCGCCTCTTCGCTGGCATAGAGCACGCAGGCCGCCGCGTCCTGGCGCGTGACCTGGCCGCGGTCGCAGGCCTTGGCGACCTCGTAGATATAGGCGCGGGCCGAGTTCATCGCCGTGTACATATCGGCGATCTTGGCCTGCATGAGCTGGAAGTTCCCGATCGGCTGGCCGAATTGCCTGCGCTCGGCCATGTAGGGCATCACCTCGTCCAGGCAGGCGGCCATGATGCCGGTGCCGATGCCCGACAGCACCACGCGCTCATAATCGAGGCCCGACATCAGCACCCGCACGCCCTTGCCCTCTTCGCCAAGGACATTCTCGAACGGCACCTCGACATCGTCGAACACCAGTTCGGCGGTGTTCGAGCCGCGCATGCCCATCTTGTCGAAATGCGCGCTGGTCGAGAACCCGGCCATGCTTTTCTCGATCAGAAACGCCGTGATCCCCTTTGAACCGGAATCGGGGTCGGTCTTGGCATAGACGACCAGCGTGTCGGCATCGGGGCCATTGGTGATCCAGTATTTGGTGCCGTTGAGGACGTAGCGGTCGTTGCGCTTTTCGGCGCGCAGCTTCATGCCCACGACGTCCGAGCCGGCGCCGGCCTCGGACATGGCCAGTGCACCGACATGCGCGCCCGACACCAGCGACGGGAGGTATTTCTGTTTCTGTTCGGGCGTGCCGTTGAGCTTGATCTGGTTGACGCACAGGTTGGAATGCGCGCCATAGGACAGGCTGACCGAGGCCGAGGCGCGCGCGATCTCCTCGACCGCGATGGTATGGGCTAGATAGCCCATGGCGGTGCCGCCATATTCCTCTTCGACGGTCATCCCCAGAAGGCCCAGTTCGCCCATTTCCTGCCAAAGCTCGTGCGGAAAGGTGTTGGTGCGGTCGATCTCGGCGGCGAGGGGTTTTACCCGCTCCTGCGCCCAGCGATGGACCATGTCGCGCAAGGCGTTGATATCCTCGCCCAGATCGAAACGCATGGAAGCGGTGAACATCGGTCAGCCCTCCGGTAATTGAACGCCCGTTCAAATAGCTACTGCCGGTTGCGAGTCGGGTCAAACAAAAAATCGGCGCGGACAGGGTGCCACGATCGGCGGCTCAGACAAAGACCAGGATCGCCGACAGCGCCAGCAGCACCGCCATGGCGCGCAGGAACAGCCGCCACGCCCTTGGGGCCGACAGAAGCGCGGTCAACAGCGTGCCCGCCGCGACCCAGAACAGGCAGACCACCAGATTGGTGGCGGAAAACACCAGCCCCAGGCGCAACCCCTCGGCGACAGGCGGCAGACCGGCGCCATAGCCGGCGGCGGCGGCAAAGGCGACGGCCCAGACCTTGGGGTTGATCCATTGAAAGGCCGCAGCCGCCCACAGGCGCATCGGCCGTGCACCGGCCTGCGCGGCCGGGCGGCCAGCCGCGCGCCAGTAGCTCCAGGCCATGTGCAGGATGAACGCCGCCGCCGCCAGCGTCAGGATCGTGTGCAGCACCGGCGAAGCCAGGACCAGCGCGCCGATCCCCAGCCCGGTCACCCCGGCGGTGATGCCGACGCCCAGAACCACGCCGCCCAGATGCGGCAGGCTGGCGCGAAATCCGAACCGCGCGCCCGAGGCCGTCAGCATGATGACATTCGGCCCCGGCGTGAACAGGCCGACAAAGACGAAGGCCAGCAACAACGGATCGAGAATCGCGCCCATCAGGCCGCCCCGCGCGGGCTGACATCCAGCCAGATACCGTCACGCGCGCGCACGGTCAGAAACGCCACCGGCACCGGCACCCGCCCCGCAACCGGGGCAAAGCGGAACCGTTGCGCCAGCATGGCCAGCATCAGCGGCCCCTCGACCATGGCGAACCCCGCACCCGAACAGGCGCGCGGGCCCGATGAGAACGGGATGAACCCGTCGCGCGCCGACGCCTTGCCCTGCGCCGTTTGCCAGCGGCCGGGGCAAAAGGCGTCGGGGTCTTGCCACAGGCGTTCGTTCCGGCCCAGGTGCCAGGGGCTGACGACGACCTGCGCGCCCGGTTTCACCGAACGCCCGCGAAACCGCGCCGGGCGCGCAACCTGGCGCACCAGCATCGGCAAGGGCGGATAGAGGCGCAGCGCCTCGCGAAAGACATTGCGCGCCAGGCGCAAGCGGCTTACGGCCCCGAAGGCCGGGGCGTCGCCCAGCACGGCATCGGCCTCGTCCGCCAGACGCGCCTGCAAATCGGGATCGAGCGCGATCAGATACAGCGTCCAGGCCAGCGCGGTGGCGCTGGTCTCGTGCCCGGCCAGAAAGAAGGTGGCGACCTGGTCCACCATCTCGGCGGTGGCAAAGCACTGCCCGGTCTGCGGGTCGGGCGTGGTCATGATCTTGGTCGCCAGATCGTCGGGCGCGGTGCCCGCCGCGATCTCGGCCGCGCGGCGTTCGGTCATGGTGGTGATCAGGGTGCGGATGCGGCGCGCGGTTTTCAGCGTGGCCCGGCGATGGAACCGCGGGAACCAGCGCGGCAACGGCAGGAACCCGGCGAGGTTCAGCAAGGGTTGCGTGGCCTGATGGGCGCGAAAGGCGCGAAAGACCGCGCTGGCCTCGGCATCGCCGATCGGCACCGAGAAGAGCGCGCGAAAGATCACGTCGGCGGCGGCATGGCTCATGCGTTCCTCGACCTCGATGCACCCGCCCTGCCCCATGCGGTCGACCGCCGCGCGAGCGGCCTCCAGCATGGCGGGAAAGCTGGCGCGCAGGCGCCCGCCCTCGAACGCCGGGTCGATGATGCGGCGCTGGCGTTCCCAGTTGGCGCCGTTCGAGACGAAGACCGACTCGCCCATCACCGGCTCAAGCCCCGCACGCATGCGGTCGGACTTGGGAAAGTCCTGCGGACATTCGTTGAGAACGTGTTTCCACAGCGGCGGCTCGTTCACCAGATACGAGGTGAAGAAGGGCGTGCGGAACTCGGCCATCCGGGCACGATAAAGCCGCGCAGGAAGCGCCGACAGCACATCCTTGCGAAACAGCCGCACGAAGTGCCAGAACGGCACCCGTTCGGCGCGCGCCGGGGGTTTGGGCGGGATGATCATGGCGCCATGAGCGTTCTATGAGGCGACAACGGCCGGGCATCGCGGCTGGGCGAAGGCTTGCGCCCGGCGTAGCGCGCCGCCAGCGTCAGCGGGCCGGCCGTGATCTGAAAGTAATCATAGTCGCGCGGCGCATCGAAGGCCGACAGATACTGGATATGCAGCCGGATGAAGCGCCGGCGCAGCCGTGCCCAGGTCTCGGGCTTCAGGCTTTGGCTGAACGCAGCCGAGATCACCAGCGGCCATCGCTGACCCGGCGGGGCGACCCCGGTCACGGCGACCGCGTCCGACAGGCCGAAACACGCCCCGTCGCCGGGCGCCGAGACATCGAGCCAGAAAAGATCGTCGCGCCCGGCCAGATCGCGCAGATCCGTGCGCAGGCGTTGCGCGCGCGGCAAGAAGCTTTGCATCGGAATCGCCTGGCCCAGCGTCAGCAGCGCCAAGGGCGGCGCACCCGCAGGCAGGCCCGCGCGCAGGACATCGGCCGCCACCGACACCGCCAGCGCCGCCCCCGAGGAATGACCGACGATCAGGACCTCGTCCCAGTCCTGCTGCAAGGCAGTGCGCACCGAGGCCACGAAATCCGCGATGCGGGCTTCAAGTTCGGGGGCGTTGGCGCCGTAATGGCGCGCGGTATGGGCGAAATCATACAGCAGATAATAGGCGTAGAGCCGATGATCGAGCCGTTGCGCCAGCGCCAGCGCGCCATAGGCCACCGCCAGCCCGGCGATCACGGCCAGCACCGCGCTGCCACTCAGCGCCAGCGCCAGCCAGCCGCCAAGCCACCCCAGCAACAGCGCGACCAGCGCCTGCGCCACCAGCACCGCGACCGGATAGAGCCCCGACAGCATCGGCCCCGGCCTGAGCCGGATCATCGCCACCAGCGCGCCCGTGCGAAAGAAGATCCACAGTGTGCGCAGCATCAGGGCATAGGCTGCGAACACGCTGCCGCGCATGCTGGCCTGCACCAGGTCGGACCAGACCAGCACCGAGACATCGGCCTCGGTCTCGGCCGCGCCGATCCGGGTGCGCACCCGCCATGCATATTCGGCGGCATCGGGCAGCGGCGAAAGGGTCAGCGCATAGCCCGAGATCTCGGCCTGCCGGCGCCCCTCGCGGCGATAGAGCTCGCGGTAGCGGCGCGGGGGAAAGGGATCGAAACCGGGAACGTAGAACACCCGCCGCCGCCGCACCCGTCCCGCCTGACCTGTCATCGCACGCTCCCCTGACCGAGGCGCAGTCTAGGCCGGATACGGGCGCAAGGAAACACCGGGCAACGTGATGACGGGCTTGATTTTGCACGTCCGGCGAGTGGCTTGGCCGGCATCGCGCCGAACCGGGCCGAGGGCGGGCTCCCGCCCGTCGTCGCGCGGGGGCTGCGCCCCCACCTCCTCCCGTTGGGCCGGGCCGCGCCCCTTGCGGGGCGCGGCGAAAGGGGGCGCTGCCCCCTCTGGGCCTGCGGCCCATTCACCCCCGACGTATTTGCCGGCAAGATGAAGGGACGCGCGGTCCGCTCAGCCGAGCCGTTCGAAGATCGGAAAGGTCTCAAGCAGCCAGAACGAGAACGACGCCATCGCACCCGTGATCAGGGCCACACCGACGACGATCAGCAGCACCCCCATCGCCTTTTCGATCGTGCCCAGCCAGGGTCGCAACCGCGTCATCAGCGCCATCGAGCGGTTGATGAAGACCGCCGCCAGGATGAACGGCAGGCCCAGCCCCAGCGCATAGACCGCCATCAGCCCGGTGCCGCGCGCCACCGTCTCTTCGGTTGCGGCCAGGGTGATAATCATGCCCAGGATCGGACCGATGCAGGGTGTCCAGCCGAAGGCGAAGGCCAGCCCCAGCACATAGGCGCCGAAGGCCGATCCGCCGCGGTCGCCCGCGTCGATGCGCGCCTCGCGCATCATCAGCCCGATACGGAACACGCCCAGGAAATGCAGCCCGAAGACGATCACCACCACGCCCGCGATCCGGGCGAAAAGCTCGCGGTATTCCAGAAAGAGCCGTCCCAGGCTGGACGCGGTGAAGCCCAGAAACAGGAACACCGTGCTGAGCCCCATCACGAAGAACAGCGCGGGAAGCGTGGCGCGGCGCGCGCCCTGCCCCTCGGCGGTCAGTTCGCGCATGGAAATGCCCGACATATAGGCCAGGTAAGGCGGCACGATCGGCAGCACGCAAGGGCTGAGAAACGACAGCACCCCAGCCAGAAGCGCCACCGCCAGCGCAGGCATGAGGGCGGCGTCGAAAAGGTCGATCCCGAACATGGGCGGACTCCGCTTGTTTCGCCCGTGGTGTTAGCCGCGCGGTGCGCAAAGGTCACGCGGGCGGATTGTCACAACCGCGAGACCGCGCGATCCCGACCGGACCCCGCGCCCTGAAGGCGCGGGCCTGGCCACGATGGTCAGCGCCCGATCGACCACCAGCCGCGCCGCCGCGGCCGGCTGGCGGCCGGTTCGGCGCTGTCGGCGGGTGGCGATTGCGGGCCGGGATCGGCAGGCCACGGATCGGCCTCGGACGCCTCGGGCGATGGCTCGGAGCGTGGGTCGGGCTGGGCCATGGCGGAGCCGCCCGCAGGTTCGACGGGCGCTTCGGTCGCCACGACTTCGGCCTCAACCGCCGGGCGCTCTGCCTCCGGGTCGCGCGTGGTGGCCACAGGCGCCGGTGGCGCGTCGCGGGTCGCGGCAGGCTCGGGCGCCGGTGGCTGTATGGTCTCGGCATCGGCAACCGCCGCGTCGTCCACGGTACCGGGCGCAACCGCCGTCTCAACCGCGGGCTCGGCCACAGGTTTGCGGCTGCGCCGACGCTTGGGGGCGGGCTTGGCCGGAGCCTCGGCCGACGCGTCGCCGGGCACGGATTCTGCGGGCGCGGCAGCCGGCGCGGCGGCCGCGGTTTCGGCGGCATCCGCCGCGGCGGGCTTGCGCCGCGTGCGCCGGCGCTTGGGCGCGGGCTTGCCTTCGTCGGCCTCTGCGGCCTCGGTTGCAGCCTCGGGCGCCGGTTCGGCGGCGGCGGCGGGCGCGGCGACCTCTGCTTCGGCGGCATCGGCAGTCATGCCGTCATCGCCGGTCTCGACACCCGCGCCGCCCTCGTCGGAACCGCTGCGCCGCCGCCGGCGCCGACGGCGCCGCTTGCGCCCGCCCTCGCCGTTGGCGCTGCCGGTTTCGCCCGCATCGCCCGACGACGGCTCGGCCGGCGCGTCAGAGGCGGTCTCTTCGGCGCCGTCCAAGTCCTGGGAATAGGCCTCGTCGATATCGGACATGGTCCGCGCATCGAGCGACACCACCGCCGCGCTTGGCGGGGCGACGATGCGCGTTGCGGTCTTGAACTTCTCGATCGTGTAGTCGGGGCTGACAAGCGTCGGATCGGCCTCGATCCGCACCGCCATGCCGTAGCGGGCCTCGATCTGGGCGAGATGTTCGCGCTTGCTGTTGAACAGATAGTTGACGACCGCCACGGGCGCCTTGAGCAGCACCTCGCGCGTGCGGTTGCGCGTGCCCTCTTCCTCAAGCGCGCGCAGGATCGCCAGCGCGATGGAATTGTCGGACCGGATCAGCCCGGTGCCATGACAATGCGGGCAGGGCTGGGTCGTCGCCTCAAGCATGCCGGGGCGCAGACGCTGGCGCGACATTTCCAGCAGGCCGAAGCCCGAAATGCGGCCCACCTGGATGCGGGCACGGTCGTTCTTGAGCTTTTCCTTCAACCGTTTCTCGACCGCGTTGTTGTTCTTGCGCTCTTCCATGTCGATGAAATCGATCACGATCAGACCGGCAAGGTCGCGCAACCGCAATTGCCGCGCGATCTCTTCGGCGGCTTCGAGATTGGTCTTGAGCGCGGTGTCCTCGATCGAGCCCTCGCGCGTGGACTTGCCCGAGTTGACGTCGATCGACACCAGCGCCTCGGTGATGCCGATGACGATATAGCCGCCCGATTTCAGCTGCACCGTAGGGTTGAACATGGCACCCAGATAGCTTTCCACCTGGAAACGGGCGAACAGCGGCAGGGGGTCGGTATACTGTTTCACGTTGCGCGCATGGGACGGCATGATCATCTTCATGAAGTCCTTGGCGACGCGATAGCCGGCCTCGCCCTCGACCAGAACCTCGTCGATCTCGCGCGAATAGAGGTCGCGGATCGAGCGCTTGATCAGGTTGCCCTCTTCGTAGATGGGCGCGGGGGCGATGGATTTGAGGGTCAGTTCGCGGATCTGTTCCCACAGGCGCGACAGGTATTCGTAATCGCGCTTGATCTCGGCCTTGGTGCGGTTGGCGCCGGCGGTGCGGATGATCAGCCCGGCGCCCTCGGGCACCTCGATCTCCTGCGCGATCTCTTTCAGTTTCTTGCGGTCGGTCGCCTGGGTGATCTTGCGGCTGATGCCGCCGCCGCGCGCGGTGTTGGGCATGAGTACGCAATACCGCCCGGCCAGCGACAGATAGGTGGTCAGTGCCGCGCCCTTGTTGCCGCGTTCTTCCTTGACGACTTGCACCAGCATGATCTGGCGCACCTTGATCACTTCTTGGATCTTGTAGCGGCGCGGGCGGGACCGGCGCGGCGGGCGCACTTCGTCCGAGACATCCTCGTCGGCGACCGATTCGATCTGATCGTCGATTTCGGCGGCGTGATCGGCCGCGCGATAGGGTTCGGGCTCATCCTCGGGCGCGGCGTCGTCGCCATCGTCCGACCGGCCGCGTCCCCGGCGACGGCCGCGGCCGCGCGCGGGCTTTGCGGCGCCCGGCGCGTCATCGGTGGCCACATCGCCCGCGTCTTCGGTCGCGGCGGGTTCGTCGAGATCGACGATGTCCATGCCCGCGATCTCGCGAGTGGAGACGGCATCCGGGCTGTCGACCGGCGCGGCGATCGACGCCGGGCCGGAATCCTGCCGGCCATCCTGTGGCGCCGCCGCGGACCCGCCGCCGGTGTCTTCGGCCCCGGTCCCGCCGGTTTCGGCGCTATCCTCTTGGGCCTTGTCGTCCTCGGCGTCGTTTTCGGCGGCCTGCTTGCGGGCGTCGCTGCGCGCGCCGTTGCGGCTGCGCCGGTTGCGGCCGTTCCCATCCTCGTCCTGGGCCTCGGCATAGGCGCGCTCTTCTTCCAGCAGCGCCTTTCGATCGGCCGTCGGGATCTGGTAATAATCGGGATGGATCTCGGCAAAGGCCAGGAACCCGTGCCGATTGCCGCCATAGTCGACAAAGGCCGCCTGCAGCGAGGGCTCGACCCGCGTTACCTTGGCCAGATAGATATTGCCCGCAAGCTGCCGCTTGTGGATGGTTTCGAAATCGAATTCCTCGACCTTGTTTCCGTCAACCACGACAACGCGGGTCTCTTCCGCGTGGGTGGCGTCGATAAGCAGTTTCTTTCCCATGGATTCTCGCCAGTCCCGCACGGCGGCCGCAGCCGGGCGGATGGCCCGGGCGGTCGCATGGCGGGATATATGTTGATCGCTTGGCCAAGGCGCGCATCAGCAAGGACGGGGCGCATGCGCACCCCCGGCAACACCCGTAGGGGCGCGTCGCTTCCTTGTCGATGTGATGCGCAGCCTGGCATCGCGGTTGTTGCTCCGATGCCCGTAGGCACCCGTTCCAGGCCCGTTCGGCACAAGGCCGGAATCGGGCTATTCCATGGCCCAATCCGGGCCTATCCCGCCCGCCACCCGGTCAATCGAAGGGTGCGGGCCGTGAATTCGTCGCGGCACACGCGCAAGGCGGTATCCGTCGCCCAAAGCATAGGGGCTTTGGCCTGCCAACTGCAATGGCAAAAATGCGCCGGGGCAAAACGTGCCACCGCAGCGGACGACCGGGACCGCCGCTCAAATGTAATCGCCACGGTTGAGGCCGTACTTGGCCATCTTCTCGTTCAGGGTCCGCCGCGGCAGGCACAATTCCTCCATTACTGCGGTGATGGACCCCTTGTGCCGACGCATGGTGTTGTCGATCAGCGAGCGTTCGAACGCCTCGACATATTCCTTGAGCGGTTTGCCCTCGGTGGTCAGGGCCCCGCCGGCATTCTCGTTGTCGGCCATCACCAGCGACACCACCGAGGCCGAGTCGCGCCGACTTTGCAACACCGCCTGTTCGGCGATCGAGATCAGCTGGCGCACGTTGCCCGGCCAGGGCGCCTGCAACAAATGCGCGGCGTCCTGCGCCGTCAGTTCCGGGGCCGGGCAGCCGTATTCCTCGGCGAATTCCTCGGCATAGGATTTGAACAACGCCAGGATGTCCTCGCCGCGCATGCGCAGAGGCGGCAGCGTGATGGTCATCGACGCGAGACGGAAAAAAAGGTCCGGGCGCAGCGCGTCCTCAAGCGTGCGGCCCAGGGCGTGATGGTTGCAGATCGCCACGATCCGCGTGGCCGCGGGCGCGCCCTGCTCGTTGATGAACGACACCAGCCGCGCCTGAAGGGCGGGGCTGAGCGCCTCGATATCCTCAAGGCACAGGGTTCCGCCGCGCGCCTCCTCGACCAGCGGCAGGCCGCCGTCCTCGACCGGGCCGAAAAGCCGCGCCGCCAGCCGGTCGTCATCCTCGCTGATGCAGGAGACCGACACGAACCGCCGGCCCGCACGCGGACCGACCGCATGCAACGCATGCGCAACCAGGGTCTTGCCGGTGCCGGTCTCGCCATCGATGAGAACATGGCCATCGGCCTGACCCAGATCGAGGATGTCCTCGCGCAGGCGCACCATTTCGGCCGAGTTGCCCACCAGGCGCCGCATCAGCGTCTTTCCGTCGGCCAGTTCAAGGCGCAGCGCGCGGCTTTCCAGCGCCAGTTGCCGCGCCTTGACCGCGCGGCGGGCCAACTCGGTCATGCGTTCGGGGTCGAAAGGCTTTTCCAGAAAGTCATAGGCACCCAGCCGCATCGCCTCGACGGCCATCGGAACATCGCCATGGCCGGTGATCATGATGACCGGCAGCGTCGAGTCCATCCCCATCAGCCGCTTCAGCAGACCCATGCCGTCCATGCCTGGCATGCGGATGTCGGTGATCACCGCGCCGGGGTAATCGGCGCCCACAACGCGCAACGCCTCTTCGGCGCTGGCAAAGGTTTCGGGCTGGAAACCCGACAGCGACAGCCACTGGCTGATCGACTGCCGCATGTCCTGTTCGTCGTCAATCACGGCGACGCGGGGCGCGTGGCGCTGGGGGGCGGCATCAGTCATGATCGGCTCGGCACTTGCATTGTCCATCGCTTGGTTCCGTCATCTTGAAATCTTTCCTTGAAGGGTCATGCGACCGCCTCGACATCGCTGTCGTGGACCGGCAACACGATCTCGAAGGCGGCGCCGCCATCGGGAAGATTCTGCGCGGTCAGCCGCCCGCCGTGATCGGCAATGATCCCGGACGAGATCGCCAGGCCCAGCCCGACCCCCTCGCCCGCGCTCTTCGACGTATAGAAGGGTTCGAAGATCTGGTCGATATCGGCGATCCCGCGCCCGTTATCGCGCACCGTCAGGCTGATGGTCTCGCCCTGCGACAGGATCAGGTCGATCTGCGGCGCATTCACCCCGGTCGTGGCATCGACGGCGTTGCGCATGAGGTTGACGATCACCTGTTCAAGCCGCAACCGGTCGCCCCGCACCATGACCGGGGTATCGGGCAGGATACGCTGCACCAGCACCCGGCGCTCGCGCAGGCGGGGCTCCATCATCGACAAGGCCTCGGCCACGCAATCGCGCAGATCAAGCGGCGCGAAGGCATCGCCGCCCTTGCGTGCATAGGATTTCAGCTGCCGTGTGATCGCGCCCATCCGGTCGATCAGATCGTCGATGCGCTGGAACGATACCAGCGCCTCTTCGGCACGATGCCGGTTCAGCAAGAGCCGCGCACCCGCCAGATAGGTCTTCATCGCCGCCAGCGGCTGGTTCAGTTCGTGGCTGACGGCGGCCGACATCTCGCCCAGCACGGCCAGCTTGGACGATTGCGCAAGGGTCTGTTCGGCCACGGTCAGGTCCTCCTGCGCCTTCTGGCGCGCGGCGATCTCGCGTTGCAAACGCTGGTTGAGCTTGCGAAGTTCCACCGACTCCTGTTCGAAAGCAGCCGATTGGGACCATGCCCGGCGCGAAAACAGGTAGAACACACCGGCCAACAGCAGTGCATAGCCCATGATGACGATGGCCAGAACCCCGTTCACCTGTTCGCGCACCCCATCGTAACGCGTGTACGACATCAGTGTCCAACCCCGATGGCGCACCCGCGTTTCCGACCGCAGCACACCCACGTTCGACACGAAGGTATCGGGCCCCTGCCCCGCCCAGTCGGCGGTCGCGCGCAGCGCGCGCAGGATCGCCGAGGGCGCATCGCGCAGTGCCAGGGCCTCTTGCTCGGTGCGGCCGCGCCAGCGCGGCTCGGTGGCCAGGATGATCCGGCCCTGGTTGTCGGCCAGGGCGACGGCGTCGGCAAAGCCCGACCAGGCGCGTTCGAACCGGGCCAGGTCGACCTCGACGGTGACGACGCCCAGCAATTCGCCATTGGCCCGAAGCGCGCGACCGAAGCCGAAGACGTAGCCGCCGCTTTCGCGTTCGGACACGGCAAAGATGGTATCGTTGGTGCGCCGGGCATCGACAAAGATCGAATCCGCCGCGCGCGTCACGCTCAGCCGGTTCCGGTCGGTCGCGCCGACCACGCGCCCCTGGGTATCCAGAAGTTCGATCGAGGCCGCGCCGACCTCTTGCTGCACATCCATCAGCACCTGCGACACGAAGACGTAATTGCCGCTTTGCAGGGCCTCGCGCAGGGCCGGGTCGCGCGCCAGCAGGATCGGCACGACCTGCGTGCGCTGCATTTCGGATTCGATATTGCCGGCATACAGCACCAGCCGAAGCTCTGCGCGGTTGCGGGTGTCGACGGTGAAATTCTCGGTCAGCCAGTTGTTGAGCACCCAGACCGAGGCCACGGCAGCCAGCGCCAGCACGCCCACCGATATCTTGCCCCAGAACGGCAATCCGGTGCGCAGTTCCGGCAGCCCCGACACATCGCCCCCGCCCGGCGGCGGCGCGTCGGGCGGCGTCTGGCCGGGGCGCGCCGCCGTTGCGCCCTGGTTCGGGGTCTGATCGCTGTTCATGGGCGCAATCTACGCGCCCGCGATCAGGCGCTCAAGCGGATCGCGCCGGACCGGGCGCAAAGGCGCTCACGCCAGCGCGAGGGCGCTCATCAGACCGTCGAACAGCGCGCGGCCATCGGTGCCGCCATGAACCGGGCTGATCGCGCGTTCGGGATGCGGCATCATGCCCAGAACCCGGCGGTTGGCCGACAGGATGCCGGCAATGTCATCGGCCGAGCCGTTGGGATTGGCGGCATAGCGAAACGCCACCCGGTCCTCGGCCGCAAGCATGGCCAGCGTGTCGGCGTCAGCCTGATAATTGCCGTCATGGTGGGCCACGGGCACCGTGATCGCCTGTCCCGGCGTGTACTGGCGGGTATAGGCGCTGTCGGTCGTCGCCACGTCCAGAACGACGGGCTTGCAGATGAATTTCAGACCGGCGTTGCGCATCAGCGCGCCGGGCAGCAGCCCGGTCTCGATCAACACCTGAAACCCGTTGCACACCCCCAGCACGAACCCGCCGCGACCGGCGAATTCGACAACCGCGCGGGCGATGGGCGAGCGCGCGGCGATCGCCCCGCAGCGCAGATAATCGCCGAACGAGAACCCGCCCGGCAGGCCCACGACATCGGTGCCCGCCGGAAGCGCGGCATCCTTGTGCCAGACCCGCGTCACCTGTGCGCCCGCCGCCTCGAACGCGACGGCAAGATCGCGATCGCAATTCGAGCCGGGAAAGGTAATGACCGCCGCCTTCATGCCTGCCTCCTGACTGGATACCTGCGCCAGCCTTTATCGCGCCCCGGCGCAAGAGTGAAGCGGCAATGCGGCCTGCGCGATCAGGCGGGTTCGGCGTCGCGCGCGCTCATCATCGCGCGAAAGGCCGGGCGGGCCTGACAGCGTTCCAGCCAGGCCAGAACCGCGCCGAACCGCGCCAGCGCGGGCGGATGCGGCTGGGCATAGCGCAGGCATTCCGCAAGCGCGATATCGGCGGCCGTGAAACGCCCGCCGACCAGCCAGTCGCGGCCGGCCAGATGGGCCTCGGCATGTTCCACCGGCCGGGCGACGGCCTCGCAGGCGGCGGCGATGGTGGTGCGCCCGTCCGGCGTGTCGGCCTGGCCCTTGGCATAGGTGAACAGGATTTGCAGCGCCGAGGCCTCGATCGCGGTCCCGCCCAGGAAGGCCCATTGCAGTATCGCCCCCTCTTCGGCCAGATCGCGCGGCCCCAGATCGCCGCCCAGGCGCCGCGCCAGATAAAGCGTGATCGCCAGCGATTCGGTCAGAACCAGCCCGTCATCGTCCAGAACCGGGATCTGACCCATCGGATTGAGCGCGCGAAATCCCGGCGAGGCGGTGTTGAACGGCGCATCCGCGGCCGCCGGATCGGGCAGGCGATAGGCCTGGACCACGGGTTCGTGGCGAAAATCCGCGCCAGCCTCGGTCAGCAGCCACCAGGGCCGCGACGCGCGCGAACGCAGGCATCCGTAAAGGGTGATCATCTGGTCCTCCGTGATTGCGGCCAAAGGCTACCTCAGGCGGCGCCACAGACAAGGGGCAATCCTCGGGCATCGCGCGCGGGCTGCGCCTGTCGGGCAGGCGCCGGAACGTCACGATCCACCGGATGGCGGACATGAACGGACCGGAATGTCGGCCTGCGACCCTCGCCCCTTTCCGGAATACGCCACGGCCACAAGACGCGTGACGACATCCGCAAGCGGCGAGGGCCGATCCGTCAGCTACACCCGCTGGTCCCGCCGCAGGTGTTGCACTTCATGCAGGTGCCGTTGCGCACCAGCGTGTAGTTGCCGCATTCGCCGCAGGGATCGCCCTCGTAGCCCTGCATGCGGGCCTTGGTGCGCGCGTCCATCGTGGCGACGGCCACCGCCTCGGTCGAGGTTTCCGAGCGCAGGGCCACCGCAACGTCGCTGCCGGACACCATCGTCGTGGACTCGACAGAGCGGGCGGTGTTGCCGCCCTGAAGCACCACCAGCTCCTGCGGCAAGCGCTTGCGCAGATAGCCGGTCGAGCTGATCTGGCGCAGCACTTCCAGCCCGCGCGAGGCGGCGTGGTCGCTGACCTCGGCGAGGTTGGACTTGCCCTCTTTCTCGCCGCCGCCCAGATCGTCGAAGGACGCGCCTTGCGGCTTCACATGGGCCAGATCCGTGCGATCAAGGTAGCTGACGGCAAGTTCGCGGAAGATGTAGTCCAGGATCGAGGTCGCGTTCTTGATCGAATCGTTGCCCTGCACCATGCCGGCCGGTTCGAACCGGGTGAAGGTGAAGGCATCGACGAACTCTTCCAGCGGGACGCCATATTGCAGGCCGACCGACACGGCGATGGCGAAATTGTTCATCATCGCCCGAAAGCCCGCCCCCTCCTTGTGCATGTCGATGAAGATCTCGCCCAGCCGTCCGTCACCGTATTCGCCGGTGCGCAGATAGACCTTGTGGCCACCGACCACGGCCTTCTGGGTATAGCCCTTGCGGCGTTCGGGCAGCTTTTCGCGGCCGCGGGCGATTTCCTTGACGATCACCTTTTCCACGATCTTCTCGGCCAGGACGGCAGCCTTTTGCTGCGCGCTGCCGGTGGCGAGGATCTCTTCGGCCTCTTCGTCGTCCTCGACCAGCGCGGCGGCCAGCGGCTGGCTGAGCTTGGAGCCGTCGCGATAGAGCGCGTTGGCCTTGATCCCCAGCGACCAGCTGAGTTCATAGGCGACCAGCGTGTCCTCGATCGTGGCATCGTTGGGCATGTTGATGGTCTTGGAAATCGCGCCCGAGATGAAGCTTTGGGCGGCCGCCATCATGTGGATGTGGCTGTCGACCGACAAGAACCGTTTACCCTTCTTGCCGCAGGGGTTGGCGCAATCGAAGACCGGGTAATGCCGGGTCTCCAGATGCGGCGCGCCCTCCAGCGTCATGGTGCCGCAGACATGGTCGTTCGCAGCCTCGATCTGGGCCCTTGAGAAGCCCAGATGGCGCAGCAGGTCAAAGGTCGGATCGGTCAGCTTGTCAGCCGGGATGCCCAGCGTTTCGCGGCAGAACCGTTCCCCCAGCGTCCATTGGTTGAACACGAAGCGGATATCGAAGGCCGAGGGCAGCGCCGATTCGATCTTGGCGATCTGGTCGGGGCCGAAACCGTGGCCGATCAGCGCGGTGTGGTTGATGCCGGGGCAATTGCCCAGCGAGCCATGTCCCGCCGCATAGGCCGTGATCTCGCCGATCTGCGCCTCGGTATAGCCCAGCTTGCGCAGCGCGGCCGGGACCGACTGGTTGATGATCTTGAAATAGCCGCCACCGGCCAGTTTCTTGAACTTCACCAGCGCAAAATCGGGCTCGATCCCGGTGGTGTCGCAATCCATCACCAGCCCGATCGTGCCGGTCGGCGCGATCACGGTGGCCTGCGCGTTGCGATAACCATGGGCTTCGCCCAGATCCAGCGCCTCGTCCCAGGCGGCGCGGGCCAGTTGCACCAGCCCGGCATCGGGGCAATGCGTCGCGTCCAGCGCCACCGGCGCGACATTCACCCCCTCGTAATCGGTCAGGCCATGCGCGGCCCGGCGATGGTTGCGGATCACGCGCAGCATGTGCCCGGCGTTCTTGGCATAGCCCGGAAACGCACCCAGCTCGCGCGCCATCTCGGCCGATGTGGCGTAGGATACGCCGGTCATCAGCGCGGTCAGCGCCCCGCACAGCGCGCGCCCCTCGGCGCTGTCATAGCCCAGCCCCATGTTCATCAAGAGGCCGCCGATATTGGCATAGCCCAGCCCAAGGGTGCGGAACTCATAGCTGCGCTGGGCGATCTCCTTCGACGGGAATTGCGCCATCATCACGCTGATTTCCAGCGTCACGGTCCACAGCCGCGTGGCATGGATATAGGCCTCGGCGTCAAAGGCGCCGTCGCGGTAGAACTTGAGCAGGTTCATCGAGGCCAGGTTGCAGGCCGTGTCATCGAGGAACATGTACTCCGAACAGGGGTTCGAGCCCCGGATCGCGCCATCGGCCGGGCAGGTGTGCCAGGCGTTGACGGTGTCATGAAACTGGATGCCGGGGTCGGCGCAGGCCCAGGCGGCATGGCCCACCTGTTCCCACAGCTCGCGCGCCTTGACGATCTTTGCCACGCGCCCGTCGGTGCGGCGCAGAAGTTCCCAGTCGTCATCCTCGCGCACGGCCTTGAGGAAGGCATCGGTCACGCGCACCGAGTTGTTGGAATTCTGACCCGAGACAGTGACATAGGCCTCGCTGTCCCAGTCGGTGTCATAGGTGGGAAACTCGATCGAGGTGTATCCCTGACGCGCATATTGCAGGATGCGGTTGGTATAGGTGTCGGGGATCATCGCCTTTTTCGCCGACTTGATCGCCGCCTTCAGATCCGGATTCCGTGCCGGGTCCACCGCGTCTTCGCTGGCCCCGTCCCACTGGCGGATCGCCGTGAAGATCTCGTTCAGCTTGGTCTCATGCGCTTTCGAGCCGGCGACCAGGCTGGCGACCTTCTGTTCTTCGATCACCTTCCAGTTGATGAACTGCTCGATATCGGGGTGATCCATGTCGCAGATCACCATCTTGGCCGCGCGCCGCGTGGTGCCGCCCGACTTGATCGCGCCCGCCGCGCGGTCGCCGATTTTCAGAAAGCCCATCAGCCCCGACGACTTGCCACCGCCCGAAAGCTTCTCGCCTTCGCCGCGCAGGCTGGAAAAGTTGGTGCCGGTGCCCGACCCGTATTTGAACAGCCGCGCCTCGCGCACCCAGAGGTCCATGATGCCGCCATCATTGACAAGGTCGTCGCTGACCGACTGGATGAAACAGGCATGCGGCTGCGGGTGTTCATAGGCCGATTTCGACTTGACCAGTTTCTTGGTGAACGGATCGACATAGAAATGCCCCTGGCCGGGGCCATCGATGCCATAGGCCCAGTGCAGGCCGGTGTTGAACCATTGCGGGCTGTTCGGCGCGGCCATCTGGGCGGCCAGCATGAAGCGCATCTCGTCGAAATAGGCGCGCGCGTCGTCCTCGGTGCTGAAATAGCCGCCCTTCCAGCCCCAATAGGCCCAGGCCCCGGCCAGCCGGTCGAACACCTGCCGCGACGAGGTCTCGCCGGTGAAACGTTCGGTTTCCGGCAACTCTGCCAGCGCCTTGTCATCCGCGACCGAGCGCCACAGGAATTCCGGCACGCCTTTTTCGGCAACCTTCTTCAGCCGGGCCGGGATGCCGGCCTTGCGGAAATACTTCTGCGCGATCACGTCCGACGCGACCTGGCTCCAGCCCTTGGGAACCTCGACCGCCTCGTTGCGAAAGACGACGGTGCCGTCTGGATTGCGGATTTCCGAAACCACCGTGGTGAATTCCAGCGCGGCATAGGCGTCCTGACCTTCACTGGTGAATTTGCGCTCGATCTTCATGTGCCTGTCCCCTTTTTTTCCAACCCGGCGCCGACAGATTGCCACAGGCCCACCCCCGCTTGCGGCCCCGCCAAGACGGCGCCGCCCATGCCTTTTTCGCCATGGGATTTTTTGGGTTACTGGTCCTGCGGCGCCGCGCGTCCAACTATATGTTGTGTCCACGCCGCCGACCCACACAACCTGACGCAGGAGTCGGCAACCGTCAACGGAATTATTACACTCCGATGGCAGATTTTGCGCTTGACGTTGATACAACCGCGAATTGTCGCCCGCGCGCCCACAGAAGGCGTTGCAAGCGGGTCACAATACGGTGCCCTGGCATCAATGAAGGGATCGCGCGACGCCTGCGGCGTCCGCGCCGCGGACACGGCGGGACGACCATGCAAGACGAAGGCACGGGGGCCGCAAGGCCGACAAGAATCAGGAATGCACGATCAGAAAGCCGCGCGGCCCATGGCCACCAGCCCCAGCTGTTGCGCCGCATCCAGCGACAGGATCGCGCTGTTCAGCCCCTGCGGACGTTGAAAGGCGCGCACCGCGTCCTGTGTCGCGGAATCCATTTCGCCGTTCACGCTGCCGTCGAACAACCCGCGCACGGCCAGCGCCCGCTGCAAGGCCTTGATGAAATCGGCATCCATCTGCTCGGGGCAGGGAACGGCAAAGAGCCGCTCTTCGGTCTCGCCGGTCTCGACGGTGCGTTCGCGCCAGGCCACTTCGGCCGGTTCGACCACTTGGCCCTGCGCGTCGGTGCGCGCGGGGGTGATGATCACCTCTTCCATGATCGTCTCGGACGGGGCGGGAATATCATCAGTCGCCCAGCACCCGTCGCCACCGGCATTCGCCAGCGTGGCCGGGCGCGTATCGGCACGTTGCGCCATGTCCTGCGCTCCGGGCTGGCCGGACTGACAGGCACCCAGCGCGAGGGCGGCCAAAAGGATCAGGGCTGCATAGGGTCGGGTCATGGCAGGTTCGAATCGCGTTTGTTGCGCTATGGTCAACAAACTAGCCACCAAACGTGGCAGAATCCGGGCACGCGTCTGACACTTGCTTGACCGGATCGCGGCATTCGGCAGACAGGAACCGGCGGCTTCGGCACTGGTAAATCCGGTGCAACTGGCCTATCTGGAAAGCCGAATTTCCAAGGCGACGAGGACGGCATGGCCAAGATCACCTACATCGAGTTCAACGGAACGGAACATGTCATCGACGTGCCGCCCGGCCTGACAGTCATGGAAGGCGCGCGCGACAATGGCGTGCCGGGGATCGAGGCCGATTGCGGCGGCGCCTGCGCCTGTTCGACCTGCCATGTCTACGTCGCGCAGGACTGGGTCGACAAGCTGCCGGCCCGCGACCCGATGGAAGAGGACATGCTGGATTTCGCCTGGCAGCCCGACCCCGTGCGCTCGCGCCTGACCTGCCAGATCAAGGTGACCGAGGAACTGGACGGACTGGTCGTCAACCTGCCCGAAAAGCAGATCTGAGCCCCGATGCCCCGGCGCCCCGCCCCCGACAGGCAGTTGTTGCTGGGACTTCCCACGCAGACCGCGATGGGGCGCGACGATTTCCTGCAAGCCGCGCCCAACGCGCTGGCCCTTGCCACGATCGAGGATCCGGCCGGGCTGCCTGCGGGCAAGCTGATCGTGACCGGCCCGCCGGGCGCGGGCAAGACGCATCTGGCGCATATCTGGGCGGAACGAACGGGCGCGCGCATCCTGGCCCCGACCGCGTTGGAGGCCGATCTTGCGGCGGTTCTGACGGCCGGGCCAGGTGCGGTCGCCATCGACGATGCCGACCGGCTGGCGGGGGGGCCGGGCGAAGAGGCGCTGTTTCATCTGCACAACCATCTGCAATCGGCGGGTGGCGCCCTGCTTCTGACCGCGCGCGCCCCGGTGCGCGACTGGGGCCTTGCCCTGCCCGATCTGGTGTCGCGGCTGAGCGCGACGGCGCATGTCGCGCTGGCCGCGCCGGACGATGCCTTGCTGGCCGCCGTGCTGGTCAAGCTGTTCAACGATCGCCAGATCCGGATTCAGCCGACGGTGATTGACTACATGATCGCGCGGATGGAGCGTTCGCTGGCCCAGGCCCGCAGCCTGGTGGCGTTGCTGGATCAGCGCGCGTTGCAACTGCGTCGCCCGGTGACACGCGCGCTGGTACACGAAGTCCTGTCAGAATTCACCGGCGTGCCCCTCGACAACGATACCGGCTGAGCGACATCATGGAACTGTCACAATTCAGGGCAATGATGTCGCGATGACCCAGGCCGACTTTCTTCATGCCGCGTTTCCGGCGCCGATGGACCCGCCGGATGGCCTTGATACGGCGTCGGCCGGGCGGTTCTTCAATCGCGAGATGTCGTGGCTGGCCTTCAACTGGCGCGTGCTGGAAGAGGCGTCGAACCCGCGCGTGCCGTTGCTGGAACGGGTGCGGTTTCTGTCGATCTCGGCCACCAACCTGGACGAGTTCTATACCGTGCGCGTCGCGGGCCTGCGCGAACTCAAGCGCGCGGGCAGCACGCTGCCCTCGATCGACGGGCACACGCCCGAGGAACAGCTGGCCCTGATCAACGAGAACGCGCGCCAGCTCATGGCGCGGCAGCAGGAAACCTTTGGCGAGCTGGCCGCCGCGCTGGAGGCACAAGCCATTCACCTGCTGACCCGCGCCGATCTGAGCCCGCAGGATCGCGCCTTTCTGGACGATCATTTCCTGTCGCATGTGTTTCCGATGCTGTCGCCGCTGGCGATCGACCCGGCCCATCCGTTTCCATTCATCCCCAATGCGGGATTCTGCCTGGCCCTTCAGATCGAGCGCCGCGCGGACGGGTTTAGACGCAATGCGCTATTGCCGGTGCCGCAGCAGATCGACCGGTTCATTGCCCTGCCCGCCGACGGGGGCCGCCACCGTTTCCTGCCGCTGGAAGAGCTGTTGCAAGACCAGCTCGACGCCCTGTTCCCCGGCTATGTCGCGCGCAATTCCTGCGCGTTCCGGGTCTTGCGCGATTCCGACATGGAGGTCGAGGAAGAGGCCGAAGACCTGGTGCGCGAATTCGAGGTCGCACTCAAGCGCCGCAGACGGGGCGAGGTGGTACGCCTGAAGCTCACCGCCGGCGCCAACCCCGAGTTGCGCGCGCTGATCATGGAAGAGCTTGAGGTCAGCGCCGACGAGGTGGTCGAGGTCGATGGCCTGCTGGGCATGGCCGATCTCAAGGAACTGGTGCTCGATGCACGGCGCGACCTGCAATGGCCGCTGTTTTCACCGCGCATCCCCGAACGGGTCCAGGATCACGAGGGCGACATCTTTGCCGCCATCCGGCAAAAGGACATGCTGCTGCATCATCCTTACGAGACCTTCGACATGGTGGTGCGGTTTCTGGAACAGGCCGCGCGCGACCCCGATGTGCTGGCCATCAAGCAAACGCTGTATCGCACGTCGCGCGACAGCCCGATCGTGGCGGCCTTGTGCGAGGCGGCCGAGGCCGGCAAGTCGGTAACCGCCTTCGTCGAACTCAAGGCGCGGTTCGACGAGGCTGCGAACATCCGCCAGTCGCGGCGGCTGGAACGGGCCGGGGCGCATGTCGTCTATGGTTTCATCCAGTACAAGACCCACGCCAAGATCAGCACCGTGGTCCGGCGCGAGGGCGAGCGGCTGGTTACCTATACCCATTTCGGCACCGGCAACTATCACCCGATCACGGCGCGCATCTATACCGATCTGAGCCTGTTCACCTGCGATCCCGCGCTGGGGCGCGACGCGGCGCGGGTGTTCAACTACCTCTCGGGATATGCCGAGCCCGAACGGCTGGAAAACCTGGCAATCTCGCCGCTGACCCTGAAACCACGCCTGCTGGAACTGATCGCGGCCGAGGCCGACCACGCGCGCGCCGGGCGCCCGGCGCAGATCTGGGCCAAGATGAACGCCCTGATCGAGCCCGATGTGATCGACGCGCTCTATGCCGCCAGCCAGGCGGGCGTGCAGATCAGCCTCGTGATTCGCGGCATTTGCGGATTGCGGCCGGGAGTTCGCGGCCTGTCCGAGAATATTCGCGTGAAATCCATTGTCGGCCGGTTTCTGGAGCATTCGCGGATCGTGTGTTTCGGCTCGGGGCACGGGCTGCCATCGGATCAGGCGCGGGTGTTCATATCCTCGGCCGACTGGATGGACCGCAACCTGCTGCGCCGGGTCGAAACGCTGGTCGAGATCCGCAACCCGACCGTCAAGGCGCAGATCGTGCAGCAGATCATGGCCGCGAACCTGCATGACGTGGCCCAGACCTGGGTACTGGACGGTGCCGGACGCTATACCCGCGATCTGCCCGAGTCCGGGTCCGGCGACGACCGCCAGCCCTTCAACTGCCATCGCTTCTTCATGGAAAACCCGTCGCTGTCGGGGCGCGGATCGGCGGGGGCGCGCGACGTGATCGAACTGGCGCATGGCGATGACTGAGGGCGCGGCACTTTGCCCGCCGGGCCGGCAGCGATTGACGCAACGCCCGGCCCGACCATAGAACGATCTTCGAGCGCGAAAGGAAACGTTGCATGTCCGACGCCGGCACGACCGCACAGACGGCACCGACCCCGATGCGTGGTTTTTTCGGAAATGGCCTGTTCAAGGATCCATCCGTGCGCGCGCTGGACCGTGTCGGCGTGATCGACGTGGGGTCGAACTCGGTCCGGATGGTGGTCTTTGACGGCGCCGCACGCTCGCCTGCCTATTTCTTCAACGAAAAGATCCTTTGCGGGCTGGGGCGCGGCATGACCGAGACCGGACATCTGAATCCCGAAGGGCGCGCGCGCGCGATGGCGGCGATCCGGCGCTTTGCCCTTTTGTCGCGCGAAATGCACCTGACCAGCCTGACGATGGTCGCCACCGCCGCCGTGCGCGAGGCCGAGGACGGCATCGCCTTCAAAAACGAGGTCGAGGCCGCGACCGGGCTGGAACTGATGATCATCGACGGCACCGAAGAGGCGCGGTTGTCGGCACAGGGCGTTCTGCTGGGCTGGCCGGGCGCGCGCGGTCTGGTCTGCGACATCGGCGGCTCGTCCATGGAACTGGCCGAGGTTGGCGACAACACCGTCGGCCGCCGCGTCAGCACCGCGCTGGGCCCGTTCCGGCTGCAACAGGTGCCCGGCGGCAAGAAGGGTCTTCGCCAGCATATCGCGGACACCCTGGGCGCATTGCGCGACGAGCTGGGCGCCGATCACAAGGCGCTTTACCTGGTCGGCGGCTCGTGGCGCGCGCTGGCACGGTTGGACATGGAGCGCCGGGGCTATCCGCTGACGGTGCTGCACGAATACGCGATGACGCCGCGATCGATCCGCAAGACGCTGTCCTGGCTCGAAGGGCAGGATCTGAAGAAGCTGCGCAACGACACCGGGATTTCGCCCGAACGCATCGTCCTGGTTCCGCTGGCGACGGTGGTGCTGCGCCAGATCCTGAACGTGTTCCGCCCGCGCGAGATCTTCGTGTCCAGCTACGGGATCCGCGAGGGCTTGCTGTTCGAACAGATGCCCGACGCGCTGCGCGCGCGCGATCCGCTGATCGAAGCCTGCCGTCACGCCGAGGCCGCCAACGCCCGTCTGCCGGGGTTCGGGCGCAAGCTGTTCGACTTTCTGATGCCGCTATATCGCAATGCGCCGCCCGACCGCCTGCGCCTGATCCGGGCGGCCTGCCTGCTGCATGACGTGAACTGGCGCGCCCACCCCGATTACCGGTCCGAAAGCTGTTTCGACACGGCCACACGCGCCAATCTCGGCGGGCTCGACCACAAGGGGCGGGTCTATCTGGGTCTGGCGCTGATGAACCGCTACAAGAACACCGGCACCGACAGCCGGTTGACCCCCCTTCTCAAGCTGCTGGACGAATCCGAGATCCGCCAGGCGATCATGCTGGGCCGGGCGATGCGCTTTGGCGCCATGTTCTCGATCGGGGGGCCGGACACGGCAGGCGCGCTGCGCTATTTCCCGAAAAAGAAGCTTCTGGAACTGGTGCTGGACCCGGCCATGCAGGATCTGTTCGGCGAGGTTGCCGAACAGCGGTTTGGCGCGCTTGCCAAGACCCTGGGGGTCGCGGTCAAGGTGCGCACCGGACGTGGCAGCACCAAGGCAGCCCCCTTACCCGCCGCCGCCGGCACGCAAGCCGGATAGCCGCGCGCACGCGCCTCCGCGCCACGATCACGCGGCCTTGCGGGCCTGCACATCCTCCCAGGCTGTGTTCAGCGCTGCCAGACGCTCTTCGGCCAGGCGCACGGCCTCGTCGGGGACACCGCGCGCGCGCAAGGCATCGGGATGGCTTTCGCGCACCAGCTTGCGATAGGCGCGGCGCGCCTCGTCCAGCGAGACGTCGGGCGCGACCTCGAGCATGGCAAAGGGATCGCGCGGCGCGCCGGGGACGAACCGCGCCATCAAGGCGCGAAAGCAGGCATCCGACAGGCCGAAGACCCGCGCGACCTCGCGCAGGAATTCCTCTTCCTGCGGGTGGAACTCGCCATCGGCCATGGCCACGTGAAAAAGCCCCTCCATCAGGTCGCGCAACACCGGGTCGCGCGGCGGGAACAGGGCCGCGATCTTGCGGGCATAGGCGTCGAAACCCGCCACGTCCTGCCGCGCCAGGTTGAAGACCTTTGCCGCGTTCGCCTCTTCCTCGGGGGGGATGGTGAAGACCCGGCGAAACGCCGAAACCTCGCCGCGCGTGACCTGCCCGTCGGCCTTGGCCAGCTTGGCGCCCAGCGCGATCACGCCGATGGTGAATGCCACCGAACGCTCGGGCGCAAGGCGCAGGCGGTCCAGCACCGCGCTGAACGGCTCTCCGGCGGCGAGGGCCGACAGGGCGGCGGTGATGCGAGTCCAGATCGACATGCTATCATTCTACCGCGCACCGTCCCCCAAGGGAAACGGATTCACCCGGACAAGGGGACGCACCGGCGGATGAAAGCGAGACTTTCAGAGGCGCTTCTGCATCAGGACCGGATCGTGACAGCGCCCGAATTTCCAACCCCCATCGCGGATCAGGCCAACATCGACAAAGTCCAGCGCGGCAATGGCCCCGGCGTCACGCGCCGTCGCGGGCCGGATCATGCCAGGATCCTGACCCCTTCCGGGGTGTCGAACTCGGCCGCAAGCGTGGGCCCGGCGCCGGTGGTCACGACCACGCGATGATCGCTCAGCAGCGGCGCGAGGGCGGCGCGCAAGGCCCCCGCCTGCGGATGCGTCACCACAAGCCGGCGCAGGCGGATCCCGCGATCGGGCAACTGGCCGGCCGGGTGAGATGTGCCGCGCCAGCCGATCAGGGCCGGGAACAGCCCGTCAAACGGCAGCCAGCCGCTGTCGGGCACGGTCATGGCCCAGCGCAGATCGCCGCGCGCCAGGTCCATCGGGCGCCCGACACCCGGCGGGGCGTCGCTCAACGCCCGGTCCAGACCGCCGACCCCGGACTGGCTGCGCAACGCCCAGGCGCGCGGACGCGCGGACCCGGCATGATCATCCAGCGCAAACCAGCGCGGCTGCGGCGGCGGTGCGGCCTGCGGGTCGATCGCGAGAATCTCGAGATATTCACCCGGACCCAGCGACAGCAGGCGGTTGTGCGTGCCCATCGCCGCGTGCTGACCGCCGGGTTCCAGCGGCGCACCGAGAACCGAGGCCACGTCGATCCCCCCCTGTTCGAGATCGTCGGTGGCGATCACCAGATGATCGAATTGCAGCACGCAGCCCCCCGTCGTCGTTTCGACGCGCCGAAGTTGGCCATGGATCGCGCGCCAAGGCAAGCAGCCTGGCGCCCGGCCGGCAAAGTCACGCCGGACGAAGCGAAGGGGGCGCTGCCCCCTCTGGGCCTGCGGCCCATTCACCCCCGGCGTATTTTCCGGCAAGATGAAGGGGCCGCGATGGCGCTGCTCAGGCCCGCGCCTTGCGGATCAGTTGCAAGATGTCGCGCGCGGCGCCGGGAATGTTGGTGCCCGGCCCGAAGATCGCCTTGACGCCGTGATCGAAGAGATAGGCGTAATCCTGTTGCGGAATCACGCCGCCGCAGATCACCAGGATGTCCCCGGCGCCCGCGGCCTTGAGTGCCTCGACCAGTTTCGGCGCCAGGGTCTTGTGGCCGGCGGCCTGGCTGGAGATGCCGACGACATGAACATCGTTGTCGATGGCGTCCTGCGCGGCCTCTTCGGGCGTCTGGAACAGCGGGCCGACATCAACGTCGAAACCGATATCGGCAAAGGCGGTCGCGATCACCTTGGCGCCGCGGTCGTGCCCATCCTGGCCCATCTTGACCACCAGCATGCGCGGGCGGCGCCCCTCGGTCTCGGCGAAGGCCTCGACATCGCGCTGGATCGCGGCGAAACCGTCGTCGCCCTCATAGGCCGCGCCATAGACCCCCGCCAGGGTCTTGACCTCGGCGCGGTGGCGCCCGAAGACCTTTTCCATGCTCATGCTGATCTCTCCGACACTGGCGCGGGCGCGCGCGGCCTCGACCGCGGCCTCAAGCAGGTTGCCGCCCTCGCGCGCGCGGCGTTCGAGTTCGGCCAGCGCGCGCTGGCAGGCGGCGTCGTCGCGGCTGGCGCGCAGCCTTTCCAGCCCCGCGATCTGCGACTGGCGGACCTTTTCGTTGTCGATCTCAAGAATGTCGATCGGGTCTTCCTTGTCCTTGCGGTACTTGTTGACACCGACGATCACGTCGTCGCCGCGGTCGATCAGTGCCTGCCGCCGCGCCGCCGACTCCTCGATCCGCAGCTTTGGCATGCCCGAGGCCACGGCCTTGGTCATGCCGCCCATCTCCTCGACTTCCTCGATCAGGGACCAGGCGGCCTCGGCCATGTCGGCGGTCAGCTTTTCGATATAATAGCTGCCCGCCAGCGGATCGACGACATTGGTGAGTCCGGTCTCTTCCTGCAAGATCAGCTGGGTGTTGCGCGCGATCCGGGCCGAGAACTCGGTCGGCAGGGCGATCGCCTCGTCGAGCGCGTTGGTATGCAAGGACTGCGTGCCCCCCAGCGCCGCCGCCATCGCCTCATAGGCGGTGCGCACGACGTTGTTGTAGGGATCCTGTTCCTGAAGCGAGACCCCCGAGGTCTGGCAATGGGTGCGCAGCATCATCGAGCCCGGTTTCTTGGGCTCGAACTCGGACATGATGCGGTGCCACAGCAGGCGGGCGGCGCGCAGCTTGGCCACCTCCATGAAAAAATTCATGCCGATGGCGAAGAAAAAGCTCAGCCGCCCCGCGAAACGGTCCACATCCATGCCGCGGGCGATCGCCGCGCGCACATATTCGCGCCCATCGGCCAGGGTGAAGGCCAGTTCCTGCACCAGGTTCGCGCCCGCCTCCTGCATGTGATAGCCGGAAATCGAGATCGAGTTGAATTTCGGCATCTCGTTGGCGGTGTATTCGATGATGTCGGCAATGATGCGCATCGAGGGTTCGGGCGGATAGACATAGGTGTTGCGCACCATGAATTCCTTGAGGATGTCATTCTGGATCGTGCCCGAAAGCTGCGCGCGATCGACGCCCTGTTCCTCGCCGGTGACGATGAAACTGGCCAGGATCGGGATCACCGCGCCGTTCATCGTCATCGACACGCTGACCTTGTCCAGCGGGATGCCGTCGAACAGGACTTTCATGTCCTCGACCGAATCGATGGCAACGCCCGCCTTGCCGACATCGCCCACCACGCGCGGATGATCGCTGTCATAGCCGCGATGCGTGGCCAGGTCGAAGGCGACCGATACCCCCTGCTGCCCCGCTGCCAGGGCCTTGCGAAAAAAGGTGTTCGATTCCTCGGCAGTGGAAAAACCGGCATATTGCCGGATCGTCCAGGGCCGCCCGGCATACATGGTCGCGCGCGGCCCGCGGGTAAACGGGGCCAGCCCCGGCAGGCTGCCCAGATGGTCCAGCCCTTCCAGATCGGCCTCGGTATAAAGCGGCTTGACCGGAATGCCCTCAAGCGTGTTCCAGGTCAGGTCATCCGCCGACCGGCCCTTGAGTTCCTTCGCGGCCAGATCGCGCCAGGCATCGAGCCCGGTTGCCTTGTCGGTCATGGCGTCATTCCTCTTTCATCGGCGCCACGGGTGCAGCATCGTGGCAAAATCAATCTCATGGCTGGTGTTTTTGCGCCGAACGCGCCTATATCTGAGACAACCGGAGGTTCGATGACAGTGCCGATCAAACCCGCCTTGCTTGCTCTCGTTGCCGCCGTTCTGTTGCTGGACGTCGCCGGCGGTCCGGCGATGGCACAAGATGACAACGGGGCCGAGGCCGTGCCGCGCCCTGCGGAGGTCGAGGACGGGTCAAGCACACCATCCGACGACGCAGCGTCGAACGCGGACGAAGAGCCCGAGGGTTTGCGCATTCTGGACGCGGACGGCATCGATCCTGACGATTTCCTGTGGGAATGGCGCATCGTCGCGGTGCTGGCCGATACACCGAACGACCCCGCCTTCGAGCGCCAGATGCGCGAGATCAATGATCGCGCGGACGATCTGTTCGAGCGCGACGTGGTCGTGATCACCGATACCGACCGCTCGTCGAACAGCCCGCTGCGCCAGCGGCTGCGCCCGCGCGGTTTCATGCTGGCGTTCATCGGCAAGGACGGCGAGATCAAGCAACGCCGCCCGGCGCCGCGCACGGTGCGCGAGATCAATGCGGTAATCGACCGCTTCCCGCTGCGCCGGCAGGAAATCATGGAACGGCTGCCGTCGGGGCGCGACTGAGCCCGAACGCAGGCCGTGCGCATCCCGCAAGGCGGGGGGGCTGGCCGGTGTCCGTTCATTCGAACTCCATGATCACGTCATCCACGGCCAGGCTGCCGCCGACGCTGGCATTGATCTTCTTGACGGTGCTGCGGCGTTCGGCGCGCAGGATGTTTTCCATCTTCATCGCCTCGACCGTGCAAAGCGCCTGGCCCTCGAACACTTCCTGCCCCTCTTCGACCGACAGGTTCACCATCAGGCCGGGCATCGGGCAGAGCAGCATCCTGGACGTATCGGGCGGCAGCTTTTCCGGCATCAGGGCGGCAAGCTCTGCCTGGCGCGGGGTGCGCACATGCACCTTCAGGTCCGCACCCCGCAACCGCAGCCGGTAGCCGCCGGTGATCCGGCCGACCTTGAGCACCAGCGGCTCACCGTCGACCAGCACGCGCGCCAGCGGCTGGCCCGGCGTCCAGTCCGATTCGATGCGCATGCTGTCGCCCTCGGCAAAGGTGACGGTGGCGCCGGCCTTGTCGGCCCGGATGGCAAGGGCCAGCTCGCGCCCTTGCAGACTGACGACCCAGTCGTCACCGACCTTGCGTTCATGGTTGTCCATCCGGCCCGAGACGCGGGTGCGGCGGATTTCAGCAACCCGGTTCATCGCCGCCGCCGCGGCCGCGACCCGGCGCAGCACGGTGTCGGGCAAGGTGACACCCTGGAACCCGTCCGGGTATTCCTCGGCGATGAAGGCGGTGGTGATGTCACCCGAGACAAAGCGCGGATGCTCCATCACCGCCGAACAAAACGGCAGGTTGTGGCCGATGCCTTCGACCTCGAACGTATCCAGCGCCAGTCGCATCTCTTCGATCGCGTCGGCGCGCGTGGGGCCCCAGGTGCAGAGCTTGGCAATCATCGGGTCGTAATACATGCTGATCTCGCCGCCTTCAAAGACGCCGGTGTCGTTGCGCACGATACCGCCCGTTGCGGTCGTGCCCTCGACCGGGGGGCGATAGCGGGTCAACCGGCCGATCGACGGCAGGAAATTGCGATAGGGATCTTCGGCGTAAAGGCGGCTTTCCATCGCCCAGCCCTTGATCGTCAGGTCTTCTTGCTTGAACGGCAGCGCCTCGCCCGCCGCGACGCGGATCATCTGTTCGACCAGATCGACGCCGGTGATCAGCTCGGTAACCGGGTGTTCGACTTGCAGGCGCGTGTTCATTTCGAGGAAATAGAAATTACGCTCGCCATCGACGATGAATTCCACCGTCCCGGCGCTGGTATAGCCCACCGCCTTGGCCAGCGCGACGGCCTGTTCGCCCATCGCCTTGCGCGTCGCTTCGTCAAGAAACGGCGAGGGGGCCTCTTCGATGACCTTCTGGTTGCGACGCTGGATCGAGCATTCGCGCTCGAACAGGTAGGTGCAGGTGCCGTGCGTATCCGCCAGCACCTGGATCTCGATGTGACGCGGCTGGGTGACGAACTTCTCGATGAAGATACGGTCGTCGCCGAAACTCGACGCGGCCTCGTTCTTGGACGACTGGAACCCCTCGCGCGCCTCGTCGTCGTTCCAGGCGATGCGCATGCCCTTGCCGCCGCCACCAGCCGAGGCCTTGATCATCACCGGATAGCCGATCTCGCGTGAGATACGCACCGCCTCGTCGGCATCCCCGATCAGCCCCATGTAGCCGGGCACCGTGTTCACGCCGGCTTCGGCCGCGATTTTCTTCGAGGTGATCTTGTCGCCCATCGCCTCGATCGCCGACGAGGGCGGGCCGATGAAGGCCACGCCCGCCGCCTCAAGCGCGGCGGCGAAGGCCTTGTTCTCTGACAGGAAGCCATAGCCCGGATGCACCGCCTCGGCCCCCGTCGATCGGATCGCGTCCATGATCCGGTCGATCACGATATAGGACTGGTTCGCGGGCGGAGGGCCGATATGCACCGCCTCGTCGGCCATCGCCACATGCAGCGCATCGCGGTCGGCATCAGAATAGACCGCCACCGTCGCGATGCCCATCTTTCGCGCGGACTTGATGACCCGGCACGCGATTTCGCCCCGGTTGGCGATCAGGATCTTCTTGAACATGCTCTCTCCCCCGGTCCGGGCGGACCAATCGTTCGACGGATATGAAAAGCCGCCCGCGCCCCATCGGGGCCGGACGGCATGAAAAACGGTGATTTCAGGCTGCGTTCAGCGGCGGCAGCGGCCCGGATTGGCCTGACAATACAGAACATTGCCGCCCGCACCGACGGCTGCACCGGCGACCGGGTCGCCGCCCAGCGCCGCGGCACCGACCGCCCCCGCACCGCCCCCGAACAGGGCCTGTTCGCCGGGGTTGTTGCCACAGGCGGCAAGGGCGGACACGGCAGCAAGCGGCAGAACAATGGCTTTCCACATGGGATCGGCACTCCTTTGTTGCGTTTGGCTGACAAACGCCTGGCAGCGGCGCCGGTTCCTGAAAAACTGCGATGAGCCGTCGCGCGCATCACAGATCCTCCTCGGGATCGTCCCATGTCGGGGCATCGTCACCATCGGCAAAGACCTCGGGGAAGCTGGCGCGCGCCACCGACAGGTCGATGCGCAAGAGCGCCTCATAGCTGCGCGGATCGAACGGCTGTTCGGCCGGCACCACCTCGCGCCCGAAGAGCCATGACAGACGACCGGCGTCCAGGTTGCCACGCTCAAAGGGCCCTTCGCCAAAATGATCCCACAGCGCGGCCATGAACCCGGCATCGGCACGCCGGTCGGCGGGGCGACGATCGGCAAAGCGGCGACGCTCGATCAGCGGCGTGGCGCCGTCCTTGTTGGCGCGGCGTATGGTGAACTGGAAATCTGTTCCGGGCAGCCGTCCGGGAAAGCCGCGATGCTTCAGCATGGGGCCACCCCCGCGCCGGGACTCGCAGACACAAGAACAGGCAGGGCGGCAATCCGCCCTGCCCGATCAGTCACATCACGCCAACGGCGATCAGCGGTACTTGGAGTCCGATTCCGGCTCTTCGTAGACCGGCTGTGCCGGCTCGACGACGGTGTATTCTTCCTGGCGGTTCTGATCGCAGCCGGCGAGCACGGCCAGGCCGAAGACGGCCGCGACGGCGGTAATAAGGGTCTTGGACATAGAGGTCTCCTGCTCTCTTCGTTCCCCGGCAAAGGCGTGGATACGTCCCGCCGGTGGCTTTGCTTCGCACATGTCTTGCCGACAGCGCTGCGATGGACCTTAGCGCATTTCAAAGACTTCCGCCAGTTCTTTAAGATCATTCCGCCCCCCGCGCGGCGCTTTTGTGGCGCTCGCGCACCAGCCCCCCGGACGAACCGAGGGTCGGCACCCATATCTGGCATGGGTCTCAGAACCGGCTCCATATGCAGTCCCCCTCGTCGATCGTGAACCCTTCGAACACCTGCACCACCTCGGGGTCCGTGGCGCCGAACTCGGTCGGCGCGCTGGCAATCGAGATCACGACATCCGGCCAGTCCGGCCGCGCTTCGCCCTGCCGCGCGACGGCGATGTCGCGGCACAGCCGACGCATGTCGCGGGCGATGGTGCTCATGTCGAAATCCGCCGCGCCGATTGCGGGCGCCACGAACCGAAACCGGCCGATTTCTTCGGTGTCGTCCCAGATCACCTCGTGCATCGACACCTCCAGCCCCGAGGGAAGGGTCACCGCCTCCTGCGCCGCAAGCGGCCAGGCACAAAGGCATAGCAAGATCGTCGGCAGACCAGGGCGCATCGGCATCACAGCGGGATATTGTCGTGCTTTTTCCAAGGGTTCGTCAGCTTCTTGTTGCGCAGGCTGGCGAAGGCCCGGCAGACGCGCCGCCGGGTCGAATGCGGCATGATCACCTCGTCGATGAAGCCCTTTTCGGCCGCCACGAACGGATTGGCAAAGCGATCCTCATAGTCGCGGGTGCGCGCGGCGATCTTGTCGGGCTCGCCCAGTTCGCTGCGATACAGGATCTCGACCGCGCCCTTGGCGCCCATGACCGCGATTTCGGCGGTGGGCCAGGCATAATTGAAATCGCCGCGCAGGTGTTTGGACGCCATGACGTCATAGGCGCCGCCATAGGCCTTGCGGGTGATCACCGTCACCTTGGGCACCGTCGCCTCGCCATAGGCGAACAACAGCTTGGCGCCGTGTTTGATCACCCCGCCATATTCCTGCCCGGTGCCGGGAAGAAAGCCGGGCACATCGACAAAGGTCAGGATCGGGATCTCGAACGCATCGCAAAACCGCACGAAGCGCGCGGCCTTGCGCGAGCTGTCGATATCCAGACAACCCGCCAGCACCATCGGCTGGTTGGCGACGACCCCCACGGTGCGCCCTTCCAGCCGGATGAACCCGGTGATGATGTTCTTGGCGAACTCGGCCTGGATCTCATAGAAGTCGCCCTCGTCCGCGACCTTGTGGATCAGCTCTTTCATGTCGTAGGGCGTGTTGGGGTTGCCGGGGATCAGGGTATCCAGGCTTTCCTCGATCCGCGACGGCTGGTCGAAGAACGGCCGCACCGGCGATTTCTCGCGGTTGTTGAGCGGCAGGAAATCGACCAGACGGCGCACCTCGATCAGGGCCTCGACATCGTTTTCGAACGCACCGTCCGCAACCGAGGATTTCCGCGTATGGGTCCCCGCGCCGCCCAGCTCCTCGGCGGTGACGATCTCGTTGGTGACGGTCTTGACCACGTCGGGACCGGTCACGAACATGTACGAGGAATCGCGCACCATGAAGATGAAATCGGTCATTGCCGGGCTGTAGACCGCACCGCCCGCGCAGGGGCCCATGATGACGCTGATCTGCGGCACCACGCCCGACGCCATGATATTGCGCTGGAATACGTCGGCATAGCCGGCCAGCGACGCCACCCCCTCCTGGATGCGGGCGCCGCCCGAGTCGTTGAGCCCGATCACCGGCGCGCCGTTCTGGATCGCCATATCCATGATCTTGCAGATCTTCTGGGCATGGGTTTCCGACAGAGAACCGCCGAAGACCGTGAAATCCTGGCTGAAGACATAGACCTGCCGACCATTGATGGTGCCCCAGCCCGTGACCACGCCATCCCCATAGGGGCGATCCTGCTCCATGCCGAAGTCGGTGCAGCGATGGGCGACGAACATGTCGAATTCCTCGAACGACTCCTCGTCCAGAAGCAGCTCGATGCGCTCGCGCGCGGTCAGCTTGCCCTTGGCGTGCTGGGCGTCGATACGCCGCTGGCCGCCGCCCAGGCGCGCGGTCTGGCGGCGGGATTCGAGTTCGCTGAGTATATCCTTCATGGTGCCCCTCCTCGGATCTGGCGGGAAAATAGGGCCGCGGCGCAGCGAGGGAAAGCAGAATCGGGAAAATTTGCAAACCAATTAACCGCGCCGATCTGCTAATTGCAAAACTGCAATATCACCCCCTGCCCCGCACAGCCTGTCATCGGCACAAAGGCGAACCGGCCCTATGGACTTCCCCGAAGGGCGAAAATACACTTGTGAAATTATGAACGCGCCCCAACGCCGGTTCCTTGATCGAACCACGCCCCCGCATATTGTCACGCTGATCCTGATTGCGGGATTGTCGGCGCTGTCGATGAACATCTTTCTGCCGTCGCTGCCCAAGATGGCCGAGCATTTCAACGTCGATTACGGCGTGATGCAGCTGTCGGTGTCGCTTTATCTGGGTGTCAGCGCGGTGCTTCAGATCCTCATCGGGCCATTGTCCGACCGCTATGGCCGGCGCAAGGTTCTGCTGGCGGCGATCGCGCTGTTCGTGCTGGCCAGCATCGGCACCTTGCTGGCGCCCACCGCCGAGATGTTCTTGCTGTTTCGCATGGGTCAGGCGGTCGTCGCCACGGCCATGGCGCTGAGCCGCGCGGTCGTGCGCGACATGGTGGACGAGGCGCAGGCGGCCTCGATGCTGGGCTATGTCACCATGGGCATGGCAATGGTGCCGATGGTCGGCCCGGTGATCGGCGGCTTTCTGGACGAGGTGGCGGGATGGCAGGCGAATTTCGTCGTCCTGCTGATCGCCGGCGTGGCGATCATGGCGCTGAGTTGGGCCGATCTGGGCGAAACGGCGCGCACCAGGCCAACCAGCATGATGGCGCAGATGCGCGACTACCCCGAACTCTTCGCCTCGCCGCGGTTCTGGGGCTATTGCCTTTCTTCCAGCTTTGCCTCGGGCGTCTTTTTCGCGTTCCTGGGTGGCGCGCCCTATGTCGGCACCGAAATCTATGGGTTGAACCCGACCGTTCTGGGCGCGCTCTTTGGCTTCGCGGCGCTGGGATACGGGGCGGGCAATTTCATCTCGGGGCGTTTTTCGGTGCGCATGGGTGTGAACCGGATGATCCTGGCAGGCGCCTGCATCACGCTGGGCGGGCTGGGACTTCAGGCCGGGCTGCTGGCGGTGGGCCTGGCGCCCGCCTGGGTGTTCTTTTCATGCTTTGCGCTGGTCGGCATCGGCAACGGCATGGTCTTGCCCAATGCCACCGCCGGGATGCTGTCGGTGCGCCCGCATCTGGCGGGCACCGCCTCGGGCCTGGGCGGCGCGATCATGATCGGCGGCGGCGCGGCCCTGTCGGCACTGGCGGGCATGCTGCTGGTGCCAGGGGCCGGCGCCTGGCCGCTGGTGGCGATCATGGTTGCCAGTGCCTCGGCCTCGCTGCTGGCAATCCTGGGCGTCATTTACCGCGAGCGCCACATCCGCAGTTGAAAAGGCTTGGCAGCACGGATTTGCAAAGTTACCTGTTCGCATTGCAAATCCCGAGGTCGCCATGCCGCCCCAGAAACTTTATGCCGGTGCAAAGCTGCGCGAGATTCGCGCGCGAATCCAGCTGACGCAAAAGGAATTCGCCGCCCGGCTGGGCATATCCCTGCCCTATCTGAACCAGATGGAGAACAACAACCGCCCGGTATCGACGACCGTGGTGCTGGCCTTGGCGCGCGAATTCGGCACCGATGTCACCGAACTGGCCACCGGCGACAGCGAGCGGATGGTTTCGGACCTGCGCGAGGCGTTGGCTGACCCGGTGTTCGCCACGCCCGCCCCCAGCCTGGCGGATCTGCGGCTGGTCGCGTCGAACGCACCGGGCGTCGCACATGCGCTGCTGTCGCTGCATCACGCCTATCGCCAGAGCCATGAGCGGCTGGCCTCGCTGGATGAGGCGCTGGGCCAGGGCGAGCGGCTCTCGCGCGCCTCGCCCTGGGAAGAGGTGCGCGACTTCTTTCATTACTGTGACAACTATATCGATGCGGTGGACCGCGCCGCCGAGCATTTCGCCCAGGGCGCCGAAAAGATCGACGACACGATCGCCCGCGCCCTGGGACGCCATCGCATATCCTTGCACTTTTCCGATGATCGTATGCTTAGAACCTACCATCATGCCGAGCGAAAAATCACTTTATCCACAATTGCGCCGATTCAGACCCGCCGCTTTCAGCTGTTGCACCAGATCGCCATTCTGGGCCATGCCGACCTTCTGGATGCGACTCTGGATCTGGCACGGTTCCAGTCCGACGAGGCGCGCGCGATCGCGCGGATCGGGCTTGCGAATTATTTCGCGGGCGCCGCGTTGCTGCCCTATCGCGCCTTTCTGGCGGCGGCGCAGGACAGCCGCCACGACCTTGAACAACTCGCCGACCGCTTCGGCGCGTCGATCGAGCAGGTGGCGCACCGTCTGTCCACGCTTCAGCGGCCGGGCGCCAAGGGCGTGCCGTTCTTTTTCGTGCGCGTCGATCAGGCCGGCACCATTACCAAGCGCCATTCGGCAACACGGCTGCAATTCGCCCGGTACGGCGGTGCCTGCCCGCTGTGGAACGTGCATCAGGCGTTCGAGACACCGGGCCGGTTCCTGCGCCAGCTGGCGGAAACGCCCGATGGCGTGCGCTATTTCTGCCTGGCGCGCGAGGTGTCCAAGCCCGGCGGCTCTTTTCGGGCGCCGGTGCAGCGCTATGCCATCGGGCTTGGTTGCGAAATCCGCCATGCCGACGCGCTGACCTATGCCGACGACATGGACCTGACGCATCCGCAAGCCTTCGTGCCGATCGGCATATCCTGCCGGATCTGCGCCCGCCCCGACTGCCATCAGCGTTCGGTCCCGCCGCTTGAGGCCGCATTGCGCATCGACCCCGATCGACGCGGGGTTCTGCCCTATGCGATCCAGCCGCCGGGCAAGGGCTGAGGGTCAGCCTTCGTCAGCCTTCATCACGCAAGATGCGCGCGATCTCGTCCTTGAGGGCCATGCGCCGGCGCCTCAGATCGGTCTCGGCGGCCTCGGTCATCGGTTCGACCTTGGTTTCGGCCCGGTGCACGGCGCGATTGATCTCGTGATACTCATCGGCCAGCCGGGCGAAATGGGGGTTCGACTCTTTCAGCCGATGCAAAGCCTCGGCCTGATCAGGAAATTCATCGGCAAGTTCATGCGGGGTATGCGACATCGTTGACTCCTGTTGTTCGGATGCAGGCTAGGCGCACTGAATTGCCGCGCCCTTGATCTAGATCACAGCCGAAACCCGTGATGCAGGATCACCGGCACGACCAGATCCTCCTCGTCGGTCAGGTGACGGTCAATGAAGTGGTGAAACCGACCCAGTCGCTGCTCAAGCGCGCCCGCAGGCAGGCGCGCATCCTGCCCCTCGGCGATCGCGCGCAGCATGGCGTTGGTGTCGTCGGCCAGCGCCCGCAGATGCCCGTCGAGCGCGTGGTGATCGGAATCCAGGATCTCGAACCCGCGCTCAAGGCGCGTTTCGGCAGCGGCCAGTTGCGGGAAATAATGGTGATCCTCGATCTGGTGGTGCCCGTGCAACTGTTCGATCAAGAATCCCGCCATGCGCGCGGTGCGCGACGCGTGGGTTTGCGGGTCGGCGTCACCATTCAGAAAAGCCTGCGATTCGCCCTGCAATTGGCCCAGAACCTGACGGAACATCAGGTGCCGTTCCAGCCAGAACCGGGTCAGCCCGTCGAAATTGCTGTGATTCTTCCACAGATCGCGGGGGTACTTTTCAAGCAGGATGCGCAAGGCATCGGGCAGGCCGCTTCGGTTTTCCAGCGTGTCGTCGTTCATCGCGCCCCCTTGCATTCAGCGCGATCCTGCCGCCCGCGTGGCGGGGTTGCAAGCCTTGCACAACACCCCGGCGATCACCGCTGCGCGACCTGCCATTGCGGGTGAACCCAGGGCACGACATTGGCCCGCGGCAACGGCTGGCGCCCAAGGATATGATCGGCGATCTTTTCGCCGGTCATGATCGTCGGCGCGTTCAGGTTGCCGTTGGTGATGCGCGGAAAGACCGAGCTGTCGGCCACGCGCAGCCCGCTGACGCCGATCACCGCGCCCTCGGGATCGACCACCGCCATCGGATCGTCGCGCCGCCCCATGCGCGCGGTGCCGCAGGGGTGATACGCGCTTTCGACATGGTCGCGGATGAAGGCGTCCAGCGCATCATCGTCGCGCACCTCCGATCCCGGTTGAATCTCGTATTTGACATGCGCCTGCATGGCCGGCTGTTCCATGATCTCTCGCGTCAGGCGGATACAGGCGCGAAAATCGCGCCAGTCGTCGGGATCGCTCATGTAGTTGAAGCGGATCGCGGGCGGGTCATCGGGCCGCGCAGAGCGCAGCCGCACCATGCCCCGGCTTTTCGACCGCATCGGGCCGACATGGGTCTGAAAGCCGTGGCCGTCGGCGACGGCCGTGCCGTCATAGCGCACGGCAATGGGCAGGAAATGGAACTGGATGTCGGGATAGGCTTCGCCCGCGCGTGAGCGGATGAATCCCGCGGCCTCGAACTGGTTCGAGGCACCGGGCCCCGTGCCGGCCAGAAGCCATTGCGCCCCGACCCAGGCCTTGCCCCAGAGGTTCCAGTATTTGTAAAGCGTGATCGGGTTCTTCGCGGCAAATTGCAGATAGAGTTCCAGATGGTCCTGCAGGTTCGCCCCGACGCCCGGCCGGTCGGCGATCACGTCGATCCCGTGTTCGGCCAGATGCGCGGCGGGGCCGATGCCCGACAGCATCAGCAGTTTCGGCGTGTTGATCGACGAGGCCGCCAGAACGACCTCGCGGCGTGCCATCAGGCGCCGCCCGTCGGCCAGTTCGACACCCTCGGCGCGGCCATTGCGCAAGATCACGCGCGCCGCCAGCCCGCGCACCAGCTTGCACCGGCCCGAACGCAAAGCGGGTTTCAGATAGGCCTTGGCCACGGACCAGCGCTTTCCCTGCCAGATCGTGGCCTCCATCGCGCCGAACCCTTCCTGCTGTTCGCCGTTGTAATCAGGCGTGACCGGGTATCCGGCCTGCGCACCGGCCTGGATGAAGGCGTTGAACAGCGGGTTGCTGCGCATCCCGCGCGTGACATGCAGCGGGCCGTCACGGCCGCGCCATGCCCCCTCGGCGCCCATGTCGCCCTCGGCATGCCAGTTTTCCATGCGCTTGAAATAGGGCAGCACGTCCGAATAGGCCCAGCCCTGCGCGCCCTGGTCTTCCCAATGGTCGAAATCGCAAGCGTGGCCGCGCACATAGACCATGCCGTTGATCGACGATGATCCCCCCACCACCTTGCCGCGCGGTGTCGCCAGGACGCGCCCGCCCAGATGCGGCTCGGGCTCTGTGCGCAGGCCCCAGTCATAGCGCGCCATGTTCATCGGGTAAGACAGCGCGCCGGGCATCTGGATGAACGGCCCGGCATCGGTCCCGCCGTATTCGATCACCAGCACCGAATGCCCGGCCTCGGCCAGGCGGTAGGCCACGGCCGAGCCGCCAGACCCCGCGCCGACGATCACATAATCCGCTTCCATCATCGTCTCCAGACCGTCGCGCGGCGCTCAATAGGGCGAATCGACCGGGCCCATGCCCACATAGACCGACTTGATCTGCGTATAATGTTCCAGCGCGGCCTTGGAATTCTCGCGCCCGACGCCCGACAGTTTCGACCCGCCGAACGGGGCCTCGACCGGCGACAGGTTATAGGCGTTGATCCAGCACGAGCCGGCTTCGATCTGGCCGATCACCCGGTGCGCGCGTTGCAGATCGCGGGTAAAGACCCCGGCCGATAGCCCGAATTCGGTGGCATTGGCGCGGGCGATCACCTCGTCCTCGGTATCGAAGTCCAGCACCGCCATCACCGGGCCGAAGATCTCTTCGCGGGCGATGGTCATGGTGTCGGTCACATCGGCAAAGACGGTCGGCTGCACATAGAACCCCGGCCCGTTCAAGCGCGCGCCGCCGGTGATCAGGCGCGCGCCCTCGGCCTTGCCGGTGTCGATATAGGACAGCACCTTTTCCATCTGCGCGGCATTGACCACCGGGCCCATCTGCGTGGCCTCATCCATCGGGTCGCCCATGGCGATCGCCTCGGTCCGGGTTTTCAGCCGGTCCAGAAACCGGTCCTTGATGCCGCGCTGCACGAAAACCCGTGTGCCGTTCGAACAGACCTGCCCCGCGGAATAGAAGTTGCCCAGCATCGCGCCGCCGATCGCATCCTCGATATCGGCATCGTCAAAGACGATCAGCGGCGACTTGCCGCCCAGTTCCATCGTCACATGGCGAACCCCCTCGGCGGCCGCGGCATAGACCTTGCGCCCGGTGGGGACCGAGCCCGTCAGCGAAACCTTGGCCACGCGCGGATCGGTGACCAGTGCCCCGCCGACACCGCCACGCCCCTGCACCACGTTGAACAGGCCCGCGGGCAGGCCCGCCTCGTGCAATATCTCGGCCAGCTTGAGCGCGCACAGCGGCGTCACCTCGGACGGTTTGAACACCATCGCATTGCCGAACGCCAGCGCCGGCGCCCCCTTCCAGCAGGCGATCTGCGTGGGGTAGTTCCAGGCACCGATCCCGACACAGACGCCCAGCGGCTCGCGCAGGGTATAGACGAAATCACGCCCCAGCGGGATCGTTTCGCCCGTCACCGTGGCCGCCATCCCGCCGAAATACTCCAGCGCATCGGCGCCCGAGGTGGCATCGGCCACCAGCGTTTCCTGCAAAGGTTTGCCGGTGTCCAGCGTTTCCAGTTCCGACAGTTCGCGATTGCGCTCGCGCAGGATCGCGCTGGCCCGCAACAGGATGCGCCCGCGTTCCACCGGCATCAGGCGCGCCCAGTCCCGCTGCGCCCGCGCGGCGGCGGCCAGCGCCTGCCCGATGATCGCCGGCGTCGCCTCGTGGACGCGCGCGATGGTGTCGCCGGTCGCGGCATAGACCACGTCGATCGGCGCGCCTTCGGCATCCTCGACATAGGCGCCGTCGATGAAATGGCTGGCTTGCGGCTGTGCCGTCATGCGGGCGCTCCGATTTTCAGTGTCAGGTCCAGATAGCTTTCAACGCGCTGTGCCATTTCCGCGCCATCCGGGGCCTCAAGCCCGAGAACGGCATGCAGATAGGCCCCATCGATCATGGCCGCGATGGTCTGTGCCGCCTCGCCCGCCCGTGCCCCAAGTTGCGGGCGCAAGGCGTGGCACAGGTTCGACACGATGCGCCGCTGATAGACCGACAGCAGGCGGCGCGCCTGCGGCTGGGTCTGGGCAAGCACATAGAAATTCAGCCATGCCGAAATCACCTCGCGCCGGAAACTGCTGGCCGAGAACGAGGCCCGGATCACCGCGCGGGCGCGGCCCTCGGGGCTGTCGGCGGCAGCCAGCGCGCCGCGCACCTCGGCGCCGTATAGCGTCAGCACATGGCGCATCGCCGCCAGAAACATCGCCTCTTTCGAGCCGAAATAGTGATGCGCCAGCGCCGAGGACATGCCCGCGCGCTTGGCGATCCGGCTGACCGTCACCTCAAGCGTGCCGACATGGCCGATCTCGGCGATTGTTGCCTTGATCAATGCCGAACGTCGTATAGGCTCCATTCCGAGCTTGGGCATGCCCCGCCTCCAGCAGACGGGACAGGCCCGCCGATCCAAGAAAAACCTTGCATCCGAGCTAACCGATTGTTTATTGACTCGTCAATCAACAAAAACGCCAACCAGCAGGAGACCGCCATGCCGCGCTATTCCCTTATTGCCGCAACCACTGCCCTGACCCTGGCTGCCGCGCCCGCCTTTGCGAATTGCGACACCGTGCGTTTTTCCGATGTCGGCTGGACCGACATCACCGCCACGACCGCCGTGGCCACCACGATCCTGGACGCGCTCGACTATGAGACCGAGGTGATGGTCCTGTCGGTGCCGGTGACCTACACCTCGCTGGCCAATGGCGATATCGATGTCTTCCTGGGCAACTGGATGCCCACGATGGAGGCCGACATCGCCCCCTATCGCGAAGACGGCACCGTCGATACGGTGCGTCGCAATCTGGCCGGCGCGAAATACACGCTGGCCGCCAATGCCGCTGCCGCCGATCTGGGCATCGCCGATTTCGCCGACATCGCCGAACACCGCGACGCCCTGTCGAACCGCATCTACGGGATCGAGCCGGGCAACGACGGCAATCGCCTGATCCTGGACATGATCGAGGACGACGCCTTTGGCCTGTCGGGTTTCGAGGTTGTCGAAAGTTCGGAACAGGGAATGCTCAGCCAGGTTCAGCGCGCCGAACGCCGCGACGAGCCGATGATCTTTCTGGGTTGGGAACCCCACCCGATGAACGCCAACTACGAGATGACCTATCTGTCGGGCGGCGATGACTGGTTCGGCCCCGACTACGGCGGCGCCGAGGTCTATACCAATACCCGCGCCGGATATGTCGATGAATGCCCCAATGTCGGCCGATTCCTGGAAAACCTGGAATTCACGCTGGCGATGGAGAACGAGATCATGTCCGCGATCCTCGATGACGGGCAGGACCCCGAAGATGCCGCGCGCGCGTGGCTGGCGGAAAACCGGGACGCTCTGGAACCCTGGCTTGAAGGCGTGACCACCCGTGGCGACGATGCCATGGAAGCTGTCAGCGCCGCGCTTGACTGACCCGGTCCGGGCCCCCCGGCCGCAAGCCGGGGGCCTGACCCTTTCACAAACGCGGATGTTCCATGCTCGACACGCTGTCAGACGCCATCATCGCCGCAAAGATCCCGGTCGGACCTGGCGTCGCCGCGGCCTTTACCTGGGTCCAGGACAATTTCTTCGTCGTTTTCGACAAGATCGAGGTCAGCCTGCGCGAAGTGGTGGAGGCATTGTCCACCGCGCTGATCGCGCCGCACCCATTGATCATCATCGCGCTTTTTGGCCTTGTGACCTGGGTCTTGCAGCGCCGCCTGACGCCGGTTGCGATCGTTCTGGTCTGCGCGTTGTTCGCGCTCAACCAGGACTACTGGGAACTGACGATGCAGACGCTGACCCTTGTTCTTGGGTCTTGCGTGATCTGCATGGGAATCGGCGTGCCGCTGGGGATCTATTCGGCGCATCACCCGCGCTTTTACCGGGCTCTGACCCCGCTTCTGGACCTGATGCAGACGCTGCCGACCTTCGTCTATCTGATCCCGGTTCTGGTCCTTTTCGGGCTGGGCATGGTGCCCGGACTTGTGGCGACGGTGATCTTTGCCATGCCCGCCGCCATCCGCCTGACCGAGCTTGGCATCCGCTCGACCCCGACGGCCCTGTCCGAGGCCGCGACCGCCTTTGGCGCGACGACGCGCCAGCGCATCTTCAAGGTCGAATTGCCCTGGGCCTTTCCGCAGATCATGGCCGGTTTGAACCAGACGATCATGCTCTCGCTGTCAATGGTGGTGATCGCGGGGCTGGTCGGTGCACCGGGGCTTGGCGTGCCGGTCGTGCGCGCGCTGAACACCGTGAATGCCTCGCTGGGCTTTGAATCGGGGGCGGTGATCGTGGCGGTGGCGATCATGCTGGACCGCATGTTGCGGGTGGAGCGCACGACATGAGCGAGCAGAAACAACCCGTGGTCTCGTTTCGCAATGTCTCGATCGTCTTTGGCGACAATCCGTGGAAGGCGATCCCGCTGATGGAAACCGGGCAAAGCCGGTCCGACATCCAGAAAGCCACCGGTCAGGTTCTGGGTGTGCACGATTGCACGCTGGACGTGGCCGAGGGCGAGATCGTGGTGCTGATGGGCCTGTCGGGTTCGGGCAAATCCACGCTGTTGCGCGCGGTCAACGGGTTGAACCCGATCGTGCAGGGCGATGTTCTGGTCAATGACGGCGAACGCATGATCAGCGTGCCCAAGGCCGACAAGGCCAGCCTGCGGCGGTTGCGGATGCGCCATGTGGCGATGGTCTTTCAGCAGTTCGGCCTGCTGCCCTGGCGCACCGTGCGCGAGAATGTGGGCCTGGGGCTGGAACTGGCCGGAATGGGGCAACGCGAACGCCGCGAACGCATCGACGAACAGCTGGATCTGGTGGGCCTGTCGCAGTGGGGCACGCGCCGGGTCAGCGAGCTTTCGGGCGGCATGCAGCAGCGCGTCGGTCTGGCGCGCGCCTTTGCCACCCGCGCGCCGATCCTTCTGATGGACGAGCCCTTTTCCGCGCTCGATCCGCTGATCCGCACGCGGTTGCAGGACGAATTGCTGGACCTGCAACAACGGCTCAAGCGCACCATCATCTTTGTCAGCCACGACCTTGACGAGGCATTCAAGCTGGGCAATCGCATCGCCATCCTGGAAGGGGGGCGGATCATCCAGTGCGGCACACCCGCCGAGATCTACACCGCCCCGGCCAATGACTATGTCGCCGATTTCGTGGCGCATATGAACCCGCTCGGCGTTCTGACCGCGCGCGATGCCGCCGTGGCGCCGCCGCGCCCGGCCCCGCCCGGCCTGACCATGCCCGCGGATACGCCGTTGCAGGCGGCGATGCGGACGCTGGCACAGACCAACGGGCCGATCATGCTGACCGAGGACGGGCGTGTAACCGGCATGCTGACCGAATCCAGCGCGCTGGCCGCGCTGGTCGCGCCGCGCGGCAGTGCCGCGCAAGAAAGCCATGAATAGGGCCCGTTACCGCGGCGCGGCGCCGATCATCACCCAGTAAATCCGCCCGCCACCGTCTTGCGCAAGGCCAAGCCCGATCGCGCGCAACCCCGGCGTCAGAAGGTTGGCGCGATGACCCGGCGAGCCCATCCAGGCGGCGACGACCGCGTTGGCGCTGCTCTGCCCGGCGGCCAGGTTCTCGACCGCCAGGGCCGCACGGTATCCGGCCCACCACAGCCGCGTGCGCAACCCCGTGCCGAACAGACCGCGATGGCTGATCCGGCCGCGGCGGGCCAGCGCGCAGGCATGATCTTGCGCCGCGTCTTGCAGATCGGCTGAATACGCCAATGCGCGCGATCCGGTGTCGCGCCGGGCGGCATTGATTGCCGTGACCGCCGCTGCGCGCATGTCATCGGCGGTCGCGGGCACGCTACAGGCCATTGCCGAAGCGGCACCCAGGCTCATCACTGCCAATGCGATCAGCCCCGCCCTTAACCCGCGCAGCGACCGCGCAAACATCATGGCCCCGGCGGCCGCGCTGCCGCGGCGGCGGCGCGGCCTTCGGCGCGCGTCAGCGCCTGTTCGCGCAGCGCGATGAACACCACAGCCGCGATGATCACCCCGCCGCCCATCACCACAAACAGATCGACCGGCTCGGCAAAGAACGCAGCCCCCAGGATCACCGCCCAGACCAGTTGCAGCGCCGTGACCGGTTGCGTCACGGATATCGGCGCCTCGGCAAAGGCCATCGTCATCGCGTAGTGCCCGGCGGTGGCAAAGGCTGCGACCAGCGCCAGCCAGGCGATCTGCACGCCCGTTACCGGCACCCAGACCGCCAGCGCAAAGGGCGCCAGCCCCAACGTGACGAAGATCGACAACATCCCCACCACGACCGAGGCGGGCACAAGCCCGGTCATGCGCTTGGCGATCAGGTAACTGGTCGCAAACAATACCGCATTGCACAGCATCGCCAGATGGCCCGGCGCAACCTCGCGCAGGCCGGGGCGCAGGATGATCAGCGCCCCCAGGATCGCCGCCGCAATCGCGCCGATCCGGCGCAGGCGCAGACGCTCGCCCAGAAACAGCGCCGCCCCCAGCGCGATGAAAACGGGCGTCAGGTATTGCATGGATGTGACCTCGGCCAGCGGAATCCGGGTCATGGCATAAAACCACAGTATCACCCCCAGCGCGTGAAACATGCCCCGAACGCCGAACAGCCCCCAGTCACGCGGCGCCAGGCGCATCCGCGAAAAGGCGGGAATCACCGGCAACAGGAACACCAGACCCAGAAGATAGCGCAAAAACGCCGATTGCGCGGCCGGTATCGCCGCCCCCATGTATTTCACCGTCGCCGTGACCGCGACGAAACACAGCCCTGCCGCCAGCATCCACAGAACGCCGATGACGGGGCGCGTCGGTACCGGGGCGGATTTACTTAACGCGTTCATGAACTTAGGGATGACCCGGATCGCGTCGAAATGCAAGCCATGGCAACCCCGTGACGGACCGGGCCGTCTTGACGTGCGCGGCTGATCGCCATTCAACTGCGCACAACTGCCGACAGGAGCCATGCATGACACCCCCCGACACGCCCCCGCACTATCAGCCCCTGCCCCTGCCCGACCGCGTGCAGCTTGCGCCCGGCCCGTCGCTGGCCGCGGCGCGCGGCTTTCGCGACTATATGCGCAAGCGCCATTCGGTGCGCGACTTCGCCCCCGAGCCGGTCGATCGCGCGGTGATCGCGGCATGCATCGCAACCGCGGCCTCGGCGCCTTCGGGGGCCAACCAGCAGCCATGGCATTTCGCGGCGATCGCCGACCCGGCGATGAAGGCGCGCATCCGTGCCGCCGCCGAGGCCGAGGAAGAGGACTTCTACGCCGGCGGCGCCGGCATGGAATGGCTGCGCGCCCTCGAACCGATCGGGACCGGCGCCGACAAGCCGCACCTGACCATCGCGCCCTGGCTGATCGTGGTCTTTGCCCAGCGTCACGGCGTCACGCCCGAGGGTGAAAGGGTCAAGCACTACTACGTCCCCGAAAGCGTCGGCATCGCCACCGGCTTTCTGATCGCGGCCATACATCACGCGGGGCTGGTCTGCCTGACGCATACCCCCAACCCGATGAAGTTCCTGACCGGGATGTGCAACCGCCCGGCGCATGAAAAGCCGGTGATGATCCTGCCCGTGGGCTATCCGGCCGCCGATGCGGTGGTGCCGGCCGCCGCCAAGCACAAGAAGCCGCTCGAAAGCGTGATGAGCGTGTTCTGAAACCGCGCTCAAAGCGGAAAGAACAGCGGCACCACCAGGCTTGCCGTGACCGCCATCAGCAGATTGAGCGGCAGGCCGATGCGCAGGAAATCGGCGAACCGATAGCCACCGGGGCCATAGACCAGCGTGTTGGTCTGATACCCGATCGGGGTCGAGAACGACCCCGATGCCGCCATCATCACCGTGACCACGATCGCCCTGGGATCGACGCCCAGCGATGTCGCCAGCCCGATGGCGATGGGCGTGACCACAACGGCAACGGCGTTGTTCGTCACCATCTCGGTCAGAACCCAGGTCATCGCATAGACCGAAAGGATCAGCAGCGCCGGCGGCAGACCGGCCAGCAGCGGGCTGATCACGCCCACGATCCAGGCCGCCGCGCCCGAGGCCTCAAGCCCCGCGCCGACGATCAGCATGCCGAAGATCAGCGCCAGCAGACGCCCATCGACAAATCCGAACGCCTCGTCGGCGTCGATGCAGCGGGAAATCAGAACCACCACAACCCCCAGGAACGCCAGCACATGGATCGGCGCGATATCCAGCGCAGCCAGGCCGACCACGGCGGCCAGAACCCCGATCACGATGGGCGCATGGCCCCGCCGATAGGCCTTTTCCGAGGGCGCACCGACCTCGACCATGTCCATGTCGCTGGCCAGGCGGCGAATGTCCTCCATCGCCCCTTCCAGCAGCAGGGTATCACCGACCTGCACCACCAGGTCATCCAGCTGCCGGCCGATGTTCTGGTTGCGCCGGTGCACCGCCAGCGGATAGACGCCATAGCGTCGGCGCAGGCGCAACTGGCCCAGCGACCGGCCGATCATCTTGCAGCCGGGCGAAATCAGCACCTCGACCGTGGTGGTGCGCACGGTCGACAACTGATCGACCAGCCGGACCTGCGGATTGGATTGCAGGCCCAGGATCTCGGACATCTGGGTGCGCAGCACGACCCGGTCGCCGGCCTGCAAGACCACCTCGGCCAGCTCGCGCCGGAGCGAGGCATCGCCGCGCAGGACATCGATCACCCGCGCGCCCTCGCGCTTGAAGACGTCGATCTCGGCGATGCGCCGTCCGATCAGCGCCGAGCCTTCGGGCAGGGCGACCTCGGTAAAGAATTTCATCGGCGCACGATCGCTCAGGAGCGCGGTCATCGAGTCGCGCTCGGGCAACAGGAAGCGGGCAAAGATCGCCAGGTAGCTGACGCCGACCGCCGCCATCACCAGCCCGACGCCCGATATCTCGAAAATGCCGAACGGCGCCATCCCGGCGCGCTGCGCAACGCCATCGACCAGAAGATTGGTCGACGTGCCGACCAGCGTGATCGTGCCCCCCAAGATCGCAAAATAGCTGAGCGGGATCAAAACCTTGGACGGTGAAACGCCCAGCGATTTCGCAAGCTGCATGAAGATCGGGATCATCACCAGCACGATCGGCGTGTTGTTGACAAAGGCCGACATGCCCAACACCGTCAAGGTCAGCGCCGCCAGCGTCAGAAACGGTCGCCGCCCGGCGTGGCGCACCGCATATTGCGAGATCGCGTCCAGCGCCCCGGTGCGCACCAGACCACCGACGATGATGAACAGCCCGGCGATGGTCCAGGGGGCGGGATTGGCAAAGACCGCGACCGCCGCATCCTCGGGCACGATCCCCAGAACCAGCATGACCGATGCGCCTGCCAGCGCGACCACCTCGACCGGGAAGCGCTCGCGCAGGAACATCGCGAACATGCCCACGACGATCACGGTGGCGACGATCGCCTGGAACTGGGGGGCAAGCTCAAGGCCGAACATCGCGCACCTCGACTGCAGCATCGGCCCGGCGCGGCTGCACCAGAAACAGGCCCAGGAACAGGGTGGCCAGCGCCCCCCAGACCCAGACCGAATACCGCTCGCCCAGCAGCACCATCGCCCAGATGACCCCGCTTCCGGTCACGGTATAGGCCACCTGCGCCCCGAAAACGGCCCCCGCGTGGCGCAAGAGCGCGACATAGCCGGCAAAAGCGGCCATCGACAGAACCCCGGCCAGAACGATGCCCGCCTCGGCCAGGCCGAAACCGGGCAAGGGGGCGCGTAGCCCGCCGAAGGCCACGACCAGCGGAACCAGCGCCAGCACCGCGACGACCGATCCCGACCAGATCACCTGGATCGGGTTGGCCGCCCGCGCCGGCGAGCGCGCGACAAAGGCGCCCTCGAACGCGTAGAACAGCGGCGCCAGCACCGCCACCAGCACCCAGACCCACAGGTCCGGCGCCGGCAGGCTTGCCCCGGGCGCCACCAGCATCACGATCGCCAGCGCCCCCAGCGCGACCCCGGCCAGCCGCCGCGTGCTGAACCGCTCGGTGCCCAGCGTCAGCGCAAGCGGCAGCGAAAAGACAGGCACGAGCGACACCACGATGGCGGTGATCCCGGCCGGCAGATGCGTCGTCGCCGAATAGGATGCCCATTGCGGCAGCGCGATGCCCAGCAATCCGACGACCGTGTACAACCGCAGCGACGCGCGATCCAGCGGCAGCCGCCGCAACCGGCCCGTCACCGCCAGAACCATGCTCAGAACAGCGATGTTCATGACCCCGTGCCACAGCGCGATGCCCAGCGCGCCATGCCCGGCCTGCGTCGCGGTCTTGACCAGCGGCGTCGTCATGCCCCAGGCACCGCCGATCGCCAACAGCGCCAGATAGGGCAGCGCCGCACGGATCATCCCTGCGGCCCCATCGGTTGCAACCGCCCGCCCAGGCGCACCGGCATCACCGCCAGCGCCTTTCCGCTCCGGTCGTCGGTCTCGACGAAGACGCCGCTCAGCGTGGCCTCGCCCATCGCCGGTTCGAACCGTTTAGACGGCATGCCGGTGATGAAGCGGCGCAGCGGTTCGTCCTTTTGCATTCCGATGACGCTGTCGTAATCGCCGCACATCCCGGCATCGGTCAAATAGCCGGTGCCGCCGCCCAGGATCATCGCATCGGCGGTGGGCACATGGGTATGGGTGCCGACCACCAGGCTGGCGCGCCCGTCGCACCAATGCCCGATCGCCATCTTTTCCGAGGTCGCCTCGCAATGGACATCGACGACGATGGCCTGCGCCCGCGCGCCCAGCGGATGGGCGCGCAACACCGGCTCGATGGCCGAGAATGGATCGTCGAAGGGGCGCTTCATGAACACCTGCCCCAGCACCTGCGCCACCAGAACCTGGCGCCCGTCCTGCAAGGTGAACAGCCGCGCGCCATGGCCCGGCGCGACCTTGGAAAAGTTCAGCGGCCTGAGCAGGCGCGGCTCGCTTTCGATATGGCCGATCAGGGTCTTGTGGTCGAAGGCATGATCGCCCAGCGTCACGCAATCGGCACCGGCGGCGAACAGCTCGGTCGCATGATCGGGCGACAGCCCCGCGCCCGAGGTCGCATTCTCGCCATTGACCACGACGAAATCGATCGCCCAGTCGCGCCGCAGCCCGGCCAGCCGCTCGGCCACCGCCTTGCGGCCCGACCGGCCCATCACATCGCCCAGAAACAAAATCCGCATGACCAAGACCTACGCCGCAAACCGGGATTGGAAAAGCCCTTCGCGCCCTTCATCTTGCCCAAAATACGCTGGGGGGAGCCGAAGGCGGGGGGCAACGCCCCCCTGCGCGCTCACCGCTGGTCGGGCGGCATGGCCTCGGCGGCCAGCGCGGGAACCAGCGCCTCCAGCGCCATCGTCTCGGTCCGGGTCTCGCCCAGACGGCGCACCGACACCGTGCGCTCGGCCACCTCGCGCGCGCCCACCGCCAGGATCACCGGCACCTTGGCCAGCGAATGCTCGCGCACCTTGTAGTTGATCTTTTCGTTGCGCAGGTCGGCCTCGGCCCTGATCCCGGCGGCGCGCAAGGTCTCGACCACCTCGTGCACGAAGCCATCCGCATCCGACACGATCGAAGCCACCACCACCTGTTTGGGTGCCAGCCACAGCGGCAGCCTGCCCGCGTAGTTTTCGATCAATATGCCGATGAACCGCTCGAACGAGCCCAGGACCGCGCGATGCAGCATGATCGGGCGATGCTTGCCCCCGTCGGCCCCGATATAGCTGGCCTCCAGCCGCTCGGGCAGGTTGGGGTCAACCTGCAGCGTGCCGCATTGCCAGTCGCGGCCGATGGCATCGGTCAGAACGAATTCGAGCTTCGGGCCGTAGAATGCGCCCTCGCCCTCGAAAATCTCGTAACTGTGGCCCGCCGCCTTCACCGCACCGGCCAGCGCAGCCTCGGCATAATCCCAGCTTTCCTCGGACCCGATCCGTTTCTCGGGCCGGGTGGACAGCTTGATGCGCCATTTCGTGAAGCCCAGATCGTCATAGATCCGTGACAGCAATTCGATGAACTTGCGCGATTCCCCCTCGATCTGGTCTTCGGTGCAGAAGATATGCGCATCGTCTTGCGTGAAGCCGCGCACGCGCATGATGCCATGCAGCGCGCCCGAAGGCTCGTAGCGGTTGCACGAGCCGAACTCGGCCAGACGCAGCGGCAGGTCGCGGTAGCTTTTCAGCCCGACGTTGAAGATCTGGACATGGCAGGGGCAGTTCATCGGCTTGAGCGCGTTGACGGTCTTTTCGCGGGCATGATCCTCCTCGACCTCGACGATGAACATGTTCTCCTGATAGTTCGCCCAGTGGCCGGACTTTTCCCACAGAACCCGGTTGACCACCTGCGGCGTGTTGATCTCCTCATAGCCGTCGCGGCGCTGCTGGCGGCGCATGTAATCTTGCAGCGTGGTGTAGATCGTCCAGCCGTTCGGGTGCCAGAACACCTGGCCCGGCGCCTCTTCCTGCATGTGGAACAGGTCCATCTCGCGGCCCAGGCGGCGGTGATCGCGCTTGGCGGCCTCTTCCAGCATGGTCAGATGGGCCTTCAGATCGTCGCGGTTCTTGAACGCCACGCCATAGATGCGTTGCAGCATCGGCCGGGTGCTGTCGCCGCGCCAGTAGGCGCCGGCAACCGACATCAGCTTGAACGCATCGGCGGGCACCTGCCCGGTGTGTTGCAGATGCGGGCCGCGGCACAGATCCTGCCAGTGGCCGTGCCAATACATGCGCAACGGCTCGTCGCCAGGGATCGATTCGATCAGTTCGACCTTGAAGGGTTCATTGATGCGCTCGTAATGGGCGATGGCGCGCGCGCGATCCCAGATCTCGGTGGTGACCGGGTCGCGTGCGTTGATGATTTCCTTCATCTTCTTCTCGATCACGGCCAGGTCCTCGGGTGTGAAGGGCTCGGCACGGTCGAAATCGTAATACCAGCCGTCCTTGATCACCGGGCCGATGGTAACTTTCACCTCGGGCCAGATCTCCTGCACCGCGCGGGCCATGATATGCGCCAGGTCGTGGCGGATCAGCTCCAGCGCCGGGGCGTCGTCGGCCATGGTGTGAATGGCGATGGCGGCATCGTGGTCGATCGGCCATTGCAAGTCCCAGTGCCGCCCATCGACACTCGCCGAAATCGCCTTCTTGCCCAACGAGGTCGAGATCGAGGCCGCGACCTCGGCCGGGGTCACGCCGGCCGCGTAGTCGCGCTTGTTGCCATCGGGGAAGGTCAGGGAAATCCGGCTCATCGGCCTCTCCTCGTCGTTCTGGCGCCCACGGAACGCCCGGTTGCGGGTATGTCGGCCGCCGATTTGCGCGTTTGGCGCCATGGTGTCAAGCTGTGTTCGATGCCGCCGCGCCTGCCGCGCACGGTTGACGCGGCGGAAAAACATGCAAGTTTCAAGGGTGATGACCGAGACCCGCGACAGATTTGCCCGCGCGGTCGCCGCCAGCCTTGAAGCAACGGGAGAGTAGACGTGAGCGCACAATACCTGACAACGCCGCAGGGCCGCCGGATCGCCCATCATCGCACGCCCGGACGGGCGCCGGGGGTGGTGTTCCTGGGCGGGTTCAAGTCGGACATGTCGGGCACCAAGGCCCAGTTCTTGCAAGACTGGGCCCAGCGACAGGGCCGCGCGTTACTGCGCTTCGACTATTCGGGCCACGGCGAAAGCGGCGGCGATTTCCTGGACGGCTGCATCGGCGACTGGGCCGAGGATGCGATCGCAGCCATCGACGCGCTGACCGATGGGCCGCAAATACTGGTCGGCTCGTCGATGGGGGGCTGGATCGCGCTTCTGGTGGCGCGCGCCAGACCCGAACGGGTGGCCGCGCTTGTGGGCATCGCCGCCGCGCCGGATTTCACCGAGGACGGCATGTGGGCCGCGTTCGACCCCGCCGAGCGCGAGGCGCTCGTGCGCGACGGACAGGTCATCCAGCCGTCGGACTATGCTGATGAACCCTATGTCATCACCCGCCGCCTGATCGAGGACGGGCGCCAGCGGCTGGTCCTGCGCGACCGGCTGGAGCTGCCGTTTCCGGTGCGTCTGCTGCAAGGCTCGAACGACACCGATGTGCCGGTGTCGGTCGCCATGCGCCTGTTCGACCACGCCGAAAGCCCCGATCTGCGCCTGACGCTGGTCAAGGACGCCGATCACCGCTTTTCGACGCCGGAATGCCTGGACCTGATCGCCCGCACGATCGACGAATTGCCGCTCAAGGCCGCACCCGTCTGAGCGGGCGCGATCAGGCCAGTGCGCCCTCGGCGGTGATGCGGGTCTTGCCGCCCAGCCAGGGGTGCAGGGCCGCGGGCAGATCCACCGAACCGTCAGCCTGCTGGCCGTTTTCCAGCACCGCGATCAGCGCCCGCCCCACCGCAAGGCCCGAGCCGTTGAGCGTGGCGACATAGTCGGGCTTGCCGCCGCCGGGGCGATAGCGTGCATTCATCCGCCGCGCCTGGAACGTGCCGCAGGTCGAACACGAACTGATCTCGCGGTATTTGCCCTGCCCCGGCAACCAGACCTCGATGTCGTGGGTCTTCTGGCTGCCAAAGCCCATGTCGCCGGTGCACAGGACCACCGTGCGATAGGGCAGATCCAGCTTTTGCAGGATCGCCTCGGCGCAGGCGGTCATGCGCTCATGCTCGGCCAGCGCCTGATCGGGGGCGCAGATCGTGACCATCTCGACCTTCTCGAACTGGTGCTGGCGCAAAATGCCGGTGGTGTCCTTGCCCGCCGACCCAGCCTCGGAGCGAAAGCACTGACTATGTGCAGTCATGCGCATCGGCAGCGCCGCCTCGTCCAGGATTTCGCCTGCCGGGATATTGGTCAGCGTCACCTCGGATGTCGGGATCAGCCACCAGCCGTTCGTGGTCTGATAGCTGTCCTCGGCGAACTTGGGCAGGTTGCCAGTGCCGAACATCGCCTCGTCGCGCACCAGGACCGGGGTCCATGTCTCGGAGAGGCCATGCTCGGTCGTGTGGGTGTCGATCATGAACTGCGCCAGCGCCCGGTGCACGCGCGCCACGGCGCCCTTGAGAACCATGAAGCGCGACCCCGACAGCTTTGCGGCGGTGGCCAGGTCAAGGCCGGGTCTGACCCCGGCGATCTCGAAATGCTCGCGCGGGGCAAACCCGAAATCGCGCGGCGTTCCCCAGCGGCGAATTTCGACATTGTCATTCTCGTCGCGCCCGTCGGGAACCTCGGGCAGCGGCAGGTTGGGGATCTCGGCCAGCATGGCACGCAACCGCGCATCCTCGGCAGCGGCCTCGTCATTGAGGCGCGCCACCTCGGCCTTCTTGTCGGCCACGAGGGCGCGCAGACGCGCAAACTCGGCCTCGTCGCCGCGCGCCTTGGCCGCGCCCACTTCCCTGGAGGCCTTGTTCTGTTCCGCCTGCGCGGTTTCGGATGCCAGGATCTTCGCGCGCCGCGCCTCGTCGGCGGCCAGCAGTTGCGACGACAGCGCCGACAGCCCACGCCGGGCCAGGGCGGCATCGAACTGTTCTGGATTTTCGCGGATGGCGCGGATGTTGTGCATGGGAACCTCTGGCTTGAACTGCCCCTCATATGCAACAATCCGTGCCACAGGTGAAGAGCGGGCATCACGGATCGCGCCCTTTGCCAGCGCCCGGCTTGCGCCCGCCCGCCCGCAGGGCTAAACCCGGCGCGACCCACCGACCGACACCGGCAAAGGGATAGCCCATGTCCACCATCGATCTGGAAACCGCGCGCCGGGTGGCCAAACTGGCCCGAATCGCCGTGCCTGATGAAAACCTGCCTGCCCTGGCCGACGAATTGTCGCAGATCATCACCTTCATGGAACAACTCAACGAAGTCGATGTCGATGGGGTCGAGCCCATGACCTCGGTCACGCCGATGCGTCTGAAGCGACGCGCCGACCGTGTGACCGAAGGCAACATGCAAGACAAGATCCTGTCGAACGCCCCCGATGCCCGCGAGGGTTTCTTTGCCGTCCCGAAGGTGGTCGAATGAGCAAGCTGAACACCCTGACCATCGCCGAAGCCCGCGACGCGCTGCGCAAGGGCGATGTGACCGCGCTTGAATTGACCGAAGCCTGCCTGAGCGCGATCGATGGCGCAGGCGCGCTCAACGCCTTCGTGCACAAGACCCCGGAACTGGCGATCGAACGCGCCAAGGCAGCCGACGCGCGCCTGAAGGCGGGCGATGCCCCGGCGATGTGCGGCATTCCCATCGGCATCAAGGATCTGTTCTGCACCGAACATGTGCCCAGCCAGGCCGCCAGCCGCATTCTGGGCGGGTTCCAGCCCGAATACGAATCCACCGTGTCGGCGCAATTGCGCGACGCGGGCGCAGTGATGCTGGGCAAGCTCAACATGGATGAGTTCGCCATGGGCTCGTCCAACGAAACCTCGTGCTACGGCAACGCGGTCAATCCCTGGCGACGCGGCGACGATGCCACGCCGCTGACCCCCGGCGGATCGTCGGGCGGTTCGGCGGCGGCGGTGGCGGCCGATCTGTGCCTTGGCGCAACCGGCACCGATACCGGCGGCTCGATCCGGCAACCCGCGGCCTTTACCGGCACGGTGGGGATCAAGCCGACCTATGGCCGCTGCTCGCGCTGGGGGATCATCGCCTTCGCCTCGTCGCTCGACCAGGCGGGTCCGATGACCAGGACGGTGCACGATGCGGCGATCATGCTGGGGGCGATGTGCGGCCACGACCCGCGCGATTCCACCAGCGCCGACATCGCGGTGCCCGATTTCGAAGCCGCTCTGAGCGGCGACATTCGCGGCAAGAAGATCGGCATTCCCCGCGAATACCGGATGGACGGCATGCCCGGCGCGATCGAAAAGCTGTGGTCCGAAGGGACCGAAATGCTGCGCGACGCGGGCGCCGAGATCATCGACATCGCGCTGCCGCACACCAAATATGCGCTTCCCGCCTACTACGTCATCGCCCCGGCCGAGGCCTCTTCGAACCTCGCGCGCTATGACGGCGTGCGCTATGGGCACCGTGCCAAGCTGGGGCCGGGCGACGGCATCACCGAGATGTACGAAAAGACCCGCGCCGAGGGCTTCGGCCCCGAGGTGCAGCGCCGCGTGATGATCGGCACCTATGTGCTGTCGGCCGGGTTCTATGACGCCTATTACAACCGCGCCCGCAAGGTCCGCGCCCTGATCAAGCGCGACTTCGAACAGGTTTTCGCGCAAGGCGTCGATGCGATCCTGACCCCGGCCACGCCCTCGGCCGCCTTTGGCCTCGGCGACATGGCCGATGCCGACCCGGTGCGCATGTATCTCAACGACGTGTTCACCGTGACCGTGAACCTGGCCGGGCTGCCCGGTATCGCCCTGCCCGCGGGGCTGGATGAACAGGGGCTGCCGCTGGGGCTGCAACTGATCGGTCAGCCGTGGAACGAGGCCGATCTGCTGAACACCGCTCACGTTTTGGAGAAAGCGGCCGGTTTTGTTTCCAAACCGGCCCAATGGTGGTAACTTCGGCACAAAAATGACGAGCAGAGGCCTCGGAATGCGAAAACTGACATTTGCGGGTGCGCTCGCCCTTCTGGCGTTGCCCGCCTGCACCGATGGCGGCGGCGGCGCGCGTGACCGCGCGGCCATGTCCTCGGGCGTCGGATTTGGCGATTACCGGCGCTACCTCGATGATCGCGAAGCCGCGCGCAACAGTTCGGCGCCCTATTCGGTGGCGCCCGAGACATCGGAACGCGCATCCGAAGACCGGCGCGCGACGGCCCGCCCGCCGCGGCCCGCCGCCGATGACATCGGCGCGCCGATGGCCGCGCCGATGTCCCCGGCCGCCACGACCGCCGACGAAAGCCGCGCGCGCGACGACAGCGCCAGCCAGGCCCCTGCCCGCCCGCGTGACGGCAGATCGTCCGACACGCCGCAACTCTTTGGCACCACGCCCGCCTTCGACGCGGGACCCAGCGTCCGTCCGGCCTTGTCGGACGAGCAGGATTTCGCGGCGGTCTCGTCGCGCGAGACCATCGAAAGCGATCGCGCGCGGCTGGAAAGCCAACGCGCGCAATACCAGATCATCGAGGTCGACTCGGTGCCGGACGCGTCGGTCCGGGCCGGTCCGAACGTGATCGAATACGCCCTCGACACCACCCACCCGGTCGGCGAAGAGCGCTATCGCCGGATCAACCCGTTCCGCTGGGGCCGGTGGGAGGCCAATTGCCTGCGCTATCACAACCAGAACGCGGCGCAGGAGGCGTTCCTGGCCGAAGGCGGCCCCGAACGCGACCGCGACAATCTCGACCCCGATGGCGACGGCTATGCCTGCTGGTGGGATCCGGCACCGATCCGCCAGGCCGTCCGCGCCGCGCAATGAGCGCACCCGACACGCCGGGCGCGCGCTGGCACCCGTCACCCAACGCCGGCCCCCGGCGCGACGGGCTGACGCCACGGCTGGTGGTGCTGCACTACACGCAGATGTCCTCGGCGGGGGCGGCGCTGGCGCGGCTTTGCGATCCCGGTGCGCAGGTCTCGGCACATTACCTGATCGGGGCGGATGGCACGCTCTGGCAGATGGTCGCGCAATCGCAGCGGGCGTGGCATGCGGGCGCGGGACGCTGGCGCGGGCTTGACGATATCAACTCGCGCTCGATCGGGATCGAGATCGACAATGACGGCGACAGCCCCTTTGCCGCCGCGCAGATGCGCAGGCTGGAAACGCTTTTGCCCGCGCTGCTGACGCGCTGGTCGATCCCGCCATCGGGCGTGATCGCGCATTCCGACATGGCGCCCGGGCGCAAGGCCGACCCCGGACCACGGTTCGACTGGCGTCGGCTGGCCCGGATGGGCCTGTCGGTCTGGCCGCGCACGGATGGCGACCCCGACGCCCCGCTTGCCGCCTCGCTCGACCGAATCGGCTATCCCCCGGTCGCGCCCGAGTTGCGCCTGGCCGCCTTTCGCCTGCGCTTTCGACCACGCCACACGGGCCCCGAGGATCGTATCGACCGCGCCCTGGCCGATTCCCTGGCGCGCCAGTCCGAATTGCATGATTATTGATAGAATTGAAACAATTTCAGGCGAAGCAAAACATCAATAGTTGAAAAAGTGAAACCTCGCCCTTCATCTTGCCTTAAATACGCTGGGGGTGAATTCGGCGCAGCCGAAGAGGGGGCAACGCCCCTGCCCCGGGCGCCCTCATTCCAGACGCCGCCGGATACGGCGCAGCGCCAGCCAGACCAGCCCCACCACAACCGGCGTCAGCGCGGCCATCAGCGCCGCTTTTCCCAGCCCCAGCGGTTCGGCCACCGGCAGGGCCAGGTTCGCCGCCAGCCCGACCGCGTAATAGCTGATGGCCACGACCGACAACCCCTCGACCGTGTGTTGCAGCCGCAATTGCAGATCGGCGCGCCGGTCCATGCTTTTCAACAATGCCTGGTTCTGCCCCGAATGCGCGACCTCGACCTGCGTGCTCAACAACCGCCCGGCCCGCATCGCCCGTTCCGACAGCGTCGCCAGTCGCGATTCCGCAGCCTTGACCGTGCGCATCGCCGGATCGAACCGGCGCTGCATGAACTCGGCCAGGGTCTGCCGCCCCTCGAACCGTGCCTCGCGCAGGACCGCGATCCGCGCATGCACCAGCGCCTCGTAGGCGCGCGTCGCCCCGAAACGGAACGAGGCCGACATTTCCAGCTGTTCCAGCTGCGCCGATACCGCCATCAGGGCCGCCAGCGCCTGTTCGGGGCGCGGCGTTCCCGCGGCCATGTCGGCGACCAGCGCACCAAGCCGCCGGTCCAGCCCGCCCATGTCTTGCGACACATGGCGCGCGCGCGCCAGCCCCAGCATCGACATGGCGCGATAGGTCTCGATCTCGCACAGGCGCTGCACGATACGGCCCATCCGTTGCGGACCGGCGCCGGGATGGGCGAAAACCGCCATGCGCACATGCCCGGCGGGGTCGATGCGGAAATCCGACGCGACGATCGCCGCATCGTCGAGCACGCGCGCAACGGCCAGGCTTTCGGGCACGAACCAGGCCGCCAGTCGCTCGGCGATCGCGGCGGTGTCGGCCTGTCCGTCGGGGCCGAGCGGCATGGGCACGATATGCAGCAGGATCGAGGTCATCCGCAGCCCCGGCGCGGCCTCCAGCCAGTCCTCGGGCAGGACCGCGAACAGCGCGGGGTCAAAGGCCGCATGCGTTTCACCCGGCGAAAAGACCGTGTAGCTGGTGAATTCGGTGTGGTTTTCCCATGTCAGCGTGTCCCGGCCCAAGGCGCAGCCATGATGCGTGGCCTCGGACGGGGGATGCGCCGCGCCGTGGCGGTTCAACAGATCCAGCAGATGCGCCCGGTCGTCCGCCCGGTCGCGTGCGGCCGCGTCATTCTCGGGCTTGAGGGCCAGAAAGACGGCCGTTCCGGGCACGCTGATCAGCGGCGCGGGCCGGGCGTGCAGCTCGTTGGTCAGGCTGTAGCGCAGCGGATGATCGGCAATGGGCGGCATGATGCGACTCTCGGCGTTCCGACCTGCATAGCCAGCCCCGCGCGGCAAGAAAAGCCGGCATCGGCCCGCGCCGGCGCCGCGATGCGGTACGCCATGGTATCCTTGCTTTTGTGCAACGCCGCGCGACCCGCCGGACCGCCGGTGCCTGCCCCTGGCAGTTTTGCAGGTCAGCCACCGTGGCGCAAAACTGCCGCGGGCCGGGTTGCACATGCCCGGCCCGCGGTCTTCAGTTTGCGATTCTGGCCCGTATCAGCGGCTTTCTTCCTCGGCGATCAGGTCTTCGGCCGCTTCGATCAGGGCGGCGCCGTCGACGCCCTCTTCTTCCATCTCCTCGGCCCAGTCGTCACGCACCTGCTGCGCGGCCTCGCGCCAGCGCGCGAGTTCCTCGCCCTCGATGGTGACGATCGTGTTGCCCCGTTCGACCGCCGCCTCGCGGCCCGGCGCGTCGCCGGCTTCCTGGATCCGGCCCGCCCAGGCCGAGGCCTCGATGCCGGAATTCGCGTCGATGATCTCCTGCAGATCCTCGGGCAGGGCGTCATAGGAATCGCGGTTCATGGCGAAGAAGAAGAAGGTCGAATACAGACCCCGGTCGCCGCCGAATTCGGTATGGGTGTCGACCAGTTCGGGCACGCGCAGCACCTGTGTGACTTCCCACGGGATCACAGCGCCCTCGATGACATTGCGCGACAGCGCCTCGGGCACCTGCGGCACCGGCATGCCGACCGCCGTCGCGCCCAGCGTCTCCAGCAGGCGGGTGGTGATGCGGGTGGGGCCGCGCACGGTGCGCCCCTCTACATCCTCGATCCGTTCGATGGCCGGGGCGCGCATGTGAAAGATGCCCGGACCATGGACATGCACCGCCAGCATGTGCACATCCTCGGTCTCTTCCTGCATGTATTCCTCGTGGAAGCGCCAGGCCGCGCGCGATGTCGATTCGGCATCGGCCATCATGAACGGCAATTCGAATGTCTCCGAGATCGGAAAGCGCCCCGGCGTATAGCCCGCGACCGTCCAGATGATGTCGACCACGCCTTCGCGCACCTGATCATAGAGCGCGGCGGGCGTGCCACCCAGCGACATCGAGGAATAGACCTCGACATTCAGGCGGCCTTCGGATTCCTCGGTCACCTTTTCGGCCCAGGGAATGATGAAGTCACGCGGCACGGTGCCGTTGGGCCCCAGGAACTGGTGCACGCGCAGGGTGATCGGCTCTTGCGCGCTGGCAAGACCGGGCGCCAGCAGCGCCCCCAGCGCGACGGATCCGGCAAGACCGGCAGTCAGGAATGCTCTTCTCAACATCATGTATCCCTCCCTGATGTCGTGGTCGTTCGACCGGGCGCCGATTGATGTGGCGCCCCTTCTTGGTGATTACCGGTCCTCGGCGGCTACCGCGGTGCCGGCCACGTCCTCCTCCAGCAAGATACGGATTGATACGCGCGAAATGTTACAAAATTTTTGCCGAATGCGCGAAAAATGTCATATGTCGCACTCAGGTCTCGAAAGGATCGACGGGATAGCCGACACCGGTCAGGTAGAGGCCCTGTGGCGGGCTGACGGGGCCACAGGCCGCGCGGTCGCGCGCGGCAAGCGCCTGGGCCACGCGCTCAGGGGGCCATGCGCCGGCGCCCACCCGTTCCACCGTTCCGACGATCGAGCGCACCTGATTGTGCAGAAACGACCGCGCGCGCAGGTCGAACTGAAACTCGGTGCCCCCGGCATGATCGCGGGCGCTGATCTCCAGTGCATCCAGTGTCTTGACCGGTGATGGCGCCTGGCACAGGCTGGCGCGAAAGGTGGTGAAATCGTGCCGCCCGATCAGCGCGTGCGCGGCCTTTTGCATCGGCTCCAGCACCAGCGGGTGACGCACCTGCCAGATCAGCCCGGTTTCCAGCACCATCGGTGCGCGCCGGCTGACAAGCCGGAACCGATAGCGCCGCTCAATGGCGCTGAAGCGGGCATGGAAATCCGCCTCGACTCTCGCGCAGGCGGTCACGGCCACTGGCTGGGGGCGCAGGTGGTGATTGAGCGCCTCGGACAGGCGCGACGGATCCCAGTCGCGGGTCAGGTCGGCATGGGCGACCTGACCGGTGGCGTGAACGCCGGTATCGGTGCGCCCGGCCGCCGCAACCGGCGGATGCGCCGGGTCCAGCCGCGCCAGCGCGGCCTCAAGCGCGGCCTGAACCGAGGGCTGGCCGGACTGGCGCTGCCAGCCGCAAAAGGGCGCGCCGTTGTATTCGATGCGAAAGGCAAACCGGGGCATGGCGGTGGCTTACCCCGGCGCCGGGCGCGGCGCAATCGTCAGGGCGTGCCTGCGTGGATAGCGGCCAGCCCGGCGCGGTAGTCGGGATAGAGCAGGCGAATGCCCAACTCTGGCCCGACGCGGACCGAGCGCAGGCGCTTGTTCTCGGAATAGAACGATCGCGCCATCGGACCCAGCGCGTCAGGGTCAAAGGGTTGTTCGGGCGGCGGTTCCTGCCCCAGCAGCGCGGCGGCATGGGTGACGACATCCTGCGGCGGGCTGGGCAGGTCATCGCACAGGTTGAACGGCCCGCTGGCTTGCGCGGCCGCGGCCGCCGCCGCAATGCGGCCCAGATCGGTCACATGGATGCGGTTGAACACCTGTCCCGGCTTGATCAGCCGGTGCGCGCGCCCCTCGCGCAAGGCATCCAGCGCCGAGCGTCCGGGGCCATAGATCCCGGCCACACGCAAGAACGCGATCGGCACAGCGCAGGCCGTGGCAAGCGCCTGCCAGTCGGTCTCGGCGCGCAACCGGGCCGCGCCGCGGTCGGTTCCCGGCGCGGTCGCGGTGGTTTCATCGACCCATTCGCCACCGGCATCGCCATAGACGCTGGAGGCCGAGACATAGCCGATCCAGCGCAAATGCGGTGCCGACAGCCCGTGCAGATGCGCGACCACGGGGTCACTGCCGTCCGGCCCCCGCGCAGGCGGCACCGACGTGGCCAGATGCGTCGCCTCGGCCAGGGCCGCGCGCAACGCCGCATCGTCGCCGCCGGGTGTCCAGACCACCGGCTCCAACCCCGCGCGGGCAAAATCCGCGGCGCGTTCGGGGCTGCGTGTGGTGGCGAAGATGCGCCAGTCCGGGCCCAGCGCACGGGCGATCGCGCCGGCGCTGTAGCCATGTCCGATGCTGAGAAGAACCTGTTCCATACCCGCGTATATGCGCTGTCATGTCGTCGCGGCAAGCGGGGTCGGGTGCCGCGCGTTACCCGCGATGCGCCCCGGCCGCCAGGTCCGCGACATAGGCCAGCACCGCGTCGACCGGCCTTCGCGCGCCGATTTCCTTGACGATGGCCGAGCCCACGACGCATCCGTCGGCGACGCGGGCAAAGGTCTCGGCCGCCTGCGGATTCGCGATCCCGAAACCGACGATGACCGGCAGATCGGTCGCGGCCTTGATGCGCGCGACCTCGGGCGCGACATCGTCGGCCTGCGCCTCGGCGGATCCGGTGATGCCGGTGATCGAGACGTAATAGACAAAACCCGAGGTATGGCGCAGCACCGCCGGCAAGCGCCGGTCATCGGTGGTCGGTGTGGCGAGGCGAATGAAGTTCAGCCCGGCGGCCTGCGCCGGCACGCAAAGCTCGTCATCCTCTTCGGGCGGCAGGTCCACCACGATCAGGCCATCGACACCGGCCTCGACCGCATCGGCCAGAAACCGTTCCACGTCCCGATTGTAGATCGGGTTGTAATAGCCCATCAGGACGATCGGCGTTGCGTCGTTGTCCTGCCGGAACGCGCGCACAATCTGCAAGGTCTTTTCCAGCGTCATGCCGCCTTCGAGTGCGCGCTGCCCGGCGCGCTGGATCGTGGGGCCATCGGCCATCGGGTCGGTAAAGGGCACCCCCAGTTCGATGATGTCCACGCCTGCGCCCGGCAAGCCGCGCAGTACCGCAAGCGAGGTTTCCAGATCCGGATCCCCCGCCATGATATAGGAAACAAAGGCCTTGCGGCCCTCGGCGCGCAGTCTGGCAAAGGTGGCGTCGATTCTGGTCATGCGGCAATCCCTGTCTGTCGCTTGCCGTTTGCACGTTGCGCGCGCGAAAATCAATGCCACATTGCCTGCGCCGGGCATGGGCGCGCTTGAACCCGGCCGCGCCAGCGCCTAGAAGCGGCGCGACAGTTGACCGGAGGGTGCGATGGGTTTTCGAATGGGTATCGTGGGTTTGCCGAATGTCGGCAAATCGACGCTTTTCAACGCGCTCACGCGCACCGCTGCCGCCCAAGCCGCGAACTTTCCGTTCTGCACCATTGAACCCAATGTCGGCGACGTGGCCGTGCCCGATCCCCGGCTGGAAAAACTGGCCGCGATCGCCAAGTCGAAACAGATCATTCCCACGCGCATCACCTTCGTCGATATCGCCGGGCTGGTGCGCGGGGCATCGAAAGGCGAGGGGCTGGGCAACCAGTTTCTGGCCAATATCCGCGAGGTTGATGCCATCGCACATGTGCTGCGTTGCTTCGAGGATGGCGACATCACCCATGTCGAGGGCCGGATCGACCCGGTCGCCGATGCCGAGACGATCGAGACCGAGCTGATGATCGCCGATCTGGAATCGATCGAGCGGCGCCTGGCCAACCTGGCGCGCAAGATCAAGGGCGGCGACAAGGAGGCCCAGCAACAGGACCGGCTGTTGCGCCTGGCGCGCGAGGCGCTCGATGCCGGGCGCCCGGCCCGCACCATCACCGTCGATGCCGAGGACCGCAAGGCCTGGGCGATGCTGCAACTGCTGACGGCAAAACCCGTCCTTTACGTCTGCAATGTCGAGGAAAGCGCGGCGGCGCAGGGCAACAGCCAGTCGGCACGGGTGGCCGAGATGGCAGCGGCGCAGGGCGCGGCGCATGTCGTGATCTCGGCGCGCATCGAGGAAGAGCTGGCGCAGCTGGCCGACGACGAAGCGGCGCTGTTTCTGGATGAGATGGGCCTGGACGAACCCGGCCTGGACCGGCTGATCCGCGCCGGATACGACCTGCTTGGCTTGCAGACCTATTTCACCGTCGGCCCCAAGGAAGCGCGCGCCTGGACGATCCCCGCCGGCACCGCAGCCCCGCAGGCTGCCGGCGTGATCCACGGCGATTTCGAGCGCGGTTTCATCCGCGCCGAAACCGTGGCTTATGACGATTACATCGCCTGCAACGGCGAGGCCGGCGCGCGCGATTCCGGCAAGCTGCGCGTCGAGGGCAAGAGCTATGTCGTCAAGGATGGCGACGTGCTGCATTTCCTGTTCAACGCCTGAGCCGGGCTGACAGCGGGTCGAGGGGCGCTGCCCCTCTGGCCTGCGGCCATTCACCCCGGCGTATTTTTCGGCAAGATGAAGGGGCGGCGGCGCGGGACGCGGACCTCAGATGACGGTCGTGGGATCGTCATAGCCTTGCGGCAGGATCAGGTTGTGGCGACCCAGGTTGTGGATGTCGCGTTCGCCGCACAGCGCCATGGTCACGTCGAGCTCGCGGTGGATCACCTCAAGCGCGCGGGTCACGCCCGCCTGCCCCATCGCCCCCAGCCCATAGACGAAGGCGCGCCCGATATAGGTGCCGCGCGCGCCCTGCGCCAGCGCCTTGAGCACATCCTGCCCCGACCGGATACCACTGTCGAAATGGACCTCGACCTTGTCGCCCACGGCCTCGATGATCGAGGGGAGCATGCGGATCGCGCTCATCGCGCCGTCCAGTTGCCGCCCGCCGTGGTTCGACACGACGATTGCATCGGCGCCGACGCGCAAGGCCATCCTTGCGTCCTCGGCATCCAGTATGCCCTTGAGGATCAGCTTGCCGCCCCACATGTCGCGCAACTTCTCGATCTTGCCCCAGTCCAGTTGCGGATCGAACTGTTCCGCCGTCCAGCTGGACAGCGACGAGGCGTCGCCCACCCCCTTGGCATGGCCGACGATATTGCCGAAAAAGCGCCGCTTGGTGCCCAGCATTCCCAGGCCCCAGCGCCACTTGGTCGCCAGGTTGACCAGGGTCGGCAGGGTCAGCTTGGGCGGGGCCGAGAGGCCGTTCTTGAGATCCTTGTGCCGCTGGCCCAGGATTTGCAGATCGAGCGTGACCACCAACGCCGAACAGTTCGCCGCCTTGGCCCGCTCGATGATGCGGCGCACGAAATCCTCGTCCTTCATCACATAGAGCTGGAACCAGAAGGGTTTGGTGGTATGCGCGGCGACATCCTCGATCGAACAGATCGACATCGTCGACAGCGTGAAGGGCACCCCGAAACCTTCAGCCGCGCGCGCGGCCAGGATCTCGCCATCGGCATGCTGCATGCCGGTCAGCCCGACCGGGGCCAGCGCGACCGGCATCGCCACGTCCTCGCCGATCATGGTGGACCGGGTCGAGCGGTCGGTCATATCGACCGCGACCCGCTGGCGAAGGCGTATCTTGCTGAAATCGGTCGTGTTTTCTTGAAACGTCTGCTCGGTCCAACTGCCCGATTCGGCGTAGTCATAGAACATGCGCGGCGCCCGGCGGGCGTGGATCCGGCGCAGGTCTTCGATGCAGGTGATGACGGGCATGACAGCTCTCCAGGATTGGTAAGGTTTTCTTACCAAGGCCGGCGCCCTGCCGCAAGCGCGCGCCGGCCGGCGTATTTGTGTCAGGAATGTTCCTCGGCGGCGGTGGCGGCAAGGGCACGTGTATAGGCGCGCAGCGCATCGACATGCGCGAGACTGCCGATGACCACGCCCCCCTCACGATCCTGGCGCAGCACGGCAAGATGACTGGCCCCGCGCCGCTCGAACAGGCGCAGCGCGGTCTTGAGCGAGGCATCGGCATCGACCGCCAGCCCCCGCGCCACCAGCGCATCGAGCGCGTCGCGCGGCAGGCCGTTGGCGCTGTCGACGCGGCGGATGGCGCGGGCAAAACCGGTCTTGTCAGCCAGGTATTCCTGCGGCCCGTGGGCGATCCGTATCCCGCGCCGCGCCAGCTGCGTCAAAAAGAAGGAACGCTGCACGAACCGGCTGGCCAAGGCGGTCGCGGTCGAGACCGCCGCCAGCACCGCGACCGCGGTTTCCCAGTCGCCGGTCATTTCGAATACGATCAATGTGGTCGAAATCGGCGCCCCCAGGACCGCCGCGGCGACCGCCCCCATCCCGGCCAGGGCGTAAACCGTCGCCGCGCCCGAGAACTGCGGCACCAGCGCCGTTGCGATCAGGCCGAACGCCAGCCCGGTCAACGCGCCGACGACCAAAGCGGGCGAGAACACCCCCCCGCCCATGCGCCCGCCCAGGGTGATCGATACCGCCGCCACCTTGAGCGCGGCAAAGACCACCGCCTCGTGCAAGGCCAGCCGCCCGGTCAGGGCCAGCGATGTGGTCTCATAGCCGATGCCGATCACTTGCGGAAACCAGATCGCAAGCGTTCCCACCAGCGCCCCGGCCAGCGCCGGGCGCAGCCAGCGCGGCATGCGAGTGCGCGCCTGAATGCGGTTGCCCATATCCTCGGTCCAGAAGATCGCGCGCATCATTACCACCGCGACCGCCCCTGCCAGCAGCCCCAGCAGAAGAAAGGCGGGGATTTCCCAGTAGAAGGCCACGCCGCCCGCCAGGGGCAGCGCGAATTCGGCGACATCGCCGAAATGAAGGCGGTTGATGACGGTGCCCGCGACCGAGGCAATGGCGATGGGGGCAAAGGCATGCAGCGCATGGTGGCGCAAGACCACCTCAAGCGCAAAGATCGCCCCGGCGATCGGCGCGTTGAACGAGGCCGACACCGCCGCCGCCACCGCGCAGCCCAGAAGGTCGCGCCCGGTGATGCCGCTGGCGCGGATGCGTTCGGCGATCGCGGTCGAGATGACACCGGCCAGGTGCACCACCGGCCCTTCGCGCCCCGATGATCCGCCGGCGCCAAGTGTGATCAGCGACGCCAGCGCCGAGGCCAGCCCGGCGCGCAGTTCCACGCGCCCGCGCCCCAGCGCCGCGCCCTCGATCACATCGGCGACGGCGCGCACGCGGGCGTCGGGGGTGAATCGGTGCAAGATCAGTCCCACGACCAGCCCGCCGCCCGCCGGGATGGCCACCAGCAGATACCACGGCAGCGACCCGGCGACCGACAGGATCGCCCGGTCATCGGCGCCGTAAAGCAGCGTTTGCAGCGCGTCGATAGCGGCGCGAAAGCCCAGTGCGGCGAACCCGGCGGCGATGCCGATCAACAGGGCGATCAGCCAGAATTGCAACTGGTCCGGCCCGTGGTGGCGCAGCCGCCGCCAGCCCAACCGCGCGTGGCGCTGCCAGGTCGGGTCATGCCTGCCGCTGCGATCCGCCATGAAGGCCACCTTTTCCCGCGTTTCCAGCCCTGCCCAGCTTCGCGCAATGCCGCGCCGGGTGCAATCGGCGCAACCTATGGCATCCCGCGGATCGGGGCGCTAGTGTCGCGCAAGAACCAGACGACAACCGGAGCCCCGCCATGCCCGCCTCATCCGCCACGGCCGATGCCCTTGAGACCCTTGCCGCCATGCTTGGCTCGCGCCTGAACCGCTCGGACTCCGATCGTGACTTGCATGGACGCTCCGAGGGGCATTTTCCGCTGATGCCGCCCGATGCCGTGGCCTATCCCGAAACCACCGCCGAGGTGGCCGAGATCGTCAGGATCTGCGCGCGTGCGGGCGTGCCGCTGATCGGCTGGGGCACCGGCACCTCGCTGGAAGGCCACGCACTGGCCCCGCGCGGCGGCGTGACGGTGGATTTCACGCGCATGGACAAGGTCTTGCAGGTCGAACCCGAGGACATGGTTGCCGTCGTTCAACCCGGTGTCACGCGCGAGGCGCTCAACACCGAGTTGCGCGCGACGGGGCTGTTCTTTCCGGTCGATCCCGGCGCGAATGCCAGCCTTGGCGGCATGGCCTCGACCCGCGCATCGGGCACGACAGCCGTGCGATACGGCACCATGCGGACCAACGTGCTGGGCCTTGAGGTGGTTCTGGCCGATGGCCGTGTCATTCGCACCGGCACGCGGGCGCCCAAATCATCGACCGGGTATGATCTGACGGGGCTGTTCGTCGGGGCCGAGGGGACATTGGGGCTGATTACCGAACTGACGCTGAAGCTGCATGGCCAGCCCGAGGCCGTCAGCACCGCGGTCTGCGCCTTTGGCGACATGGCCGGCGCCGTTGACACCGTCATCGCCACGATCCAGTCGGGCATCCCGATGGCGCGGATCGAATTCGTCGATCGCGCCGCGGCTGCGGCCTTCAACGCCCAGTCGCAGGCAGGTTGGCCCGATGCACCACACCTGATGGTCGAATTCCACGGCTCGCCCGCTGGCGTCGAGGAACAGGCCGCCCGTTTCGGCGAGATCGCGGCCGATTTCGGGGGCAGCGGCTTTCGCTGGGCCTCGAAACCCGAGGATCGCACCGCGCTTTGGGCAATGCGCCACAATGCTTACCGGGCGATGCTGGCGGCCAATCCCGGCGCGGCGCCGATCACGACCGACATCTGCGTGCCGATCTCGCGCCTGGCCCAGGCGGTCGAGGAAACCGCGGCCGAGATTGCCGAAAGCGGCATTCCCGGCCCGATCGTGGGGCATGTGGGCGACGGCAATTTCCATGCCCTGCTGTTGCCGCGCGCCGACGATCCCGCGCAATGGGAAGCGGCGCAGACGCTGGCGGCGAACATGGCCGAACGGGCCCTGCGTCTTGGCGGCACGGTCTCGGGCGAGCATGGGATCGGTATGGGCAAGACCAAGTACATGCAGGCCGAACACGGGGCCGCCTGGGGCGTGATGGGCGCGATCAAGGCGGCACTGGACCCCGAGGGGCTGATGAACCCCGGCAAACTGTTGCCCGGCAACTGATCAGCGCCGCCGATCGGCCAGATGCCACAGCGCGGCCCCACCGCGCAGCGCCGCACCGCGCGCATGGCGCAAGCGGTCGGGGCGGGCGGCTTGCAGGGTCGGCGGCCGCGCGTCCTGGCCCAGGGCGGCGCGCGCCAACGCCTGGCCCAGCACCGTGCCGGGCGCGATACCGCGTCCGTTAAAGCCCCAAAGCCCGAACGCGCCCGGCCCCGGCTGCCACAGTCGCGGCAGGGCATCGGGCGTGGTGCCGATCCGGCCGAACCACGCATGGACAAAGCGTTGCCCGGCCAGCTGCGGGAAAAGCCACGCCATGCGCCGTGCCGCCCATGCGGCGTGCACATGCCTGTCGGCGGCACCCAGCGCCCCGACCGAGCCGATGATGAACCGCCCCGCCGCATCCAGCCGGAACGAGGTCAGGATCTTGGCACTGTCCCAGCCGCCCTCGCCGCCCGGCAGAAGTTGCGCGCGCAAGGTCGCGGGCAGCGGGTCGGTGGCGAAGTTGAAGAACGGTAGCACCGACAGCGCCCGCCCCGGCTGGTCGGCCGCAGCTTGCGAATAGGCGTTGGTGGCCCAGATCACGCGCGGCGCACGCACTTGCCCGGCGGGTGTTTCCAGCACCCAGTCGCCACCGTCGCGGGTCGATGCGGTAACGGGCGTGTCGGTATGGAGGCGCGCGCCCGCCCCGATCGCCGCATGCGCCAACCCGCGGGCATAGGCCAGCGGTTGCACGGTGCCGGCCCGCGGATCGAACAGCGCGCCCTGAAACCGTGCGCTGCCGGTGCGCGCGCGGGCCTCATCGGCGGACAGCAGCGCAACCGGCGCACCCCGCGCGTGCCACTGGCGAGCGCGTTCGCGCAGCGCGGCAAGCCCCGCCCGGCCCGGAGCGCAATGCAGCGTCCCATTCGGCCGCGCCTCGCAGTCGATTGAATGGCGGTCGATCAGCGACCAGACGGCGGCCGGCGCATCGCCCAGCAAGGCGGGCAGCGAACTGCCTTGCGCATGGCGGGCAAGGCGGCGGTCCAGATCGTCGGGCATGAGCCACAGACCGGCATTGACCAGCCCGACATTGCGCCCTGATCCGCCCGCGCCGATTTCCGCCGCCTCCAGCACGATCACGCGCGCGCCGGCCTCGGCTGCGGCCAGTGCGGCGGCCAGGCCGGTGAACCCGGCCCCGACCACGGCGACATCGGCGCCATGCGCGCCCGACAACGGCGCGGTCGCTGGCGGCGGCGGCGCGGTGACGGCCCAGAGGCCGGGTTTATCGAGCGGGTGCATGGGTTTGCCTTGACGTTTGATCGGCACACGATCACCAGCCCCGCGCATCGCGTCAAGAGCCGTCAGGCACAAACCCGCAGGCGATCCGGCGTCATTCCGCGGCTTCGCTCTGACCCTTGAGCTGGAAGCCCTTTTCGATCATGTCCGACGGCGCGACCGGATACTCGCCGGAAAAACAGGCATCGCAGAACTGCGGGCAAGCGGCATTGCGCCCGTCCCTGGCCCCGGCGGCGCGGTAAAGCCCGTCGAGCGAGATGAATTTCAGGCTTTCGACGCCGATATAGTCGCGCATCTCGTCTTCGGTCATGCGCGCGGCCAAAAGCTTCGCGCGTTCGGGCGTATCGACGCCGTAGAAACAGGGCCAGGCGGTCGGCGGGCTGGCGATGCGAAAATGCACCTCCTGCGCGCCGGCTTCCAGGATCATCTGCTTGATCTTCTGGCTGGTCGTGCCGCGCACCACCGAATCGTCGACCAGCACGATCCGTTTGCCCGCGACAAGTGCGCGGTTGACGTTCAGTTTCAGCCGGACGCCCATGTTGCGAATCTGCTCGCTGGGTTCGATGAAGGTGCGGCCCATATACTGGTTGCGCGTGATCCCCATGGCAAAGGGAATGCCCGATTCATGGCTGTAGCCGATGGCGGCGGGTGTGCCCGAATCCGGCACCGGGCAGACCAGATCGGCATCGACCGGCGCTTCGCGCGCCAGTTCCACGCCGATCTGGTGGCGCGTCTCGTAGACCGAGCGCCCGCCCAGGATGCTGTCAGGGCGTGAGAAATAGACCTGTTCAAAGATACAAAAACGCGAGCTGGAGCGGTCGAACGGATGCGACGAGGTCACGCCATCGCGGTCGATCACGACCATCTCGCCCGGCTCGACCTCGCGGATCAGATCGGCGCCGATGATGTCCAGCGCGCAGGTCTCGGACGACAGCACCCAGCCCCCATCCTGATGCCCGCCGATCCGGCCCAGCACCAGCGGGCGCACCCCCAGCGCATCGCGCACGCCGATCAGCTTGGTCCGGGTCATGGCAACGATGGAAAACGCCCCCTCGACCCGGCGCAGGGCATCCTTCATCCGGTCGGGGATGTTCTTCTGGATCGAACGCGCCATCAGATGGACGATGCATTCGCTGTCAGAGGACGATTGAAAGATCGATCCGCGCTCGATCAGTTCGCGGCGGATCGCCTCGGCATTGGTGATGTTGCCGTTATGCGCGATCGCCGCGCCCCCTTTCGAGAATTCACCAAAAAAGGGTTGAACGTCGCGAATGGCCGTGGCGCCCTTGGACCCGGTGGTCGAATAGCGCACATGGCCGATGCCGATCGAACCGGGCAGCGTTTCCATCAACCGGGCAGATGTGAAATTGTCGCGCACCAGGCCAAAGCGATGCGCCGACTGGAAGCCCTGTTCGGGCGAATAGGTGATGATGCCGCCGGCTTCCTGCCCACGATGCTGAAGCGCGTGCATGCCAAGCGCCACGAAATTCGCCGCATCCTGCACGCCGATCACGCCAAAGACGCCACATTCCTCCTTCAGCTTGTCGTCATCGAAGGGGTGGCTGGGCCATTGCTGCATCGGTTCGCGTCCTCGAAGCTGCGTCGTGCCTGCTTTAGGCCCTTGCGCCGTGGCAGACAAGCCCGCGCAGTCCCGCCCTGTCATCAATTTGACATGACGCGCTCAGTTCGGTTCGGCCGCGCAGGAGCTGACCAGTTCCTCATACTGCCGGACGATCCAGTTGGGCGCATCCTCGGGCATTGCCTCGGTGATCGCGGTCTGAATCCGGTCGAAGATGGCCGCCGAGCGTGAATTGTCGACCATTTCAACGCTGCCCGGCGGCACCGCGCGTTCGAACACGATCAGCGCGACGGCCACCAGAACGATGCCGCGCAGGACGCCGAAAAAGAACCCCAGCCCCTGATCGATCCCGCCCAGCGCGGAATTGCGGATCAGGCCCGAAAAGACCGGCGTGAACAGCGCCACGATCATCAGGACAACGGCAAAGACGGCGGCAAAGGCGGCGATGATCGTCAATTCGCAACTGTCGCCCAGGATGCTGCCCAGATACGGGATCTCGCGCATCAGCGGCTCGGCGGCCGGGGCCAGGACGAACGCCAGGATGGCGGCACCGATCCATCCCAGAATGGCCAGTGTCTCGCGCATCAGGCCACGTGAATAGGCCAGAATGGCCGAAACCACGATCACCAGCGCGACCACGCCGTCCACGAGGGTGAAGGCATCCATGCGTGTCTCTCCTCTGGGCGCTATCCTGCGCCGAAAACTTCGCCGACGAAACCGGTCAGATCCGCAAAGGCGCGCAGTTCGACCCCGGTTTCCCCGCTCTGCTTGCCGCCCGCAGGAAGCATGGCGCTGGTGAAACCAAGTTTTTGCGCCTCTTTCAACCTGTTTTCCGCCTGACCGACGGGCCGCAACGCCCCCGACAGCGAGATTTCACCGAAAACCACGGTCTCGGCCGGGATGGCGACATCTTCGCGCGCGCTTAAAAGCGCGGCGGCGACAGCCAGATCGGCGGCCGGTTCGACGACCTTCATGCCGCCCGCGACATTGAGGAACACATCGAGCCCGGCAAAGGGAATGGCGCAACGGGCCTCCAGCACCGCAAGGATGGTCGACAACCGCCCGCCATCAAGCCCGACCACCGTGCGCCGGGGCATCGACAGGGTCGAGGGCGCGACCAGCGCCTGGATCTCGGTCAGCATCGGGCGCGTGCCCTCGATGCCCGCAAACACGACCGACCCCGGCGCCGGATGGCCGCGTTCGGACAGAAACAGCGCCGAAGGATTGGCAACCTCGGCCAGCCCGCGCCCCGTCATCTCGAACACGCCGATCTCGTCGGCCGGGCCGAAGCGGTTCTTGACCGCGCGCAGGATACGGAACTGGTGCCCGCGCTCACCCTCGAAATAGAGGACGCAATCGACCATGTGTTCGACCACGCGGGGCCCGGCGATCTGGCCCTCCTTGGTGACATGGCCGACCAGAACCACGGAGACCCCGCGCCGCTTGGCAAAGGTCACCAGCTCATGCGCCGCGGCGCGCACCTGCGCGACCGAGCCCGGCGCGCTTTCGACCGCGTCCAGCCACATTGTCTGAATCGAATCGATCACGACCAGGTCCGGGCGTTCGGCATCCAGCGTGGTCAGGATGTCGCGCAGATTGGTCTCGGCGCCCAGCTTGACGGCCGCATCGGCCAGGCCCAGCCGCTGGGCGCGCATGCGCACCTGTGCCGATGCCTCCTCGCCCGAGATGTACAGGCATGACAACCCCGCGCGGGCAAAGGCCGCGACCGCCTGCAACAAAAGCGTGGACTTGCCGATGCCGGGGTCGCCGCCGACCAGGATCGCCGAGGCCTCGACCAGCCCGCCGCCAAGGACGCGGTCGAATTCGGCCAAGCCTGACAGGGCGCGCACCGGTGGTGCCTCTTGCGTCTGAAGGGTGCTGAGGGCGATGGTTTGCCCCCGCGCACCGGCCGCGCGCGGGCCGGCGGCCAGCGGCGCCTCTTCGATGATGCTGTTCCAGGCCCCGCAGGCCTCGCATCGGCCGGCCCATTTGCGGTGGCGGGCACCGCATTCGGTGCAGGTGAACTGGGGCTGGGTGCGGGCCATGGCCGCTTATCGCCCGCAGGCGCGCAGGGTGCAAGCCGGGGCGGCGGGTGTCATGCCTGCGACGCCTCGCCATCGTCCGAGGCGCGAAAGCCAAGCGCGACGACATACTTTTCCGAACTGTCGGCGCGGCTGGCCGGGGGTTTGACGTTGTGGACCTTTCTGAACCGCCGTTTCAGGATCTGTTGCAACTCGCCCTCGGCACCGCCGGCCAGAACCTTGGCGACAAAGGTGCCGCCCTCGTCCAGCACATCAAAGGCGAAATAGGCCGCCGCCTCGCACAGCGCCATGATGCGCAGATGGTCGGTCTGCTTGTGCCCGCTGGCCGAGGCGGCCATGTCCGACATCACCACATCGGCCTTGCCGCCCAGCCAGTCCTTGACCTTGTCCTCGGCGCCTTCTTCCAGGAAATCCAGCACATGCACCTGCGTTCCGGCCAGCGGCTCGACCTCTTGCAGGTCAATGCCCAGAACCGTGCCCACGCGCTTGCCGGATTTCGCGCCCAGCGCATTCACCCGCTCGACCGCGACCTGCAACCACCCCCCCGGCGCGCATCCCAGATCCACGACCCGCGCCCCCGGCACCAGAAAGCGGAACTTGTCGTCCAGTTCAAGGATCTTGAACGCCGCCCGGCCGCGATACCCCTCGCGGCGGGCACGTGCGACATAGGGGTCGTTCAACTGCCGTTCCAGCCAGCGGGTCGAGGACAGCTTGCGCCCCTTGGCGGTCTTGACCTTGACCCGCAAGTCGCGCGCCCCGCGGCCCGATCCGCCGCCCTTGCCGGTTTTGTCTGGCATCGTATCCCTCAATTCACCTTCAGCACGCCGTCGCGGTTCATCAGCGCATACAGCAACCCTTCGCGCAGACCGCGATCGGCGACCGACATCACATCGGTGGGCCAGACCCTCATCAAAGCCTGCAAGATCGCCGCCCCGGACATGATCAGGCCGTGACGCTCGCGCCCGATCCGGGGGTCGGTGCGCCGCCCTTCGGGACCAAGCGTCAGATACTCACGGATCACCCGGTCGATCTGCGCCGAGGTCATCGACAACCCGTCGACCTTGTTGCGGTCATACCGCTTGAGGCCCAGGAAGGACGCGGCCACGGTGGTCACGGTGCCGGATGTGCCGATGATCTGGAACCCCTCGCGCGGGGCGGGGTTCTGGTAGGGCGAAAAACCGTGCAGCTGTTCCTCGAAATGCCAGCTCATCAGCGCGAACCGTGCCGCGTCATCATCGACATCGGTGAACTGATCCTTAAGCGTGGCGACGCCCAGCGGCACGCTGATCCAGTCGACCACACGCGGCTTGCCGGTGCCGGGGCGCCAGGCCGCGATCTGGTCGATGTCAAGACGCACCGACATCATCGACGACCGGCGCTGTTGGGGCGGAACGCCGGACAGGTCGACCCAGACAAGCTCGGTCGAGCCGCCGCCGATGTCGAGCACCAGCAACTGATCGGTGCGCGGCGATACCAGCGGCGCGCAGGAAATCACGGCCAGTCGCGCCTCTTCCTCGGCGGGGATGATCTCAAGCGTCAGCCCGGTCTCGCGCTGGATCTTGCGGATGAATTCGGGGGCGTTGCGTGCGCGGCGGCAGGCTTCGGTCGCGACCAGCCGCATCCGCCGCACGCGATGCTCGTCCAGCTTGCGCCGACAGATGCGCAGCGCCTGAACCGTGCGCGACATCGGCCCGTAGCCCAGCCGCCCGGTGCTTTCCAGCCCGGTGCCCAGTTCGACCGCACGCGAAAAGCTGTCCACGACTTCGAATTGCGTGCCGTTCGGGCGCGCAATCAACATGCGGCAGCTGTTGGTCCCCAGATCCAGGGCGGCATAAAGCCCGCCCCGTTCGGGCCGTGACTGGCGCTTGGGCTCTGCCTCTTTCGGAGTCCGGTCCCGTGCTACGGGTGGCCTCGACGATTTCGGACGCGCCGCCGCGCCTGCGGGACGCTCGGGCGTCATGAACCGCCCTCCATTTCGTGTTGCACTCAAGGTAATGCGCAGCGGGTCCGGGTGCAAGCGTCGATCCCGAAAAACACCAGATCCGCAACGCCCGGCGACGCGCGTCGCCGGGCGGGGCACGAACCTGCGCATCCGCGCTGCGTTCGAGGGCGCCCGGCACCGAACTGGCGACTGGACCAGCCGGACGCCGCGATTCGCGGTGTCAAGGGTCGAAAAATGGCATCAAGGATCTGCGCGACAGGTTCAGGCCCGCCAGACTCTCGCATAGGTTGAAATCTGCGCATGTACAGAATCTGCCAAGTTCAGCAAGGACTTGGCAAGCACACACAGGGCCGTCACGGCCAAATTCAGTAAGCGGGCGTTGCAAAAACACATCGTTTCCGGGCTTATTCAAGCAATTGATCTGCAACCCACACGCGCTAAATTGGAAAAACATCAAAAAAGAGTTAACGTGACGTCAATAGATTTTGATTCGATTTCACAGTTAACTCTACGGAGACGGACATGAAGAGAATTCCCCTGATCCTTGGTGCGCTGCTTCTCGGCACAAGCACAGCCATGGCGGGCGGGCCGGTTGTGGTCGAGCCCGAACCCGAAGTCCATTCCCCCGCCCCGACCACGCATAACTGGACCGGCGGTTATGCCGGTCTCAGCCTCAACTATGGCCGTAGCTCGTCTGCCACGCCGCCCGGATTCAGGCTGCCGAATGCCAGTGGCTTCGGCGGCGGCGCCCTGGCTGGCTACAACTGGCAAAACGGCAACATGGTCTTCGGCCTGGAAGTGGCGGCGAACCTGACGCGCATGAACGGCACATCGAACTGCGCCAACCCGGCCTGGACGTGCCGGTCGCGCGTGAACAACGTGATGTCGGGCCGGGTGCGGGGCGGCGTTGCGATGGACAATACGCTGCTGTTCGTCACCGCCGGTGTGGCGTCGGCCAGCATCCGCCATTCGGCAACCTCGCCGGCGAATGTCACCTTCCCCGACACCAACCGCGTCAATGGCCTGGTCGTCGGCGTGGGGATCGAACATGCCCTGGCCGGTGGCTGGAACCTGCGCGGCGATCTGGAACACTATCGCTTCCGCCGCGAGAACTATGCCCTCGACGTGCCCTATCCCAACGTCCGCACGAACATGAACATGGCCCGCATCTCGGCGGTGCTGCGGTTCTGATCCGAACGATACCGATACCTCGTCTGAACCCGGCCTGTCCCAGAGGCCGGGTTTTTTCGTTTTGAACCCGCCGCATGTCGCAACCGGCGCCGCGCGGGTCGAAATCCGCCTCGGGCGCCCCCGGCCAAGGCTGTATGCAGGACCCCTGAAGTGCGGAGGTTCCATGCAATCGGTCACCATCGTCTACTGGCGCGATATTCCTGCCCAGGTCATCGTCGGCAAGGGCCGGCGCGGCACCAAGTGCCCGCTGCCCGAACGCTTTGAACAGGCCATCGACCGCGCCGCCATGAAGGCCGGCGCCAAGGATGCCGACGCCTATCTGTCGCAATGGCGCAAGGGCGACCCCTATGATGTCGCTGGCGAAGCGGAACAGGTCGCTCGCGCCGAGGCCGCGCGACTGGAAGCGGAATACGACACCGAGAGATTGAAGGCGCTGATCGTCAATGATGGCTGGGATGATCGCGCATAACCTGAAGGAGGCGTTGATGGCATTGTTCAATTTTGCCCGCAGGGACAGTGGCCCCGTCCGTGGTTCGGCGGCGCTGACGACCCTTCTTCAGGGCTTTTCGATCGAGGTGATGCCGCGCACCGCCGAGAAGGTCGAGGATTTTCGCGCGCTGCTGCCCGTCGGGACGCGCGTCTATATCGCCCATATCGACGGAACCCCCATTGACGAGATGGTCGCCACCGCTCGGCGGCTGCGCAACGAAGGGTTCGAGCCGATGCCGCATTTCCCCGCGCGCATCATTCCTGACAAGGCCGTTCTGACCGACTGGGTGGCGCGCTATCGCGGCGAGGCCGATGTGCGCCAGGGCCTGATCCTGGCCGGGGGTTCGGCGCAGCCGGTGGGCGACTTCCATTCGTCGATGCAGCTTCTGGAAACCGGCGCCTTCGACGGGTTCGAGCGTTTGCACGTCGCTGGCCACCCCGAGGGCAACAAGGACATCGACCCGGACGGTTCGGACCGCATGGTCATGGAGGCGCTGCGCTGGAAACAGGCGTTCAGCCAGCGCACCGATGCGACCATGGCGCTGGCCACGCAGTTCTGCTTTGACGCCCAGCCCGTGATCGACTGGGTTGACCGGCTGAATGCCGAAGGCATCGCCCTGCCCGTCCATATCGGCGTGGCCGGGCCGGCCAAGTTGCAGACCCTGATCCGGTTCGCCGTGGCCTGCGGCGTCGGCCCCTCGCTCAAGGTTCTGCAAAAGCGCGCGATGGACGTGTCCAAGCTGCTGTTGCCCTATGAGCCCGACCCGGTGCTTGAGGCGCTGGCAGCGCGCAAGGCCGCCAACCCGGATTTCGGCATCGAATCGGTGCATTTCTTCCCGCTTGGCGGCATCAAGGCCACCGCCGAATGGACCCAACGCCATGGCCAGCGCCCCGTGCGCGCCGCCGCCTGAACACCACAAGGGACCCCCAATGACCCGCACCGTCATCGAATCGGCCAGCAAGACCGTCGTCATCGGCTTTGACGAACCCTTTTGCGTGATTGGCGAACGCATCAATCCGACCGGGCGCAAGAAACTGGCGGCCGAATTGGAGGCGGGCGATTTCTCGACCGTCGAGAAGGATGCGCTTGAACAGGTCCTGTGCGGGGCGACGGTGCTGGACGTGAATTCGGGCGCGGTCTTTACCAACAAGATGGCCGACGATCCGCGCTATGCCGACAACAACTTCGTCGAACCGCCGCTGATGACGGCCCTGATCAAGCGGGTTCAGGCCGTGGTGGACGTGCCGCTTTGCATCGACAGCTCGGTGCCCGGCGCACTGGAGGCCGGATTGCAGGCCGCCAACGGCCGCCCCCTTCTGAACTCGGTCACGGGTGAGGAAGAGCGGCTGGAACTGGTGCTGCCCCTGGTCAGAAAATACAACGTCCCCGTCGTGGCGATCTCGAACGACGACACCGGGATCTCGCCCGATCCCGACGTGCGCTTTGCCGTGGCGAAAAAGATCGTCGAGCGTGCCGCCGATTTCGGCATTCCCGCCCATGACATCGTCGTGGATCCGCTGGTCATGCCGATCGGCGCCATGGCAACGGCTGGACAACAGGTCTTTACCCTGGTGCGCCGCCTGCGCCAGGAACTGGGTGTGAACACCACCTGCGGTGCGTCGAACATCAGCTTTGGCCTGCCCAATCGCCACGGCGTCAACGCCGCCTTCCTGCCGATGGCAATCGGCGCGGGCATGACATCGGCGATCATGAACCCGGTGCGCGCCCAGGAGATGGAGGCGATCCGCGCCGCGAACATGCTGATGAACCATGACGCGAACGGCGGCGAGTGGATTCGCCTTGCCCGCGTGCTGGAGGCGATGAAGGACGGCACCAGCTTTGCCGACGCCAGCCGCGGCGCCGCGCAGGCGACATCGGGCCGCCGGGGCGGGCGCCGCGCCCGCGCCTGACCTCGACCGGGTCGCGAACCCGCCCATCTTCGTGCAAAGTCAGTCGGCTGCATTGCGATCTTGACGCAGATCAACGCCGCGCCGATCATGGCCACCGATAGTTGGGATGAAACGCGACCCGGACAGGAGGTTATCATGTACAAGAACATCATCGTTGCCGTCGATCTCGCCCATGGCGATGCCGGCAAGGCCCTTTTGGGTCGTGCCGGCCAGTTGGTTGACGAGGGGGGCACGATTCGTCTGCTGCACGTCATCGAGGACGTTCCCAGCTATGTCGCCGCCGAATTGCCGCGCGATCTCAACGATCGGCGTCAGGCCGAAGCCAAGGTCGAACTGGGCCTGCTGACGCAGGGTGCCGGCGCCAATGTCTCAAGCGAGGTGCGTATGGGCGCGGCGTCAAGCCAGATCCTGCAATGCGCCGAGGATACGGGCGCCGACCTGATCATGATCGCGTCGCACCGTCCGGGGTTGAGCGATTATTTCATCGGCTCCACCGCCGCGCGCGTGGTGCGCCATGCGCAATGCTCGGTGCTGATCTCGCGCTGAGCAACCAGCGCAGGTTCGCGATGATCCGCGCAGGGCGGCGCGCCCCGAAGGGGTGCGGCCCGGCCCAACGGGAGGAATGTCCGGGCGACAGCCCGGCCGTGACGACGGGCGGGAGCCCTTCGCCAACCCCTCGCGACCACCGGCGTGACGCTCAGACCCGGTCCAGCACCGTGGCGGTATCGACCCCGCGCATGGCGCCCGCGATCTGACCGCGCGGCGCCCCCAGGCGGCTGGCGATATGGCTGCCCGCGATCGGGCTTTGTTCCATCAAGACCACCGCCGTCAGCAGATTGGCCAGGCTTTCGGCGAACCAGCGCGCCTCGGCCTCGGGCGGCAGGCCGGGCCAGCGTTCGCGATGCGCCTCCAGGGCCGCGTCGAATTGCCTGTCCTGACCGCGCGCGCCATCCAGCCGGGCATCCAGTTGCGCGCCCGACTCGGGCTCGCGCGTCAGGGTCCGCAGAATGTCGAGACAGATCACGTTGCCGGAGCCTTCCCAGATCGAATTGAGCGGGGCCTCGCGGTAAAGCATGGGCAGCGGCGTGTCCTCGACATAGCCCATGCCGCCCAGGCATTCCATCGCCTCGTAGATCATGCCGGGCGCGCGCTTGTTCGACAGGAACTTGGCCAGTGCCACGCTCAACCGCGCATAGGGCCGCCGGGCCGGGTCGTCAAAGACGCGCGCCACCTCCATGCCCAGGGTCAGCGCCGCCTCGGTCTCGATCGCAAGATCGGCCAGCACCGCGCGCATGAGGGGCTGGTCGATCAGCCGCTTCTGGAACGCGGTGCGCCCGCGTGCCCAATGCGCAGCCTCGGACAAGGCCGCGCGCATCAGGCCCGCCGGGGCCATCGCCGTGTCCAGCCGGGTATGGTGCACCATCTCGATGATGGTCTGAACGCCGCGCCCCTCGTCACCCAGCCGGTGCGCAAGCGTATTGGCGTATTCGAACTCGCTCGAGGCATTGGCCTTGTTGCCCAGCTTGTCCTTCAGCCGCAGGATGTTGAAGGCGTTGCGGCTGCCGTCGGGCAGCCAGCGCGGCACCAGAAAGCAGGTCAGCCCGCCCTCGGCCTGGGCAAGCGTCAGAAAGCCATCGCACATCGGCGCCGAACAGAACCACTTGTGCCCGGTCAACCGATAGACCCCCTCGCCCGAGGCCGGATCGGCCACCGCGCGGGTGGAATTCGCCCGCACGTCCGATCCGCCCTGTTTCTCGGTCATCGCCATCCCCATCGTGACCGCGACCTTTTCGCCCACCGCCCGGCGCGAGGGGTCGTAACCGCGCGCGATCAGCCGGGGCTTCCAGACGGCGGCAAGCGACGGGTCGGCCTCCAGCGCCGGGACCGCGGCATAGGTCATCGTCATCGGGCAGCAGACACCGGGCTCGATCTGGCTGAACATGTACATGAAGGCCGCGTGACGGGCATGGCTGCCGCCCTCTTCCCAGGCGATCGCCGCATAGCCGCTTTCCAGCCCCAGCGCCATCAGCCGGTGATAGCCGGGGTGGAAATGCACCTCGTCGATGCGACGGCCGTTGCGATCGAAGCTGCGCAGTTCCGGCAGCCGGGTCTGGGCGTCGCGCGCATCCTCGCGCGCCTGCGCCGAACCCAGCGCGGCGCCCAGACGCGCCAGCGTGTCGTCGGCGCCCATCAGGGCGCGAAGCGGCGCATCGCTGGACCAGAGATCCGGCGCGACAGGGGCGGGCTGGTTGAAGACTTCGTGCGTGTCCAGTTCGCCGCGCGGTGCTGCGGTGGTCATGGCGTCTCCTCCTCATGCTGCTGACTCAGCCTGTCGCCGGATGCCGTCGCTGGCAAGCCTGACCCGGCGTCGCGGCCTGCCGCGACCTTGCGTTCGGCGTGCGTGGCCGGCCCTGCGCAAGGGCGACGGCAGGGGATTCCCATTGCTGCCCGGCTGTGGCATGCTTGCGCTTGATCCATGGTTCCGGCCGCGGCCCGGCAGGTCCGGGCCGGGGTCCAATGCACGAGGCACGGCATGATTCAGCGCAAACGTCCCAGTTTCGGCCCGGTGATGTTCTATGCCCTGGCCGGAACCTTCGGCACCTACATGACCTTCGCCGCGGTACAGGGCGAACATGGTCTGTTCAATCGCATCCAGATCGATGCCGAGGCCGCGCAACTGCGCACCGAGCGCGACCGGCTGGCCCGCGAGCTGGCCGAAATCGAGAATCGCACCCGGCGGCTGTCGGACGCCTATCTGGATCTGGATCTTCTGGATCAGCAGGCAAGGCAGGTTCTGGGCTATGTCCGCCCCGACGAGATCGTGCTGCGCTAGACCCTGTCCGCTGCGCGGCGGTCCCGGCGCAGGGGGGCCTTGCAGCCCCCATCTTGGCTACGCCAATTCACCCCCCGCAGCGTATTTTCGGCAAGATGAAGGGGCGGCCGATGTATGGCCGGGCAGCCGATCACCGTGGCAAATGCCTTGAAGCGGGGAATTGTTCAATGCTAAACTATTGCCAGACGCGCCGCCCCTGACGGGCGGCCCGACCGGGGGAGACAGCGATGGCCGCCAGGAAAGCCGCCGAGAAGCCCAATGTTTCGGGCGAGGACTTGCAACGCTACTACCGCGAGATGCTGCTTGTGCGCCGGTTCGAGGAAAAGGCCGGCCAGCTTTACGGCATGGGCCTGATCGGCGGCTTCTGCCATCTCTATATCGGGCAGGAAGCCGTTGTGGTCGGGTTGGCCGCAGCCGCGCGCGACGACGACAAGCAGATCACCAGCTATCGCGATCACGGGCACATGCTGGTCGCGGGCATGGACCCCAAGGGCGTCATGGCGGAACTGACGGGCCGCAAGGACGGCTATTCCCGCGGCAAGGGCGGCAGCATGCACATGTTCAGCCACGAGAAGCATTTCTATGGCGGACACGGGATCGTCGGCGCGCAGGTGCCGCTGGGCGCGGGACTGGCATTCGCCGATCGTTACCTGGGCAACGACCGGGTGACCTTCACCTATTTCGGCGATGGCGCCGCCAACCAGGGCCAGGTCTACGAGACTTATAACATGGCCAGGCTGTGGAACCTGCCCGTCGTTTTCGTGATCGAGAACAACCAGTATGCGATGGGCACATCGACCAAGCGGTCAACCCGCTCGCCCAGCCTGTGGGAGCGTGGCGCAGCCTATGGCATCAAGGGCGAAATGGTCGACGGCATGGATGTGCTGGCCGTCAAGGCCGCCGGCGAAAAGGCGGTGGCGGCCTGTCGGGCGGGTGATGGCCCCTATATTCTGGAAATGATGACCTATCGCTACCGCGGACATTCGATGTCGGACCCGGCCAAGTACCGCAGCCGCGAGGAAGTGCAGAAGATGCGCGAGGAGCGTGACCCGATCGACCGGGTGCGCGAGTTGCTTGTCACCGGCAACCATGCCAGCGACGATGACCTGAAGGCGATCGACAAGGAGATCAAGGCCATCGTCAGCGAGGCGGCCGATTTCGCCCGTGAAAGCCCCGAGCCGGATGCCGCCGAGCTCTGGACCGATGTATACGCCTGAGAGAGGGGCACGCCATGGCAACCGAAATCCTGATGCCCGCCCTGTCGCCCACGATGGAAGAGGGCACGCTGGCCAAGTGGCTGGTCAAGGAGGGCGACAGCATCGAATCCGGCCAGATCATCGCCGAGATCGAGACCGACAAGGCGACGATGGAGTTCGAAGCCGTCGATGAAGGGGTCGTCGCAAAGCTTCTGGTGGCCGAGGGCACCGAAGGCGTGAAGGTCAACACCCCCATTGCGGTGCTGGCCGACGAGGGTGAAAGCCCCGAGGATGCGGCCTCCGCCGCCCGCGCGCCGGAGGCCGACAAGGCCGACGCGGGCGCCGAGGCGGCCCCGAAGCCGCAGGCCGAAGGGGCCACCGAGGCGCCCGCCCCCGCCCGTTCCGAATCCGCGTCGGACCAGGCGCCCGTTGCGGCCGTGGCCACCGACTGGCCCGATGACACGCCCACCCGCTCGCTGACCGTGCGCGAGGCCCTGCGCGAGGCCATGGCCGAAGAGATGCGCCGCGACGATACCGTCTGCCTGATGGGCGAGGAGGTCGGAGAATACGAAGGCGCCTACAAGATCAGCCAGGGTCTGCTGGACGAGTTCGGCGCCCGCCGGGTCGTGGACACCCCGATCACCGAGATGGGTTTTACCGGCATCGCGGTCGGCGCGGCCTGGGGCGGTCTGCGCCCGGTGGTCGAGTTCATGACGTTCAATTTCTCGATGCAGGCCATGGACCAGATCGTCAATTCGGCGGCCAAGACCCTTTACATGTCGGGCGGGCAAGTGCCCTGCCCGATCGTCTTTCGCGGCCCCAACGGTGCGGCGGCCCGTGTCGCGGCCCAGCACAGCCAGTGCTATGCGGCGTGGTACAGTCATGTTCCGGGCCTCAAGGTGGTCATGCCCTACACCGCCGCCGACGCCAAGGGGCTTCTGAAATCCGCCATCCGCGATCAGAACCCGGTGGTCTTTCTTGAGAACGAGATCCTCTACGGTCGATCCTTCGACGTGCCTGAAATCGACGACTACACCGTGCCCATCGGCAAGGCGCGTCTGGCACGCAAGGGCGACGACGTGACCATCGTGTCCTTCGGGATCGGGATGACCTATGCGATGGAGGCCGCCGACAGGCTGGCCGACGACGGGATCGAGGCCGAGGTGATCGACCTGCGCACCATACGTCCGATGGATACCGACGCGATCCTGGCATCGGTGCTCAAGACCAACCGGCTCGTCACGGTCGAAGAGGGCTTCCCGCAGAACTCGGTCGGCAACCACATCACCGCGGTGGTGATGGAACGGGCTTTCGACTATCTCGACGCGCCGGTCATCAACCTGTGCGGCAAGGACGTGCCGATGCCCTATGCGGCAAACCTGGAAAAGCTGGCGCTGGTGACGACCGACGAGGTTGTCGAGGCCGTGCGAAAAGTCACCTACCGCTGAGGAGGCGCGCGATGCCTGTGGAAATCCTGATGCCCGCCCTGTCGCCCACGATGGAAGAGGGCACACTGGCCAAGTGGCTGGTCAAGGAAGGCGACAGCGTCGAATCCGGCCAGATCATCGCCGAGATCGAAACCGACAAGGCGACGATGGAGTTCGAAGCCGTCGACGAGGGAACGGTGGGCAAGATCCTCATTGCCGAGGGCACCGAAGGCGTGAAGGTCAACACCCCCATCGCCGTGCTGCTGGAAGAGGGCGAACGCGCGGCCGACATCGCGACGCCGCGCAAGACGGCGCGACCGGAGGCCGACAAGGCCGACGCGGGCGCCGAGGCGGCCCCCAAGCCGCAGGCCGAAGGGGCCTCCGAGGCGCCCGCCCCCGCCGGGACCGCCGCACCGCCGGCGCCCAGGGTCGAGGGCGAACGCCTCTTTGCCTCGCCGCTGGCGCGCCGGATCGCGGCCGAAAAGGGGCTGGAGCTGGCAGCGATCTCGGGCTCGGGGCCACGAGGCCGGATCGTGAAGGCCGATGTCGAGGCCGCCGCGTCCCGTCCGGAAGCCGCCGCCAAGGGCGCGAAAGTCGCGCCTGCCGCTGCGCCGGCCGCGGCGGCGCCCTCGGGTGCCTCGGCCGAAACGGTTCTCAAGATGTTCGAGGGCCGCGAGATCGACGAGGTCAAGCTCGACGGTATGCGCCGGACCGTCGCCGCCCGCCTGAGCGAGGCCAAGCAGACGATCCCGCATTTCTACCTGCGCCGTTGCGTGCGCATCGACGCGCTTTTGGATTTCCGGGCGCAGCTCAATGCCCAGCTCGCCGCGCGCGAGGTCAAGCTGTCGGTCAATGATTTCATCATCAAGGCCTGCGCCCTGGCGCTGCAAGCGGTGCCTGATGCCAATGCGGTCTGGGCCGGCGACCGGATCTTGCGGCTCAAGCCGTCCGATGTGGCCGTCGCCGTGGCGGTCGATGGCGGGCTGTTCACCCCGGTGATCAAGGATGCCCATCTCAAGACCCTTTCGGCGCTGTCCGCCGAGATGAAGGACCTGGCCGGGCGGGCGCGCGCGCGCAAGCTTGCCCCCCAAGAATACCAGGGCGGCAGTTTCGCCATTTCGAACCTGGGCATGTACGGGATCGAGAATTTCGATGCCGTGATCAACCCGCCGCATGGTTCGATCCTGGCGGTCGGTGCCGGGCTCAGGCAACCGGTCGTCGATGAACAGGGGGCCCTGTCGGTGGCCACGGTCATGTCGATGACGCTGTCGGTCGATCATCGGGTGATCGACGGAGCCCTGGGGGCGCAGTTCCTGTCCGCGATCATCGACAACCTGGAGAACCCGCTGGCGATGCTGGCGTGAGCGGCATCCCCTGGGGCCGATCCAAGGCAGTTGCCAAGCAGGACGGGTTTGCCTAACACTCCGGGGCATTCCGCGCCGGAGACCTGGTGCTGGCCCCGACTGCGACAAACGGAGCGGCCGCGTGAAGATAGAACAGACCGCGCTTCCCGGCGTGCTGATGCTGACGCCCCGGCGCTTTGGCGATGCGCGCGGTTTCTTCAGCGAAAGCTGGAACCGGCGCACGCTCGCGGACGCGGGGCTGCATTTGCCCGACTTCGTGCAGGACAACCATTCGTTTTCGCAAAAGCCCGGCACGCTGCGCGGTCTGCATTACCAGGCACCGCCCCATGCGCAGGGCAAGCTGGTGCGGTGCGGTCGCGGGCGTCTGCTGGATGTGGCGGTGGATATTCGCAAGGGCTCGCCGACCTATGGCCGCTGGATCGCCGAAGAACTGACGTTCGAAAACGGTCGCCAACTCTGGATTCCGCCCGGCTTCCTGCATGGGTTCGTCACCCGCGCCCCCGAGACCGAGATTCTTTACAAATGCACCGCCTATTACGCGCCCGAAAGCGACGGGGCCGTGCGCTGGAACAGCCTGGGCATCGACTGGGGCGTGAGCGACCCGATCCTGTCGGCCAAGGATGCCGAGGCGCCCGCCTTCGACGACTTCGTCAGCCCCTTTGTCTGGGAGGGCGCATGAAGCTTCTGGTCACGGGGGGTGCGGGGTTCATCGGGTCGGCCGTTGTGCGGCAGGCGGTGGCCGATGGTCACGCGGTGATCAATGTGGATTGCCTGACCTATGCCGCCTGTCTCGAAAACCTCGCAAGCGTGGCGGATGACCCGCTCTATACCTTCGAAAAGGTCGACATCCGCGATGGGGCGGCGCTGGAAAGGGTCTTTGCGCAGCACCGACCCGACGCGGTCATGCACCTGGCCGCCGAAAGCCATGTCGATCGCTCGATCGACGGCCCCGGCGCGTTCATCGACACCAACATCACCGGCACCTATATCCTGCTCGAAGCCGCCTTGCGCCACTGGCAAGCGTCGGGCCGGCGCGAGGGCTTTCGCTTTCATCATATCTCGACCGACGAGGTGTTCGGCAGCCTCGGCCCCAAGGGACAGTTCACCGAGGAAACGCCCTATGACCCGCGCAGCCCCTATTCGGCATCCAAGGCCGCCAGCGATCACCTGGTGCGCGCCTGGCATCACACCTATGGCCTGCCGGTTGTCCTGACCAATTGTTCCAACAACTATGGCCCCTTCCATTTTCCGGAAAAGCTGATCCCGGTGGTGATCCTGAACGCGCTGGCGGGCAAGCCGATCCCGGTTTACGGGCAGGGGCGGAACGTGCGCGACTGGCTCTTTGTCGAAGACCACGCGCGGGCGCTCTTGCTGGTGGTGCAAGAGGGCGCGAACGGGCGAAGTTACAACATCGGCGGGGAAAGCGAGATCGCGAATATCGACCTGGTGCACCGCATCTGCGCCATTCTGGACCGCCGCCGCCCCGGCAACGCGCCCCATGATCGCCTGATCGAGTTCGTGGCCGATCGACCGGGCCACGATCTGCGCTATGCCATCGACCCGTCGCGCATCCGCGATGAGCTGGGCTGGCGGCCATCAGTCGCACTGGATGAAGGGCTAGAGCGCACGGTGGACTGGTATCTTGCCAACGAGGCCTGGTGGCGCCCGCTGCAAGCGCGCCAGGGGATCGGCGAACGGCTGGGGACGGGCCGGTGAGCTTGCTGGTGTTCGGCCAGAGCGGTCAGGTGGCAAGGGCGCTGGCGCGGCTTGCGCCCGAGGCGGTCTTCCTGCCCCGCAGCGCCGCCGACCTGTCGGACCCCGATGCCTGCGCCGCGGCGATCCATGCCAAGCGCCCCGGCGCGGTGATCAATGCCGCCGCCTGGACCGCCGTCGATACGGCCGAGGCCGACGAGGCCGCCGCCGCCGTCATCAATGCCGCCGCCCCTGCCGCGATGGCGCGTGCCTGCGCGGAACTGGCGATTCCGTTCCTGACCATCTCGACCGATTACGTTTTTGACGGCTCGGGCGACACGCCATGGACACCCGATGCCCCGACCGCGCCGATCAATGCCTACGGCCGTTCGAAACGCGCGGGTGAGCGGGCGGTGCAGGCCGCTGGCGGGCAGGCGGCGATCCTGCGCACAAGCTGGGTGTTCTCGTCCGAGGGGGCAAATTTCCTCAAGACCATGCTGCGCCTGTCCGAGACGCGAGACGCCCTCGATGTGGTTGACGACCAGATCGGCGGGCCGACCCCGGCCGAGTCGATTGCCCGCGCCGCGCTGACGATCACCGACGCCATGGCGCGGGGCCGTCCCGGCGGGATCTGGCATATCGCCGGGCGGCCCTATGTCAGTTGGGCCGGATTCGCCGAGTGGATCTTTGCCTGCGCCGGCCGCAAGGTTACGGTGAACCCGATCCCGACCGCAGCCTGGCCGACCCCCGCCCCCCGTCCGCTGAATTCGCGGCTGGACTGCACCACACTTGCGCGCGACTTCGCTTTGGGCCAGCCGGACTGGAAGGCCCAGGCCCGCGCAGATATTCGAAGGTTGCTTGCATGACACAGACACCGCGCAAGGGCATCATCCTCGCCGGGGGCACCGGCACACGGCTCTGGCCCGTAACGCTGGCGGTGTCGAAGCAGCTGTTGCCGATCTATGACAAGCCGATGATCTATTATCCGCTTTCGGTCCTGATGCTGGCCGGAATCCGCGAGATCGCAATCATCACCACCCTAGAAGATCAGGCCCAGTTCCAGCGGCTTTTGGGCGACGGCGACACCTGGGGCCTGCGCTTTACCTGGATCACGCAGCCCTCGCCCGACGGGCTGGCGCAGGCCTATCTGCTTGCCGCCGACTTCCTGGACGGCGCGCCCTCGGCCATGGTTCTGGGCGACAACATCTTTTTCGGCCACGGCCTGCCCGAGGTTCTGGCCGCCGCCGATGCTCGTGTCGAGGGCGGCACGGTCTTTGGCTATCACGTCACCGACCCCGAGCGTTACGGCGTCGTCGATTTCGCCGACGATGGCACGGTGCGCGCCATCGTCGAGAAACCGGCCATCGCGCCCTCGCCCTATGCGGTGACCGGGCTCTATTTCCTGGACGGGCGGGCCCCGGAACTGGCGGCGCAGGTAAAGCCATCGGCGCGCGGCGAGCTTGAGATCACCTCGCTGCTGGACTTGTATCTGGCCCATGGGGCGCTGCATGTCGAACGCATGGGTCGCGGTTTCGCCTGGCTGGACACGGGCACCCACGCCAGCCTGCTGGATGCCGGAAACTTCGTGCGCACCCTGACCGACCGGCAGGGCCTGCAAGTCGGATCGCCCGACGAAATCGCCTTTCGCAACGGCTGGATCGATGCGGACGCGCTTGACGCGCGGGCAGCCCTGTTTGCCAAGACGGCCTATGGCCAATACCTGCACCAGATCGCTGCGCAGTCTCGCGCAGGGGGTTTCGGGTTCCCTGGCTGATCGCCCGGCCATTGCCGATGCTGACAGGCGCGCAAGGCACCGACCGTGAAACAACGGTGGAAAAAGATGTGATTCAAGTGTACCTTTAATATTAATGCACAAATATTCCAGACTCGATGCAGTCAATGCTTTCGGTCGGGTCTGGACCATGCGATTTTCAGAGACTGGATGCTTCATTGACAGATCAGATTTTTCGAACGGGCCGGAAAACCCAGGGCACATCCTGTAACGTCCGTCCCTTGGCGGAGGTGCGCACATGAATCCCGATGCCTTTCGACTGGAACTGGACCATGAACGCCGTGTCGGCGTCTCGCCCCGGCTGTCGGTCTTTCGACGCAATGCAACGGCGTGGGAGCTGTTGTTGCTGCTCGCCAGCGAGTCCGACTCGGCCTCGGACGGGCTTTATGACCTTGTCGGGCGCGTCCACACCGATCATCTGAGCGATCCGGCGCTTCTGAAATTCATCCGCGACCGTCGCAAGGACGGGATGCTGCATTTCGAGCCGCATGAGAAACGCAGCAAATGGCGCATCCGGCTGGATGAGGATGTCCTGGACGAGCTTAAAATGACGCTCGCCGTGCGCAACCGCCTGATCTGCAAAGACACACGCAAGGCCACACGCGCGTAATCAGGCTTTCGATCACCTGGCTGGCCACGGCCTGATCGCGCCTGTTCCGACAACGGCAGCGGCGCGGCGATGGCTGATACCTATTCTGCGGCTTGCGCCAGGCTCGGCCCGTCGCGGTCTTTGCGAACCGGACGCTCGCGTGCCCGGCGCAGCCGGTCGCGGTCGCCCCAGATCGACAGGCAGACATAATCGCGCCCATCCTCGCTGAGATGCGCGGGGCAGATTTCAACGACGCGCACGCGCAAATCCGTTCCCTGCGAGAGGGCCGGCGCGACCAGCTCGGCGGCTTCCGGGCGCAGGTGCCCAAGCGGCACCCGGCGCGCCCGGCGCCCCACAAGTGGCAACCACATGCCATGACGCCAGATCGAGGCCCGCACCGTGCCTTCGGCTTCGGCCTCCAGTTCGACGGCATCGCCCAGTTCCAGCCCCAGGGACGGGGGCGTTTCCGCCGCTGGCAGCAGTGGCGTCTTGTGAAGGATGACTTGCATGGCCTGTCTTTCTTCTGCCGATTCCGGGCGGTCCCCAGTATCGGGGCCGCGCTTGTCTTTGGTTGCGCCATGCTATCGCCTTCGCCGCGATTCGTAAAAGGCTGGCGACGTGATGGGCGGAAATCCTCTCATGTTCGCCACCCCTGACGGCGATTGACACGGGCCACATCACACCGCTAGGAATTGTTCGTATTGTGAACATATATCCGCTTTGCGAACAAATTGTCAGGAGCCCGCCCGTGACACCCCCGCACCGTCTTGCCGTCGCGCGGCTGTGGTATGAAGCAAACAGCTTCAACCCGATTCCACGGACCCTGCGCGATTTCGCGGCCCGCGAATGGGTTACGGGACCGCAGGCGCGCGCGCTCTATGCCGGAACGGCCACGGAAATGGGCGCCGTGGTCGCGTTCGAGCGCGGCACGCCGGGTTGGCAGGTGGATTACCTGCGCTGCACATCGGCGCCGCCCGGCGGCCCGGTGGAGCAGGCCGATCTGGATCGCATCCATGATGAAATCGTCGCCGGCATCGCGGCCGGCCGGTTCGATGCGGTCTACCTGTCGCTGCATGGGGCGGTGATCGGCACGCGCGATCTGCACCCCGACCTGACCCTTTTGCGCCGCATCCGCGCCGCGGTCGGCCCCGATGTGCCTGTGGCGGCCAGTTTCGACATGCACGCCTGTCTTGCGCCCGCGCTTGCGCCGCTTCTGGACGTGGCGACGATCTATCGCACCTATCCGCATGTCGATATGGCGCAGACCGCCGCGCGCGCGCTCGATCTGCTGCGACGCCGGGCCGAAGGGGCGATCGGGACCGCCGTGACCCTGCGCCCGGTTCCGATGCTGCCGCCCAGCCATGACATGCGATCCGACAGCGGGCCGATGGCCGAACTTCTGACGCTTGCCCGACAGGCTGAAACCGCCCCCGGCATTCATCATGTCGACATCGCAGGGGGCTTTTCCTTTGCCGATACGCCGGCGGCGCATGCCTCGATCGCCATCTGCCATGAGCCCGGCACAGACACGTCCGACGTGGCCGGGCACCTGGCGCAAGAGGCGTTGAAGCGCCACGCCGCGTTTCAGCCCGCCCTGCCCGGCCCTGACGCCGGGCTGGATCAGGCCCTCGCCGCCTTGGCCGGCGGCGCGCACCAACCCGTCGCCGTGATCGACGCCGCCGACAACCCGCTGTCAGGCGGTATCGGGGATACGACCGGGCTGTTTCGCGCGGTGCGTGCACGCGCGCCGGATGTTCCGGTCGTGTTCGCGTTTTTCCATGACCCCGACCTGGTCGCGCACGCGCACGCCCTGGGCGAAGGCGCCGCGATCAGTGCCCGGCTGGGCGGGCGGATCGCCCCGCAATTCGGCGCCCCGGTCGCGTTCGACGGCGTCGTGGCCCGGTTGACAGACGGGCATTTTCGCAACACCGGGCCGATGGAACGCGGCATGCCCGTGGCACTGGGGCGCACCGCCGTGCTGCAATCGGGCGCGCTGAAGGTGGTGATCTCGGAAACCTGCCAAAGCGCCAACGATCCCGGTTGGTGCGATCTCCATGGCATCGACCTGTCGCAAACCGCGCTCTTCTGCGTCAAGGCCAAGAACCATTTTCGCGCGGCCTTCGCCCCCCATTGCGGCGCGATCGTTACCGTGGATGCACCCGGCCCCGCCCCGGCGGATCAGACGATCCTGCCGTTTCGCCATGTTCCGCACCATTTCCTGGTGCCCCAACAGGTGTCACCATGAGCCCCGCATCCAACACCACCGAATACGATGCCGTAATCATCGGCGGCGGACACAATGCGCTGGTCTGCGCGGGATACCTGGCGCGCGCGGGGCTCAAGGTCGCGGTGGCCGAGCGCCGCGCCATCGTCGGCGGCGCCTGCGTGACCGAGGAATTCTTTCCCGGCTTTCGCAATTCGTCCTGCGCCTATCTGGTCGGGCTGCTGGCACCCGAGGTCATCCGCGACCTTGAGCTTCATCGCCACGGGCTCGAAATCCTGGAACGTCAGGGCGGCACCTTCAGCCCGGCGCCCGACGGTTCGCATATCGAGCTTCTGGCCGACAAGGCGGCCGTCAAGGCGCAGCTGTCACCCGCCGATGCCGCGGCTTATGACGAGCTTGCGGCGCAGCTGGACCGTGCCGCGACGGTGATGCGCGCCATCGCGCGCGAGCCTGCGCCCGACATCTCGGGCGGCTGGGGTTCGATGTGGCGGGCGGCGCGTTCGGGCTGGCACCTGCGCCACCTGCCGGCCGGCGACCGCGCGGATTTCGCCGCCCTGATGCTGAAAAGCCTCGGCGACTTTCTGGATGAGCGCTTCGACAACGCGGCGTTCAAGGGCGTTTATGGCTTCAAGGGGCTGGTCGGCAACATGGCCAACCCCTATGTCACCGGATCGGCCTATGTGCTGTTGCACCACGTCTTTGGCGAGGTGAACGGCAAGCGCGGCAAGTGGGGACAACCGCGCGGCGGAATGGGCGCGATCACGCAGGCCCTGCAAAAATCGCTTGAATCGCGGGGCGGGCGGGTGCTGACCGGCGCGGGCGTGCGCGAAGTCATCGTCGAAAACGGGGTCGAAAACGGGCGCGCGCGCGGCATCGTGCTGGAAAACGGGCACACCCTGCGCGCCCGAATGGTCGTATCCGGGATCAACCCCAGGCTGCTGTTTCTGAACCTTGTCGATACCGCCCTGCTGGAGCCGCGCTTTCGGCGCCGGATCGAGGCCTGGCGCTGCCGATCGGGCACGTTTCGCATGAATGTCGCGCTGTCGGAACTGCCCGATTTCGCGGCCCGTCCCGGCACGGCGATGCAGCGCCACCACCAGGGCACGATCACCATCGCGCCCTCGCTTGCCTATCTGGAACGCGCCCATGATGACGCGCGCCACAAGGGCTGGTCGGACGCCCCCGTCATATCGATGTGCATACCGACCACGATCGACCCCGACCTTGCGCCCGAGGGATGCCATATCGCCGGGCTGTTCTGCCAGCATTTCAACCCCGTGCTGCCCGATGGCGGCAACTGGCACGACCACCGCGACACCGTGGCGCGGCACATCATCGAAACGATCGGGCAATACGCGCCCAATTTCCCCGGCGCGGTGCTGGGCTACAAGGCGCTGAGCCCGCTGGATCTGGAACAGGAATACGGGCTGGTCGGCGGTGACATCTTTCATGGCGAGATGCATCTGGACCAGCTTTTCAGCCTGCGCCCGGCGGCCGAGGCGGCGGATTACACGACCCCGATCCGGGGTCTGTTTCAATGCGCCTCGGGCACGCATCCGGGTGGCGGCGTCACCGGCCTGCCGGGCTGGAACGCGGCGCGCGCCATTCTTGGGCAGAACCGTCGTCTGGCATAGCCACCGTGCCGGCGATAGGATAGGGGCCATGACTGCGGCAAGGAATGGAACATCCATGAACGATGGCAGCGAGACGGGCGATTCGGGCGGGGATTTCGTGCGCTCGCTGGCGCGCGGGCTGGCCGTTCTCAAGGCTTTCGACCAGGACAGCCCGGCGATGACGCTCAGCGACGTGGCCCGCAAGACCGGACTTTCACGCGCCTCGGCCGGACGATTCCTGAAAACGCTGGTGGCACTGGATTACGCCAGTTTCGACGGGCGCGACTACCGGCTACGTCCGCGCGTGCTGGAACTGGGGATGGCCTATTTCAGCTCGCATTCCTTTGTCGACATTGCCAACCCCATCCTGAAAGCGGCCGCCGACAAGGCGCAGGAACCCTGCTCGATGGCGGTGCTGGACGGCGCCGACATCGTCTATGTCGTGCGCCACACGGCCAACCGCATGATGTCGATCAGCATCACCATCGGCAAACGCTACCCGGCGCATTACACGTCGCTGGGCTGGGTGCTGCTGGGCGGGCTGGACGATGCCGAGCGCGATCGCATCCTGGCCGAGGCCGAATTGCGGCAGGTCACGCCGCACACCATCACCGACCGCGACCGCCTGCGCGCGGTCATCGAACAGGGCCGTGCCGATGGCTATTGCGCGGCCGAGAGCCAGCTGGAAACCGGCATCCTGTCGATCGCCGTTCCGGTGCGTGACCGCATCGGCACGATCATCGCGGCGATCAACATGGGCGTGCCGGCCTCGCGCCATGACCGCGCCAGCCTGCGGCGCGCCCTGCTGCCGATCCTCAGGGACGCCGCCGCCGAAATCGAATTCGCACTGTCCAAGCGCCTCTGACCCCCCTGCCCTGATGCGAGCCGGTCCGGGTTGACAGCCGTGCGGCACGCTTGCTAGGCTCGTTCACAAGGCGAACGCTTGCCCGCCAGGCGAACAAATGCGACCAAACCAGACAGGAAGGATACCCGATGAGCGCGCAAACACCGGTGTCGGTGCAGGATCTGCACAAGAGCTTCGGTGCGCTGGAAGTGCTCAAGGGAATATCGATGACCGCCGACAAGGGCGATGTCGTTTCGATCATCGGCGCCAGCGGGTCGGGCAAAAGCACCTTTTTGCGGTGCATCAACCTGCTGGAGACCTATGACAGCGGCGAGATCCGCATCTATGGCGAGCGGTTGAACGTGCGCCCCGGCGGCAAGGTGGACAACCGCCAGGCCGACCGCATCCGGCGCCGGGTCGGGATGGTGTTTCAAAACTTCAACCTGTGGTCGCACCGCACGGTCTTGCAAAACCTCACCGAGGCGCCAATCCACGTGCTTGGCCTGCCCCGCAAGGAGGCCGAGGAGCGCGCCGAGGCCCTTCTGGAAAAGGTGGGCATCCGCGACAAGCGCCACAGCTACCCGTCGCACCTGTCCGGGGGCCAGCAGCAGCGCGCCGCCATCGCCCGTGCCCTGGCGATGGAACCCGATGTGCTGTTGTTCGACGAGCCCACATCGGCGCTTGACCCCGAACTGGTGGGCGAGGTTCTGCGCGTCATGCGCGCATTGGCCGAGGAAGATCGCACCATGATCATCGTCACCCACGAGATGCGCTTTGCGCGCGAAGTCTCTTCAAAGGCGCTGTATTTCCATCAGGGCCGGATCGAAGAGGAAGGCCCGCCATCGCAGGTCTTCGACGCACCGTTGTCAGACCGCTGCCGGCAATTCGTCAGCCAGTCTTTCGACACCTGAAACAAGAACAGTATCTACCAGGGAGCCTGACCACATGACGACCAAGACCTTTTCCATCGCCCTTGCCGCACTGGGCCTGAGCACGCTTGCCGCGCAGGCCGATCCGCTGCGCATCGCCACCGAGGGTGCCTATCCGCCGTTCAATTTCGTCGATGCCTCGGGCGAGTTGCAGGGCTTCGATGTCGATATCGCCAACGCACTTTGCGACGTGATGGAGATCGAATGCGAGATCACGGCGCAAGCCTGGGACGGCATCATTCCCGGTCTCAATGCCGGGCGCTATGACGCGATCGTCGCGTCGATGTCGATCACGCCGGAACGCGAGGAGGCGGTGAATTTCACCCAGCCCTATTACCAGGCCGGCGCCGTTCTGGTCGCGCCCGAAGGGTCCGACATCATGCCCGAGCCCGACAGCATGGCCGGCCAGCTGATCGGCGTGCAGCGCGCCTCGACCTATGCCAACCTGATCGAGGAACGCTTTCCCGAAGCCGATGTCCGGCTCTACGACACCGTTGAAAACCACAACCTCGACCTGATTTCCGGCCGCCTCGACGGGGTGATCGCGCAGCGTATCTTCATGTCGAACTGGCTGGACAGCGACGATGGCGAAGGGTTCGAGATGAAGGGCGACGCCATGCTCGACCCCGACATCCTGGGCCTGGGCGCGGGCGTTGCCGTGCGCAAGGACGACACGGAACTGCTGGACCGGTTGAACGACGCACTGGATACGATCATGGATAACGGCACCTATGCCGAGATCAACGATCGTTATTTCGACGTCAGCCTGATGCCGCAACGCTGATCGCGCGCCCCGGCGCCGGCGCGCCGGGGCATTCGCCTGAACCGGGATTGCCGCGATGTTTGACTTGCAGGGCTTTGGCCCAACGCTGCTTGTGGGCGCCTGGATGACGATCCAGGTGGCGCTGACCGCCGCATTCTTCGGCGTATTGCTGGGGCTGGGCGTCGCGCTGATGAAGCTGTCCACCAGCCGCATCGCACGCCTGTTGGGCGACATCTATACCACCGTGCTGCGCGGCGTGCCGATTCTGGTGGTGATCTTGCTGTTCTATTTCGGCGCAATTTCAGCGGTCAACGCCCTTGCCGATAGCCTGGGGCATGGCGATTTCATCGACATCAACGCCTTTGTCGCCGGAACGGCGGCCCTGGCACTGGCCTTCGGGGCCTATGCCACCGAGGTCTTTCGCGGCGCCTTTCAGGCCATCCCCAAGGGCCAGATCGAGGCCGCGCGCGCGCTCGGCATGTCGCGCTTCACCGCCTTTCGCCGTGTCTCGCTGCCGCAGGTCTGGCGGTTGGCGCTGCCGGGGCTGGGCAACATCTTTCTGGTGATCCTCAAGGAAACCGCGCTGGTCTCGGTGATCGGCCTTGAAGAACTGATGCGAAAGACCGAATTCGCCGTCGGCTTCACCCGCCAGCCCTTCACCTTCTTCCTGTTCGCGGCCTGCCTGTATCTGGCCATGACCATCGTGACCATGATCGCGCTGCAATGGCTGGAACGGCGCGCCAATCGCGGTATCGCGGGGGGGGCGGGCGCATGAACTACCAGGTCATGATCGACAGCCTGCCTGACCTTCTGGGCGGCGCATTGCTGACATTGGAACTGGTCGCGCTGGCGGCCGTGGTCGGCTTTGCCGTGGCGCTGCCGGTAGCGCTTGCGCGCCTGACGCGCCGCCCGTTGCTGTGGATGCCGGCCTATGGCTTTGTCTTCTTTTTTCGCGGAACGCCGCTGCTGGTTCAGATCTTCCTGATCTATTACGGTTTTTCACAATTCCCCGAGATCCGCGCCTCGGCGCTCTGGCCGATCCTGCGCGAGCCCTACTGGTGCGCGCTGATCGCCTTTTCGCTCAACACCTCGGCCTATACCGCCGAGATCATGCGCGGCGCGATCCAGGCGGTTCCGCGCGGCCAGATCGAGGCGGCGATGGCCACCGGCATGTCGCGCCTGACACGGCTGCGCCGGGTGGTGCTGCCGCAGGCCATGCGCATCGGGCTGCCGGCCTATTCGAACGAGGTGATCTTGCTGGTCAAGGCCAGTTCCCTGGCCTCGACCGTCACGCTGATGGATTTGACGGGCACGGCCCGCACCATTGCCTCGACCAACTACATGCCGGTCGAGCTGCTGACCACCGCAGCGCTGATCTATCTGGCGATCAACTTCACCCTGACCCGCGTCTTCAAGGGGATCGAATACCTGGTCTCGGGCGAGAACCGCGCGGCGGTGAACGACCCGCTCATGCAGGCGGGGCTGAACGACCCCGACGCCTTGCACAAGATCGCCGAGAAATGACCGCGCCCCGGCCCGTCACGACCGACTCGCACGGCGCGGCGCCGCGTGTGCTGATCGCCGCGATTCTGCATGAAACCAACACCTTCAACCACGTGCCGACACGGCTGGACGATTTCGAAGGGCGCTATCTGTGCCTCGATGCCCCGGCGATCCGCGAGCGCCTTGGCGGCACCGCAACCGAGATCGGCGGTTTTCTGCAGGCGGCATCCGAACGGGGCTGGCACACCGAACTGGCACTCGCCGCGGCCGCGGGCCCGTCAGGGCCGCTGGACGCCGGGGATTGGGACACCCTCAAGTCCCGGTTGCTGACCGCCGCCGCCCGGCAACCCGTGGATGGCGTCCTGCTGGCCTTGCATGGCGCCATGGTCACGCAAGACGACCGCGACCCCGAAGGCACCTTGCTGCACGCCCTGCGCCAGACCCTGCCGCCGGGAACGCCGGTCGTGGTCACGCTGGACATGCATGCCAATGTCAGCCCGCGCATGGTGGCCCATGCGGATGCCTTTTTCGCCTATGAGACCTATCCGCATATCGACCACGCCGAACGCGCGCAGGACGCCGCAGCGGCGCTGGCGCGCCTGCTGGCCCTGCCGCCGGGACGCCGGGCGACGCGGCGCGCGCTGCTGCGGCCGCCGATGCTGGATGCGGCCGATCATGGCCGCACCGACCCGCCCGGCCCGATGAACCAGTTGGTTGCACAGTCGCGCGCCCTGCGTGACGACCCCGCCGTCCTTGCCAGCGCGCTGACAATCGGCTTTCCCTGGGCCGATGTCCCCGAGGCCGGCCCAGCGGTGGTGGTCACGGTCCTTGACGACGGCGGGTCTGACCCCGCGCAACTTGGCCTGCCGCTTGCAAGGGCGATGTGGCAGACGCGCGACCAGACCCAGCTTGATTTCACCACGCCCGAGGCCGCGATGACGCTGGCCCGCCAGGGCCGGCCCGGCGATGCCCCGCTGGTTCTGGCCGATTTTGCCGACAATCCGGCCGGCGGCGCCTATGGCGACAGCACCAACCTGCTGCGCGCCATGATCGCGGCCGATCTGGACAATGCCGCCTTTGCCACCCTCGCCGATCCGATGGCCGTGCAGGCCGCCATCCGTGCCGGTGAAGGCGCCATGCTGGGCTGCGCGCTGGGCGGCCGCCAGACACCTGCGCTGACGCCGCCACTGCCGGTCTCGGCGCGGATCGAGCGGTTGCATGATGGCCGCTTTCGCTGCCGGGGGCCGGTGTTGCGCGGCGTGCAGGTCGATATGGGACCAACCGCGCTTTTGCGGATCGGCGGCATTCGGGTCATCGTCTCCACCCGCGCGCTTGCCGTCACGGATGTGAACCTGTTTCACGCCCTCGGGCTGGACCCCGCGCGCCTGACCACCATCGCACTGAAAAGCCGCAACCATCACCGCGCCGCCTTCGGCCCGCTGGCCCGCCAGATCGTGCTTGTCGATGCCGGCGGCATCGCCACGATGCAACTGGCGACAATCGCCTATGCCAACCTGCCGCGGCCGATCTGGCCGCTGGACCCCGACGTCAATGACCAGGATATCCGCATTCAGGAGTTCACCACCCATGACCAGCCTGCCCAGCAATGACCGCAACGCCGTCACCGCGCGCTTGCAGGAAACCGACCTGCGCCACCACATGCACCCCTTTGCCGATCACCAGGAACTGGTCGGCGACGGTGGCGCGCGGGTGATCGTGCGCGCGCAGGGCAGCGCGCTTTGGGACAGCGAGGGCCGGCGCCTTCTGGACGGGATGGGGGGGCTCTGGTGCGTCAACCTGGGCTATGGGCGGCAGGAACTGGTCGATGCCGCGGCCCGCCAGATGCAGGAGTTGCCCTATTACAATACCTTCTTCAAGACCACGACGCCCGTTGCCGCCGAACTGGCCGCCGACCTGGCCGAACTGGCACCGCCGGGCCTGTCACGGGTGTTTTTCGCCAATTCCGGGTCCGAGGCCAACGACACCAATATCCGGCTGGTGCGCAGCTACTGGTCGCGGATGGGCAAGCCGCAAAAACGCGCGATCATCAGCCGCACCTATGCCTATCACGGCTCGACCATCGCGGCGGCAAGCCTGACCGGGCTGGTATCGATGCACGACATCCCCGGCGTGCCCATGGCCGATATCGACCACGCGCCGGCGCCGTTCTGGTGGGCTGATGGCGGCACGCAAACGCCCGAGGAACACGGCCAGGCCTGTGCCGCGGCGCTTGAGGCGATGATCCTCGACATCGGCCCCGACAACGTCGGCGCCTTCATCGGCGAGCCGGTGATGGGTGCGGGCGGCGTGCTGGTGCCGCCAGCGGGGTATTGGGACGCGGTGCAACGCATCTGCCGCAAGCATGACATCCTGCTGATCGCCGATGAGGTGATCTGCGGCTTCGGGCGCACCGGCAACTGGTTCGGCAGTCAGACCTATGACATCGCCCCCGATATCATGACCGTGGCCAAGGGCCTGTCGTCGGGGTATCTGCCGATCTCGGCCTCGATCATCGGCGACCGGGTGGCGGGGGTGCTGATGGATCAGCCGGGCCGGTTCCCGCATGGCTATACCTATTCCGGCCATCCTGCCGCCGCCGCCGTCGCGCGCGAGACCATCCGGCTGATGAAGGCCGAAAACCTGGTCGAGCGGGTTCGCGACGATATCGGCCCCTATTTCCAGCAGCGGCTTGCCAGCCTGCTGGATCATCCGCGCGTGGGCGAGGTGCGCGGGGTCGGCCTGATGGCCGCGGTGGAACTGATACGCGACAAGGCCGGGCGCACGCCGGTCGCGCCCGTGGGCAGCCTGGCCACCCCGGTGCGCAACCTGTGTTTCGAGCGCGGACTGGTCACACGCGCGGTGCGCGATTGCCTGCTGTTCTCGCCGCCGCTGGTGATCACCCATGCCGAGGTCGATGAACTGGTGACGATCCTGCGCGGCTGTATCGACGCGGTGGAATAGGCCACACACTCAGGTCGTCGTGGCGATCACATCCGGCACGATCCCCGAACGCGCGATATAGGGCGCGGGGTCAAGCCCCTTGAACAGCCCATGCGCGGCGATCAGGACGGTGCCCAGCCCCGCCGCGCGCCCGCCCAGCACATCTGTGTGCAGCGTATCGCCGACCATGGCGACACGTTCGCGCGGCAGATCGCCCAGCCGCGCCAGCGCGGCATCGAAGGCCCCGCCAAAGGGCTTGCCGTGAAACTCGGGCGCCATCGGCGTGCCGAAGCCGGGCAGATCATGCGCGAAATGCCCCGGCTCCAGCGTCAGCCCGTCCTCGCGCGGGGCGACGATGTCGGGGTTGGCCACCACAACGGGGCGCGGGCGCGCCGACAGCGCGGCCTTAAGCGCGGCCTGCCGCTGCGGCGTCCACCCTTCCGATCCCAGGAACAGGAAACCCTCGGCGCGCGCCAGCAGCGCGGGGTCGGTATCCAGCGCCGTGATACGGGTGGGCAAGTCGTCAAACGTCGCGCCCGCGGCCGTGATCGCGGCCCACAGCCGATTGCCCTGCCCGGCCAGCGCCGCCGCGGCCAGATCGCGGCTTGCCACCACCTCGTCGGGCGTGAAGTCGAACCCCAGCCGCGCATATTTCGCCAAGGCACTGGCGCGCGGATAGCTGGCGCCGTTGGTCAGCACCACGACCCGCTTGCCCGCCGCCCGCATCTGGGCGATGCGTTCCACCGCACCCGGTATCGCGGTTTCCCCGACATTGAGCACGCCGAACGCATCCAGCACGAACCCGTCGTAGCGATCGAACACCGCCGACAAATCCTCGACCTTGCGCGGCGTGCCCGAAAAGGCCGCCTGTGGCAGGCGTGATCGCAACGCCTCGTATCGGTCGAACGCCCAGTCAAGATCGACGCGCGCGAAAGCGGAATGATCGGTCAAATCGGGACCTCCGGTCTGTCATTGACGTTTCTTGCGGGTCCATCGCGGGTTTTGCAAGGGCTTGCGCATCCCGCCAAGGCTTTGCGCATCATGAACATTTTTCGCCGCGATCTTGATCTTTCGGGCAGGCTCGCGCATCACCACGCCCGCAGCCGGGTCAGGAATCGCTTGGCCCGCACGGACTTTCATGCGATCCATTTTACCGGAAGATAAAAATTCGCCTGTCGATCCAACCGTCAGCAACAGGGACATCAGCCATGACCAATGCCCGCTTTTCACTGACCCGTCGCCGTCTTCTGGCCTCGGCCGCCGCAGGTGCGGCGCTGACCGGCCTGTCAACCGCCCCGCAGCGCCTGCTGGCGCAGGAACCGGTGCGCGTGGCCGGTGTCTACACCGTTCCCGTCGAGCAGCAATGGGTCAGCCGCATCCACCTGGCCGCCGAAACCGCCGAGGAACGCGGTGACATCACCTATACCTTTACCGAGAATGTCTCGAACACCGATTATGCGCGCGTCATGCGCGAATACGCCGAATCCGGCGTGCAACTGATCGTCGGCGAGGTGTTCGGCGTCGAACAGGAGGCGCGCGAGGTCGCCGCGGAATACCCCGATGTCGCCTTCCTCATGGGATCGAGCTTCATGCATGATCCCGACCTGCCCAATTTCGCGGTGTTCGACAACTACATTCAGGATGCCGCGTATCTCAGCGGTCTGATCGCCGGGGCGATGACGGAAAGCGACAATATCGGCATGGTCGGCGGCTTCCCCATCCCCGAGGTCAATCGCCTGATGCACGCCTTCATGGACGGCGCGCGCGAGGTGAACCCGGAGATCCGTTTCCAGGTGGCATTCATCGGTTCGTGGTTCGATCCGCCGCGCGCCAAGGAAACCGCCTTCGGCATGATCGAGGCCGGGGCCGACGTGATGTATGCCGAACGCTTCGGCGTGTCGGATGCCGCGCAGGAACGCGAGGTTCTGGCCATCGGCAACGTGATCGACACCCAGGACGATTACCCCGACACGGTCGTCGCCTCGGCGATCTGGCATTTCGAGCCCACGCTGGATGCCGCGGTCGCCGCCGTGCGCGACGGCGTGTTCGTGGCCGAAAACTATGGCGTCTATTCCTACATGATCAACGATGGCTGTTCGCTCGCGCCCCTGGGCACGTTCGAGGGCCGCGTGCCCGAGGATGTCATGGAGCTGGTCGCCCAGCGCGAGGAACAGATCCGCGCCGGCGAATTCGAGGTCGAGATCAACGACGAAGAACCGCGGTCGTCGTAAATGTCGGACGAACAGAGGGCGCAGGACGTTGTCCTGCGCCTGGACGGCATCACCAAACGCTTCGGCGCGCTGACCGCGAATGACGCGGTCAGCCTGACGCTGCATCGGGGCGAGGTCGTCGCGCTGCTGGGCGAGAATGGCGCGGGCAAGACCACGCTGATGAACATCCTGTTCGGCCATTACACCGCCGACGAGGGATCGGTCGAACTGTTCGGCCAGCCGCTGCCGCCCGGCAACCCGCGCGCGGCACTGGCGGCGGGGGTGGGCATGGTCCACCAGCATTTCACCCTGGCCGACAACCTGTCAGTGATGGAAAACATCCTGCTGGGCACCCGCCCGCTGTGGAAGATCGGCTTTGACCGGGCCGCGGCCCGTGCCCGGATCGTGCAACTTGCGCGCGATTTCGGGCTGGCTGTCGTGCCCGAACATCGGGTCGGGAACCTGAGCGTGGGCGAGCGTCAGCGCGTCGAGATCCTCAAGGCGCTTTATCGCGATGCGCGCATCCTGATCCTGGACGAACCCACCGCCGTCCTGACCCCGCAAGAGACCGACGCCCTGTTCGCCACCCTGCGCAAGATGGTGGCACAGGGCTTGTCGGTGGTATTCATCAGCCACAAGCTGCACGAGGTGATGGCGATTTCCAGCCGGGTCGCGGTCTTGCGTCACGGCAAGCTGGTGGGAGAGGTCGCCACCAGCCAGACCGATCGCCGCCAACTGGCCGACCTGATGGTCGGTGCCGAGGTATCGCCACCCGAATTGCGCCCGGCCAGCCCCGGTCCGGCGCTGCTGACGCTGAAGGCGGTTTCGACCGCCGATCACGGCAATGCGCCGGGCCTCAAGGCGCTGGATCTGGCGCTGCATGCGGGCCAGATCACGGGGCTTGCCGGGGTGTCGGGCAACGGCCAGAGCGCGCTGGCAGACCTGATCGGCGGCCTGGAACGTCCGCTTTCGGGCGCGCTTGTGCTGCATGGCGAAACGGCGCGCCAATGGTCGCCCCGCGCGGCCATGGCGGCGGGTATCGCGCGCATTCCCGAAGACCGGCACAAGACCGGGACGATCGCCGATTTCAACCTGACCGAGAACGCGATCCTGGAACGCTATGCCCAGGCCCCCTTTGCGCATCGCGGCTGGATGGACTGGCGCGCCGCACGCGATTTCGCCGCGCGCGTGATCGAACGATACGATGTGCGCTGCCCCGGCCCGGAAACGCGCATCCGGCTGCTGTCAGGCGGCAACATGCAAAAGCTGATCCTGGGCCGCGCGATGGAAGACGCGCCCCGGATCATTCTGGCCAACCAGCCGGTGCGGGGCCTGGATATCGGCGCGATCAGCTTCGTGCATGGTGAATTGCTGGCCGCGCGCGATCGTGGCGCGGCCATCTTGCTGATTTCCGAGGATCTCGACGAGATCATGGCGCTTTCGGACGTGATCCATGTCATCTACGAGGGCCGCCTGTCGCCCGCCTTTGCGCGCGGCACGGCGAGCGCGTCGGATCTGGGCGGCTGGATGGCAGGCCATGGCTTTGGCGGAGGCGCGCATGCGGCTTGAAACCGTCGCCAACCCGTCGCTGGCACGCACCCTTGGCTTTCCGCTGATCGCGCTGGCGGCGACCGTGGTTCTGGGGTCGCTCTTGGCCATGCTGGCGGGGGCCGATCCGTTTGCGACGCTGGGCCTGATCGTGCGGGGCGCGGCCGGCTCGCAATTCGCGCTGCTGGAGACGCTTAATCGCGCAACGCCGCTGATCTTTACCGGCCTTGCCGTCGCCGTGGCATTCCGCGCAAGGCTCTGGAATATCGGGGCCGAGGCCCAGCTCTACGCCGGCGCGATCCTGACCGTTCTTCTGGGCACCGGCGCGCTGGAATGGCCCTCGGCCGCGCTGTGGCCGGTCATGGCCGGGGCCGCGATGCTGGCCGGGGCGCTGGTGCTGCTGGGTCCGGCCGTTCTGAAGGTGCGCTTTGGCGTCGATGAGGTGGTGACGACGCTGCTGTTCAACTTCGTCGTGCTGCTTTTCGTGTCGATGCTGCTGGAAGGGCCGATGAAAGACCCGATGGGCATGGGCTGGCCGCAATCGCCGCGCCTGATCGCCGAGGCCCGTCTGCCCCGCATCGTCGACGGTCTGCGCCTGCACTGGGGCTTTGCGCTGGCGATCATCGCCGCGCTGATCGTGTGGGTGATCGAGGCGCGCACCACGCTGGGCTATGAAATGCGCGCGGTCGGGTTGAACCGGCAGGCGGCCGAGTTCGCGGGCATTCCGGTGGGGCGCGTCATTTTGAAAACCGCGCTCCTGTCGGGCGGGCTGGCGGCGCTGGCCGGCTTTTCGGAAGTGGCCGGGCTCAAGGGCAACCTGACGCTCGATATCTCGCCCGGCTTTGGCTATACTGGTATTATCGTGGCAATGCTGGCACTCTTGAACCCGCTGGGCGTGGTGGTCAGTGCCATCTTCGTGGCCGGTGTCTTTGTCGGTGCCGACAGCATGAGCCGCGCCGCCGGTGTTCCCACCTATATTGCCGACATCATGCTGGCGACGGCCTTGCTGACGATGGTGCTGGCTATCGCGTTGACCCGATTCCGCGTTCGGTGGGGGTAAGACATGGCCGAGATCATCGACATCCTTCTCTCGACAAGCTTCTGGGCGGCAGTGATCCGCATCGCCTCGCCGCTGATCTTTGCCACCCTGGGCGAGTTGATCTGCGAACGTGCCGGGGTTCTGAACCTGGGGATCGAGGGGATCATGGTCGCAGGCGCCTTTGCCGGCTGGATGACGGTCTATTCGGGTGGCGGGCTGTGGACCGGCGTCGCCATTGCAATGGCGGCCGGCATGCTGTTCGGCCTGTTGCATGGCACGCTGACCGTGCCCTTCAGCCTCAGTCAGCATGTCGTCGGGCTGGGGATCACGCTTTTGGCGACATCGGCGACCTATTTCGCCTATCGCCTTGCCCTGCCCGAGGTCGACACCCCGCCCCGGATCGAGGCGTTCGAAAGATCGGCAATCCCGTTTCTGTCGGATCTGCCGGTTGTCGGTCACGCGCTATTCACGCAAACGCCGTTGACCTATCTGGCGTTCGCGCTGGTGGTCGTGGTGTCGCTGGTGCTCTATCGCACGCCGCTGGGGCTGGCGCTGCGCGCGGCGGGCGAAAGCCCGTCTGCGGTGGCAGCGCAGGGCCTGTCGGTAACCGGCATCCGCATGGGCGCGGTAATCGTCGGATCGGGGCTGATGGCGGTGGGCGGCGCCTTTCTGACGATGTCGGCCTTCAACTCGTTCTTCTTCGAAATGGTCAATGGCCGCGGCTGGATCTGCATCGCCCTGGTCGTCTTTGGCGCCTGGATGCCGGGCAAGGCGTTGCTGGGCGCGGTGCTGTTCGGCATCTTCGACGGGTTGCAGATCCGGCTGCAACAGACCGAACTGGGCGCCGACGTGCCCTATCAGGTGTTTCTGATGATGCCCTTCCTGCTGTCGATCCTGGCGCTGGTCGTCATGTCGCGCCGGGCCTCGGTTCCGGCCGCGCTGATGGTCACCTTCAACAAGGGAGAGCGTTGATGTTCGATCTTCTGGTCAGGGGCGGCACCCTGCCCGACGGGCGGGTGGCCGACATTGGCATCCGGGGCGATCGGATCGCGGCCGTCGAATCGCTGGACGGCGCCGAGGCGGGCACGGTCATCGACGCCACCGGCGATCTGGTCTGCCCGCCCTTCGTCGATCCGCATTTCCACATGGATGCCACGCTGTCCTATGGCCAGCCTAGGGTGAATGCCTCGGGCACGCTGCTGGAAGGGATCGCCCTTTGGGGCGAATTGAAAGCGATCGCCACCATCGACGAGATGAAGGCCCGCGCGCTGGACTATTGCGACTGGGCGGTCAGCATGGGGCTGCTGGCGATCCGCTCGCATGTCGATACCTGCGATCCCGACCTCAAGGGGGTTCAGGCCCTGCTGGACGTGCGCGAAACCGTCAAGGACTACATCGACCTGCAACTGGTGGCCTTTCCCCAAGACGGCCTTTACCGCGACCCCAATGCACTTGAACAGACGGTGCGCGCGCTGGATCTGGGCGTCGATGTGGTCGGCGGCATTCCGCATTTCGAACGCACCATGGACGCAGGCGCGGAATCGATCGCCACCTTGTGCCGGATCGCAGCCGAACGGGGGTTGCGCGTCGACATGCATTGCGATGAAACCGACGATCCGATGAGCCGGCATATCGAATCGCTGGCCTTTGAAACCCAGCGGCTGGGCCTGCAAGGCCGCGTCGCGGCGTCGCATCTGACCTCGATGCACTCGATGGACAATTACTATGTGTCCAAGCTGCTGCCGCTGATCGCCGAGGCCGGGATCGCCGCCATTCCGAACCCGCTGATCAACATTGTCCTGCAAGGCCGCCATGACAGCTTTCCCAAGCGCCGCGGGCTGACCCGCGTCAAGGAGATGCAGGCGCAGGGCATCACCGTGGGTTGGGGGCAGGATTGCGTGCTGGACCCGTGGTATTCGCTGGGCACCGCCGACATGCTGGACGTGGCCTTCATGGGGCTGCATGTCGCGCAGATGACGCATCCCGACGAGATGCGCCGATGCTTCGATATGGTCACGGTGGAAAACGCGCGCATCCTTGGGCTGGACGGGTACGGGCTGACGCCCGGTTGCACGGCCTCGCTGGTGGTGCTGGATGCCGCCGATCCGGTCGAGGCCCTGCGCCTGCGCCCCGACCGGCTGGCGGTGGTGGCCAAGGGCAAGCTGGTGGCGCATCAGGCGCGCAATGACAGCCGCCTGTCGCTGCCCGGACGGCCAGAAACCGTGCGGCGCAGGCACCGCCGTGGTTGACCGCCCGCGCGAATTTGACGCGGATCAAGGCCCGCGCGGTTGAAATCGGACAAGCTGCCTTCCTCGGCTTTTTTCAATGGAGGCAAGCATGGTCGAAAAAACACCTCTTGGCACCTTCTGGCCCGCGCTCTACGAACCCTTTCGCCAATTCGGTGGCAAGTTGGCCGAATGGGTCAGCACCGCGTCCGAAGCCTCGTCGGATGACAAGGCCTATTCCATCCGCATGGAAGTTCCCGGCGTCGCCGAGAACGACATCCACCTGACGGTCGAGAACGGCGTGGTCAGCGTGAAGGGCGAAAAGAAATCCGAACGCGAAGAGAAGGGCGATACCTGGTACTTCAGCGAACGCCAGTTCGGCAGTTTCGAACGCAGCTTCCGCCTGCCCGCCGATGCCGACGAACATGGCGTCAAGGCCGCGCTCAAGGACGGGGTGCTGACGATTACCCTGCCCCGCAAGGCGCCGAAAGGCGATGAATCGCGACGGGTCAAGATCGAAAAGGGCTGAGTCGGCATCGAAACCACCCACACCCACCTGCGAACGGGGGCGCGATGGCCGCGCCCCGCGACAATGGTCAGGGATCGGAAAACGGTGTCATCTGCGCGACGATGACCGCGTTCTCATCCAGCGCGCGCTGCATCAGCGCGCGTTCCTCTGCCTCGATCTCGTCGCCTTGGGCCAGCCGCTCATCCAGCGTGCCATAACCGGTCACATCCAGGGGCGCCATGTCGGCCTGCTTCAGGATCGCGACGGTTTCACGCACCGCTTCGGCCTCGTCCACGCCTGAGGCATAAATCAACAGACCGGCACCCGCGCATCCCTTTGGCAGGCCATCACCGGGATTGCGCCCCACCTCGACGACCAGGGTAAAGACCTGCTGTCGCCGCTTTTGCGACGGGTCATCGTGTTTGGGTGCTGCCATCGGCCCGTTCCGCGCTGTCGATCACTTGCGCCAAGTGACAGGAATGCCAACCCTGTGCAAGCCCTGCCCGCAAGGGGCACGCCCCGCGAACCAAACGGGGCAGGTATGGACCGGCCGAGCCACGCAACGCGCGGTTTTACTGCGCCACTTCCACCGGCTCGATCATCGCCAGTTCATCCTCACCACACATCACGCGGACGGCGCTGAACGGGGCCTCGGTCCCGTCGATAGGCGCGGGGGAGTCCATCTCGAAGCGCAATTCGTAGTCGGTCACGACCTGCGAGGCGTCCATGTCCGGCGCGGTCGCCATCAGTTCGACCTCCTGCACGGGCCGGTCCGACCCATCGCTGTCGCCGCGTTCAAGGCTGACCTCATAGCCCGGACTGGGCATCGACACCATGCCGGTGACGATCAGGCGCGGCGACGCATCGGATCCGGGCATGGCATTCACCCAGGCCTCCCAGTCGGAGGAGTCCAGCACCGGGCATTCGCCATCCGCCGGCGCCTCGGCGTCCGATCCGTCGACCAGATCGGCATCGTCGGCGTCGGGTTCGTCGCCCTCGCTCATCACCGGTTCTCCTTCGCTGTCGGACATCTCGCCCTCGGCGCGCACCTCGACATCGATCTCTTCGGCATCCTCGCCGTCGGGTTCCTCGACGGGCTCGGCATCCGCCTCGTCCTCCGCGGCGGCTTCGGCCTCGTCGCGAAGGGCCATGAAATCGGCGCAACCGGGCATGGATTCGGCCTGGTTGCAGACAAAGAGGCGCGACAGGATGGTCGCGCAACCCTCGCCGGAACTGTCTTCCTCGCACGCCAGGATCTGCGCGCCGGTGACGCCGTCAAGCGTCTCGTCCATGCCATGGCTGTCGGCCGCAGCCGTTATCGGCAGCATGGCCGCAAGCGAAAAGGCAAAAAGCGGATATTTCGGGAACGGCATGGCAGACTCCTTGGAACGGGAACGTCAAGCTAACGCCAGTTTACGCCGCCGGTTCCCGATCTGGAAAGCCCGCCTTTCGTTCAATCACGCAGAAGTTCGTTGATCGAGGTCTTTTCACGGGTCCGGGCATCGACGCGCTTGACGATCACCGCGCAATAGAGGTTCACGCCGTTCTTCGACGGCATCGACCCCGACACCACGACCGAGCCCGCCGGCACCTCGCCATACATGACATTGCCGGTTTCGCGGTCCACGATCTTGGTGGACTGACCGATGAAGACCCCCATGCCCAGAACCGAGCCCTCGCGCACGATCACGCCCTCAACCACCTCGGAACGCGCGCCGATAAAGCAATGATCCTCGATGATGGTGGGGCCGGCCTGCATCGGCTCCAGCACACCGCCGATCCCGACACCGCCCGACAGATGCACGTTCTTGCCGATCTGCGCGCAGCTGCCGACGGTTGCCCAGGTATCGACCATCGTGCCGCTGTCGACATGCGCGCCCAGGTTCACGAAGGACGGCATCAGCACCACGCCCGGCGCGATATAGGCCGATTTGCGCACGACGCAGTTGGGCACGGCGCGAAAGCCCGCGGTCTTCCAGCGGGCGGCGTCCCAGCCGGCAAACTTGGAATCGACCTTGTCCCACCAGCCGCCGCCCTGCGGGCCGCCCGATTGCGGCTCCATGTCCTTGATGCGAAAGCCCAGCAGCACCGCCTTTTTCGCCCATTGGTTCACATGCCAGTCGGCGCCGCGCTTTTCGGCCACGCGCAGCTTGCCGCTGTCCAGCGCCTCCAGCGTCGCCTCGATGGCATCGCGGGTTTCGCCGCGGGTTTCGGGCGTGATCGTGTCGCGGACATCCCAGGCGGCTTCGATGGCGGTTTCGAGTTCGGCAATGGTCATCACGGGCTCCTGCGGCTCTGGTCACGGGGTTGCGCAGGCTATAGCCTTGCAAGGACAGGCACGCAATGCAGGCAAAGGACATAACGATGAACGACAAGCCACGCTTCCGACGCTTTCCAGACGCCGAGGAGGACGTTCGCGCCTGGCACCAGGTGCCCGATACGCCGCAAACGCGCAGCCCGACCTATCGCCTGGCCTTCGACGATCTGGATTTTCTGAAACGCGACGAGCTGCGGCCCGTGCGCCTTCAGCTTGAGCTTCTGAAAACCGAGATGGTGCTGACCGAGCGCGAGATCACATCGACGGTGGTGATGTTCGGCGGTGCGCGCATCCCGTCGCCGGGATCGCCCGCAGGCAAGGCCGGTCTCGACAAGCTTGCGCCCTATTATGTCCAGGCCAAGGAATTCGCGCGCCTGATGACCGTGCGCAGCGTCACCTCGGGCAACCGCGAGAACGTCATCTGCACCGGCGGCGGCCCCGGCGTGATGGAGGCCGGAAACCGTGGCGCGGCCGAGGCGGGCGGCACCTCGATCGGGCTGAATATCGTCTTGCCGCATGAACAGGCCCCGAACGGATGGGTCACACCCGAGCTGGCCTTCAATTTCCACTATTTCGCGATCCGCAAGATGCATTTCCTGATGCGCGCGCGGGCGATCACCATATTTCCCGGCGGTTTTGGCACGCTGGATGAGATGTTCGAATCCCTGACCCTGATTCAGACCCAGCGGATGAATCCGATCCCGATCCTGCTGTTCGGGCGGGAGTTCTGGGAAACGGTGATCAACTGGGATGCGCTGGCCGAGGCCGGCACGATCTCGCCCGAAGACCTGAACCTGTTTCGCTATGTCGAGACCGCCGACGAGGCGGTGGAATGGATCGACAACTGGCCAGTCGCCTGAAAAACCGCGGCGGCCATGGGCACCCAGGGCCGCCGCAGGTTTATTCCGCGGCCGTTTTCGACGCCACCGCGCAATCGGGGATCAGCGAGCCCAGTGCGCTGCGCAAACGCTCGATCTGCAACGGCTTGGTCAGGCAGTCGTCAAAGCCCGCGGCCATGTAGCTTTCGACCTGGTGCGACATCGCATTGGCGGTGAACGCCAGGATCGGCAGCCGTCTGCCCGCCTTGCCCTTGCCGTTCATCACGCGCCTGGCTTCGCGCGCGCGCATCTCCTTGAGAACCTTGACCCCGTCCATTTCGGGCATCGAGATATCCAGGATCACGGCGTCGAATTCATCCTTGTCATAGGCTTCCAGCGCGGCCGGGCCATCAGACACCAGCACCGACGAAATCCCCAGTTGCCCCATCATCGCGCCAAGGATCATCCGGTTGGTGCGGTTGTCGTCGGCGGCCAGAACCCGAAGCCCCGAAAGATCGTATTGAACGTCGATCACCTGTTCGCGCTCCTGATCGCGGGCCGCAGACGGCGCTTTGGCCAGCGGCAGCTGGATCGTGAACGTCGTGCCCGCCCCCAGTTGCGAGCGGAACGCGATGGTGCCGCCCATCATGTCCACCAGCCGCTTGGCGATCGGCATACCCAGCCCGGTGCCGCCGAACTTGCGCGCGATCGAGCCGTCGGCCTGGCCGAATTCCTCGAACACATGAACCTGTTGTTCCTGCGTCATGCCGATGCCGGTATCGCGCACCTCGATCACGAGGTGTTCGGGATCCAGGCAATCCAGCTCGACCCGGACCGAGCCGGTTTCGGTGAACTTGATCGCATTGCCGATCACGTTATGCAGGATCTGAAGGATGCGATGCGGATCGCCCAGCCGCCGCGCCGTGGCGTCGCCCTGAACCGTGACGGCGAAGGAAAGCTGCTTTTCCGAAGCCTTGAGCGTGTGAACCGCCTCGATGCGCTGCGCCAGCTCCGGCACGCTGAACGGCACCTGCTCGATCGACAACTGATCGGCCTCGATCTTGGACATGTCCAGCAGATCGTTGATGATGCTCAGCAGCAAGGTACCGGAATCGTGCATCACCTTGATCATCCGCGCCTGGTCAGCGTCTGTGACAAGGCGCTCCAGAACCTCGGCGATGCCCAGAACACCATTGAGCGGTGTGCGCATCTCGTGGCTCATCTTGGCAAGGAACTGGGTCTTGGCGGCGTTGGCGCGGCGGGCCTCTTCCAGCGCGGCTTCGCGCGCGCGCTCGGCCAGCACCTGTTCGGTGACGTCGATCAAGGCATAGACCACCCGCGCATCGCGCGATCCGCCCTCGGGCACCGGGGCGGCGTGGACCGAACAATACCGTGTCGCCCGCCCCACACGCAGCAGGAACCGCTCATCGGCGAGGGCCGATTTCGTCTTGAGAACCTGGGCAAAGGGGGTGGCGCCCGGCTCGACCGTCTTGCCATCCTCGTGTTGGCGAAACCATTCGGCCTGGTCGTGGCGCTTGCCGATGATGCGGGCGCGCGGCGCGCGCAGGATCTGTTCGGCGGCATCGTTGGCAAAGCGGATCGTGCCGGAATCGTCCAGCACCAGAATGCCCATGGCCGAGGTGCTGAGGATGCTTTCCAGAAACGCGCGCTCGCCCGACAGCTCCGCCTGCGCCGCGCGCACCGCGCGCTCGCTTTCGCGCCGCTGCAGGACAGAACAGATCACATCGGCCACCGATTGCAGCAGATACAACTCGCCCGGCAGAAAGTCGTGGGTGTTGTGCACCCCATCGAAGCCCATGAAGCCATAAAACGCGCCTTCGGTGCGCATCGGCACCATCAGCACCGAACGGATCGCCTGTGACTCCAGCAGCTTGCGTGCCTCGTCATCCTCGGGCAATTCCGAGATGTCGGGCACATGAAATGGTATGCCATTCTCAAGCTGCACGCTGACTGATCCGTAAAGCGACCAGGGCAGGCCTTGCAGATGTTCGATCTCGGACTCGATGCCGGGCGCGCACCACTCATGCGTGTTGCTTGTCAACTCGCCGGAATTCACAAAGACATAGGCCCGGTCGCGCTTGCAATAGGCGCCGATTCGCTGGATCGCGCGGTTGATCGAGGCATCGGTATCTTCGATCGGCGCGCGCAACATGTCGTTGAGAATCTCGACGACCAGGGCCTGAATGCGTGTCAGGCGCGTTTCATTGGTGATTTTCTCGGTCGGCATTGCGCTGTGCATCCACCACGTAGGTTTCGTTCCTCATGAATGCCGCATCAGACTCGATCACAACACTCGTGCGGACGGACACCGCTTGAGCCCTTCGACATCTCGGATCGCGCAAACAGCGAGACATGAACACACATACAGCTTCCGTTCGAAAGGCTATCACAGCACCCGGTTTCGTCAATGGAATGCCCCCCGAAAGGGGCGACATTATGACGTTGCGGCAGTCTTTTGACGCCCCTGACATGTCGAAAACGGGCCGGCGCTTGCCCTTGGCGGTGTCAGGCTGTAGCCAGATCGGCAAGCTCATTGCCCTGAACCACACCCCCGGATGCCCGATCGCATGCACGAAACCGACCCCGCCGATTTGACCGGCCGGCTTGTCCGCTGCCCCTCGGTCACACCCGATGAAGGCGGTGCTTTGTCGCTGCTTGAGCCCCTCCTGGCGGATGCGGGTTTCACCTGCACGCGGATCGAACGCGGCGGTGTGTCCAACCTGTTCGCACGCTGGGGCGCGCGCGATGCCGCGCGCCGCTTCGGTTTCAACGGCCATACCGATGTCGTGCCGCCCGGCGATCCCGGCGACTGGCGGTATGACCCGTTCGCCGGAACGGTCGCCGAAGGCCGGATCTGGGGCCGCGGCGCCTGCGACATGAAATCGGGTGTCGCCGCCTTTGTCGCGGCGGCGGTGGATTTCGTGCGCGACGCGCCGCCCGATGATGGCGCCGTGATCGTGACGATCACCGGCGACGAGGAGGGCGAGGCCATCGACGGCACCGCCGCGATCCTGGACTGGATGATCGAAAACGGCGAAAGCATGACGCATTGCCTGGTCGGCGAGCCGACCTGCCCGGCGGTCATGGGCGAGATGATCAAGAACGGCCGGCGCGGGTCGCTGACCGCGACCATCACGGCGCGCGGGGTGCAGGGCCACGCCGCCTATCCGCACCGCGCCCGCAACCCGCTGCCGGCATTGGTGGCGCTGCTCGACCGGCTGGCGCGGGCCGAACTGGATCGCGGCAACGCCAATTTCGAACCCTCGACCCTGGCGCTGACCACGATCGACACCGGCAATCCGGCCTCGAACGTGATCCCGGCGCAGGCGCGCGCGGTCGTCAACATCCGTTTCAACGACACCCATTCCGGTGCCTCGCTCGGCGCGTGGCTTGACGAACACTGCCAGGCCATCAGCGCCGAAACCGGCATCGGTTTCGACCTGTCGATCAAGCTTTCGGGCGAAAGCTTCGTCACCGAACCGGGGGCGTTTACCGATCTCGTTGCCGCCGCCGTGCACAAGGTTTGCGGCGTGAAGCCCGAGCTTTCGACATCGGGCGGCACATCGGATGCCCGCTTCATCCGGAACCATTGCCCGGTTGTCGAATTCGGGCTGGTCGGACAGTCGATGCACCAGACCGACGAACATGTCGAGATCGACCATATCCACATGCTCAAGGATGTCTATCGCACCGTCCTGGCGGGATATTTCGCGCCCGTATCGGACCTTTGACGCCGGCGCCGAAACGCGGCCGGCATCATCCCCGGCGCCGATGGCCCGGCCGCTGGACGAAAAAACCCGATGACGCCGGGGCCGCATCGTGGTAGCGCCGACGCCATGACCACCCTGCCCTCGAAATCCGAACTGCATCTGTGGCTGACCGAAAACCCTGATGTCACGGGGCTGCGCGAAATCGCGCGGGCCTTCAACATCAAGGGGTCGGCGCGGGTCGAACTCAAACGCCTGTTGGCCGAGATGGAGGCCGAGGGCCTTTATTCGCGCCGCGCGCGCCGGCATGGCGCGGCAAAACTGCCGCCGGTGACGCTCTTGCGTGTACGCGCCCCCGACGGATCGGGCGATCTTTTCGCCGAACCGCAGGACTGGGACGGGCCCGGCGCCCCGCCGCGCATCCTGATCCTGCCGCGCGCGGGCGACCCTGCCCTGGGCGAGGGCGACCGCGTGCTGGCCAAGCTGCTGAAGGTGCGCGGCGACGATCACGACTATCACGCACGGATCATCCGCAAGCTGGGCACCAACCCGCGCAAGGTTCTGGGCATCTTTCGCGCCGGCGCCGAGGGCGGGCGGATCGTGCCGATCGACAAGGGCGCCGACATGGAATGGATGGTGCCGCACGGTCAGACCGAGGGCGCCGAGGACGGCGAACTGGTCGAGGCCGAACAGACCGGCCCCGCCCGCATGGGGCTGCCACGCGCGCGCATCCTGGACCGGCTGGGCGACCCTTCGGCGCCAAAGGCGGTGTCGCTGATCGCCATCCACCAGCATGGCATTCCCGACCGCTTTCCCGATGCCGTGATCGCCGAGGCCGACGCCATCGGTCCCGCCGCGATGGCGGGGCGCGAGGATCTGCGCGAGTTGCCGCTGCTGACCATCGACCCGGCCGATGCGCGCGACCGCGACGATGCCGTGCTGGCCCTGCGCGACGACGATCCCGGCAACCCCGGCGGGTTTGTCGTCTGGGTGGCGATCGCTGATGTCGCGGCGCATGTGCGCCCCGGCAGCGAACTGGATCGCGAGGCCCGGCTGCGCGGCAATTCCACCTATTTCCCCGACCGGGTGGTGCCGATGCTGCCCGATCGTCTGTCGGGCGACCTGTGTTCGCTGCACGAGGCTGTCGACCGGGCAGTCCTGGCCGTGCGCATGGTGCTGAACGCGCATGGCGAGAAGATCGCGCATCGCTTCACCCGCGCGATGATGTGCTCGCGCGCCTCGCTGACCTATCGCCAGGCGCAGGATGCCTTCGACGGCCGCCTCGACGCGGCGACCGCGCCGCTGGCCACCGTGCTGGACGATCTCCATGCCGCGTGGAAGGTGACGCTGGCAGCGCGCGCCAAGCGCCAGCCGCTGGATCTGGATCTGCCCGAACGCCGGATCGAGTTGTCCGAGGACGGCAAGGTCGTGTCGGTCGCGTTCAAGGACCGGCTGGACGCCCATCGCGTGATCGAGGAATTCATGGTGCTGGCCAATGTCGCCGCCGCCGAGGAACTGATCGCGCGCCGCTCGCCGCTTCTGTTTCGCGTGCACGAGGAACCGGCGGTCGAGAAAATCGACGCGCTGCGCGAGGTCGCCGTCAATGCCGGCCTGGTCCTTGCCAAGGGGCAGGTTCTGCAAACACGCCACCTGAACGCCCTGCTGGCGCAGGCCGAAGGCAGCGAATTCGACGAGCTGATCAACATGTCCACCCTGCGCGCCATGACCCAGGCCTATTACAGCCCCGAGAACCGGGGCCATTTCGGGCTGGCGCTGCGCAACTATGCGCATTTCACCTCGCCGATCCGGCGCTATTCCGACCTGATCGTGCACCGCGCATTGATCAGCGCGCATCGCTGGAAGCCCGGCGCGCGGAGCGATGGGCTGTCGGCCTGGGATATCGAGCATCTGGCGGAAACGGCGGATCTGATCTCGCAAAGCGAGCGCCGTTCCATGGCAGCCGAACGCGACACCACCGACCGCTATCTGGCCGCGTTCCTGGCCGACCGGATCGGGGCGACCTTTGCCGGTCGTATCTCGGGCGTGGCACGGTTCGGTTTGTTCGTCCGGCTGGACGAGACCGGAGCGGACGGGCTGGTTCCGATCCGCTCGCTGGGGGATGAGTATTTCCACCATGACCCGGAAACCCAGACCCTGACCGGCGATCGGTCGGGACAGGTGATCGGGCTGGGCCAGCGCGTCTTGGTCAAGCTGTCCGAGGCCGAGGCCGTGACCGGCGGGCTGATCCTGGAATTGCTGGAAATCGAGGGCGAGGCCCTTGCCCGTCCGCGCCGCGGACACGGTGGACGCCCCGGCCGGCCGAAACCGCGCAAATCGACGGCCGCGCGCAAGGCCAGCGTGCGAACCCGGCGCAAGCGCGGCTGACCGGGTGCGTGACGCGACGGGGCGCAGGGGGCGTTGCCCCCTCTTCGGCTGCGCCGAATTCACCCCCAGCGTATTTTCGGCAAGATGAAGGGGCGCGGGCAAGCGGGTCTTCCGGCGATCGCTTTTCATGCCGTCCGCGCGCCGCTATAAGGTGCGCGATCAATCAGCGAAAGGCACGATCATGGACGATATCGTCATCCTCGGCGGCGCGCGCAGCGCCATTGGCACGTTCGGCGGCAGCCTGGCAAGCACCCCGCTGTCGGAATTGGCCACGCATGTCACCCGCGCAGCCATGGAACGCGCCGGTGTCGAGGGCGGGCAGATCGGCAGCGTGGTCTTTGGCCATGTCGGCAATACCGAACCACGCGACGCCTATCTGTCGCGCGTGGCCGCGATCGAGGCCGGTATCCCCGACACGACCCCCGCGATGAACGTGAACCGCCTGTGCGGTTCGGGTGCGCAGGCGATCGTCTCGGCGGCGCAGGCGCTGATGCTGGGCGACGCCGAATTCGCGCTGGCGGGCGGCGCGGAATCGATGAGCCGGATGCCCTATATCGTGCCGGCCGCGCGCTTTGGCCAGAAGATGGGCGATGCCGCTGTCATGGACATGATGCTGGGTGCGCTGACCTGCCCGTTCGGCACCGGCCACATGGGCGTGACCGCCGAGAACGTCGCGCGCGAGCATGGGGTTTCGCGCGAAGAACAGGATGCCTTTGCCCTGGAGAGCCAGCAGCGCGCGGCGCGCGCCATCGCCGAGGGGCGCTTTGCCAGCCAGATCGCCCCGTTCATGCTGAAGACCCGCAAGGGCGAAATCGCCTTCGACACCGACGAACACCCCAAAGAGACCACCGCCGAGGCGTTGGCCGGTCTGCGCCCGGCCTTCGAGAAGGGCGGCAGCGTGACTGCGGGCAATGCCAGCGGCATCAACGACGGCGCCGCCGCCGTGGTTCTGGCGCGCGCGGATGCCGCACAGGGCGCCGGGCTCAAGCCGATGGCGCGTCTCCTGGGCTATGCCGTGGCCGGCGTGCGCCCCGAGGTGATGGGGATCGGCCCGGTTCCCGCCGTGGAGCAGCTGTGCGCGCGCACCGGGCTGTCGGTCGGCGATTTCGACGTGATCGAATCGAACGAGGCCTTTGCCGCGCAGGCGCTGGCGGTGAACAAGGGGCTGGGTCTGGACCCGGCGCGGGTGAACCCCAACGGCGGCGCCATCGCGCTTGGCCATCCGGTCGGGGCCACTGGCGTGATCATCACACTCAAGGCGCTTTATGAACTGGAGCGGATCGGCGGCAGGCGCGCGCTTGTCACCATGTGCATCGGCGGCGGCCAGGGAATCGCACTGGCGCTGGAACGGCTTTGACCAACGGGTGCGGCGGATGTCCGCCTGGCGCATGCGCGCATGCGGGTTTAGCATCTGTGTTTATTCGCCGGGCTGAAGCTGCCAAGGTGTGCGGGTCTTGATGATCGCGTTTGCGATTGTGACCAGCCTTCGTGCGAGTGCGATAATGATGAGTTTGCGTGGCTTCCCGCGTTCTTTGAGGCGCTTTGCGACGGGTTTGAGAACTGGATTGTCGCTGGTGGCGGCAAGCGTAACGAGAGTGTCCAATCTTTTGCGTATGCCTGATCTGGATTTGCCCGGCTTTTGTAGAGAGCGTTTAGCTCACTTCCCGTGCCTTTCACTCGAAGGCGATGGGGCTCTGGAAGCCGAGCGACGAATGCCGTCTGACAGGATTATAGAACCCGTCGATGTATCTGGCGACGGCGTTTTCGGCCTGCTGGCGGGATTGCCAGGCGACTGGGCAGGTCAGCGGCTTTGATGATGTGACCGCCCCCCGACGGCATCAATGTGCCAAGGTGGGTCTGCGATGATCCACAAAGGAGGACGGTCATGTCGGAGATTATCACTGTCGGGCTCGACCTGGCGAAGAATGTTTTCCAGGCACACGGGGCCGATGCGTCAGGCCAAGCGGTGTTGCGCAAGAAGCTGAGACGAGATCGGGTCCTTGAGTTCTTCGCACGTTTGCCGTCCTGCGTCGTTGCCATGGAAGCCTGTGGTGGCGCCCACTTTTGGGGCCGTGAGATCGGGAAGCTGGGCCATGAGGTGCAGCTGATTCCACCCGCCTACGTCAAGCCCTTCGTG